>Ga0210384_10005352_pt1 | contig 14006 bp, 11 predicted proteins | sample IncBWH2MmetaG_FD_160574 | JGI IMG/M metagenome (GOLD analysis project Ga0210384, IMG submission 160574) | Forest soil microbial communities from Barre Woods Harvard Forest LTER site, Petersham, Massachusetts, United States - Inc-BW-H-2-M | ecosystem: Environmental > Terrestrial > Soil >...
CGAAGGCCGCCGCCCTGGGGTGGAAAGACGGGGTGCGGCGCACCCCGAACCCGGGGCGACTCTATCCACAGAGTGTGGATAGGTCTGTGCATAGGTCCCCTCGAGCCCCTACAAATCGCTGCTGATTCAGGTATTTACGGCGACTGACCAAATGCTACGTTTCGACGAATTCCTCGAGCCGTTTCAGCAGTTTCACCAACCCGAAGGTGTCGAGCGCGCAGTAGCGTGAGAGGTCGTCGCGGAGCTGGGCCCGCTCGGAAGGCGACATCCCCGTCCCCCGAAACAGCAGCCGCTCGAGCGCCACGCTCGCCACCGCGCCCTCATTGATCGCCAAACCCGCGTAGCTGCACTCCGGCACCAGCGCCGGCAGCACGCTCTTCAGCGAGAAGCTGCCGCCGAAGTCGGGATGGTAGACGTGGTTGCGCACGATCGGCAGCAGATCCACGAGCCGCGTGGCGATGGCCTCGAGCCGGGCGCGCAGGTGGGGCACCGCCGCCGCGAGGTGGAGGATACAGTCGCGCTCGAAGCCGGCGCTGTAGGCCGCGATGCTCCGCGCCGGCTCGCACGCGGCGAGCAGCCGCTCGGCCAGCGCGGCCCGCGGGTCGTCCGGCTCGTCGGCGAGCCAGGCGTGGTGCGTGAGCCGTCCCGCCGCGTCCTCCACGTGCGCGCTGAACTGCACGGGGAGCGGGTCGTAGGGATGGCAGCCGTCCCACACCGGAATCGCGAGGCCCAGTGTCTCGAAGTCGAGGAATGCCATCGGCCGAGCGCAGGCCGTGAGCGCGCGCGCGAGCCCGGGGTCCACGACCACGCGCCCGGCCTGGACCGCTCGACGCTGACGATCCTGCGTCGCGGCTAGGTTCGCGTCCGCCGGGAGATCGAAGATGGTTCGGTAGCCCTGCTCGTCCAGCGCGTCGAGCGCGCGCTGCTGGATCCGGTAGAGCGTGCTCACGTGATGCTCCGGCAGCGCCGGCCAGCAGCGATCGGTGAACGGGCACGCGTAGGGCCGGGAGCAGTGCGGCCCGGTGGCCACGCTCGGCAGTGGGCCGCCCAGCATGGCCCGCATCGCGCCGAGCTCCTGCGGCAGCGCGCGCAGGCGCGCCTCCGCCGGTGCGGTCACGTCCGCGCGGACGAACAGGTCGCGCAGATCCGGGTACGCGCAGGCCCGGTTCAGGTGCATGATCTCCATCCGCCGCACCGCGAGACCGGCTCGTCGCGCCACGTGGGCCTGGATCGCGACGTCTGGCACGTGCGGCTCCTTCACGCTGGTGGTGGACTTCACCTCGGTGACGCAGAAGCCGTCGGGCCCGCGCTCCAGGATGTCGACCGAGACGAACACGTCGTCGGCGCGGAAGGCGGCCTCGAAGACCGCGGGGGCGCCCTGCTCGATCGCCCGCCGGGTGGCGGCCAGGCGCTCCTCGTAGGCGCGGTAGGGCAGATCGATCAGGACGCCGCCCGGCACGTGGGTGCGGGCGAGCGCGCCGACCTGGTCGCCCCGGTCGAAGACGGCCTGGAGCGCCGGGTCGATGAAGAGCTCGGCCGCCTCCGGCTCGTACACGCGCCACCAGAGCTGCTTGTGGCACTGCAGCCCGGCCATCGCGCGGGTCTTGGAGAGACCGACGGGCGGGCTCATCGGGGGGCGGCGACCATGGCGGCTAGCCGAGCCCCAGGAACTCCCGCGCGTTGTCCACCGTCAGCCGGCGGCGCGTGCCCGCGTCGAGCGCGAGCGGGTCGAGCGCGCCCACCGGATCGGCCACGCCCATCTTGAACGGGTAGTCGCTGCCCAGCACGATGCGCCCGGGCCCGAAGGTATCGAGAGCGAAGGCGAGCACCTTGGGCGAGAGCGTGAGCGAGTCCACCCAGACACGCCGCGCGTAGGTGCTGGGCGGCTGCGCGAGCGCGGCGTGCGCGTCGCCGATCGCCGTCCAGCCCTGGTCGAGGCGCGGCACGATGTAGGCGAAGGCACCGCCGCCGTGGGCGAAGCACCACCGCACGGTGGGCCACCGGTCGAGCACGCCGCCGAAGACCACCCGGGTCATCGCGAGCGCGGTCTCGAGCGGGAAGCCGGCCACCTGGGTGAGGTTGTTCTTGCGGAAGCGCGGATCGCCCAGGATCGGCGCCTGCGGGTGCACGAAGATCGCGATGCCCAGAGCGGCCGCCGCGTCCCAGACCGGGGCGAGGTTCTCGTCGTCCAGATCGAGCCCGCCCACGTTGGCCCCGATCTCGACGGCCGGGAACCGCAGCGTGGTGGCAACGCGCTCCAGCTCCTTGACCGCGAGGTCCGGCGCCTGCAGCGGCAATCCGCCGGCGCCGAGGAAGCGCGCCGGGCTCCGGCTCACCAGCTCCGCGATGGCGTCGTTCTGCATGCGGCACCACTCGGCCGCGGCCGCGCCGGGCGCCCAGTAGCAGAACGTGGGCGGGGCGGGCGAGAGGAGCTGGCGGTCCACACCGGTCCGGTCCATGTCCTCGACGCGCCGCCCCGGGTCGAAGGCGTGCGGGGTGAGCGACCGGTTCAGCGTCGATCCCAGGTAGAGGCGGCAGCCGGTGGCGGGGTCGCCCTCGAGACGGGGCCACCGGTCACCGCCGTGGCGCGCCGCGAAGTCCGGCCAGGCGCTCGGGAAGATGTGGGTGTGCACGTCGATCGGTCCGCTCATGGTCTGGCCCCCGCGAGACACGATACAGTAAGACCGGGCGCCTTGACTCCGCGCCCCCCGCGAGCGCACCATCTCGCGAGGCCGCCGGAGTCCTCATCCCAGGAGGGATCGACGATGAGCACCCAGATGACCGAGCCGCGGATGGAGCTGGAGCAGCACCTGCACATGTACCGCCAGATGGCCAAGATCCGCGCCTTCGAGGAGCAGGTGAACGAGCTGTACAAGGGCGCGAAGATGCCCGGCCTGGCCCACCTCTACGTGGGCGAGGAGGCGGTCGCGGTCGGCGTCTGCGAGGCGCTCAAGCGCGACGACTTCATCACGAGCACCCACCGCGGGCACGGCCACTGCCTGGCCAAGGGCGCCTCGGTGAGCCGCATGTTCGCGGAGCTGCTCGGCAAGGAGGCGGGCTACTGCCGCGGCAAGGGTGGCTCCATGCACATCGCCGATCCCGAGACCGGCAACCTCGGCGCCAACGCGATCGTGGGCGGCTCGGCGGGCATCGCGACCGGCGCGGCGCTCTCCGCGAAGATGCGCAAGAGCGGCCAGGTCGCGGTGTGCTTCTTCGGCGACGGCGCGCTCGGCCAGGGCTTGCTCTACGAGGCCATGAACATGGCCTCGCTCTGGAAGCTGCCGGTCATCTACGTGTGCGAGAACAACCTCTACGGCGAGTACACGCCCGGCGCCGAGACGGTGGCGGGCGAGATCCTCGCCCGGCCGCGGGCGATGGGCGTGCACGCCGAGACCGTGGACGGCCAGGACGTGCAGGCGGTGTACGCGACGATGAAGCGGTTGGTGGAGCGGGCGCGTCGCGGTGAGGGGCCCGCGTTCCTCGAGTGCAAGACCTACCGCTACTACGGTCACCACGTGGGCGACGTCAATCGCGAGTACCGCACGCGCGACGAGGAGCGGGACTGGATGACCAATCGCGATCCGCTCCAGACCTTGTCCTCGCGCCTCATGCAGCAGCACCTCGCCGAGCAGTCGGTCTTCGACCGCATCCAGGTGGACGTGAAGAGCGAGATCGAGACCGGCGTGCAGTACGCGCTCGACGCCCCGTTCCCGAAGCCGGGGCAGGTGGACGAGGACGTCTACGCCTAGCCCGATCTAGATCGCCCCGTCCTTCGCGAGATCGTCGATCTCGTCGGCGGAGTAGCCGAGCTCGGCCAGGATCTCCTCGCGGTGCTCGCCGAGCAGGGGCGAGGGCGTGATGGTCGTCGGTGAGGCCGAGAGCTTGATCGGGTTGCCGACCGTGACGAAGCGGCCGCGCACCGGGTGCTCGACCTCGACGATCATGTCCCGCGCCAGCAGGTGCGGATCGGTCAGCACCTCGCCGGTGTCGAGGCAGGCGCCGCACGGCACGCCGGCGCCGGCCAGGATCTCCATCGCCTCCCGCTTCGGCCGCTTCGACGTCCAGTCTTCTACCAGACGGTCGACCTCGCCCTTATTCTTCCAGCGGGCGTCCGGGGTCTCGTAGCGCGCGTCGCCGACCAGGTCCTCACGCCCGATGGCGCGGAGCAGCGGGTGCCACATCTGCTGCTGCACGAAGATGAATACGTAGTCGTTGGGGCCGCCCGGGTGGCAGCGGTAGGTCGTCCCCGGCACGCCGGCGCCGAGCTGGTTGCCGGCGCGCTGCATCACCTTCCCGAAGCGCTGGTGGTCCCGCAGGCTCACCCGGATCAGGTTGACCACCGCGTCCTGCATGGACACCTCGACCTGCTGGCCCTGGCCGGTGGCGTGGCGCTGCATGAGCGCGGCGAGGATGCCGACCACGCAGTGCATGCCGGTGCCGGAGTCGCCGATCGAGGGCCAGGTGAAGGTCGGCGGCCCGTCCGGGAATCCGGTGACGCTCATGGCGCCGCCCATCGCCTGCGCGATCGGCTCGTAGCTCTTGTAGTCGCGATAGGGCCCGGAGGAGCCGAAGCCCTTGATGCTCGCATAGACCAGCTGAGGGTTGATCTGGTGGACGGCCGGATAGCCGAAGCCGAGACGCTCGATGACGCCGGGGCCGAAGTTCTCGAGCAGCACGTCGGCGGTCTTCAAGAGCGCGCGGAAGACCTCCTGCCCGCCGGCGTGCTTCAGGTTGAGCGTGAGGCTGCGCTTGTTGGCGTTGAAGGCGAGGAAGAAGAGCGCGTCGGCGTCCGGCCGGTCTCGCTGCGAGTACCGCGCCACGTCGCCTCGGCCCGGCTCCTCCACCTTGATCACGTCCGCCCCCAGCCAGGCCAGCATCTGGCCGCACGAGGGTCCCGCCTGGTTGTTGGTGAGATCGACGACGCGGATGCCGGTCAACGCTTGGGTCATAGGCTCACATGCCTACCACAGCCGCCCGGCCGGGTCGAGGCTGCCCCTTGACTAGGGGCGGATGGCCGGAGCACTCTCCCGGCATGGCGACCCGAACGGCCGGCGCGGTGAGCTTCCGCCAGGTTGGGCCCTGCCTGGCGGCCGAGGTCGACGGAATCGACCTGACCCAACCCCTGTCCCCCGAAGAGGTGGCGGCGGTGCACGCGGGCATGGACCAGTACGCCGTGCTCGTGTTCCACGACCAGCCGCTCACCGACGACCAGCAGCTCGCCTTCACCCGCAGCCTGGGCGAGATCGAGCACGCGATCGGCACCGGCCTCCGCCAGGAGTACCGGCTGCCCACCACCTTCGCCGACGTCTCGAACCTGGACGTGAACAACCAGGTGTTCGCGCGCGACAGCCGCACGCGGCTCTTCTCGCTGGGCAACCGGCTCTGGCACTCCGACAGCTCGTTCAAGGTCGTCCCCGCGAAGTACTCGCTGCTGCACGCCCGGTCGATCCCGTCGAAGGGCGGCAACACCGAGTTCGCGGACATGCGCGCCGGCTACGACGCCCTCGACGAGGAGACGAAGGAGCGGGTCGCCGATCTGATCTGCGAGCACTCGCAGCTCTACTCGCGAGCGCTGCTCGGCTTCACCGACTTCACCGACGAGGAGCGCGAGCGCTTCAAGCCGGTGCGCCAGGTGCTGGTCCGCACCCATCCCGGGCACAAGCGCAAGTCGCTGTACCTCTCCTCACACGCGGGCGGGATCGTGGGCTGGCCGGTACCGGAGGCCCGCGCGTTCTTGCGCGATCTCAACGAGATCGCCACGCAGCGCCAGTTCGTCTACTCGCACCGGTGGCGGGTCGGGGACCTGGTGATGTGGGACAACCGCCAGACCATGCACCGCTCGCGGCCCTTCCCGGAGCACGAGCCGCGCGACGTGCGCCGAACCACGCTCCAGGGCGACGGGCCGACCGCGGCCCAGGTCGCGGACGCCTGAGCGGATCCACCCGGTAGTGAAATTCGGATTGTTCTTTCAGGCCCCGGAGGCGCCCGGGCAGAGCCACGCCGAGCGCTACCGCGAGATGATCGACCTCATCGGCCTGGCCGACACGCTGGGCTTCGACGTGGCCTGGCTGGCCGAGCTGCACTTCGGGGGCGCCTTCTCGCTGCTCTCGAACCCGCTGATGGCGGTCCCGGTGATCGCCGAGCGCACCCGCCGCATCCGCATCGGCACCGCGGTGACGCTGCTGCCGCTCCACCATCCGCTCGCCTGCGCCGAGCAGGCGGCCACCGCCGATCTGCTCTCCGGGGGCCGGCTCGAGTTCGGCGTCGGGCGCGGCTCGATCCCGAGCCAGTTCCACGGCTTCCGCGTGCCGGTGTCCGAGAACCGCGGGCGGTTCGCGGAGGCGCTCGACATCATCCGCCTGGCCTGGACCACGGAGCGCTTCAGCTATCAGGGCACGTACTACCAGGTGGAGGACGTCTCGGTGGTGCCCCGGCCGGTGCAGCGGCCGCACCCGCCCATCCGGGTGGCGGTGCACAGCGCGGAGAGCTTCGCCCACATCGGCTCCACCGGGCTGCCGATCTACTCGGGCACCACGACCACCCCGCTGCCGCAGCTCCGCGAGTTCATGGCGCTCTACCGCGAGCGGCTGGCCGCGGCGGGCCACGCCTGGCGGCCCGACCAGATGGCGCTGATGCTCCCGGTACACATCGGCGACACCGGCGCGGCCGCGCGGGAGGCCATGCGTCCCGGCGTGCGCAAGTACTACGAGAACCTCCGGGCCATCTTCTCCGCGCTACCCGACTCCTACGCCGATCACCTGCCGCGCTTGAAGATCATCGAGGAGACGCTCGCGAACGTGCCCTACGAGAAGTTCTTCCGCGACCAGGCGGCGTTCGGCGACCCCGCCGAAGTGATCGACCGGCTGCAGGCCGCGATCGAGGAGTTCCAGCTCTCGCAGGTGATCTGCTGGTTCGATCAGGGCTCGATGCTGCCGCGCGCGGAGGCGGAGCGCGCGATGCGACGCTTCGCCGAGCAGGTCATGCCGAAGCTCTGATGGACCTCGGGCTCAACCTGGCGACGTCCGCGGACTCGTGGAAGGTCGTCAAGCGGGCGGAAGAGCTCGGCTACGCGCGGGCCTGGTTCTACGACACGCAGCTCCTCAACGCCGACATGTTCGTGGCGATGGGCGCGGCCGCGGTGCAGACGTCGCGGATCCGCCTCGCCACCGGCGTGCTGATTCCCTCCAACCGCATCGCCCCGGTCGCGGCGAGCGCGCTCGCTTCCCTCAACGCGCTCGCGCCCGGGCGCATCGACTTCGGCGTCTCCACCGGATTCACCGCCCGCCGCACCATGGGCCTGGGCCCGGTCACGCTCGATTCGATGCGCGAGTACATCCGGGTCGTGCAGGGGCTGCTGGCGGGCGACACGCTCGAGTGGACCTTCGAGGCCAAGCGGCGAAAGATCCGCTTCCTGAATCCGGAGCTGGACGTCATCAACATCCGGGATCCGATCCCGCTGCACATCTCCGCGCTCGGTCCGCGCGGCCGCCGGCTCACCGCGGAGCTGGGCGCGGGCTGGCTCTTCGCGGCCGGACACATGGGGGCCGCGAAGGCCGCGATCGCGGACATGCAGCGGGCCTGGCGCGCGGCCGGCGTGGATCCGGCCGGCCGGGTGGCGACCGCGTTCACCGGCGGCTGCGTGCTGCGAGACGGAGAAGCCTTCGACAGCCCGCGCGCCCGCGCGCAGGCCGGGCCGCACGCCACGATCGCGCTCCACAACCTGGTCGAGGTCGCCGAGTTCGGCAACATGGGGCGCGCGGTGCCGCCGTCGCTCGCCCCGCTGCTCGAGCGCTACCGCGAGATCTACCAGGCCTACGAGCCGGCGGACGCCCGCTATCTCGCCAACCACCGCGGGCACCTCATGTTCCTCCGGCCGGAGGAACACGAGGTGTGCACCGCGGACCTGATCCGCGCGATGACCTTCACCGGCACGCGGCCGGAGCTGCGGGAGCGACTCCGGGAGCTACGCGCGGCCGGCTACAACCACTTCGCGATCAGCATCCGCCACGGGCACCCCGAGATGCTCGAGGATTGGGCGGACGTCTTCGCGGGGGTGTAGGCGACATGCGCGGCCCGCGCGCTTGGGATAGGATAGGCAGCCGGAACCACCAACGCGGGGGGCGTGGGGGCAGCCAGTGAGAACCGGCGGCGAGTACCGTGAGGCTCTGCACGACGGACGCCGCGTCTGGGTCATCGGCGAGGGCCTGATCGAGGACGTGACGGTCCATCCCGCCACCCGTCCCATGGTCGACGAGTACGTCGCGTGGTACGACCGGCACCACGATCCCGAGTGGCGGGACGTCGTCCTGGCGCCTCCAGACGAGCGGGGCGCGCGCGCGCCGTGGGCTTTCGCCGTGCCGAAGACCTCGGCCGACCTGCGCGCGATGGGCCGGAGCTACGCCGCGACGATCTTCCCGACCGCGGGCAACATGACCCACACGCCCGGCTACGGCAACCTCATCGCGCTCGGCATCCACGACGTGGTCCAGCAGCGCAAGGTCTCGGCGCAGCAGATCGGCGCCGCCGCGGCGTATCGCGACATGATCGCGCGCACCGGGCGCTTCCTGACCTTCTCGGCGGGCGCCGCCACCATCGGCTACCGGCTCCGCGAGGATCCCGGTGAACGGGCGGCCCTCCGCGTCGTCCGCGAGACCGACGCCGGCCTCGTCCTCCACGGCAAGGTGGGCATGCATACGAGCCCGGTCTACGCCGAGGATGTCTACATCGGCGCCCACTCCGGGGTGGACCACGCCGGCCACCGGGCGACGTTCATCGTGCCGGTGAACGCCCCCGGCGTCACCGTGCTCTGCCGGAAGATTGCCGCCCGCCACGCGAACCCCTTCCTCGCGCCGCTCAGCAGCCGCTTCGACGAGCTGGACGGGCAGCTGTGGCTCGAGGACGTGCTGGTTCCGTGGGAGCGCGTGTTCCTCACCGAGCCGTCGCCCGACCCCATCGCCGCCTGGTGCTTCTGGCATCAGCTCTACGCCTGGCTGGCGAAGGCCGAGTTCACGCTGGGCCTGGCGCTCGCGTGCGCGCACGCCATGGCCCTCAAGGACCACGAGCCGACGATCGAGTACCTCATCGACCTGGTCATCGACGTCCAGACGGTCCGGAGCTGCCAGGCGGCCGCCGAGCTCGACCCGGATATCTCGGAGGCTGGCTACTGCATTCCCGGGCGCGCGCACGTGGCGGCGGGCAGCATCGCCATGCAGAAGGCGCGGCAGCGCATGGCGGAGATCCTGAGGATCGTCCCCGGCTCCTCGCTCGTGGTGGCGCCGTCGGACAAGGACCTGACCTCTCCGGAAGTCGGGACCGGGCTCGAGGAGTCGTTCGGCGGGGGCGAGTACACGGCGCTGCAGCGCGCGGCCTTGCTCCAGCTCGCCGCCGACCACGTCGCCTCGGCCCTGGACGGCCGCGAGTCCGCGTTCGAGCTGCACGCCAACGGCGGCCTCGTGGCTTGGCGCGCGCGGCTCCGGCGCGCCTTCACCGGATACAACGAGCTGGCCAACGGCGTTCTGCGCGCCCTGAGCCTCGACATGCCGACCATCGACCTGGACAGCCTGCGCGCCGCCCCGCTGCCGCAGCGGCGACCGGTCGCTCCGCCCGCCGCTGGCGCCGCGCGCGAGCCGGACCCGCCGCGTCGGTCGTGACCCGGCGGGCGCCCGGGGGCCCGACTATTGGGATAGGATAGGCAGCCGGCAGCCACCAGGTAGGCACACACCGGAGTGGAGGCGTCATGACGCGGGGCGGGCTCGGGCAGGGGAGCGTGGTGTCGCGCCGGTCCGTGCTCGCCCTGGTCCCGGGGTTGGTGGCGCTCGGCGCGTCGGCCGCGCTGGCCCAGCGGGCGGGCGCTCCGGCCCGGATCGGATGGCTCTCCTACATCGGGCGGCCGGACGTGGGGCTCGAGAACCTGCGGCAGGGCCTCCAGGACCTGGGGTACGTCGAGGGCAAGAGCCACGTGATCATCCCGCGCTTCGCGGACGGCAACTTCACGCGGCTGCCCGGCCTTGTCGACGAGCTGGCGGCCGAGCGCCTGGACGTGCTGGTCTCGCGCGGGCCGTCGGTCGATCACACCAAGTCGATCCGGTCTCGCGTGCCGGTGGTGTTCGCGTACAGCGGCGACCCGGTGGCGGCCGGGTTCGCGGACAGCCTGGCCAGGCCGGGGCGGAACATGACCGGCATCACGTTCATGGCGCTCGAGCTGTCGGCCAAGCGGATCGAGGTGCTCAAGGAGCTGGTGCCGCATGCGAAACGGATCGCGCTGCTCTCGAACCCGGAGCACGCGGGCGAGCTGGCCGAGTACCGGGTGACCGAGGACGCGGCCGGCCGGGTCGGGGCCAGCATCGTCCGCTATCTGGCCCGGAACCCGTCGGAGCTCCCCGCGGTCTTCGATGCGATCCGCGCGGGCCGCCCGGGCGCGATGATCGTGTTCCCGGACTCGCTCACGCTCGCGCGCCGGCAGGAGATCGCGGAGTTCGCGGCGCGCGAGCGGATCCCCAGCCTGTTCGGCTGGACCGAGTTCACCGACGCGGGTGGCCTCGCGAGCTACGGGCCGGGCGTGACGGAGAGCTTCAAGAGCCTGGCGAAGTTCGTGGACAAGATCCTCAAGGGGGCCGACGCGGGCACGGTGGCGATCGAGCAGGTCAGCCGGATCCTGCTGGTGGTCAACATGACGGCGGCGCGCCGTATCGGGCTGACGATGCCGCAGTCGATCCTGGCCCGGGCCGATCGCGTCATCGACTAGCAGAAGGAGAGGCAAATGACCGAGCGAGAGCTGACGTACGGTGAGGCGGTCAAGGAAGCCATCGCCGAGGAGATGCGGCGGGACCCGACCGTCTTCATCATCGGGGAGGACATCGCGGAGGCGGGGCATCCGTTCAAGACCCTGCTCGGGCTGGTCCAGGAGTTCGGCACCGAGCGGGTCATCGACACGCCGATCTCCGAGCCCGGCTACGCGGGCATCGGCGTCGGCGCGGCCATGACCGGCATGCGGCCGGTCGTGGACGTGATGTTCGGCGACTTCATCACGCTGACCATGGACCAGATGGTCAACCAGGCCGCCAAGGCGCACTACATGTCGGGCGGCAAGATCAAGGTGCCGATCGTCTTCCGCACCACGCTCGGCGCGACGCGCCGCTCGGCGGCCCAGCACTCGCAGTCGCTGCACGCCTGGGTGAGCCACATCCCCGGCCTCAAGGTGGCGCTGCCCTCCGGCCCCTACGAGGCCAAGGGGCTCATGAAGACCGCCATCCGCGACGACAGCCCGGTGGTCATCTTCGAGGACAAGATGATGTACCGGGTCAAGGGCCCGGTGCCCGAGGGCGACTACACGATCCCCTTCGGCGTCGCCGAGGTGAAGCGCGCCGGCAAGGACATCACGATCGTGGCCACCAGCAGCATGGTCCCGGTCTCGCTCGGCGCGGCGAAGCTTCTGGAAGACGCCGGCATCAGCGCGGAGGTGATCGATCCGCGGACCACGTGGCCGCTCGACAAGCAGGCGCTGATCGACTCGGCCAAGAAGACCTCGCGCGCGCTGGTGGTCGACGAGGGCTACGAGCGTTACGGCGTCACCGCCGAGATCTCGTCGGTCATCGCCGAGGGCGCCTTCTACTATCTGGACGCGCCGGTCAAGCGCATGGGCGCCATGGACGTCCCGGTGCCGTTCTCGCCGGTCCTCGAGGACCTCACCGTCCCCTCCGAGCAAACCGTCTTCGAAGCCGCCCGCGCGATCTGCCGCAAGGCCTGACGCGGACCGATGCCGACCAACGTGATCATGCCCGCGCTGGAGCTGGCCCAGGAGACCGGCAAGCTCCTGCGCTGGATCAAGGCGTCGGGCGACACGGTGCGCAAGGGTGAGCCCATCGCCGAGATCGAGACCGACAAGGTCACGGTGGAGATCGAGGCCCCCGCCTCCGGCGTGCTCCGCGACGTCACCGCCCAGGAAGGCGACGTGGTCCCGGTGGGCCACACCATCGCCATCATCGCCGCCGCCGGCGAAGCGGTGCCTCCGCGGCCCAGCGGTGCGGGGCCCGACGGGCGAGTGAAGGCCTCCCCGCTCGCCCGCAAGATCGCCGAGCAGCACGGCGTGGACCTCGCCCGCGTGAAGACGGCGAGCGGCAAGATCGAGAAGGCCGACGTGCTCGCGTTCGTGGAGAGCCAGAGCGCGGGGGCTCCGGCGAATGGCTCGCCGGCGCGCCTGGTCGCGGCGTCGCCGAAGGCGCGGCGCCTGGCGGCGGAGCGTGGCGTCGATCTCGGCTCGCTGAGGGGCTCGGGGCCGGGCGGGGCGGTGCTCACGATGGACCTGCCGACCGGGCCCCTCACCACCGGGCCCCTCACGCTACCGTCTGAGCAGAGGGGAGAAGCGGGAGGGGTGGGGACGGTCTGGCGGATCATGGCCGAGCGGATGACGGCGTCGTGGACCACGGCGCCGCACTTCTACCTCGTGCGCGAGGTCAACGTCGCGCGCCTGGTCTCGTGGCTCGAGAAGGCCCGCAAGCAGACCGGCGCGCACATCACGTACACGGATCTGCTGGTGAAGCTGGTCGCCGCCACGCTCGTGCAGCACCCGCGCGTCAACGTCTCGTGGAAGGACGGCGCGCTCGAGCGCCACGGGGACGTCAATGTCGGCCTGGCCGTCGCGCTCGAGGACGGCCTCGTGGTGCCGGTGCTCCACAAGGCCGACACGCTCGGCCTCAAGGAGCTCGCGGCGAAGCGCGAAGACCTCGTGGCCCGCGCCCAGGCCGGCAAGCTGCGCCCGGCCGACATCCAGGGCGGCGTGTTCACGATCAGCAATCTCGGCATGTACGGCATCGACGCCTTCAGCGCCATCGTCAATCCGCCGCAGGCCGCGATCCTGGCCGTCGGCCGCATCGCCGATCGCGTCGTGCCGGTCAACGGCCAGCCGGCCGTGCAGCCGACCATGATGCTCACGCTCTCCTGCGACCATCGCGCCCTCGACGGCGCCCGCGGCGCCCAGTTCCTGGGCGCGCTCGCGGACCTGATCGAGGAGCCGCTGGCCCTGCTGGTCTGAGGATCGCCCGCCCATGGCCTTCACCGACCGCTACGGCCTGACCGTCACGACCGAATCGCCGGTTGCCTTCGAGCGCTTCCAGGAGGGCATGGACCAGCTCCTGGCGTACGGCCCCGCCGGCGACGCGCGTCTGACCGAGGCCGTCCAGGTCGATCCGGGCCTCGCGGTGGCCCACACCGCGCTCGCGCTGCTGGCCCTGGTGCAGGGCGACGCGGCGGGCGCGCGCGCCGCGATGGTCCGAGCGGGCGCGAGCGTGGCCGGCGCCACCCGGCGCGAGCGGCAGCACGTGGAGGCGCTGAACGCCTTCGTCGCGGGCGAGAGCACGCGCGGGTTCGCGCTGGTGGACGAGCACGTGGCGGAGTTCCCGCGCGATGCGGTGGTGGTGAACCAGGCCAGCACCGCCATCGCCCTGGCCGGCGGGAGCGACCGGGAGGAGCAGCGGGTGGCCTTCGTGGAGCGGCTGTCCCCCGCCTACGGCGACGACTGGTGGTACCAATCGGCGCTCGCCTTCACCTACCACGAGGTCGACCGTTTCGACGAGTCACGGAGGCTCTCGGAGGCGTCGCTCCGGCAGTACCCGCGCAACGCGAACGCGGCGCACAATCTGGCCCACATCGCCCTCGAGACGCTCGACGTCGACGCGGGGGCCGCGTTCCTCGACGACTGGATGGCGGGCTACGACCGGCGCGCGTCGTTCCACTGTCATATGGCCTGGCATCAGGCGATGTTCGCGCTGCACGAGGGCCGCTACGCGCAGGCGCTGGAGATCTTCGAGCGCGACATCCTGCGCTCGGGCAACCCGCGCTCCGCGATGACCGATGGGACCGCGCTCCTCTGGCGGGTGAAGCTGGACGCGGCGAGCGACCGGCCGCTTCCCTGGCGCTCGCTGGCCGACCTGGCCGAGAAGGTCTCGCGCCCCGGCTTCATCTTCGGCGAGGTCCACGCCGCCTTCGCCTACGCGGCGTGCGGGGACGAG
>Ga0210384_10005353_pt1 | contig 14005 bp, 17 predicted proteins | sample IncBWH2MmetaG_FD_160574 | JGI IMG/M metagenome (GOLD analysis project Ga0210384, IMG submission 160574) | Forest soil microbial communities from Barre Woods Harvard Forest LTER site, Petersham, Massachusetts, United States - Inc-BW-H-2-M | ecosystem: Environmental > Terrestrial > Soil >...
TCTTAAACTCCCCACGATGTCCACAGCGATTTTTTGCACTTGCTCCTCGGTGGGTTCTTTGTCGATCGCAATCCTGCCCACGGGAGCGAACGAGGTCACGGTGATCACCGGTCCATACCGGCCGTCGGGAGCTTTTCCTTCGGGGGGCTCAAGTCCCGGACTATCGGGATTCGCAACCTCGTAGAGTGGCTGATCGGCCCGCGCTAAATTCTGCACACCCCAGTACAGCTGAAATTCCCGCGCTGTCGCCCCGCTCCCGAGAAGCGCAAGCCGTATGTGATTCTGCGCATCGGTCTCGGTAAACACGCCGCGGAGAAGCACGCCTTTCTCACCCCGGGCTTCGCCGGCCTTCGCGCGCCGCGCGGTATACCCGGCCTTCTCCAGCTCTCTCAGCAAACTCATGGACAGGAAATCGATCAGCTTGCTCGCACGTACTTGCGGAAGATCCGTCTCTTGCCATACCGGGCGCCGCGTCTTGGAGCCCGCCGGTCTCCCGCTCTGCGGCGTTGCGCTCGACGGCGCACGCGGCGCATTGCTCGCCGGCGCGTTTGACGAGCCGGCCTCGGAACCGCCCGCTGCGGTCACTGAGCCACTCGCGTTCATGACGTGCAGCTCGAAGTCCCTCACATAAACGATACCTTTGGAATCAGCGGGAATTGCAGGAGCGGCTTGTTCCTGGGGAATTGCCGGGGAAGACGCCGAGGGAGATGCGGAAGACGATTGTGCGAACTGACGAGCTTCAGATGCAGGAGAGCCGTAGAGGCTCACCAAAATCAGCACGACTAAATGAGTCGTTTTCATAAAGTTTCCGCACCGTCTCCACCCGCATTTCTCTCAGCATAGCACCTGACCCGCTTCTTCGGCCTCACTTCCCTGCTTCCCTGCCCCTCTTGTTTTCTTTCGCACGAAAGCCTCCTAACAAATCCCTCATAAACATCTCAGGACTTTCTTGCCTTTCCGCTTCTACTATCTCCTTGGTCTTGCAAGAGACTCGCGTTTGTTCGAGTGAGGCCAATATGTCAGTTACCGTCTTCCTGGCACTTTGCATTCTTGGGTGCGACTTCATGCTGTACGTCCTGTTTCAGTGGATATACGGCGAGAAGCATAGAAAACCCGTGCGCCCCTCCGCCACCCTTGGGGAGCGCGCTCATACCCTGTCCGGGAAAGCGGTCGGAAAGACCAAGGTAGTCTCGTTCCCTGAGCCGTCCGCGCGTTACAGGACTGGCTACTTCTGATCCCGCCGAGCTGCCGATCATCGTAATCATCTCGCCTAACTCCTCGGTGACACAGGTTGAAGCCTGTGCTGCTTTGCAGCGCTGGACCACGGCCATTCCTCGGGCCTCTTCACGAGTCGTGCCGCTACTGGATTTCTCTCGATATAATTGCGCACGCGTTCAAATTGCGCCGAGTTCCTGATCCAATGGTCGAACGATTCGTCTTGCCAGAATGGCTTGCCTGTCCGGCCCAGCAATCTGTTAGCTTCGCGCGCGGTCCTGCCTTTCACCAGATTGGTAATTTTCCTGAGCTCTGCTGCGGGTTCCAGTAGAACGTGATTAGGCATGACCACATATGCGTGAACCCGGCAAACTTTCTTCTCGTCAAGGTTTTTCAAGGCGGAAACAACGAGCGCCGCAATCTTTGATTCTTTCAACCACGCCGGACCAAATGATGCGCTATCTAATTCCGCGTCGAATCTCCTGAACCTCTCTCCTTCTTCTAGCGCTCTGTTCTTTTGTAGCGCCTGAATTACTTTCGATGGCAATGACCTGCTCAACCGCCACGTCACAAACAGATCTTTGGCCAGTTGCTGCCAGTGCGGTAAGTTGCGTTCGTAATAGGTCATCGGCGCCTTCAAAGTTCACTCGTGAGTAGTAGCACAGCCTTCAGGCTGTGCCCACTGACACCACACCCAGGTTGATCCGCCCTGTACGCCCTCGATCCTCCTGTCATGTAAGTGTGTGCTCACCGTAACCACCTTGCCTGTCTCTACCCTGACACAGGCTGAAGCCTGTGCTACTGGTGTGCTCCTTCCCGCTCGTCAGCGGTAGCACAGCCTTTAGGCTGTGCCTACTGACACCACACCCAGGTTGATCCGCCCTGCACGCCCTCGATCCTCCTGTCATGTAAGTGTGTGCTCATCGTAACCACCTTGCCTGACTCTACGCTGTCACAGGCTGAAGCCTGTGCTACTGGTGTGCTCCTTCCCGCTCGTCAGCGGTAGCACAGCCTTTAGGCTGTGCCAACTGGCACCACACCCAGGTTGATCCGCCATGCGCCCAATCGTAGTCATACGCGCTCATCACAACCATCACGCTTATCCCTACCCTGAAGCAGGCGTGCCTGCGCTCGGTAGGGGGCTGCGCACCCGGCGGGACGGTTGCGCGGTGAAGCGTCTTGGGCAACGGCGCGGGGGCGGTGCGAGGCATGGGCGGGTAGAGCTTGCGAAGGAGCTGCTCCCAGCCCTGATAGTTCTGCGCGCCAATCGTTTCCTGCTTGACGCCTCCTTGTAGTGGCGGGTCTTCAGACCCGTGCTTTCTCCTTCATCCCGCTCTTTGTAGCGGCGGGTCTTCAGACCCGTGCTTTCTCCTTCGCCTTTACGGTCGCGGGCACCCTTCTTCAAGCGACGCAAGCCATAGCCGGCCATGGTCAGTATTCCTGAGCCGAACAGCGTGAAGGTTGATGGTTCCGGGATCGGAGGAACTGCGAGCACACCGTCGCTGACGATCACATACTGATCGCCACCAGAATTGAAGCCCGGTTGACCAGCGGTTGGGACGTAGATGATGCCGTTCTCTCCCTCCGATCCAACTTCCGGTATAAGAATCAGGTTTGCGTAAAAACTTGCAGGCGGAGAGGCAGTGTCCCCGATAGCGTCAGTTCCATCAGTGTTATCGGAATAGAATACAAGCGTCCCATTGCCATTGAACCGAAGATAGTCAAAGGTGCCCTCGGCAGCGGTGAGGCCAACATCTCCCGCTACTCCGGCGAACGGGAGGGCATAAGTAAGCACTGCCGCAAGGCCACCCGGCCCAGGGTCTGGTGCGAGGATCCCTGCCTCCGGCTCCGCATTGACGAACCCATTGCCATTTTCGTCGAACCCCATATCGCACGGGCAAGAGCCCGCGATTCCATCCGCGAATGCCGAAGTCGCTCCGAACAACGACACTGCAACAAACAATATTCCCAGCGAAACTTTTTTCATACCATCCTCCCTCACACCCGTTGGTGGACTCGCGTTCTGCGGGGAATCATGAGCCCGCAGATGCAAGTTGCAGCCGGAGCTTGTATCCCACCAGCGTCAACGCCATTGCTAACGCCAATAGCGGAAATGCGGGCGGCTCGGGGACCGGAGTAAACAAATTGAATCCCGTAGCAAGTCCTTCCTGATCAGCCCCTTGGGGAAAAACTGCTCGTGAGGTTACGGTACCGGAAGAATCAGCCTCAAAGAATGCAAAAGGTTCGGAAGACTTCGCGCTAATGATAACGGTCATAAGCAGATTGCCAAGTAAGGGATCATAACTGAACGTATTACCGTCGAACGAGAGCATTGCTGGTAATATTTCGCCGGTAAGCGTATAACTGCCAAACAATGCTTCATCAGCACCGATGTTGTCGCTGGGATCCCCACTACTCAACCCGTTCACGGGCCTAGTCGTATATGACAAGGAAATTTCGAAGGTCCCATCAAGGTGGTATTGCGGCCCTGTGGTGAATGCGAAGAACGTGATGCGGCTAATCGGCACTGTGCTACTGAATTTCGAAGCCGCATACACCTGCTGGTAGGCGGTCGCCCCGAAGAAGCCACTGCAGCCGAACGGGATGCAATTTCCACCACCGACAGTCCCTCCGAAGATGATAGGACCTGCCCATAAAGATGGGCTGAAAGACAAAACTGATACGGTAATCAGTCCAAAAATGATCCACTGCCTCAACGAGTACACCTCCACCCGAATAGGCCGGCTGGGAGCTTCTCAATCCCCCGAATGATGCCTCTAGACCTGGAGCCCCTGAACTGCCTGTGCAAGTTACGTACCAAGAACTCCCATAGAAATTCAACGAGTTAGCCGTACCAGGCAACAAAAGTGTGCAAAGTATTTCCCTACTTTGCCGGTCGAAGTACGGCGAGCAGATAGCCCGCTGCCCGCCGTCGAAGGCACTCTTCTCTTGGATTATCGCAAGCATGTCGGCGATCTCTACCCTGAAGCAGGCGTGCTTGCGCCGGCCGGCGGCGCATCGGGCGCAGGAGGTTGCGCACCCGGCGGGACGGTTGCGCGGTGAAGCGTCTTGGGCAACGGCGCGGGGGCGGTACGCGGCGCGGCCGGGTAGATCTTGCGAAGGACCTGCTCCCAGCCTTGATAGTTCTGCGCGCGAATCGTTTCCTGCTTGAAGCGCTTCTTGTAGTGGCGGGTCTTCAGACCCGTGCTTTTCCCCGCTTCCTCCTTCGCCTCGCTCTTTATGGTGGCCGGCCGGAACTTGTCCCGCATACCCCGGACGTTTTCGTGGACACGGTCGGGAGACCCGTGTTTCTTCCCCCGTGGCGTCTTCGTTTTACGCGGTGGCCAAGAGCCGAGCGTTGCGAACGGGAATGCGGTTGGCGGCGACAAGCTTAAAGAGCTTGCCGACGACGTGCTGGATGTCAGTGGCAGTCTTGAAGTCGCCGGTGAGCGAGGCGAGTTCATCGCCGATGTTGTCCAACTCGAGGAGTTGCCGCTCCTCGCGGGCGTGGAAGAGACAGAGAGAGGGATGAGAAGCGTGACGAAGCATGCGACATTGGCGGCCGTCGGCGAAAGGAAATTGGCAGAGAGCGGATTCGTCGGATGCGGCGCGAGAACGAGACTGCTTTGTAGTTTTCATGGTGATCTCCGGAAAAGAAGTAATGAGGTAACGAAATAACGAAGTAAGGAAAATGATCCCCCCACCCCCGCCAATTTTTGGATGTGTGGCAAATGCAAGGCTTTAAGTCGTGTATTTTCGGAAGTGTGGTAAATAAAGGGGATACAGGCGCGATTCTCGGATGTGTGGCAAATACAGGAGTTAGAGGTTAGAGGCTTGAAGTTAGAGGTTCGATCCAAAAGGCGCGGAGCGTCGTCAATCGATTGGTGGCTGAGAATCACAAGTCATGTTAGCATATCTATTACATGCTGTCAAGTGTGTACTTACATGTTATTCGAATGAATGGTGGAAAAGAGAGGAAAAGAGTTCGAACGGCGAAAACGGAAAAATTAGGAGAGAAGGACGCAACTCATGCCTCGCATGAATGTGCCACCCTGGATCACCCTGGTGCATGAAGCCTGCACCACCCGTCCAGATGTCCGGTTACGCATCTTAGCAGGGTTGGCCGCGTGGCAGGGTGGGGGTACTCGGTGTAGACTGGCACCGCTCTGTCCCGCGCAAGTCGACGAGTAACTCGCTGAGGGAGCTTCTAGCAGATGTTCACTGAGATTGAGATCCAAAATTTCAAATCCCTCCGTAGCGTAAAGATTCCATTCAAGCGTTTATCGTACTTCTGTGGACCGAACGCAAGCGGCAAGAGCAATTTTGCCGAAGCATTAGATTTTGTTTCAAACGTATTTCGCAATGGCCTCCAGCACGCAGTCGCCGAAAAAGGCGGATTTTATAATATGTGCTTCCGTAGGATTCGCCGGACCAAGGGTGCAATCGCATTTCGCATAGTAGGTAGAGAGAAACTGACAAAGGAAATCAGCGTCCAATACGAGGTGAAGTTTTCTTTCCGGACACAAACCGAGGCGATCAGGTCGCAATTCCTTGTGCAGTCCGAAGACTACTATTTTCATGTCTTCTCGGATGACGAGACTGAAAAGTTCGTCAATCTCCTGATCTCGCGAAAGGACGACACTTATGCCGCCCAAATGTCAAATTCAATCTTTGGGCCGATCGAGAATGTATTTAGTTTCAAAACTGTCGAAAAATTGAATACTGCACTTGCTGCGGGCTATAAGGCACGCCCGCAAAGGCTATTGATTGCGGGAAACTCTAGCTTCCTATTCGAACTGTTCGAGGATGCTTGGCTGTTGCAGCGGGATCTTGAGGGACTCAGAGTTTTCCAAATGAATCCCCGTACTGCTCGACAAGCAGGTACTCCATCTGTGTATGAGGGTTTGGGGCGTCATGGGGAAAATCTTCCTGTGGTTGTCGAAGCTTTCCTCAATAGAAAAAACCTCGCGCCAAGATTGCTTTCTTGGATGCAGGATATATTGCCAAATTTAGGTGGCCTTCTCACTGATTACACCCAAACCAAGCAGATTGGGTTGTTCATCCAGGAGCGAGGGTTCGGAGCTCCTTGGTATGTGGAGGATGTATCTGACGGTACGATCATGGCCCTGGGTTTGTTCATTGCTCTTCTTGAACCTGATCACAGGACCATTCTGATAGAAGAACCAGAGAATTGCCTGCACCCGTGGGTCTTGATGCGATTCTTGGAACACTGCAGGGAAATTTCAGAATCTAAGCAGGTTTTGATTACGACGCATTCTCCTCTTGTTGTGGGCGGCGCTAGACCCGAGGAGCTCTTTTTGATTGATAGAGTTCAGGGAGAAACGGAGATCGTACCAGCGCAGCTAAAGGAACCGCATCTGGACACTATTGTGAGAAAACAGGCGTTGGACCTGGGCGAGTACTGGGTGTCTGGAGGTATTGGTGGCGTTCCTGAAGCGCCTGCGTTGCCACCTTCAGACAGCCTGCCAAAGAAATCGCAAGAAGAGTAATGGAAAGGCGGGCGACTTGAGAGTTGCAGTAGTTGGAGAAGGACTCACTGAATATCATTCCGTGCCCACTTTGGCTGGAAGGCTGGGTAACGATGTGATACGTCACGTTCATTTTCGAGGTTCAAATGCTGGTTTTGATTGGGACCAGCTTTTTCGCAAGAAGATCGTTCCCCTCGTAAATGCTGTGGCTACTGCATGCCCCGACAAGATAGTGGTAATGCTCGACCGAGAAGACAGAGAGGGTTGTCCAGGAGATTTGGCTAAGCGTGGTCTTGCGATAATTCTGAAGGATTGCGGTTATTGCCTAGGAGCGTGCGCAGTTGCGGTGATCGTTGCCAATAGAGAGTTCGAGACTATAGTTTTCTCGGACTACGCCGCAGTTGACAAACTTGGCTGTCTTAAAGAACCGGTTAGCCAAAATTTCGCAGCCTCTACCGACTCGCAGAATGTACTTGGATGGTTGAAGGGACATTATAAGCCGGGTCATTCATATGACAGGCCGCGTGACGGAAAAATCTTGGCACAAAAGATGGATTTGAGCAGCCAAGTAGTGCTTAACAGAAGCAGAGCACTACGCAAGCTTGTCAAAGAGCTCTCGCCTCCCCCTGAAATCCCCTCAATTGAATTTTGATCTTATTAGAGTGGAGCTGGCACAAGGTTTATCCAAAGATGAAGACTAACATCCGCGCCTTTTGAAAAATCGCAAAGGATGCGGCACCCGGCGGTTCGCAGGTGGAGAAAGTCCGGATCTGGTTCAATTAAGATTTTCGCCTCCTCCGATTCACGTTGCAATTCACGTTAAAATAGCGCGCCACCATACGGAGATCCGCTTGTACGCTACGCACGCGATTGTCTACTGCTCGATTGACACCTTCATCTCCTTGCGCGGGAAAATCGCACCCGGGTTTGCGGAGTTTTGCGCGGCGCTCAGGGAAGCGAACATTCCGTGCGTTTGGCTCAGCACACGCAGCCGGGCGCAGCTTGACGATCCGCTGCGCAGGCTCGACCATCAGGAGCCTTTTATTGCTGAGGGCGGCAGCGGCGTGTACATGCCGGAGGACTATTTCCATCTGCGCGGGGAAAAGAGCGAACGTTTGGGACGGTTCCTGTGCATCCCCGTGGCACAGGCTCAGCCCGCCGCCGCGGAAGCTTTGGAAAGCTTGTCCCAGGATACCGGCGTGGAGGCGGTCGCGCTGCGATCGCTCTCTCCGCGCGAGCTGGCGCAAAACTCCGGACTGCCACAGCGCGAGGCGGAACTGGCGCGGCAGCGCGATTTCGACGAGCTGTTTTTCTTTGCCGGCGCCAGGGACACTGACATCGCGCGCTTCCGCGAAGAGGCCGCGCGCCGCAAGCTGCAATTGCGGCCGCGAGGCGTGCTGTGGTCCCTGGCGGCCGGGGCGAGCGTGCCGCAGTGCGTGCGGGAAATCACCAAGCTCTACGACCGCGCGCTGCATGGGCACGCCCCGACGGTTGCCGTGGCTCCGGCGGAGGACGCGGCCGAGGCAATCGCGGCCTGCGACCGGCAATTTCTGGTGGGCGCCAAACCGGTCCCGGCGGGTGCCGGTTCGGGGGAAGTACTTTCGGCGTCCGCGGGCAAAAATTCGCACGCAAAATGGATTTCGCTGTCCTCAACGGAGGATTGGGAGGAACTGGCAGGAAAGATCGCCGCTACTCGATAGAAGTATTTGGGAAGAAAGTTTCTCTCTTGCGTGGCAGATTTCAAGCCCTGGCCGGGTGCCGGAGATTCTGCAACTGGCTCCAAATGGCATAAACCATGTATTTTCAGCTTGTTACAAAGTCTCGAAGGAAGCGAGCGAGATGGCCGACCGATTGCCATGTTCATCCCGGCAGAGGTGCTCAAGAACCGCCTCTGGAGGCTCGGCCCAGCGTGGGGAACGGCTCTTGGGAGCGCCGAGTACTAGGAGATGAATAACTATGACTCGGCTGCTTCGCGCCCTTCGCGTTCCAGCATCGGAATCACAGGTGGGCTTCGTGCTCGCCGTCAGCGCCATGTTCATGGGCGTGATGTCCCTGGTGATTGTTTGGCAGGCGCAGGTGATTGCGCACCAGAGGGAAGTCATCCACTGGCTGGAAGCCCTGAAGTTCAACACCTAGGGAGCGCCGATTGCGGCACGGCTGAAGCCGTGCCCTCACGAAAACGGCGTGATTTTGGGGAAAGCTTCCCGCGACATTTTTTTCGCGGTGTGATTTAATAAGCTCACAGGGGAGATCACTTTGTGGGGGAGTGAGACCGTGAAACGCATCACAACTATTTTCGTGCTCGCAAGTCTGTCGGCGCTGCTGTGCGCAGCGGCGCAGGCGCGGACCGCCGACAAAGGCGCTTCGTCGCCGGCGCAAGCGTCCAGCGCGGCTTCGTCGCACGACCGCCATCACCGGCATCACCGCAGCATCCAAAAAAAAGAGCACCGGCAGCATCACCGCAAGTCGGCGACACACTAATTTTCCGAAAATATTGCCCGGATAGTGCGCTCTGAAAATTGGACGCGCGAAATGTTTTTTTGAAAAAACGCTTTCGAAGAAATTTCCGAAAATTATTTTGTGAGAGAAAGTGAAAAAAGGGGAAGCCGGGCGGCTTCCCCTTTTTTCTCGTTGCTGTGTCGTCTGCAAAGCGACGTAAACAACTCGTGCGTTTCGCGAGCGACGCGCACCGCGAGTGCGGTGTGTTCAGCGCATGTTCCGCTCTAAGCCCGGTGGAGTCATGTCCCCTCCGGAGCTCGATGAGCTCACGCCACGCTTGTACTCCTGCAAAAAGTGGATTGCAAGCGAAAAATGAAGAGGGGAAAATCCAACCGGGTAATCTAATGCACAGGCATTTTGCAAAAAGCAGATCCCTCGCCCTTCTCGGGATGACAATAAAAGCAGATCCCTCCACTACGCGGCCCCTCATTCTTCGGGGTAAACCACCGCTCAAAAAAACCGAGCGCAAGAAAAAACTGGCCGCTCCGGTCGGGATGACAACATTGGGCGTTTCCAGATGACGATTTTGGAGATTTTCCGAAACCATAAAGCTGGGCGCTGACGAAACCAAATATGAGAACGATCCGAACTACAATGCAGTGATCTTTTGCGAAGCCTTTAGTTTTTTTTTTTGCGAAGCAGTTATTTTATGAAGAGGGTTTCGCGGAGCTGGTCGCGGCTGACAAAGGATTTCATGGTGCGATAGCGAAGGAAAAGATCCTGGATCTCGCGATTCTGGAAGACTTTTTGCGCGGGACACAAAATGGGAGAAGAAATCACCTGGAGGTTATTCGAATCCAGCACGCGATAGCGCTGGAATCCCGCCGGCTTCTTGCTGTGAAACATCGCGAAGACAACACCGCCAGGGCGCAGAAAGTCTGTGAGGGTGGTGACAATTTGTTTGCCGAGCGCGGGCTCGAAGTAATCGAGCAGATCCCAGAGAAGCACGGCGTCAAATGAAGAAGCGGCGTACTGGAGATTGGATTCGAGGAATCGCGCGGCGCGGCCATTGGGAGTCATGTCCAGCGACTCGTCGATGGCGCCGATCTCCCGCAGACGGGCTTCCTCCTCGGTCATAAAAGCTTTCCAGGCGCGGAGAATGTCTTCCGAAGAGACGCGAAAGCCGCGCTCGATGAAAAAGCTGAGAGTGGTCTGCCACGCGGGGCCTAAATCGAGGAGAGTGCCGCGGCCGAGGCCGTCCAGGTTCCAGAGGAATTCTTTCAATCCGTTCGAAAGACGCGTAGTTTCATGCAGTTCGGGAGCGCGAGTCGAGCCAACCGCGGGAGGGTGAAAGCCGGGGGAAGGCGGATTGCCCTTCGCTTGTGGCGGCCGAGAAGCCTGGCGACCCACGGCTCCAATGCCAAGTTTGTTAAGAAGGCCCATCGATCAGTCCGCCGCGTTTCCCGAACCCAATTTCGGGGATTCAGCCGAGAAACTTGAAACGCCGGCCGAAGCGGCACGGGCTTCCGCAACCTTGAGGGGAGCTTTTCCGGCTTCGACTTTGCCGCGCAAGGTCCCGCCTTCCTCGATGGAAAGACGCTGCGTCTGAACTTCGCCGAGGACCTGCCCGGTATTCCAGAGTTGGACCTTTTCGCGGCCGACAACTTTTCCCTCGATGCGGCCACGCACGATGACTTCGCGAGCGCTGATGTCGGCCTTTACGATTCCATTCGGACCAACCGTGAGACTCACGTCACCCATATCGAGCTTGCCCTCGATGTAGCCGTCGATAAAGAGATCTTCGCTTCCTTTTACATCACCCTTGATGCGAATGCCCTGGCTGATGCAAGCGGTGGCGTTCGGCGAGATTAGAGCAGAAGAAAGACTTTCGCGCGAAGGAGCAGAGGAAGGAACGGGAGCAGAATTCACAGCAGGAGCTGTGGAAATGTCCGGAACCGTTTGAGTCTTCGAATCTTCTTTTTTCCACATTAAACACCTCGACACCGGAAAAGGAATTTTCGAAGCCGCTTATCGCAGGGCTGGTTGGGAGCCGCGACTCAGAAGAGTGAACATAGTACACCACTTAACGAGAGTAAAGAAGAATGGGGGGTAGCAAATGTTGGGTGTTTCGTGAACGTCCATACTATAAGTGGGGGAATTGGTGCATTCAGTTCTACCACCGCTTGTGTTTCGGGGCGAGCCGGGGCTCTTCCCGACAACTCCCAAATGGCCACAACGAAGCCCGCCATTTCGCGGGTTAACTCTTTTATGGATTTGCGGTGCTGCCACCAAGTTTGCGGATCGAAGTCACCATCCGGGGCGCTGGCAAGGAGCACGCGGATGGACGCGGGAAAAACATGCCGGAAAATATAGCGCGAGCGACGCGTGTGATAGTTCGAGGTCACGACGATGACGCTGCGCCACTTTTTTTTCAAAACGAGCTGCACGAGAGCTTGCGCCTCTTCTTTTGTGTTATCGGCAGTCTGCGCAAAAGCTTCAATCTTATCTTTGGGGATGCCGCGCTCAGCCAAGTCATGGACCATCAGCTCGGCGATGCCGGCATAAGGGCGCAAACGCCTGCCGCTGGCGACAACCACCGGGGCCATCGCGTGACGATACAAATCGGCCGCGCGGGTAGCGCGATCGGCGTAAAAATTGTCGTCGCTCAGGACAATGATTGCGTCAGAGCGCTCGAGAGAATCCTCAATGACCCAGTTTTCGCCCACAAAGCGGAGGATGGGGCCGCGGGCGAGATAGAACAAACCGCAAAAGGCGAACAAGCACAGAACCGCCAGTAATTTCGCGAGGATTCCGCCGGCTTGACCGTGGTTGAAAGATGCAGAGATGGGTTCTTTCACGAGCCTGGATCCAGAGAACGAAGGTACTCGGCGGCTTGCTCGGGCAAAACCGCGTTGAAATATACTTCTTTGATGCTATAGGACTTGCTCCGTTTTTCCACGATGGGGAGGATTTCAATGTGCCAGTGGAAATCCTCAGCCAGCGTTTTCCAATAACTGGCGCGTCCCCCCTTGGTGCTGCGCGTATTGGGGGCGGTATGAACAACCAGGTGAAATGCGAGAGCAAATTTTTCGAGTCGCCGCAAAACGCGGCCGAGCAATGCCGCTAGTTGGCGGCGATTCGAACCCGGGCGCGGCTGTTCGAATAGATGATTGTGGCGGCGGTGCAGCAACCAGATCTCGTAAGGCACGCGAGCAGCGTAGGGGCACAAGGCGAAGTACTCGCCTTGGACATCCACGATGCGCTTACCATGTTTCTCTTCCTGTCGAACGATGTCGCAATACACACAACGTTCCCGGTCCCTGTACCAGTCGCTCGCGGAGTGCAGCTCGTACTTGATGCGCCGGGGGACAAAAATCGTAGCGGTCACTTCGGAATGTGCGTGTGTCCACTCTTCTCCGGCCAAGGCGCCTTGATTCTTGTAAACACTGACGTATTTGAAGCGTCTGTCTTTTTTCAAGTCGGAAATTCGCGAAGCCCAGACCCAGAGTACGCGCTCGATCTCTTCATCGCTTAATTGTGAAAGACGTTTATCGTGAGAGGGGGTTTCGACCACGACCTCGTGAGCCCCGACAGGACCCATTTTGTCGTACATGCCTTCGGCAAGACGGCCGACTTCTCCCTCGATGCGATAGAGCGGCTCGGGATGAGGAGATACGCGCACTTGCCAGGGACCCTCCGCAGGCCAGGTGAGAATCGCGGGCTTATTTTCAAGGGCGGCAGGTTCCCAAGGGCAGTCTTGCGCGGGTTCGCGCGACACATCCCGGTGGCCCAGGACGACCCAGCTTTGCGTGATGGGATCTTTTCGGAGTTCCATGCCGTGATCTTCAGCAAAGAATGCGGATGGGCAATGGGCCTTCGTAAAGTGGAATGGAGCAAGGGTTTCGCGCGAATTCTAGAGGAGCAAAAGAAAAAAAAGCACGCCAAAAGGAATTTCGCATGAGCGTAGTTTGTTTCCCGAGTTCCGAATTGTCAAGGAGAGGAAAGATTGTCAGGGATTCGTTTGCGTAAAGGGCGTTATGAGGCAGATGGCTGCGATTGTGCTGGAAAGAGTGGATAGGGCCAGCGCCGTTAGGTGGGCGAAACCACTTGTCCGATAAGCGACTTATCAGGACTGGCCTAAAATTCTATGCAACTGTAATCCGCTCCGAAACGCGGATTGCCCTTTCCGAGAGTGAGCCACTTTCTGCGTGTTTTACGATTTATAGACTGAAGGGATTTTCCGGCGCGTCCGTTTCGCGCATTCGTTCGTGTCATCGAATCATTCGCAACGTCAGTTGACGCAGTCGCTGCCGAGCGGTACAGTGCACGCAATTCACCCTTCTGGTTTTGTCCCCGCGAAAGTCATGCAAAGGAGGACCCCGCGCATGCGTACGCAATCTAAGTTTCTCGTTCCGTTTTTGGTGATGCTGTGCTTCGCCGCGACTCTTTTCGCTCAGCAAAACCAAGTCTCTTCAACTGCGAACACCACAGCTGCTCCGCCAGTTCCGCGCCTGATCAGATTCACCGGTACCCTTGTCGACGAACAAGGGCGCCTTATGAAATCCCCGGTTGGCGTCACGTTTGCCCTCTACGCGCAGCAGTCCGAGGGGGCAGCACTCTGGATGGAAACTCAGAATGTTGAAATCGATGCCAAGGGAAATTACACCGTGCTGCTGGGCGCGAACAGCGCCCACGGTGTCCCAGCAGACCTGTTCAACAGCGGCGAAGCACGCTGGCTGGGCGTGCAAGCCGAACGCCAGGTCGAACAGCCGCGTGTTCTGCTGGTCAGCGTGCCGTACGCCTTAAAGGCCGGTGATGCCCAGACGCTCGGAGGTTTGCCATCGTCCGCTTTCCTGCAAACA
>Ga0210384_10005354_pt1 | contig 14004 bp, 9 predicted proteins | sample IncBWH2MmetaG_FD_160574 | JGI IMG/M metagenome (GOLD analysis project Ga0210384, IMG submission 160574) | Forest soil microbial communities from Barre Woods Harvard Forest LTER site, Petersham, Massachusetts, United States - Inc-BW-H-2-M | ecosystem: Environmental > Terrestrial > Soil >...
AGCGCGGTCGCGCCGTTTGCCGCGCATGTGACGTGATGCCCCTCGCGCGCCAGGCGGCGTTCGAGCACGTCGCGGTTGGAGGAATTGTCGTCAACGACGAGGATGCGGCTCGAATGCCGCGGGCCCTGAGCCGCGCTGCCCGCCGGCAGCGGCTCGAGCGAGCGCAACACGTCGGCGACGATGTCAAGTTGCCGCGCCTTGGCGGCCTCGGCCGGTTCCGCGGTTTCGTGCCTAGCCAATGCGGTCATGGCGTCGATCTGCCCGAGGAGCTGGTCGGCGGAGGCCTTCAGCTTGGTGAGATCGGCACGCAACGACTGCCCGGCGTCCGCCTCCAGGTCCTCGATCAGAAGCTCGCTGTACCCCTTGATGGCGTTGAGCGGAGTCCGCAGGTCGTGACGCAGCCGCCGCTGAAACGCTTCGAGCGTTTCGTCCGCCCGGCGATCGGACGCTGAATCCCGGATCAAGCTTTTCACGAACGCGTTGAGCTGGACGCTCGCAGTGCGCATCCGGTTGAGATCGGCGAGCAGGCCCTCGGGCGAGTCCTCAATGATCATATCGAGGAAATCGGTGACCGCGCTGGCCGGCGCCTGCACCTCCTGGCGCAGGAACGCGGTCAATGCGCGATTGAGGCGCTCATCCGCTTCCGTCTTCGCCAAGAACCCTCCCAAGAGCGCCGTCTAGGCCGTCACGCGCCGTTCGCTGGGCTGCATCATCCCCGCACTGTTTCTTCGGCTAGCTCTTGGCCAAGCCGAGCAGACGCTCGATCTTGCCGATCAGCCGGTCGAGCTCGACCGGCTTGGTGTCATAGTCGTCGCAGCCCGCCTCCATCGCCTTTTCGCGGTCGCCGCTCATTGCATGCGCCGTGAGCCCGATGACCGGCACGCTGCGCGTGGCGTCGTCCGCCTTGACGCATCGAGTGGCCTCCCATCCGTCCATGACGGGCAGGCTCATGTCCATCAGGATGATGTCGGGCTTTTCCCGCCGCGCCGCGTCGACACCCTGCTTGCCGTCCACCGCGAAAATCACCTCGAAGCCGCGGCGAATGAGGCGGCGCGATAGCATGTCGCGGTTCATCTCGTTGTCCTCGACCAGCAAAACCTTCGTCATGGCCTCCCTCTTATCCGGCTGTTCGCCTGCCTCAACTTTGCGCCGCCGCCACGCGCGCCGGCCGGCGCCGTACGGCCGCGCCGATGGCCGCGGTGATATCGACGCGCGTCGCCGTTGCCTTCTCCATCACCTTCTGCGCCTGCCGCGAGAGGCGCTCGCGTTCGCCCGCCGAGAGCTGCTTGGCGGTGACGACGATGATCGGTATCTCGCGCCAATCCGCGCGGGCGGCAAGCGCGTCGAGGAAAGCGAATCCGTCCATTTCCGGCATCATCAAATCGAGCAGGATGATCGCCGGCGGCGGATTGTCGCCGAGCCACGACAGCGCCAGGCGACCATTGGCGGTCTCCGCTACCGCCAGCCCCATTCTCTCGATCGTGTGGCGCATCATGTCGCGGGTATCGGCGTCGTCCTCCACGACCAGAACGGGCCCATCGCGGCGCACCAGGCGGTTGATCAGCGCCGTCAGCCGTGATCGGTCGACCGGCTTTGTCAGGACTTCGACGGCACCGAGCGAAAGCCCGATGCCGCGCTCGGGCGCGACCGTCACTATGACCACCGGAATGTCGCAGAGGTCGGGATCGGCCTTGAGCGTCGCCAGCACGTCCCAGCCGTCGGGTTTCGGCATCATGACGTCGAGGGTGATCGCGTCGGGGCGCAGCGTGCGCGCCAGAGTGAGAGCCTCCTCGCCGTTCGCCGCCTGGACCAGCCGATAGCCGGCGCCCTTTAGGTTGGCAGCAAGCAGCTCCCGCGCCGCCGGATCGTCATCGACAATCAGCACCGTGGCGCCGTTGCCGGCATCGGCCACGATGCGCGGCACCTTCGCCGGAGCGATTTGCGCCGGCGTTTCAGTGTGCACCGGGAGCGTGATCGTGAAAGTCGATCCTTCACCGGGCCGGCTGGTCACCGTGATATCGCCGCCGAGCAGCTGGCAGAAACGCCGGGAGATCGCCAGGCCGAGGCCGGTGCCGCCATACTTCTTCGTGGTTGAGGCATCCGCCTGGCTGAACGCCTGGAACAGGCGGCCGAGCTGCTCCTCGGTCATGCCGATGCCGGTATCCGAGACCGCAAATCGCACCATCGGACGATCGGTTTCGAAGCGCTCGGCGACGAGGGTCAGGCGGCCGTTGTCGGTGAACTTGCTGGCGTTGCTCAAAAGGTTGAGCAGGCTTTGCTTGAGCTTGGAGCGATCGGTGCGGATGTCGCCGAGGTCCTTCGCCGATCTGAGCTCAAGCGTATTGCCGTTTTTCTCGGCGAGCGGAACGATGAGTGTGCGCACCTCTTCGAGCAACGGCACGAGCGCAACGTCCTCGAGGAAGACATCCATGCGCCCGGCTTCGACCTTCGAAAGGTCGAGAATGTCGTTGATCAGCCCGAGCAGGTGCCGGCCGGCACCCTCGATCTTCTTCAGGTCGGGGACCAGCCTCTCCTGCCCGAAATCGGCCACGTCCTCCTGCAGAATTTCGCTGTAGCCGATGATGGCATTGAGCGGCGTGCGCAGCTCGTGACTCATATTGGCGAGGAACTGCGACTTGTGCTGCCCCGCCACTTCAAGCTGTCGCCCCTTTTCCTCGATCTCGTGGAACAGCCGGGCGTTATGAATCGCCAGCACCGATTGCGCGGCGAAAGTCTTGATCAGATCGATGGTGTTCTGCGGAAAGGCGCCGGGTGTGCGGCGGCGCACCACCAGCAAGCCGACAATGTCGCGCCCGCGCAGGAGCGGCGCGGTCAGGCGCGCACGGTAGCCGGCACGCAGGGTAATCTCGTTGATCGGATTGGGACCCTCGTCGCGCAAATCGGCGACCTGCACCGGCTCCTGCGCCCCGAGCACCGCCGCGACATTGGCCTCGTCTAGGCCGATGTGCCGGTTCGACAGCGCGTCGATCAGCTCCGGATCCATCCCGTAGGTGGCGCGCAGATGAAATTCGCGCTGCACCTCGTCATAGACATAGATCGCCCCCGCGTCGGTATGAGAAAGCTGCGCCGCCTTGGCGACAATGGTCGACAGCACCGTCTCCAGATCGAGCGTCGAATTCACTGCCTGCGAGACTTCACCGAGTGCGCGCAGCTCGCCGACCGAGCGGCCAAGTTCGTCGGTGCGCTCGCGCAGCTCGCCGAGCAGGCGCGCATTCTCGATGGCGATGACGGCTTGGGCGGCGAAGCTTGTCGCCAGCGCGATCTGCTTGTCGGTAAACAGCCGGACTTCCTGGCGAAAGATGGCGATGGCGCCAATGAATCGGTTTTCCTTGACCATCGGAATGAGGAGGAGAGTGCGCACTCCGGCACTATCGACGAACCGCGTGACGGTCGGGTCGTGCTCCTTGTAGGCGACGTCTTCCGCGAGGTCGGGAATGTGCAGCAACTGTTTCATTGCCGCTACGCGGGTTACGGGTGTCAGCGGTCCGGGATGAAACACCGGCTCGCGTCGCCGCATATCGACGAACGCCTCCGGGGCGTTGTGCGTGGCGACGACCCGGAATGCGTCGCCGTCCGGCAGGACCAAGATACCGAACTTGGCTTGGCAGATGCGCGTCGCATTCGCGAGAATGGACGCGAAAACCGGCTGCAGATCGCCGGGCGAACTGGAGATGACTTGCAGCACCTCGGAGGTCGCCGTCTGCTGCTCGAGCGATTCGGTGAGCTCGTGGGTGCGCTGCTGCTCCGCCTCGAACAAACGCGCGTTCTCGATCGCGATCACTGCCTGGTCGGCGAACGTCGTTACCAGCTCTATTTGCTTTTCGGTGAACGGGTTCACTTCATTGCGAACGAGCGCGAATACGCCGATGGTGGTGCCGTCGCGCAGCAGAGGGACGCCGAGGTTCGTTCTGAAGCTGAACTCCTGCTGATATTCGGTCGCGCGGTACTCGGGATCGGCCAGTACGTCGTGAATATGAATGACTTTGCCTTCCAGCGCGACGCGTCCGGTCATGCTGCTGCGGTCGGGCCGGAGCGGCTGCTCGGCGAACCGAGCCGTGTCTCCCGAATATCCGTAGGTCGTCGCCAGCCGATACACGTCGCCGTCCCGCTGGAACAGGGCGGCCTTGTCGGCCGCGCAAAGCCGGGCGGCGGATTCGACCAGCGTGGCCAGAACCCGCTGCAGATCGAAGGTCGAACGGCTGATGACCTTGAGCACGTCGGCGGTCGCCGTCTGCTGCTGCAGCGATTCGCGCAACTCGCTCAGCAGCCGCGTGTTCTCGATGGCGATGACCGCCTGCGCGGCAAAGTTGTCGAGCAGCGCGACCTGCTTCTCGGTGAAGGGACGAACCTCCTGGCGGTAGATGACGATGGAGCCGATCACCTCACCTTCGGCGAGCATCGGGACGCCGACCAAGGTCCGCGCGCCCGACAGTTCCATCGTGGCAATGCGCAATTCGTCGTCGTGGGTCGGCTCAGCCGTGATGTCGGCGACCTGATAGGTCTCCTTCGTTCGGATCAATCGGCCGATTCCGAACCTGGGATCGACGCGAAACGTGCTCTTCTGGCGCAGATAATCCGACCATGCCGGCGGGGCACCGGAGGTCGCCCCGATGCGGACGACATCACCGTCGCACAGCCACAGGTTCCCGAACTTGGCGCCGCAGATGCGGACCGCGTTGCGCAGCATGGTCTCGAACACCGGCGCGAGTTCGCCGGGCGACGAGCTGATGACCTGCAGCACCTCGGAGGTGGCGGTCTGCTGCTCCAGCGTTTCGCTCAGTTCACGGGTGCGCTCTTCGACCTTCCGCTCCAGATTGGCGTAGGATTCCTGCAGGCGGCCGGCCATGTCATTGAACTGGTTGGCGAGCGCCTCGACCTCGTCGCCGGTCTTGATGGCGATGCGCTGGCCAAGGTCACCGCTGCCGAGGCGGGCGGCGCCGGCGCGCAGCGCGTGGATCGGCACCACCATGCGCCGGGCGAGGAACATGCCGGCGGCAAAGGCGAGCGCGAGGGCCCCGAGCAGGACGAGCCCGGTGCGCTGCAGCGACGCATAGAGCGGTGCGTAGGCCTCCTGCACCGGCGTTTCGACGAAAACGAGCCAGCCGAGGGGCGCGACCGGCGCCGAAGCGATCAGCACTTTGTGCCCGGCGATGTCTTCGGCCTCTTCGACCTCCTCGCCATCGTTGCCGGCTACCTTGGCGCGGGCGCTGCGCACCTGGGCAAGCTGCGACATGTCGGTGTTGCGCAGCACCAGGCTGATGTCCGGGTGAGCGATGAGACGGCCGGCGGCGTCAATCACATAAGCGCGCCCGTGCCCGGAAAATTTGATCTTCGACAACACGTCCCAGATGAGTTTCAGGTTGACCTGGGCGATGCTCACGCCGGTGTTGCGCCGCGTGCCGGCGAGCGACAGCGTCATGTAGGGCTCGGATTCGCGGCGGAAATAGACCGGGCCGTAGTAGACCTTGTGCGCCACCGCCTCGGCGAAGCTCGGCTCCTTGGACACGTCGGTGCCACTGCCGACCACTTCCATGGCCAGCCGCGACACCTTCAACTGCTCGTGGCCGCTGGAGTCGATCTCGGCGAGTTCGGTGATGGCCGGCACCTGGCGCAAGAGCCGCAGCGCGTCGAAGCGTCTTTGCTCAAGCGTACCGGCCGACCAGGGCAGCTGCGTGGTCCAGCCGACCTGGCTCTCGATTTCACCGATGAATTGCCCGATCTTGCCGGCCGCGGCTTCCGCCTGCTCGCGTTGAATGCGGACCAGCGAGGCCTTCTGCTCCTGATACGAGAAATAGACGTCGAACACGCCGTTGGCGACGAGCGCGAGGCTCACGACGGCGACGAACAGCACGACGTATTTGATGAACAGCCGGCTGCGCACGATCGAGGTTCCGGCGGCCGGAGCGATGCCGCCCAGCCGGGTCGCGAGCCCGCGAATGCCTCCGGCACGATGATCAGGCAGTGCTGTCATGCGATCGTCCGATGACTTTGGCGCCTTGCCCGACGAGCAAAAACGGAGCCCCCGTCCTCGCGAAGACAAACAACGTCGATAAGCCAGCGCCTCATTCTATCACCTCGCCGGCCGGCGCAAGCGGGACCGGTTGCCGCCTCCGGCGCCGCGTGACCACAGCCGACCGGCCTTCTAGCCAGGCGCGAGAAGCGGCCAAGCCATCGGCGGCGCCGCGGCGACGCCCATGAGCGCCGCGCGGGACATCGCCTCATTCGATCACCTCATCGGCGATGGCCAGCAGCGACGGCGGGATGGTCAGACCCAGCGCCTTCGCGGTCTTCAGGTTGATGGCCAGCTCGAACTTGGTCGGCAGCTGAACCGGCAGCTCGCTCGGCTTCGCGCCGCGGAGGATGCGGTCGGCATAGGACGCCGCACCCCGCAGCAGATCCGAAAAGTCGATCCCATAGGAGAGCAAACCGCCGGCGGCGACGAAGGAGCTGGTCGGGTAGATGGTCGGCAAGTGGTAGCGGTCAGCCGCTGCGTGGACGATTTCGCCATAGTCCCACATGGACGCATCCGGCATGAGGATCAGCCGGGCGCCGCCTTCCTGCCCGAGCTTGGTCACGACGGTTTGCGCTTCGGCTATGCTGCGAACCGGCGCCTCGATCGGCTCGATCGCGAAGGCCGGAGCGGCGGCCCGGAACGTATCCAGATAGTATGGAGCAAAAGGCGCGGTCTGCGGATTGAACAGCAGAGCGACCCGCGTGACGCGCGGCGCGATCGCGCGCATCAATTCGAGCCACTTGCCGCTCAATGACGCCTCGATGTCGATGAAGCCGGTAATGTTGCCGCCCGGACTTGCCAGGCTGCGCACGAATCCGCTGCCGATCGGATCAGACACGGCGGCAAATACGATCGGAATGGAGCGCGTCTGCGTGTGCAATGCGGCGGTAGCGGGAGTGGTGATGGCGATCAGCACGTCCGGCTTCAGACGGACCAGTTCCTCGGCCAATGATTGCAGGCGATCGACGCTGGCGGCGCCCCAGCGATAGTCGACACGCACGTTGCGGCCGTCGATCCAGCCAAGCTCGGTGAGGCGGCTGCGAAATGCGCCCTCCCAGGCCTGCGCCTGCGGATCGGCCTCGGCCAGGGCGTTGAGCACGCCGACACGCCGTACCTGATCCGGCTGTTCGGCGCGGACGCCAAGCGGCCGCGCCGCCGCAGCGCCGCCAATCAGTGCGATGAAATCGCGTCGTCGCATTACTTCCCAAAAAAGCGCCGGAGCGCGCCGGCTTTCGCGCAATCTTATTCGATCAGCGCGTCGGCTAACAGGACAGGGGGCGTGGGCGCTTCAAGGCCAGCGGGCGCTGACGGCGCACCCGAAACCGCTCTTGCCGCGGCGCTGCCTGGACCACGCCGCCGGGCTTTGGACGGATCGATCACCGCCGCTTGCGCAGACGGCGGCTTTCGAGCGCGACGATCTTGCGCCGCGCGCTGTCGTCGAAAACCTTCTTCGGCACTTTCTCGGCGATCCCGAGCAGGCGCTCGCGCCGGTCCATTTCCTTCCAGACATCCTCCGGCCGGATGCCCGAAGCGATCCACAGCACCACCAGATGGTAGATCAGATCGGCGCTTTCCTTGACGACGGCGTCGCGGTCGCCGAGCATGGAATCGAGGACGACCTCGACGGCTTCCTCGGCAAGCTTCTTCGCCATCTTGCTGCGGCCGGAGCGCAGAAGCCTTGCGGTCCGCGACGTCGACGGATCGTCGTGGCGGCAGGCGAGCGCGGCGTTATAGAGGCGGGTGACCGAATCAGGCATGCGGCGTCCAGGATAGCGCGATATCGTCGCAATTGTGTTAAAGTCTTGACAGCCCAGGAAGTTCACTCGTCCTGGGCCAGCAGGCTGGCGTTGCCGCCCGCGGCCGCCGTGTTGACGGTCACGACCTGCTCGGTCGCAAAGCGGCGGAGATAGTTCGGGCCGCCCGCCTTGGGGCCGGTTCCTGACAGGCCGGTACCGCCGAAGGGCTGCGTGCCGACCACAGCGCCGATCATGTTGCGATTAACGTAAACGTCGCCATGCGGAAGGCGCGCGGCGATGCGCTCGATCGTCAGGTCGATGCGCGAATGGATGCCGAGCGTCAGCGCCGTGCCGTTCGCCGCGATGTCGTCGAGGAGCGCGTCGATCTCCTCGGCGCGCCAGCGCACGACGTGAAGGACCGGCCCGAACACCTCCTGCTGCAGTTCGCGGGCGCGGTCGAGTTCGATCAGGGCCGGAGCCACGTACGTTCCCCCGGCGGGCAACGCCTCGCCATTCCAGCGGAAGCGCAGCCGGCCGGCATGCTCCATCTTGGCGATCCAATCTTCGAGGCTCTTCTTGGCCTCGGCGTCGATCACCGGCCCGAGATGCGTCGAAACATCGCGGGGATCGCCGACTTTCAGCTCGCGGATCGCGCCGATCAGCATGTCGAGCATGGGCTCGGCGACATCCGCCTGCAGGCAGAGCAGCCGCAACGCCGAACAGCGCTGGCCGGTCGAGCGAAAGGCGGAGGTGATCACATCGTCGATCACCTGCTCGGGCAGCGCCGTGGCATCGACGATCATGGGGTTGATGCCGCCCGTCTCCGCGATCAGCGGCACGATCGGCCCGGTCTTCGCCGCGAGCGCCCGGTTGATGGCAAGCCCCACTTCGGTCGAGCCGGTGAACGCGACGCCGGCGACGCGGCTGTCGGCAACGAGGCAGGCGCCGACCTCGCCGTCGCCTGGCACGAGATGCAGCGCGCTCGCCGGCACGCCGGCCGCGTGCAGCAGTGCGACCGCGCGCGCGGCAATGAGCGGGGTCTGCTCGGCCGGCTTGGCCACCACCGCATTGCCGGCAACGAGTGCGGCCGCCACCTGGCCGAGGAAGATGGCGAGCGGAAAATTCCACGGGCTGATGCAGACAAAGACGCCGCGGCCGCGGTAGCGCAGCGTGTTGCTCTCGCCGGTCGGGCCGGGCATCGGCCGCGGCGCCAGGTTCATGCGCGCCTGCGCTGCATAGTAGCGGCAATAGTCGACCGCCTCGCGCACTTCGGCGAGCGCGTCGTCAAGAGTCTTGCCGCCTTCATTCTGCAGCAGCGCGATCAGCGCGCCGCGTTCTTGCTCCAGCCGATCTGCGGCGCGTTCGAGCGCTGCGGCGCGCTCCTCGCAGGGCGTTGCCGCCCACGCCGGGAAGCCTGCAGCAGCGGCGGCCATCGCCGCGCGGGCGATCGCCTCGTCGCCTTCACGCACGATGCCGACGGAATGGCCGTCGATCGGCGACGCTACCGCGCGTTCGATGCCGGGCAGCGCGATCCCGTCGACCAGCGGTGCAGCTTCGGCCGCGGCTGGCGCGGCGGCACGAATCTCGGCAAGGAGCGCGTCGAGGCCTGCCTGTTCGCCGAATTCGATGCCGGACGAGTTCTGCCGTTCCGGCCGGTAGAGATCGCGCGGCAGCGGGATGTGTTTGTTCCGCGCGTGGCGGGCGTCGCCGATGCGGCTTTGCGGCCGGCGCAAAATCTCCTCGATCGGCACGTGCGGGTCGGCGGCGACCGAGACGAAGGAGGAATTAGCGCCGTTCTCGAGGAGGCGCCGCACCAGATAAGCGAGGAGATCGCGGTGGCCGCCGACCGGCGCATAGACGCCGCAGGCGGCTTCCGGCTGCTCGGCGATGAGCGCCGCGTAGAGTGCTTCGCCCATGCCATAGAGGCGCTGGAACTCGAAACCTTCGACCCCGCCCGCATCCTCGATCACGCATGCGACCGTGAGTGCGTTATGGGTGGCGAATTGCGGAAACAAGCGCCCGCGCGCAGCCAAGAGCTTCTTCACGCACGCCATGAAGCAGAGGTCGGTCATCGCCTTGCGGGTGAACACCGGATAGTCGGCGAGCCCGCGCTCCTGCGCCCGCTTGATCTCGGTGTCCCAATAGGCGCCCTTCACCAGCCGAACGTTCAGGCGGCTCCGGGCGGCAACGGCCGCCTCCTCGACCCAGGCGATCACCGGCAACGCGCGCTTCTGGTAGGCCTGCACCGCGAGCCCGAATCCATCCCACCCGCGCAGCGATGAATCGCGCAGCACGGCGCCGATCACGTCCAGCGAGAGTTCGAGACGGTCCGCCTCCTCGGCGTCGACGGTGAACGCAAGCTCGTGCGCCTTGGCGAGCCGCGCCAGCTCGATCAGCCGCGGCACCAGCTCCTTGAGCAAGCGCTCGCGCGAAATCGCTTCATAACGCGGGTGCAGCGCCGAAAGCTTTACCGAAATACCGGGGCGCGCGGGCGACGCCGCACTGCTTTGGCTGGCGCCGATGGCGGCAATCGCGCCGGCATAGGCGTCAAAATATTTGGCGGCATCGGCGGCGTTGCGCGCGCCCTCGCCCAGCATATCGAATGAATAGCGGAACTCGCGGTGGGCGCGGGCGCGGCCGAGCGCCTCCTCGATGGTCTGCCCGAGCACGAAATGCGCGCCGATGAGCCGCATCGCCTGGCGCGTCGCCGCGCGCACCGCCGGCAGTCCAAGACGCTTGGCGAGAGCCTCCAGGATCGTCGCCGGCGTCTCGCCGGGATGAATGATCCGGGCGGCGATCCCCAGCGTCCACGCCGACGCCGAAACCAGCAGCGCCGTCGATTTGAGGTCGCCGTCGAGCCAGCGGCCGGCGGCGAGCTTGTCTTCGATCAGCCGGTCGGCGGTCAGCGCATCCGGCACGCGCAGCAGCGCCTCGGCAAGCACCATCAGCGCCAGGCCCTCCCGGGTCGAGATTGAATAGGCGTGCAGGAAATCCTCGATGCCGCCGAGCCCGCCGGCGCGCGCGCGAATCGCCTCAACCAGACGGCGGGCACACGCATCGACGCGGCGCTCGGCCGCAGCGTCGCGTCCGGCTTCGGCGAGGAAAGCCGCGGCAATTGGCTCATCCGCCGGCGCGAACGGCGACCGGAATGGAGCGAGCCCAGGGTCTGTCGTCGTCACTGTCGGCTCCACGCCGGCTGCGCCGGCGACCGTATTAATGATGCGCGATGGTCGAAATGACGCATCGGTAACTTCTGCTTGCCCTTCACGCCGTCATGATCTTTATCAGGTCACGGCCTAAAGACCGCGATGCCGGGGCGGCGCAGCGACGAATCTAAGCAGGGAACCGCGCATGGCCATGGTCGACGTCACGCGCCCCACCCGCTCGGCCGCCCTTCTTCTGCTCGTCGCGCTCGCCTGGCCGGTATTTTGGCCGTCATCGGCCGACGCCGAGACGGCGATCCGCTTCACGCTCGACCGCAAAATCGACGGGCCGGCGGCGCCGTTCTTCCTTGCCATCGAGAAGGGTTACTTTCAGGCCGAAGGCCTCAACGTGATCATCGACGCCGCCGACGGCTCGCTGGAATCCATGAACCGGCTTGCGACCGGCGGCTACGACATGGGCGTCGCCGACATCAATGGCCTGATCAAGCTCCGCGATGCCAATCCCGACACGCCGGTCAAGGCCGTGTTCGTCATCTTTGACAAGCCCCCCTCGGCCATCATCGCGCGCAAAAGCCGCGGCATCGCCACGCCGAAGGATCTGGAAGGGAAGAAGCTTGCTGCGCCGGCCGCGGACGTCATCTCCGCGCAATGGCCGATTTTCGCCAAGGTGACCGGCATCGACACGGCCAGGGTGAAAATGGAGAACGTCGGCTTGCCGGTGCGCGAACCGATGCTTGCCGCCGGCGAGGTGGACGCGATCATCGGCTGCTCCTTCGGCTCGTATGTCGACCTCAAGGCGCGCGGCGTACCGCCGGACGATCTCGCGGTGCTGGCGATGGCCGATTACGGGGTGGAGCTATACGGCGACGCCATCATGGTCAGCACCGGTTTCGCCGCCGAGAAACCCGAAGCCGTCCGGGGGTTTCTGCGCGCCTACCTGAAGGCATTGAAGGACACGGTGCGCGATCCTGTCCGCGCCGTCGAGGCGGTGCTCCATCGCAGCGACGACAGCGCCAAGGCCGTCGAACTCGAGCGGCTCCGCCTCGCGATCGGCGAGAATGTCGTCACCCCGGCGGTGAAAGCGGCCGGCTACGGCGGCATCGAGCCGGAGCGTTTCGGCGCGGCCCTCGACCAGCTCGCGCTCACCTATCGCTTCGGGGCGCGGGAGAAGGCGGCGGAGGCGTTCGACCCTTCGTTCCTCCCGGCGGCGGCGGACCGCAAGGTGAGTGGGACCGCGTCGCACTAGCGCCGTCGTCCCGGACTCTTCGAAAACAACAATTGCTGCCGAACAACTCCCCTCGCCTATCGGCCGCTTCCGCGGCCTCTCATCCTTGCCCGGCATAGGCACGGTTGAGCGCGTCGAGATCGAACTTTTTCATCTTCAGAACCGCATTCATGACCCGGTCCGCCGTCGCGCCGTCGGCGCCGGTCATCATCTGCGGCAGCACCGACGGGACGATCTGCCAGGAGACGCCGTACTTGTCCTTCAGCCAGCCGCAAGGGCCCTCCTGCCCGCCTTGCGACAGCCGGCTCCAGAAATGATCGATCTCCGCTTGCGTCGCGCAGGAAACCTGGAACGAGACCGCCTCGTTGAACTTGAAATGCGGGCCGCCGTTGAGCGCGGTAAAGGTCTGGCCGTCGATCTCAAACTCGACCACCATGACTGAACCGGCTTCCTTGCCGTGCACCTCACGGCCCGCCTTGCCGTAACGGCTGACGTGCTTGATGCGCGAGTTCTTGAACACCGAGATATAGAAGTTCGCCGCCTCCTCGGCTTGCGTATCGAACCACAGGCACGGCGTGATCTTCTGCTTGGTCTCGGGCACGATCGGTCCCTCACTGCGCCACGAGGATCATCCAGCCGACGCCGAACTTGTCGGCAAGCATGCCGAAGCGCGGCGAGAAGAATGTCTTGGTCATCGGCATCGTCACCTGGCCGCCTTCGCCGAGCGCGGCGAACATCTTGTCGGCCTCGGCCTCGTTGCGCGCCGCAATCGAGAGCGCGAAGCCGTGGAAATTCGGCTTGCCCTCGTTGCGCCCGTCGGACGCCATCACCGTGGTGTCGCCGATCTGAAAGCTCGCATGCATCACCTTGTCGGCGTTGGCGGGCGTGGCCATGCTCTTGTCGGGGCTGTCCTTCCAGCGCATCAGCGTGTCGACCTTGGCGCCGATGGCCTTCTTGTAGAACTCCAGCGCCTCTTCGCAGCGGCCGTCGAAGAACAGATACGGTTGAACCTGCATGACTCCTCCTCGCTCGCGTGCCGGCTGCAGCCGGCTTGACCGGAAAGGTTGATATCAACATAATGACCGCATGTCAAAGCGCGGCCGATTGTCCCACGCCTTCACGTGCCGCGTCCGCGACACTTGCCTTTGCCTGCACGTGCAGCGGGCGGCGCGCGCGCTGGCGCGGCGCTTCGACGAGGCGTTGCGGCCGCTGGCGCTGACCCAGGGCCAGTTCTCGCTCCTGATGTCGCTCAATCGTCCGCAGCCGCCGAGCATTGGCGAGGTCTCGGCCCTGCTCGCCATGGACCGCACCACGGTGACCGCCAACGTCAAGCCGCTTGAACGGCGCGGCCTGGTGAAGGTGAGGGTGGACCGCGAAGACAGGCGCAACCGCCGGCTCGAACTGACGCCTTCCGGGCGGGCCCTCCTCGCCGCCGCCGCCCCGATATGGCAGCGCGCGCACGCAGCGACGGAACGTCGGCTGCGGAGTTCCAGCCCGGATATTTTGCGCGCGAGCCTGCATGACCTGTGCTGACAAGAGGCTCCCAATCGGGCTAAATCGAGGATCGGGCCGCGGGCGCGGAAGTTCCCGGGGGCGAACGAATTTCTGTGCGCCAAACCGAAGCGGCGGATTCTCCGAGCGTACGCCACGATGTCCTTCATCCGCCTCTATCTGCGCGTGCTCGATATGCTCGCAGCCGAGGTCCGCCTCGCCGCGACGCTGGCGCTTGCCAATATCGCGCTGGCGGTGGCGCTTTTCGTCGAGCCGGTCCTGTTCGGCCGCATCGTGGACGCTCTGTCCGGTCCGCTTCCCGCCGGCGTAGCGTCAGCCGCGCTCATGCTCGCG
>Ga0210384_10005355_pt1 | contig 14004 bp, 13 predicted proteins | sample IncBWH2MmetaG_FD_160574 | JGI IMG/M metagenome (GOLD analysis project Ga0210384, IMG submission 160574) | Forest soil microbial communities from Barre Woods Harvard Forest LTER site, Petersham, Massachusetts, United States - Inc-BW-H-2-M | ecosystem: Environmental > Terrestrial > Soil >...
ATTCTCTTTCCTTCGTGACCCTACCGAAAAGTTCGCCTTACTCCTTCTTAGATATTTTGCGATAAGTTTTCCTACTTGTCCTGTTGCACCCAACACGAGCAGATTGCTTGAAGTGTTCATTTGCATCTCCTTTGTACTGGTTTTCTTGTTGCCAGCTGATCTCGACACGGTCTGACCTCTTCCAAAAAATGTAGTTCAGCGTTGAATAATTCATACATGAACGACGTGGCCAAAAAAATTTACTGGATGGCGTCCAGCGCGCGTTTCAGCTTTTGGGAATCAACTACGGCCAGCTTGTTGGCGACATCTTGGAGCACCGCGTTGACCACCGGGTGCCCGGCCGCCTGCCGTTTCCGTCCGAGCGCCGTCACTTCCGCGCGGACAGCCCTCCGGTCGGATGGATCATCGGCTCGTTTCACCAGCCCTTCCGTTTCGAGACGGTCGACCAACTGGGTGACGTTGGACCGCACGCAGACGAGCTTCGCGGCAAGCTCGCTGAGGCTTATAGGTCGGTCCTGGCTCACCAAGATAGACAGCGCCTCAAATTTCGCGATGGATAGGCCCACGCCCGCTAACGCTTCCTCCAGGCGCGCCTCGACGCGGTGTGCGGCTTGGACCATTGCGGCAGCGACAGCATTGTTCATATATGAATGATACAGCCATGTCCAATCATTGTCAAGGGCCAATTGGTCCTGTGAGACCGAACGTGCCAAGCAAGATTCAGACTCGGCGAACGTCGCTCTTGCACCTTGGCGACGCACAGTTGAATCTGCTGCTTCGTTCTCAGAGACATTGACCACCTGCACCTCAACCGTCCTTCCGACCAGTTGTCTCCGCGTACTCCCCCGGCTATCGTTTACCCCGAGCCTGCTTGCTGCAGGCAGGTAACGTCGAGAGGTGAGCAGTAAACATCGCGCTCCAGCCTCGGCGCGCGCGCCGCCGCCTCGCATTCCCCACCTGCAACCCTCGAATCTCGGCCACAAAACCGTATCTCGCTAACTAGCTTTAGAATGAACACTTGCAAAAGTGTGTCAAACAAAAGACTTTAAGTATCTTTAGAATGAACACTTATGCAAAACCGGGGGGAGGGGGGCCCCCCTCCCAGGGAAGGCGGCGCGGGCAGGAATGTTATGATCTTCGCCGTTTGGAGCATTTGAAATGGCTAGGTTGATTCGCGGTTTCTCATTGTTTCTTTCCGCGGTTCTTGGATCTGGGACTGCGATCCCGGCACTTGCTCACGCCACAGAGAAAACTTTGGCGACGCCGCCGGTGATTGTTGTTGGGTTCATGGGCGGGCGGGTCCGGCACGACAATTTTGTCCATAGCGGCGTGCAGTTGGCGGCGCGTCTTCGCGCGGATTACCCTTCGGGCGTGCATGTGGAGGTTTTTGAGAATCGGCTGGGCAAGGCGGCGCACGAAGAGGTCGTGCGGCTGCTGGACACGAACCACGATGGACAGCTGACGCCGGAAGAGAAGCGGAATGCGCGGATCGTCATTTATGGAACGAGCTGGGGCGCTTCGGAAACGGTGGCTCTGGCGCGCGAACTGGAAAAAGACGGAATTCCGGTGCTGCTCACGATTCAGGTGGACAGCGTGGCCAAAATCGGAGAGGACGATACGGTGATTCCCGGCAACGTGGTCGAAGCCGCGAATTTCTACCAGCCGAGCGGCGTGCTACATGGCCGCCGCGAAATCCGTGCAGCTGACGCTGCGCACACGCGGATATTAGGGAATTTCCGGTCCGACTATCAAACGAGCCCGGTCAAGTGCGAAGGGTATCCCTGGTACGCCAGCTTGCTCTGGAAAGAGCACATCGAAATTGAATGCGATCCGAAAGTTTGGGGCCAGGTGGAGTCGCTGATCCGGTCGAAACTGCCTCCGGCGGCGCGGAGGGGATAAGCGCCCAAGCCTGCGGCCCGGGCGAGTCCTGCCGCTGTCGGCAGACCGAAGAAAGGCCCTGCTTCAGGGGCTGAAGCCCGCGTCGACGAAGATTGTTACGTAGGGGCCATAGGCCCCTACCCCACTAAAGAGATGGACAGAGAGACTCCTGAGCAACGACTGCAGGCGGATGGGCAGCGATCCGGGCGCCAGATGGTGGCGTTTGCCTTTGTGTGGTTGGCGGTGCCGTTGCTGGCGCTGGCGGGATGGCTGGCGATGCGGCGGATCGATCGCCTGCTTCATTGGCCGAAGGCTGATGCGGAAGTCCGGAGGGCCGACGTGTATCTGGCGCGTCCCGGAGCTGCGCGCAGACGGACGTGGGGCGCCTATGTGACGATCCGGTATGTGGCGAACGGGCAAGTTGTGGAGACGATTGTCGATCGAGGATTTCAGAGCGGCGTGCGGCCATGGATGGAACATTGGGCGAGACATTATCCCCCGGGGTCGCATAGAAGGGTCCTATACGATCCGGCTTCTCCGGCGGAGGCGGACCTCGATGGCGAATGGAGCCTGGCAAGTTTCGATTTGCCCATCGGGTATGGCGCGACGGCGGGGATTTTGTTGTGGGGTTGGCGGAGGCTGCGTGGCGCCGGGCCAAGCACCTAGAGTGAAATCGAGTCAACTCACTTCCAGAGTGCGCAAAGTTGCAGTAGCCCACTGCTCACACACGGGAAAAAGTAAGACGGCGAGATAAACTCGCCGCTACAAACCCGAAGATGTTATCGTTCGGGGCGCGAATGGAGATTGTTGTGACGGCGGACCAGTTTCGGCGTTTGGCTTTGAGCTTTCCGGAGGCGTTTGAGAGTTCGCACATGAAGCATCCGGATTTTCGGGTGCGCGGGGGCAAGTTGTTTGCCACTTTGGCGTATCCGGACAAAAAATGGGGCATGGTCAAGCTGACTCCGGAGCAGCAGGAGGAGTTTGTGGGGGCCGAGCCGGAAGTATTTGTGCCGGTTACTGGCGGGTGGGGACGCGGCGGGGCTACCAGCGTACGATTGCGGGCGGCTACGAAGAAGGTATTGCAGCCGGCTATGGCGGCGGCTTGGTGCAATGCGGCGCCGAAGAAATTGGCGCGGGAGTTTGAGGCAGCGCTGAAGTGACCAAGATTTGAGGGAAGTGTATTGAGAACAAATGCGTGCCCGTGTTGTGTAGTCGGGAGCGATCCTGCCGGGGTCCCTCCACTCCGCGGCCAGCGCTCAGAAATCGAGCGCAGGAAAAAACTGGCCGCTCCGGTCGGGATGACCGGCTTCGGAAAAGTCAAAAGCCTCAGGTCCAAAAAGCGGACCTGAGCTACAAAATGCGAGAAAGAGTGAGGGGAGATGGCTGAACGGCCGGTATTGGTGGGGTTGATCCCGCAGGCGGTGGTGCTGGAGGCGGGCGACCAGGTTTCGTGGATTTCGGATGCGGGGAACCTGCGCGTGGAGTTTGATGTGAACCGCTGCCCGTTCTCGTCGAACGTGTTTCAGGCGCCCGCCGGGATGCGCCTGCTGAGCGGTCCGCCGCGCGTGGGGACCAAGGACGGTGCTTACAAGTATCGCATCTGGCTGAATGACCAGATGGTCGGCCAGGGCGAAGTGATTTTGCGCGGGAAGTAGAGGCGACGCCTACGCGCTATAAGCGAAACGTAAGTCCGATGGGCGCGGGCTTTCCTAGCGCAATCCGAGAAGAACTGACCCGAAAATCCAGTTCTCAGGCAAACGGACCGACCTTGCCGAGATTGGGCGCAGCGATGCTGCGCGCCTACGACCTGGCGGCTTGGGCTTCACACTCTGACTTGAGGGCTACGATTTGGGCTTTGCCATCGCGGTCTTGGGCTGCTTGGCTATGACTTTGTCGGCGATCTTGTTGTAGGTGGCTTGCGGGACGATCTTCTTGCGGACCAGGTCGGTCTTGGCGCGATACGGGCGGCCTTCGATGATTTTCTTGGCGTAGGCGTCGCCGATTCCGGGCAACTCCTTGAGTTGATCCTCGGTGGCGGAATTAAGGTCGACCAGAGCTGACTTGGGCGCGCTGGAGGCGGCGGATTTGGCTTGCGGCGCGGCGGTCGACGCTTTGGCGTGCGTGCTGGTTATCGCAACGGATAGGCTCAGGATGCAGGCTAAGGCGAACAGAAAGACTCGGGCGGACGGCTTTTTCAGCATGGTTGTACCTCTCTCCTAGTGAATTTGGGTGGAATGGCTAGCGCTCGATGGTGCTGAAGAAGACGGAGGGAGTCAATACGAGGATTAAGGGGCGCTGGCGGAGGACGCTGGAGCGAGAAACCGATGTGGTTGGGAGGGCAGAGCGCTTAAGCAGAATGCCGTGGTTGGCGTCGAGATTGTTCGGTGACGCGCTTTCTGTCGCTGAAGCCGCTAAGGCGCCGGCAAGACCGCCGCACTCCATACTAGTCGCCGGCGTAGATTGGCCGTGGCGCTTCCATGGATTCGGCTAGGCCGCGGCGGACCGAGCCGAGGATGAAGGCGGGGACGGTGCGCTCCGGGGCGAGCGCGAGATTGGCCCCTTTGGGGGGAAATTCGATGCGGCGGTCGAGGCGGAGGCCGGCTTCGCGGAGGAATTCGGCGCTGAAGCCCATGTCTTCGGCTCGATCGACACCCCAGAACCAGAGCTTTTCTTCGTGGCGCTGCAGGAAATCGACGGATTCCTCCAGCTTTTTCATGGCTTTATCAAAGTTGGAAGCCAGGAAAAAGACCCCGAGCAACCAGGCGTGGCGCGGGTAGCGTACCCGGATGCGCACGCAATACTTCCCCGATTGGTTGCGTTCGATGGAACAGCGGTAATCATTGCGCACTGCTGAAACATTGCGGACAGCGGACACGCGGCCTGGCATGGTGCTCACCAATCCTTGAAGGTTCTGGCGCTGGGCGGCCATTGAATTCGTTCTAGCGGATTCCGACCGAGCCCCCGGGAAAAAGCTAGAACCGTTTGGCAACGGCATCGGGCGGAATCAAGGGTTTCTAAGCACAAATAGGGTAAATAGATGCGGGAGGGAACACAAGGGGGCCCGTGTAAATTAATAAATGGCTTGTTTACAATGAGTTATGTCAGCTTAGGTCGCCAAGACCCTTCATCTTGTCGGACATAATATGGAGTTTTCCCTCTTGCCGCAGGCGGGCTTCTAGGGAGGTTCGGAAGGCTTCAAAGGCCATGTTGCGCTTGCTTTGCAACACTTGTTCGGTCAGTTCCTTCTTCTGCTTCTCGAAATCGGCGGGGTTGGGCTCCTGTTTTTCCGCCACGCGGTAGACAAACCAGTTCGCGCCGACGTTGAGAGGCGCGCCAACGTCGCCGGCCTTCAACTGAAAAGCGGCAGAGACCTGTTTACCGCTGACCGCGCCGGAAATGGAGCCGTTGCGGGCGAGCAGATCGCTGGTTTTGGCTTCGAGGCCGAGGGATTTGGCAGCGGCATCGAATTTTTCGCCGGCCTTGACGCGCTTGGCGAGATCTTCGGCTTTGGTGCGGGCGAGTTCATTGGCTTTCTGCTGCTTCAGTTCGGTGACGATTTTGTCGCGCACTTCTTCCAACGAACCAGGGTGCGTAGCCTGAATTTGCTTCACGGACAGAACGATGTAGCCGCGGTCGGTGCGAATCGGCAGGCTCAGTTCATCTTGATGAAGGCGGAAGATGGCGTCCTTGGCCTCCTTGGAGTTACCCAGCTCGAGAATGGGATCGACGGCACTCAGCGGGCGGATCTCCCCCACGGAAAGATGGAACTGCTTGGCGAGGTCGTCCAAGGAGACTTTGTTGGAGCGGCGAATGGCGGCGGAGAGCTGATCGGCTTGGTCGCTGGCCAGCTTGTCGGCCTTCCCGAGCAGGAGAGGAGCTTTTAGCGAGTCTTTCACTTCTTCAAAGGGCTTGGTGTGCGCGGTTTCCTTGTCCAGGACCTTGATGATGTGGAAGCCATACTGCGTCTTCACCAGGTCGGAAATCTTGTCTTTGTCGAGGGCGAAAGCGGTCTTCTCGAACTCCGGCACCGTCTGGCCTTGGACGATCCAGCCCAAGTCGCCGCCTTTGTCCTTGGTGCCGGGATCTTCCGAGTATTTTTTGGCGAGGTCCTCGAACTTGGCGCCTTTTTTGGCTTGCTTGAGGACATCCTCGGCTTTCTGGCGGATTTCCTCGACTTCCGCGTCGGTCTTGCCGACGGTCATCAGTAATACGTGCTCGACATGCACGCGATTGGGCACTTGGTATTGCTGGATGTTCTGCTGATATTGAGCTTTGAGTTCGTCGTCGGAAACTTGGGCGGTCTGACGAAGCTGGTTTAGATCGACCAGGGCGTAGCGGACAACGCGCTTTTCGGGGATCTGGTAGCGGCTGCGATTTTTCTCATAGGCAGCCTTGATTTCGGCTTCGTCGGGGGTGATTTTGGCTTCCAAATCTTCGGGCTTGATGAAAGCGTAGTCCAGCTTCACCTTTTCATTTTTGTATTTGAACTCGTCTTGTAGTTCGGAAGGTCCGACACTGACGCCATCGGTGACCAGCTTTTTGAACTTGTCCTGCAAAAGGCCCTGGCGGATAAGTTCCTCGAAAACTGGAACCGTCATTTGAAAGCGGTTTTGCACTTCCGCAGCGTAGCGGTCGCGTCCAACGAAGGTGTCGCCGTTGTAGGCGGTAGGCAGAAACTGGCGGATGCGATCGGCTAGTTCCTGTTCGGAAACGCGAATGCCCAAGCGTTTGGCCTCGTACTCGATTTCCTTTTGGAAAATGAGCTGGTTGAGAATTTGGCGGGCATACAGAGATTCCAATTGCTTGGGAACCTGGTTGCGCTGCTCGATTTCGGAAAGCTGCTGGCGGACTTCGGCGGCGCTAACGGTTTCGTCGCCGACTTTGGCGACGATGTCGGTGGAGGAGGCTTCGCCGGTGCCGGGGGTCTGTGGCACGAGATAGAGCAGCATGCTGCCGCCGAGGAGCAGGACGACTACTCCAAGCAAAATGCGCATGCTGGTTTTGCGGGAATCTTTAGCGACGGCCATACTGCTGGTTCCTCCAATTGGTGGATAAACCTAGATTATAGGAGATGCGGGCGAGAGGCTCAAATGGAATCGGATGCCCTAGCCCGAAACGCGATTCAAGGATTCAAGCCTTTACTCAGAGAGCCTTTGGGCAACGGGAGTGAAGACTGCCCAAACACATAGCGCCAGCCTGCCGGAGTGCGGACGTAGGTGTCGGTAAACCAGACTGTATAGTCGAAGGGCTTCCCGTTGTCGGCGCCTTTCGCCCACAGTTTGGCGGTGACCGTCGCGGTATCGCCCCAAAGACGGACGGTCTGGGCGGTGTCTTCCTGGTGCTCATAGACGATGCGGCCCGAGCGCGCTTCGTCGAGCAGGTCGGCCTTGGTGTAGGTCTTGCCGGAACCGGTGACCAGGGCGAAATCGTCGGCCAGAAGGTGGTCCATGGTGGCCGCGTCATTGATTTTGACGGCGGCTTGGTATTCGGTGTCTAGCGCCGCGACGGCCTTGCGGTCGCTGGACGCGTTTGTAGGGTTCCCTTGTGCATGGGGACGGAATATCAGATCGAACCAAGGTTGCCAGGTACTCCCCGCGTCGGTGGAGATAAGAGCAGTCTCGCGGACGCCTCCGTTCACAGGCTTCCAGGTCCCGCGAACGCGTTGTTGTTTGCCGTCGGCGGTGCGATCTTCGCTGGACAGGATCATCTCTCCGGCTTCGAATTTGCCTTCGATCACCAGCAACTGGCCGCGATTGGTGGCCCAACTCTGGTGCCAGATTTTTCTCGAGGGGTCGTATAGGCTAAAGCTCTGACCTTTCAAGCCGGTGGAGCTTTGATAGTCCTCGCGCAGGACGCAACCATCGAGTATGGGATCGATACGAGCGTGCGCGACGATTGCCGACTTACCGACGTCGAAGGCGTCCCAATCACCAATCCAGAAATCAAACTGGCGAAAATCAGGTGCAGAACATGGGGCCGATTTTGAAGTCTGAGAGGAGGATAAGTGGCCGGTGGTCTGGCCGCCGGTGGTCGCAAACAGGACAATAACGAAAGCGAAGGTGAGCTTCGGCCAGAAAGAGGTCGGTATCATTCCGCGGCTCCTTTGTTTTAGCGTGAGTGGCTCCGTTGGTGCGAGGGGTGGGCGCGGCGAAGAATACAACAATATATGTCTTCGCCGCGCCCCTTGGGGTGCATCGGAGGAAAACCTCGACTATCCCGGCGAAGCCCTGCGGTCTTCGCCAGACAAACTATTTATTGACCGCTTTCTTCATTGATCGCCCTCGTCGCGCCGTGGGATAACCAGGAATGCGGGGTTGGTCTTGGTCACGCTGTCGAAGGCAGTGCCAGCGATCTCACCCCGGTCATCGATGTCGCCAGCGACTTGCAAGGTGAGAGTGGAACCGGCCGGGATGAGGCTGTTCAGATCCATCATTACTTCGTTTTGCCAGAGGAAAGCGCGCGGATGGCTAAAGCCCGGACCGTAGGACACGCCCACGACTTGACCTGCCTCGTTGATGCCCAGGGCTTCGCTGATGGCGTCTCCGGGAAGCGTGCCAAGGTCGCGCATGCCGCGCTCTCTGGTCCAGAGGAAGGCGTGGAATTTAAATGCGAGCTTCCCGTTAATCAGGTCGCCGCTGGTGTTAGCGAATCCGACGATTTGCACGCGATTATTAATGAACGTGGGGGTGTTCCATCCGTGGCCTCCGATGTTGCCCAGGTCCATCGGCTGACCGTCTTGCCAGAGTACGGCATGTTTGGCGCTGAACGCTCCGACAGCGTTTTGGCAGATACCAGAGATGCCCACGACCTGCCCTTGGTCATTGATGGCGGTGGCGGCCGAATCGGGATCGTCCTGATAGGGGGGAAGTTGCTGAATTTGATCTTTCCCAGGCCCCCAAATGACGGCTTCAAACTGCTGGACTTGGGGGAGGACGCAGGTCGGATCACTTACCGCGGTTTCGGCCCAGCCGACGACCTGGCCTAGATTATTGACCGACGAAGCGACACCGTTGTGGCCGCCCAGGGTTGGCAGCGCGGTCATGAGGCCGTTCTGCCACACGAATCCGAGGCAGATGTGGTGGGTGGTTGTGGGGAAAAACGCGCCCGCGCAACTCCATGTCTCCATAAGCGGGTCCGTATCGGCGGTTTCGGCGATGCCAACAATTTGCCCGCGGTCGCTGCGGTTCGCGAAGATTACGGCGCTGTTGGGTCCACCCAATGTACCGAGATCGAGATGCATTCCCCGGAGCCACACCTCGGCGTGTTGCGTGGCATCTCCCGGCAGGTTGGCGGTGCCCATGGACCATCCGAGGTTATTGATCGCGTTGCCGGCGCTGGCGGATCCGCCTAGCGGGTTGCCAAGGTTAACGACTCGATAGCGAGCGGGCCCGGATTGCTCATCTTGCGCGGCAAGCCGAACCACGATCGCCAGTGAGCTAAATAGAATGACCGCTATCGTGCAGGTCAATACCCTGGATTTCATGTTGCCTCCCTCGAGAACGCTGGCTCGTATTCCTGAATGACTTTGCGAAGCGGAATTTCCCACGACGGGAGGAAACTAGGGTTTCCGTACGCTGTGCGCAATACGTTTGCGATAAGGGGCGATTGCGGGGCGACAGGCGGCGAGTGTTATGCGACCAAAAATGTTGAATCTTGGGAGTGTGAGAGGCGGCGCTGGCGTGTCAATTCGATCGAGTGGCTGGAGAGCGTTCTCCGCAGAGTGCGCTTTGAAATCCGAGTCGGTAGGTGCGGCTCATGGTGAGTTCTGTGCCGTCGCGCATCAGGACCGAGTAATCGCCACCCCACAGGGGCCGAATTTCGCGAACATGATCTAGATTGACGATTCGAGAGCGATGGATACGCACAAAACGATTGGGATCCAGGCGCTCAGCGGCGGCCATCATGGTTTCACGCAACATGTGGCTTTCCTTGCCGATGTGGAGTTTTACGTAGTCCCCTTGCGCCTCGATCCATTCAATCAATCCCTTTCGCAAGAAAATGGTACGGTATCCGGACTTGATGGCGATTCGCTCGTTGTCGCGAGATTCTCTTTGAATCTCTAGCAACGCATCCTTCAATTCCTGTTTATGGTCCATGCCCTTCGCACGGCCTTTTCGCTCATGGAACCGATGCAAGGCCTCCGAGAAACGGGTCTTGTTAAAAGGCTTCAGGAGATAGTCAAGGGCGCGCACCTCGAAAGCCCGGACCGCATATTTGTCAAAAGCAGTGACGAAGATGACCGCTGGAGCGGATTTCGCCGGCAAGGCGTCCAGGACCTCGAAGCCATTGCGGCCGGGAATTTGGACATCGAGAAATATCAGATCCGGTTTGTGGGTGGAGATGGCGGCAACGGCTTGCTCGCCGTCGGCGCATTCTGCGACAACCTGGAATTCCGGGTGCTCTTGGAGGAAGGCGCGGATTTTCTTGCGAGCGAGCAGCTCGTCATCAACGATTAACGTTCGCAGCTTCACCTAAGTGACTCCCATCACCATTGCCGGTAATTTGCTGGACTCGCAGCGGAATGCGAATTTCGACGAGGAGTCCGCCTTCGTTGCGGTTGCTGTAGCGCAAAGATTGCATCGCTCCGTAATGCTTTTCCAGGCGCGCGCGGGTGTTGGCCAGGCCTATGCCCTCGCGCGAGGTGGATTCCGGCGACATTCCGGGGCCATCGTCGAGAATCGAGATGCGGAGTTCGGCTCCCTGGCAGGCGGCGCGCACTTCGACTCTGCCGGGCCGATCGAGGCGGGCGATGCCATGGCGAACGGCGTTTTCGACGATAGGTTGAAGAAAGAGGCAGGGAACATTGCAGTTTAGAGCCGCGGGGTCGACGTTTACGGCGACTTGCAGCCGGTCCTGAAAGCGTGCGCGCTCAATTGCCAAGTACAGGTCCAGGATATCCAATTCCCGGCGAAGGGTTACTTCCTCGCTGGCGGAAATGGATAGGGTGGTGCGTAGCAGCTCGCCGAGAGAAGTCATCATGTTGTCGGCCGCTTCGACGTCCTCGCGCATCAGCCAGGAAATAGAATTCAGCGTGTTGAACAGGAAATGGGGCTGCAATTGGCCCTTAAGCAATTCGAGTTGGGCCTTAACGAGCTCTTGTTCGCGCTGTTTAGAGCGATGCGCGGTTCTTATGGCATGTTGGATGCCGATTACGGCCCAGAAAAACCAAGCGACGATGAAGGAATTGTCGATCAAATAGATCTGACTCTGCTGCCAGAAGGAACGTAGAGGGAAGTCGGGGTAGATAAAGTGGTGCAATTTGACGCGATACGATGAATATAAAACCTCCGTGAAAATGTTTAGCAAAAGCAGAATTGTTACGTTCTTGAGGATTGCGGGACGTTCGAGCGGAAAGATTTCAGCCCACGAGGCGATAATCGGGGTAATGATGATCCAGAAGCCCAATTCCACGAGGGTATAACGGAAGGCGTCCGCCCAAGTCAGCGGATGACCCATGTCTGTGCGGAGGGAGTAATATTCGGAAACACGGACGATAAAGAACCATCCGGCGACGATCCAGATCCATGAGTTTTTGCGCATAGTCTTCTTCCGACCGGGAGACGCCCAATCCGATTCTACCTCTCGCTCAGCGCGATTCCTTAGCGTTCCGTCGCAATATAATGACGCTCGGGCGCGCCGCGGCGCGACTCGCGCGAAGTCTGGTGAGTTGGCTTCGATTCGGTGAAATGCTAAATCGCAACGAAACTTGTAATTCTTGTGACTCCTTTCTCGTACTCTTTATGGAGGGTTGGTAGCTCCGCGGGGCGGGGCTGGGTTGGTTGGATTCACGAAGAGGCTTTTCCAGGCCATGTTGGCTATTCGGGACAATCTGGAGCAGGGCTTCAGCGCGTTGCGGGCGCATAAGATGCGCACGTCGTTGACCATGCTGGGGCTTACGATGGGTGTGGCTACGCTGATTACGGTGATGACGCTGGTGCAGGGAGCGAACCTGTATGTGGAAAAGAAAATCGCGAACCTGGGGACCAACGTATTTCAGATTGCGCGAACACCGTTTGCGGTAACGGACTTCACCATTGTGCTGAAAGCACTGAAGTATAAGAGGATCGAGTTGGATGATATGCGCGCGGTCGAGGAAGGGTGCCGCGACTGCGAAGAGGTGGGTGCGACGGCCAGCAACACGATACATGCACGGTACGGCAATAAAGAAGTGACGGACGTGAACCTGTATGGACAAACGGCGAACATGACCGACATCGATACGCGCACCGTTGAGATCGGGCGTTACTTCACACCGGCGGAAGTTGAACACCATACGAACGTCTGCTTGATCGGAGACACGTTGGTGCAGCAATTATTTTTGGGCACCGACCCGGTGGGCAAAGCGATTCGGTTGGGAAACGATGAGCTGCTGGTGATCGGAGTCATGGAAAAGGTTGGCAGCGTGCTGGGGCAGGATCAGGACAATTTTGTGATGGTGCCGCTGCCGGTGTTTCTGCGTATGAAGGGGTTGCAGACCAGCTTGACGATCAACGTGAAGACCAGCAAGGAGAATTTCGAGAGGGCGCAGGACGAAGCGCATCTGCTGCTGCGGGCGCGCCGGCACTTGAACGCGAGCATGGATGACGACTTTTTCATCGGCACCAAGGAAAGCTACATGGCGTTGTGGCGCAGCATCAGTTCGGCGTTTTTCGCGGTGTTCATCCTGGTGAGCGCGATTTCCGTGCTGATCGGCGGGATTGTGATCATGAACGTGATGCTGGTGAGCGTGACTTTGCGACGTAGAGAGATTGGTGTGCGGCGGGCGGTCGGGGCGACCCAGGGGGACATCCTGAACCAGTTCATGGCGGAGAGCGTGATGCAGTGCATTGCCGGGGGCTTGGCGGGGATCACGATGGGATTCCTGGTGGCGCTGGCGTTGCGCACGTACACGCCATTTCCGGCTTCCGTGCAAACTTGGGTGGCGGTGATGGGAGTTTTCCTGAGCTCGGCGGTGGGGCTTTTCTTTGGAATTTATCCGGCGATGCGAGCGTCGCGGCTCGATCCAATTGTGGCGCTGAGGTCCGACTGATGGCGATCATGACGCTGGCGCAGGCGCGCGAAAACTTTCTGGCGGCCATGGACACGCTGCGCTCGTCGAAAGTGCGCTCGGCGCTGACGGTGCTGGGCATCGTCATTGGCGTGTCTTCAGTGATCTCCATGGCGGCGATCATTCAAGGGCTGAACAAGTTTGTGCAGGACAAGGTGGAATCGCTGGGCTCGCGAACGTATTTTTTGTCGCGGTTTCCGCCGGGGTCGGATCCTTCACGTTGGCCGGAAAGCATCCGCACGCGCAGGTATTTTGAGTACGACTATGCGGGGTTCGTGCGGCAAGCGGCGCCGGACGTCCAAATCGTGACTACGGTGGGAACTAGGGGATTTTTCTTCGGAGACACCAACCTGATTACCAGCGGCAACCGCAGCGTGGAAAAGGTGATCGTACGCGGGGCGGAGCCGCAATACATCGAAGCGATACCGCTGTTCACCATCGAGCGCGGGCGATTCATCAGCGCGTTCGATCAAGAACATGCGCGGCCGGTGGTAGTGCTGGGCGCGGCGATCAGCGAATCGCTTTTCCCCAACACAGATGCGCTGGGCAAGACGGTGCGGATTAACGGCGCTGTGTACGAAGTGATCGGAGTTTTCCAGCACGATCAAGGACTGTTCCTGGGACCGGGCGTGGATATTTTCGTGATCATTCCGCTGAGCAGCTTCAAGAAACAGTATCCAGAGGCCAAGGAACTGATCATGACGTTCACGGTGCCGGAAAATGTGAACGTGGAGACCGCGCAAGGCGAGGTGATTCAGGCCATGCGACGGCTGCGGCGCATCCCGGCCGGCAAAGAGAATGATTTTGAGTTGAGCTCGCCGGATTTTCTGAGCAACTTGTGGAACCAACTTACCGGGGCGCTGGTGATTCTTACCACGGTGATCAGCTCGATCGGGCTGCTGGTGGGCGGAATTGGGGTGATGAACATCATGCTGATTTCGGTGACCGAGAGGACGCAGGAGATTGGAGTGCGCAAGGCTATTGGAGCGCGGCGCGCGGACATACGGCTGCAGTTTCTGCTGGAAGCGGTGGCGCTTACGCTGGTGGGAGGCACCATCGGCATCCTGATTGGGGCGGGG
>Ga0210384_10005356_pt1 | contig 14000 bp, 14 predicted proteins | sample IncBWH2MmetaG_FD_160574 | JGI IMG/M metagenome (GOLD analysis project Ga0210384, IMG submission 160574) | Forest soil microbial communities from Barre Woods Harvard Forest LTER site, Petersham, Massachusetts, United States - Inc-BW-H-2-M | ecosystem: Environmental > Terrestrial > Soil >...
CGCGTCGTTCACGTGTCGCAGAGAACTGAGACCACTATAACTCCCCGTGGTTCGCGCTGCCCCGGCGATGGCGTTGCCCCAGGCGTGAGCGGCAGCCGCGCCGCTTGCAAGCGCCCGCCGCGACGCGCGGGCGTATACTCATGAGTCCCCTCTCGGCCAGGCTCCCAACACGGAACAACACTCATGGCGGCAGCTCGCTCCGACGATATTCGGGAAACCCACCTTGGCGGCGCGGTGCGCCGGCACTGGGTGCTGTTCCTCACCGAAGGGATCGTGCTCGTCATCCTCGGCACACTGGCGCTGCTCGCTCCGGTCATTGCCTCGGTGGCGGCGACTGTCTTCTTCGGCTGGCTGTTGCTGTTGAGTGGTGTCATCGGTCTGGTTACGACCTTCCGGGCCCGGCACGCCCCTGGGTTCTGGTGGTCGCTGCTGTCGGCAGTGATCGGCATCGTGGCGGGAATTGTGCTGCTTGGCTGGCCGCTGCTCGGCACGCTGTCGCTCACCGCCGTGCTGATCGCCTTTCTGCTCGCCGAAGGCGCGGTCAGCATCATGTACGCGCTCGAGCACCGCAACGCGCTCTCCGGACGCTGGGGGTGGATGCTCGCGAGCGGCATCCTCGATGTGGGGCTCGGGGTGCTGCTGTTCATCGGGCTGCCGGGCACCGCGCAGTGGGCGCTCGGTTTACTCCTCGGCATAAACATGATCTTTGGCGGCTGGGCGCTCATATTCATGGCGCTGCACGCACGTCCGACATCCGCGGCCGCAACCGCCTGATCCTCAAAGGGGCTTATGAAACTCGCCGTCGAAGTGATCGGCTGGGCCGCTGCGGCCCTCATCCTTGGCGCTTACGCTCTGCTCTCAGCCGGTCGGCTGCCGGCGGAGTCGCTCACCTACCAGCTCATGAACATTCTCGGCGCCGCCGGCTTCATCGTGAACAGCGGCTGGAACGGTGCGCTGCCCTCTGCTGCGATGAACGTGATCTGGATGGCCATCGGGGTCTATACCCTGCGCCAACGCCGCAGAGTACAGATCAAGGCGGGCTGCGCGAGTTAGTGCCTCGAGCCGCCCGTGAGCGGCGCCTCCGGGCATTCGTTACTTTCTTACAAAATGCGCGATCCATCACGGCCTCCCGGCTGCCGTGGTTCCCCACTTATCCTTCAATACCAGTAAAGTGCCGCCTTGGGCGTAGCTCGCTCTTCCCGGTTGCGCCTGCGACACAAATCCAAAGGGGTATTGATGACTCGGATCAAATGCGGTCCCTTCGCGGCCGCCTTGCTCGCCTTGCTCGCCCTCCTCGCCGCCTCGTCGGCCGATTCCGTGGTGCCCGCGAGGCAGAAGCCACTGGCACGCACCGCTGGCGGGCCCACATTGATGGCTTTTGGCGGGCGCAGCGCCGCGCAGCGCGAGAGCGCCAGCGCCGCCAAACTCGATGGCGCGCTTGCCGATCTGTCCCGACACCTGAATCGGGTGCGCAGTGAGCGCGCCCTCGAGGACCTGCACTCGCTCAGCCCCGCCGCGCGCTTCATGCAGGGTGCGGGGAGTGCCGGGCCGCTCGTTGCGGTCGATGCGGTCACGCGCGGGGATCCGGCTCGTCTCAAGGAAGCTCTCGTGGCTCTGGGCCTGCAGCATCCCGCGGTCTACTCGAACGATGTGGGCGGCTGGCTGCCGGTGAACCAGATCGGCGCCGCCACGGCACTCGGAGAGCTCGCTTCCATGCGCGCCTCGATGCCGCACGCGCGCGCTGCCATGGTGACCTCGCAGGGCGATTTCGCCCAGTACAGCGACGTGGTGCGTGCCAATAACGCCGGGCTGACCGGTGCCGGGGTCACGGTGGGCATTATTTCCGACAGCTTCGACTGTTATGGCGTCTATGACCAACCCGGCAGCGGCGTGCCCGCGAGCGGCGTGCGCGGTTATGCACCCTTCGGCTTCGCGACGGACGACGCCGGTTTCGATGAGACCAACGGCTATCTTCCGGTGAGCGTGAACGTGCTCAAGGAAGGGGCTTGCACCAATTACACCCCTTCGCTGTTTCTGCCGTTCGCCGACGAAGGCCGGGCGATGATGCAGATCGTCCATGACGTGGCACCCGGCGCCGCACTCGCCTTCTACACAGGCGCGAACACCGAGGCAGATTTTGCCGCGGGCATCACCGCGCTCGCCGCCGCCGGTGCCACCGTCATCGCGGACGACATCGGGTACTACGATGAGCCGTTCTTTCAGGATGGCATCATCGCGCAGGCGATTGATGCCGCTGCCGCGAAGGGGGTTGCCTACTTCTCCGCTGCCGGCAACGACGGACAGCTCTCGTATGAGAACAACGCACCGAGCTTCGCCACCGCCGGCTCCGGTACGAACGCCGGAGAGATGCTGCTGACTTTCGGCATGAACGGGGCCACGCCGCAGACCTTCCTGCCCGTCACCATCCCGCCGCTGTTCCCGGGCGAGTTCATCGCGCTGATCGTGGAATGGGACCAGCCCTATGTCACCGGCGCGCCCGGCAGTCCCGGCGCGACGAGCCAGATCGACCTGTGCGTCACCGGTGCGCCGGCCAACAGCGTGGTGCTGAACCTCGACAGCAACTCAACCAACTCGGTCACCTGCACCGGCCCGACCAACGGCGTGGACCCGGAGCAAGTGCTCATCCTCGGGAACCCGGCCAGTAACAACGCCAACACCACGCCCCAACAGGTGCACCTCGTCATCGGCCTTCAGAACGGCAGCGCCCACAGACCAGGTCTCATCAAAGTGGTGGTAGCCGCGAACGGCGCACCGGGCACCAGTATTGACTCCTTCTACACGCCCGGGCCGACGCTGCAGGGGCACCCCCGCGCGGCCGGTGCAGCCGCCATCGGTGCGGCTTTCTTTGCAGAGACGCCGCGCTGCGGCACCACGGCGGTCGCCGTGCTCGAGCCTTACTCCGCGGCAGGCGGCGATCCAATCCTGTTCGACAGTTCGGGCAACCGCCTTGCGACGCCACAGCAGCGCCAGAAGCCGAATTTCGTCGGCCCTGACGGGGTCAACACTTCGTTCTTTGGTTTCCCACTCGCCGGCAGTGGTTTCAACGACACCTCCTCCGTGCAGCAGTGTCAGAACGATGCCACCTACAACAACTTCTTCGGCACCTCGGCGGCGACACCACACGTGGCGGGTGTGGCGGCACTCATGCTGCAGGCGAACCCCGCTCTCACGCCTGCGCAGATCGTCGATGCCCTGCAGTCGACCGCCCTGCCGATGCCGGTGGGAGCTAACCCCACACCAGACGATCTGTCCGGGTACGGTTTCATCCAGGCCGACGCGGCGCTCGCGACGTTACCACCCGGGCCGCCAACCATGACGCTTGCCGCTTCGACGGTGACGGTGGGGCGATCCACGACGCTCACCTGGGCGGCCTACAACGTGACGAGCTGCAACGCATCGGGAAGCTGGAGCGGTGCGCAGAAGACGAGTGGCTCGCTCACCATCACTCCCACAGCCGCCGGGACCGATAACTACACTCTCACCTGCGCCAACCCTCAGGGCTCGGCGCAGCACACGGCGACCCTCAGTGTGCAGGCGGCTCCCTCGGGCGGCGGGGGCGGCGGCCTCGATGCTGTCACGTTGCTCGCGCTCATCGCGCTCGGCTGCGCGCGCGGACTCAGATCGGTCGTGGCCGGCGCAGCGATCTGCGGCTGAGAGCTCTGCGGCCGCAGCCTGGTAGATCGCTGCGCGCGAATCTCAGGCGCGTTCGGCGCTCCGTGCGGTGTTGAATCACACCGGCAGCGTGCCCCGGGCTCTCTGCTAGACTCACCGCACCCGGAAGGCACCGTGCGAGCATTGACGGCCACATGGTTGTGCGCTCTCGCGCTCATGCGTGCCGCGAGCACCTGCGCTGTGACCCCGGGTACCTACGGCACCGCCGACACCCAGTACGCGAACTTCGCCTTCGCGAGCGAGATCGGGTCGGGCGTCTACGAGATCTCCGGCAGCGTCATCACCGTCTACACTTTCGAGCCGGGCTACACGCTGCGGACCGCGCAGCCCCGGGGCGGCCGTCCTGGGATCCGGCTCATCTTTCCGTTCACGGTCGGCTTCTTCAATTTCGACACCAAGGATCTGCTGCACCTGCAGCTGCCGAACTCGATCGGTGCGTTGAGCTTCGAGCCAGGTGTCGAGCTCGACTACTGGATCAACGACTCATGGGACCTGTACCCCTACCTCAAGGCGGGCGGCACGCTCGCTTCCAGCGCGGAAGTGAACGCCGTGATCTGGGGCACTGGTGTGCGCAGCGATTACCGCTTCGCGACGCTGGGCAGCGCCGGTCTCTGGCGTGCGCAGCTTGCCTATGCAGGAGCGCATTACCACGGCGATGTGCCCAATCAGTCATTCACCCGGCTGCGCAATGGGGCTGAGCTGCGCCGCAATCTGAACCTGACCTGGCACTCGCGCGCCGTGCAGCTTGCGCCTTACGCGATCGCGGATGTGTATCTCGAAGCACCCTCGGGAGCTGCCTCGGGCATCAGCCCACGCACGTTCCAGTACGAAATCGGGCTGATGTTCGGCGTGGCCCCACAATGGGAGATTCACGGTGTGCCGTTGCCGCGGCTGGGGATCGGCTGGCGCGAGGCCGGAGTGTTGTCGGGATGGCGCCTGGTGCTCGGGGACCCCTTCTGAGAGGGTCAACCCCGCGTGCGCGCATGCGTTAGCATCGTCAGTGGAGTTCGGAGCCGTCGACTGCCTGCGTCGAGGTTGGAAACGTATGAAGCGTGTGTTGTGTGCTGCAGTCACCCTGTCGATGAGCCTGTTGGCGGTTGCGGCGTGCGCTCCCTATGTCAGGTCGGATGTCAACACGGCGCTCATCGGCCAGGTGCACTGCGGCAGCTTCGCCTGGGCGGGTGAGTTCCGCAGCAACAGCGCGCTGCGCAGCACTATCGCCAGTCCCCTGAACGAGAGCCGCCTGCGCGCGGCCATCGCTGCGCACCTCGGTGGCAGGATTCAGCCCGGGCCGGGGAACGCGGATTGCCTCGTCGGTTATGGAATCGGCGGCTATTACGCGATGAGTGGTGTCTACCCCTATCCCTACGGGTGGGCCTGGAGCTATCCGTACGGATGGGGTGGGCCCGGACCCTACGCGTACCCTCAGGGTGTCATTGCCGTCGATCTCTATGATGCCCGCACGGGGCAGCCGCTATGGCACGCCTCGACCGAGCAGAGCCTCTTCGGGGTGAGCGGCCCTGAAGCCGAGAAGCGTATCGACTCGGCTGTCGCGGCCATCTTCACGAAGTATCCGTACGCGGGCTGACGACGCCGATCCGTTCCGGCGGCAAGCGCATCTGTTCGCCACGGCGCGAACGGGGCAAGATCGAGCCATGCGGGCTCCTTTCGGACTCAGCCTGATCTTCCTCAACGTGCTGCTCGAGCAGCTCGGGCTGCCCGTGCCCGCGATCCCCATTCTCGTCGTGGCCGGTGCCCTGGCGGCGAACGGAGAGCTGCCGGCGTCAGGGGTGTTCGCCCTGGCACTGGCGGCCAGTCTCATTGGCGACAGTGCCTGGTACCTCGCCGGCCGGGCATATGGCGTGCGCGTGATGAAGCTCCTGTGCCGCATCTCGCTGACACCCGATACGTGCGTCAGCCAGACACAGGCGAGCTTCGAGCGCTGGGGTGCGCGTGCGCTGGTCCTCGCCAAATTCATCCCCGGCCTCTCGATGATCGCCCCGCCGCTCGCCGGCGCCACGCGCATGAGCTTTGCCCGCTTTTTGTTCTTCAGCGCCGCGGGCGCTGCGGTGTGGATCGGTGCGGCACTGCTCGCAGGCCTGCTGCTCAAGTCGCAGATCGCGCGTCTACTGCCCCGCCTGAGCGGGATTGGCGGCACGGTGGTCGTGATCCTCATCGTGCTGCTCGGCGCTTATGTCGCGTTCAAGTGGTGGGAGCGGAAGCGCTTCTACGCGCTGCTCGACATGGCGCGTATCAATGTCGATGAGCTCTCCGAGCGCATGCGGGGCGATACCGCTCCCGTGATCGTCGATGTACGCTCACCGACCTCCCTCGAGCTCGAGCGCCGACGGATTCCGGGCGCCCTGTCGGTGCCGGTGCAGGAGGTGGAGCGACAGGTGCGCAGCCTGCCGCGCGATCGCGAAATCATCCTCTACTGCAACTGCCCGAACGAAGCTTCGGCGGCGCAGGCGGCCAAGTTGCTTCTCGGCCAGGGGTTCAGGCAGGTGCGTCCGCTGCGGGGTGGGCTCGATGCGTGGATTGCAGCCGGCTACGCCGTCGAGGAGTTCCCGGCCGCCGCGGCGAGCGTGCCGGCAGAGCCCATCGCCGCACCGCCGCTGCACTGAGCGCGGGCACGGCGTTCCTGCCCGCGTATCTCCGCCCACAGCCGCGCATAGATGAGTGCGGCGGGACTGCTCGGTGCGCTCGCCGGCAGCGGCGCGCGGCGCACGCTCAGGCGCTCGATCTCGCTCCAGTACGGCACCTCGGTCGCGAGCATCTGCGGAAACTGCACCCGTGCCTCCACGATGATTTGCTGGTGCAGCGAGCGGCGTCGGTCGACGAGCGAGAAGAACGGCAGCAGCGTGAGATCCGTCCACCCTTCGCGCGCGATGAACTCGCACAGCTGACCGAGCATGCGCAGTGACAGGGGTGTCGGCACCAGCGGCACGATGATGAGGTCCGCGGCCCGCAGCACATTCTCGGAAAGCAGCGAGATCCCCGCCGGACAATCGAGGAACAACGTGTCGTAGATCTCGCTCAGCGGCCGGATCATCTTCAGCAGCCGTTCGGTGGGATGGCGGCGCGCAGCGAGGTGCACCGCGAAGTTGCGATAGGAGAAATCCGCCGGCAGCAGGTCGAAGCGCGCATAACCGGTCCCGAGAATGAGCTCCCGCAGCGCCACCTTCCCGGCGAGCAGCCGCTTCGCGGAGGCGTGCTCCTGCGCATCTCCCTGCAGGGCGTAGGTGGCCGCCCCCTGCGGGTCGAGATCCCACAGCAGCGTCGCAGCACCGCCGGCGGCGCAGAGGTATGCGAGATTGACCGCGGTGGTGGTCTTGCCGACTCCACCCTTGATGTTCGTGACCGCGACGATCCTCACGGCACGAGCATACGCCAGACAACGGCACAGATGCAGGCCTCGGTGGCCCTCTCGGCCGGCGAGGCGAGGCTCAGGCGATCGAGCCCGGCTTGCGCAGCATCTTGCCGATTTCCGCGGCGTGCGCTTCCTCGGCGGCGACCTGCGCTCGTGCGTACTCCTCGAGCAGGATGCTGCGCCCGGCGACGATGGCGAGCAGTTTGCGGTACTCGGCGAGTCCCTCCTGCTCATGCGTCAGCGCCTCGCGCAGGATCTCATCGACGTTGTGTTTGTGAGTTTCGAGGAGCGGCCCGATCTTCAGCGACGGATGCTCGCCGAGACTCGTGATGTGCTCGCCCGCCTGCACCGCGTGTGCCTGGGCTTCATCCGCCTGGTTGCGCAGCCAGGCTACGATCGGGATGCGGTTGTGGCCAAAGATCATGAAGCTGTAGTGCAGATAGCGCACGAGGCCAGCGAGCTCGAGCTCGAGGATGTGCCTGAGAATTTCGACGACCTGCGCGGTATCTGCCTTGCTGAGCTCGGAAGCGTTCATGACAGTCTCCCTGGCGCCGCTGTGCCTGCGGATGTTAAGCCTTGCGTTGGTGTATCGTACACAGCGCCGGCAGGCGAGAGAGGAGTGCTCGACGCATGAGTGGATTCTATGACATCGCGGTTGCGCGAATCGATGGAACAGCGGATCTGCTCGGCCCACTGCGCGGCAAGGTCACGCTCGCCGTCAACGTCGCGAGCCAATGCGGGCTCACCCCGCAGTACCAGGGACTCGAGGAGCTGCAGCGCGAGCTCGCTCCCGAGGACTTCACGATCGTGGGCTTCCCCTGCAATCAGTTCGCAGGCCAGGAGCCCGGGAGCGAAGCGGAGATCGTCGCCTTCTGCCGCAGCCAGTACGATGTCACCTTTCCACTCAGCGCGAAACTCGAGGTGAACGGTCCGCAGCGCCATCCCGTTTACCAGTTCCTCACTTCAGCCGCGAGCGGCATCCCCGGCGACATCAGCTGGAACTTCGAGAAGTTCCTCATCGGCCGCGACGGACGCGTGCTCAAGCGCTATCCCCCGGAGACCAAACCGCGCGACAACGGACTCCTGCAGGACATCGCCGAGGCGCTCTGACGCCGTCACCGCACGGCAGCGGTATGCCGGAGTTTGATTTCGTGATACTGGGAGCCGGCGCCATCGGCTCGATCATCGGCGCTCACCTCGCGCGCGCCGGCCACGGCGTGCTGATGCTGGCGCGTGGCGCACGCGCCGCACACATCGAGCAACATGGCCTCGCGATCCGCGGCCTCGCCGAGTTCACCACACCGGTCGACACGCTGCGCGATCCGCACGTCCTGCGGAGTGCCGGCACGCTCATCGTCGCGACCAAGACACCCGGCACCGCCGCGGCACTCGAGCCGCTGCGCGCTGCGCGGTTCGATACGACGCTGTCGATTCAGAACGGGCCACTCAAGAATGAGCTGCTCACCGCCGCGTTCGGCGCCGAGCGCGTGCTCGGGGCTCTCGCGGATACGAGCGGGGAGCTCTTGCCGGGGGGCGAGGTGCTGTTCACGCGCAACGTGACCCTCTACGTGGGCGAGCTCGGCGGTGGCGACAGCGCGCGCGCACAGCGCCTCGCGCACACCCTCGACTCCTGCGGCGTGCGCGCCACGGCCACCCGGGAGATCCAGACGCTCGAGTGGTCCAAGTTCTGCGGCTGGGTGGGACTCATGGCGGTCTCGGTGGCGACGCGTGCGCACACCTGGAAATACCTCTCCGACCCGGACTCGGCGCTGCTCATCGCGCGCCTCACGCGGGAGATGGGCACTCTCGCCCGCGCGCTCGGCATCTCGCTCTCCGATCGCGCCGTCGTGCCGGTCGCGAGCCTGTGTGCGGCCGCGGAGAGCGAGGCGGTGGCGATGATCCTGAAGCTCGGGGAGGAATACCGGCGCAGCGCCCCCACGCATCGCCTGTCGGCAGTACAGGATGTGGAAGCGGGCCGCCCGCTCGAGGTGCACGAAACCCTCGGCTATGCCTCGGCAAAGTCACGCGAGCTCGGACTCGATCTGCCGCTGCTCACCGCCTTCACGCAGCTGCTCGCTGCCATCGACCGCACACGGCGCGCGGCTCCCGCACCACCTGGCAGCTAGCAGGATCCCCGGGAAATTTCGCGGGGTACCCCTAGCGGCTGTTGGCGATCCCTGCCGGGGCGCCGTCGCCCGCCCCGGCGAGCCCGCGATACTCGAGCAGCGGGCCGATCTCGGGATCACGCCCGTAGAACTCCCGGAACAGCACCTGGGGATCCTCGCTGCGGCCGCGCGAGAGGACGTGGGTGCGCAGGTAGTCGCCGTTGGTTCGCGTCAGGCCGCCGTGGCTGTGGAACCACTGTCCGGTGTCGCGGGCCAGTACCTCGCTCCACAGGTAGGCGTAGTAGCTCGCCGAGTAACCGCCCTCGAAGATGTGTGCGAAGTAGCTGGAGTGATAGCGCGGAGGCACCGGCGCGTAATCGAGTCCGCTCTTCTCCAGAGCCGTGCGCTCGAATGCGGGTACCTGCTGCGCGCCTGGCGCCTGTGCCACCGTGATCTGGTGCCAGGCCTGATCGAGCGCTGCGGCCTCGAGATACTCGAGAGTGGCGTAGCCCTGGTTGAAATTCTGCGCTGCGAGCACCTTGGCCAGCAGCGCGGGCGGCATCGGCTCTCCGGTCTGGTAGTGACGCGCGTAGTGCGCCACCACCGCAGGCTCACGCGCCCACATCTCGTTGTACTGCGAGGGGTACTCGACGAAGTCGCGCGGCACCGCGGTTCCTGACAGCAACGGGTAGTGCACGTCCGACAGCATGCCGTGCAGCGCGTGGCCGAACTCGTGGAACATGGTGGTCACCTCATCGAAGGTGAGCAACACCGGCTGTCCGGCCTGGGGCTTGGGGATATTGAGGTGGTTGGCCACGACCGGCTTCTGGTGCAGAAGCCGTGACTGACTCACGTAGGATGTCATCCAGGCTCCGCCCTGCTTGTTGTCGCGCGCGAAGTAATCGGCGAGAAACAGCGCGAGCGGCTTGCCATTGGCATCGAATACCTCGAACACGCGCACGTCCTTGTGATAGACGGGCAGGTCGTGCCGCTCACGGAAAGTGAGCCCATAGAGCTGCTGAGCGGCGTAAAACACCCCGTCCTTGAGAACGTGGTCGAGCTCGAAGTACGGGGCGACGAGCGCCTGGTCGAAATCGTAGCGCGCCTTACGTACCTTCTCGGCATAGTAGAACCAGTCCCACGGCTGCAGCGCGAAGGGAGCATGGCCTCCAGCCGCCGCCTCCGCATCGATCACTTTCTGCATGTCGCTCGCCTCCTCCCGGGCGCGGGCGAGCGCCGCCGGCGCCACCTGGCCGATCATGCCGCGCACCGCCTCGGGCGTGCCGGCCGACTCGTCGGCGAGCTCGTAGGCGGCATGATCGGGGTAGCCGAGGAGTGCCGCGCGCTCGGCACGCAGCCGCACCAGCTCGGCGATCAGCGCGGTGTTGTCGGTCGCACCGCCGCGAGCGCGGCTGGTGGATGCCGCGTAGATCCGCTCGCGGAGCGAGCGGTTGGTGAGGAACGCGAGCATCGGCTGGTTGGTGGTGTTCTGGAGCGTGATCAACCACTTGCCGGTAAGGTCGCGCGCCGCCGCGGCTTCGGCAGCGGCGCCCACCTGCTCGGCAGTGAGGCCATCGAGCTGCGCTACATCGTCGACGATCACCGCTCCATCTGCAGTTGCCTTGAGCAGGTTCTGCTTGAAGCGCGTGGTAAGGGATGAGATCTGCTGGTTCAGATCCTTGAGCCGCGCCTGCTGCTCGGGGCTCAGCCGCGCGCCGGCGCGCACGAAGATCGTGTGATAGCGCGTCAGCAGCTGCAGCGATTCGGCATCGAGATGCAGACTCTCGCGGCGGTTGTAGAGCGCATCGACTCGCGACCACAACGCAGGATTCAGGTGAATGGCATCGCGCTGCGCCGTGAGGCGTGGCGCCATGTCGGTGTCGGTCTGCTGCAACTCCCGATCGGTATTGCAGGCGTTGAGGTTCGAGAAGGTGGTCTCGACCCGCTCGAGCGCCCTTCCCGCGCGCTCGAGCGCGACGATCGTGTTCGCGAAGCTCGGGGGCGCGGGGTTGTGCGCGATGGCGGCGACCTCGCGCAGCTGCTCGGCCATGCCCGCCTCGAACGCCGGACGGTAATCAGCGTCGCGAATGCGGTCGAAGGGTGGCAGCTGGAAAGGGAGCGTACTCGGGGCAGCGAACGGGTTGTCGGCCATTGCAGGAGTCCTTGGGCTCTCGGCTGCCGGGACATTCCCGGCAGCGAGCGCGGTCGCGGCGAAGACGGCGGCTAAGGCGCTCAGGCAGATTCTCATGCGCATCCCTTCGAGTTGGCCAGTCGCCACGGCTGCGGGCGAGCCTCAATGCTATCCTCCGCGCCCGCCCGGTGCGCGCACGGCGCCCGGCCGCCGCGCCAGGCACGCGTTCCCGCAGATCGGAGCCCACATGAGCATCAGCCAGGACCAGGTCGTCAGTATCCACTACACCCTTCGCAACGATGCGGGCGAGGTCATCGACCGCTCCGCCGAAGGTGAGCCGCTCGCCTACCTCCACGGCCACGGTCAGCTGATCCCCGGACTCGAGCGCGAGCTGACGGGCCGGAGCGCCGGCGACCGGCTGCAGGTGAAGATCCCCCCGGCCGAAGGTTACGGCGATTACGACCGTGAGCTCGTGCAGCGCGTGCCGCGGCGCGCGCTCAAGGGCATCGGCGACGTGCGCGTCGGCATACGGCTTCAGGCCGAGACACCGCAGGGCCAACGTGCCGTCACCGTCACCCAGGTGAGTGGCGACATGGTGACACTCGATGGCAATCATCCGCTCGCCGGCAAGAACCTCCACTTCGACGTCGAGGTTGCCGCCGTGCGCGCCGCGACCGAGGAGGAGCTCGCGCACGGGCACGTTCACGGCGCCGGCGGCCACCATCACTGAGCGCCGTCGGCGCCCTCTTCCGCCTCCGCCTGTGCCAGGCGCATGAACACGGCGCGCATCTCATCGACGCGGCGGAGATACTCGCGCGGGTCGTGGGCACCGCAGCGCTCCCCGTCCGCGAAGCGGAAGCCGCGGTGAGCGTAGGTCGCAGCAAGGCCGGCTCCGCACAGGTGGACCACCGCGGCCAGATGCTCCCTCTGCAGCGCGCTCGCGGTGTGGCGAGGGCTCTGGGCCAGTATGGCGTTCACTTTCAGATCCAGGTAGGCCGCGGTCAGCTCGATTGCGTCACGCGGCACGACGCGCAGGTACAGGCCGTTGAACCAGCACGAGCGCCAGTCGTCCCACCGGCCTTCCTGCGCCAGTGCGTGGTGGTGAATGCAGTAGTGCCGTGCCTCGGCGAAGGTGCCGTCGGTGATCTGGTACATGCCGACGGCGCTCGAAGCCGGCCGATAAAGCTCGAAAGGCTTCACCGCCCAGGCCCAGCGCCAATAGGTGCGCACCAGCGGGTTCCCTGAGCCCTCGACCTGCGCGAGCGCTGCCAGGAGCTCCGCGGATATCGCCGGGGTGGCAAAGCGGCGAAAAGCGGGGCTGTATTCGTGCCAGGTGTCGCGTGGCGTCTTGGCGAGCACTCCGCTCACGGGAAAGAACAGCTCAGTCGGCTTGCGCGCGACCTGGTAGATGCCGTTGATTGCGAGCGCGGCGGCCGCAGCCAGCAGCGAGCAGAGCAGCAGCTGCCAGGCGAGGGGCGCGCGGCGCAATCGCCGCAGCCAACGCCGCGTCGCGCGCGCCGGCCATCGCAGCCATCGACGCGGGCGCCGGCGCGCGCTCATGCGCGCACGCCTCCACTAAGGAGTGAGTGTGCACTAACATGCCGCGCTTGAATGCCCTCAACCCGGGAGCCGGCCGTGTCGCATGACGCCGTGGAAATCGAGACTGGCCGCAATCCGCAGGCGACGGTCATCTGGCTGCATGGCCTCGGAGCCGATGGCCACGACTTCGAGCCCATCGTGCCCGAGCTCGCGCGGCCCTCCGACCGGCCGCTGCGCTTCGTCTTTCCGCACGCGCCGATGCGCCCGGTCACGCTGAACGGCGGATATGTGATGCGTGCCTGGTACGACATCATCGCAATCGACCGGCGTGCGGCCGAGGACGAGCAAGGCATCCGCGCTTCACAGGCGCTCGTCACGGAGTTGGTCCGCCGCGAGAATGCCCGCGGCATACCTACCGAGCGCGTTGTGCTCGCGGGTTTCTCGCAGGGTGGCGCAATGGCGCTCTTCTGCGGAACGCGCTACCCGGAGCGGCTCGCTGGCATCCTCGCGCTTTCCTGCTACCAGGTGCTCGCCACGCGGTTCGACACCGAGCGCCTCGCCGCCAACCAGGCGACGCCCATCTTCCTTGCGCACGGCATGCAGGATCCGGTGGTGGTGCCGGCACTCGGTGAAGCCGCCCGGCGGCAGCTCGAGGCCGCCGGTTTTGCGGTGGAATGGCATGCGTACAGCATGCCGCACGCGGTGTGCCCGCAAGAAGTCGCCGACATCGCCGCCTGGCTGCGGCGCGTGCTGCCCTGATCTTACGCGCCTTGCGTGCGCGGCCGGCCCGCAGCGGCAGGCCGACGGCGCGCCTGCCGCGCTGTGCCCCTCTCAGCGCTCGTTCGAATGCTCGTGTTTGTCGTCGTGATCAGACTGGCCTTGCGGCTTGTGGGCATGGTTATCGCCCTGCGCGTGCGCGGGTGCCGCCTGCTGCCCACTCTGCGGCTGCGGCTGCGGCGCGTTGCGATGGTCGCTCTGCCCCTGCGGTGCCGCATGAGCGTTCTGCGGCGGCGGCGACGCCCGGGAGTCATTGTGCGGCTGCTGGGCCGGGTGATTCCCGCTCTGGGGTTGCGCGGCGCTCTGGGGTTGCGCGGCGCTCTGGGGTTGCGCGGGTGGCTTGAGCTCGCCCTGCGGCTGCGGCCGATGCTCGTTCGGCTGACCA
>Ga0210384_10005357_pt1 | contig 14000 bp, 9 predicted proteins | sample IncBWH2MmetaG_FD_160574 | JGI IMG/M metagenome (GOLD analysis project Ga0210384, IMG submission 160574) | Forest soil microbial communities from Barre Woods Harvard Forest LTER site, Petersham, Massachusetts, United States - Inc-BW-H-2-M | ecosystem: Environmental > Terrestrial > Soil >...
CATTTCCGCCTGTTATGGTTCGGGTCTTCGCACCTATGCCGGCGAAGGGCTGGTGGGATTAGCCTGGGCTTTTCTGCGCGCGGGAGCGCACAACGTGATCGGCGCGCTATGGCAGGCCGACGATGCCGCAACGCCGCTGCTCATGGACCGGCTCTACGGCGAGCTCGAGGCGGGGAGGACTCCCGATGAGGCGCTGCGCACGGCGAAGCTGTCGCTGATTCACTCGTCGTCGGTATACCGCAAGCCGTTCTATTGGGGGGTGTTTCAGCTTTACGCCGGGTCGTGAACGCGCGTCGAGGGGAGCCGCTCCATTCTGACATGAGAGGACATGAGGGGTAGAAGCCCGGCAAGCAAGATTGCAACGAAACCGAATCCGTTCGCTTGCCATTTAGTGTCATTTCGCGTTTATTGATCAGATGAACACCGATCATCAGAGGCTTGAGCGGCCACCCATTGCGCAGTGCGGGGCGGGGTAAGGCGTGGACTCGGATGAATTCTCGACCTCGCCGGTGCCCCGGGAACGCTCGATTCCGTGGTGGAAGATTGCGCTGACCAATGTGCTCTTCAGCATCTGCCTCCCCACCTTGATCACGGGACTCGACCTCGCGATTGCGGCGCCCCGGCGCTATTTTCTGTCCGGAATCCTGGTCGGCAGTCTCATCCTGACGTTCATCGGCATCCTCACCAGCATGCTGGGTTCTCGAACGCGCTTGAGCTCCTACATGCTGGCTCGCATTGCGTTCGGCACCCATGGGTCGACGCTGTTAAACCTGGCATTCGCGCTTTCGCTGCTCGGTTGGTTCGGCGTCAACATCAACTTGTTCGGCGATGCGATGGCGCGGTTGCTGGCGGCACTGTGGGGGTATGCCGGGCCCATCTGGCCGGTGGAGCTTCTCGCGGGGTTGCTGATGACGCTGACCACCCTGGTCGGACTTCGCGCCATCAATGTGCTGTCCGTGATCATCGTGCCGGTGCTCGCTCTCGTGTGCTTGTTGATGCTGCTGGAGTCGCTCAAGCACGGATCGGTCGCGGGCATTCTCGGGCGCGCGCCGCTCTCAGGGATGTCGTTCGGTGACGCGGTGTCGTCGGTGGTGGGCGGCTTCATCGTGGGCGCCGTGATCATGCCGGATACCTGCCGCTTCATCGAGCGGCCCCGTGGCGCCGTATGGACGGCAGTCCTGACTTATTTCGTGAGCAGCGTGATCGTGACGGTGATCGGCGGCATCGCAGCTCTCGCGACGGGCAAGGTCGAGATTTTGGATCTCATGCTGTTCATGGGCTTAGGTGCGGGCGCCTTCGCCATCGTGCTCGGCGGAAGCTGGATCCTCAACGCGCTGAACTTGTACAGCGCGGTGCTCAGTATCGGTGTCGCGGTGCCGCAATCGCGCCGCGAGATCACGACCCTGGTGGCCGGCGTGGCCGGAACGTTGGTGGCGTTTCTGCAGATTCTCGATCATTTCCTGACGTTCTTGTTCTACTTGTCCATCGTGTTCGTGCCCATCGCCAGCATCATCATCGTCGACTTCTTTCTGCTGCGGCCCGCCGCCTATGCGGGCGCTGCGATCAACTCGATCAAGGCGGTGGAAACGTCGGCCTTGATCGCCTGGGCAGGGGGCGCCTGCGTGGCGGTGCTGGGCTCGGCCGGGGTTTTACGCCTGACGGGAATTGCCGCGGTCGACGCCATGCTGGTGTCGGCCCTCGCGTATGGCGCCTTGCGGTGGCGGCCGGCAGCCGCCGTCTCCGAGCCGATGTGACCGGGAGCCTGTCGTGGACACCGCCGCGCAGGGGTGTCCGCATCCGCGCCAACCCGGGACAGCGCGTCGCGCCGCTCGGTGCGCCGACTGGACCGATGGCGCGCCGCCTCGCCCGACTCTGCAAGCGGCTGCAATCCTCTCAGAAGCCCATCGTGTGGCTCTGCGCCGTGCCGGGAACCGGCAAGACGCGCCTGCTCGCCGAACTCGAGAGGCGCGCTGGGGCATTTCCCGTCGAGGGGTGGCTGTTGTTGGATGATCCGGGTCCGGAGGCGCTGCAGGCGGGACTCGCCGCCTGCGGCATCCACGGGGGTCCATCGAGGCGGCGTCTCTTGATCGCGTCTCGCTCGGGCAGCGAGGTGGCGCAGTCTCTGCTGACTCCGCGCCTGTACGGGTTCGTCGACGTCATCGATGAGCGCGATCTCTTCTTGAGGCCGGCGGATTGCCGGCCGACGGACGGCGTCGACATCCTGGCCGCCACCGGCGGCTGGCCGCTGCTGGTCGACGGCTACCTATCGGGGCGTTCGGTAGAGATGATGCAAATGCTTCCCGCCTTTCTCGACCGGGAGGTGCTGCCCGATCTTCCGCCGGCGGTGACCACGGCCCTCTTCGGTGCGCTGCCCGCGCCGCTCGGATCCGCGGCCGTCGACTATCTGTTCGGCACGCACCAAGAACTGCATCCGTTGCTGAAGATCACTGCGGCGGGCGTAGCGGTGGCGGGCGAGTGGGTACGCGATGCGCTCTTGAAACTGCGCACCCAGCCGCAGGCGCTCAAGCGTTCCGTGCTCGACGACCTGATCCGGCTTCATACCCGGTTTGCCGAGCCCGCACGGGCCATCACCTCGCTCGTCGACCTGGGGTTATTCACGCAGGCGCTCGAGGTGTACAACGCCGCCGGCGGCATGTTCTTCGGCTACCGCCACGGCTACCAGGCGCTCGAGGCCGTGCTCGAGAAGTTTGGTCCCGACTGGGAGCGGCAGACGGAGAGTCTGTTCTTCGCCAGGCTGTGGCTCATGATCAAGAGCGGCCAACCGCGCGAAGCACTGATGCGCCTGGAGACGCAATACGCCGCATTGCCGATCGATCTGCGGCGATTGCGGCTGTCGCATCGGCCCTACGCCGTGCTGATGCGTATCGACATGAGCCTGGACATCGATGAGACACCGCCCCTGGAGGTGATCTCGAGCTGGGGACGTCTGGGAGCGCTGTTTGCGCCCGGCGACGATATGGCACGCGGCATCTTGTACAACACCATGGCGATCGGCTTTCTGCAGGCGGGCGCCCTGGTACAGGCGCAAGAACTCGCGCAGGAGGCGCTCACCGTGTATGAGCGCGCGGGTTCGCCGTACCTTGAGCATTTCATGCTGCTGCACTTGTGCGATCTGTCATTGCGTCACGGGCGGCTGCGCGACGCCGCCGACGAGGTGCGCCGCGCGGAGCAGGCATTGCGTACCTCGGGGCTCGCCTTCAACTCGGAACCCGCCATCATCGAGTGCTACAAGGCGCGCATCGCCTACGAAGAAGGGCGTTTCGCCGATTGTCCCGCGGCGATCGAACCCATCCTGGAGGCGCTGCTGCGCGGCGACAGCTGGCCCGGTCTGATCTCGGCCATGGCCGGTCATTTCGTCTTCACCGCGTTCTGGCAGGAGGGGCTGCGCGATGCGTTGGACCGGCTCGATCACTGCGCGCTGACCTTGAGCCGCCGGCACGGACCCACCGAGAACCGCAGCATGGAGCTCATCCGGATCCGGCTGTACCAGGTCGCACGCCGGCATGAGGAGGCCGGTGCTCGCCTCGAAGAGTACGACCTGGAGGCACCGGTGCGGCTCGCGCCGCATCTCGACGCGGAGGAGGGGTTGATTCGCCTGCGCCAGCAGATCGTGCAGCAGGGCTCCATCGATGCCGCGCTCAAGTTCGCCGCCGGGCTCGCCAATCTGCCGAGTCTCGAAGCACGCCACAAAATTACCCTGACGATATTGCAGGCGTATCTGCGCCATCGGCGCGGGGAACACGGACTCGCGCGCCGCCATCTCAGCGTGGCTCTCCGCAATGCCGAGGCCCACAATCTTCTGGGAGTGCTGGTCGAGGATGGTGAGTTTCTCGAGCGGCTGCTGCCGCTGTTCGCCGCCAACCCCGGTCCCGGCAATGCGCGGCTGGCCGCATTTGCGCAGCGCGTCGCCCGGCTGCTGCGCGCACTGCCGTCCGCACCGCTGTATTCCAAGGCGCTTGCCGGCGTGACGCGCCGGGAGCACCGGGTGCTGTCTTACGTGGCCGACGGCTATACGAACAAGCAGATCGCCCGTGCCCTCAACTGCAGCGAGAGCGCCATCAAGTTTCATCTTCGCAATCTGTTCCGAAAACTGAAGGTTTCGTCGCGCACTGCCTTGTGCGAAGCGGTGGAGCGGCGCGGCATCCGTACCTGACCTGTTTGTGCAAAAACCTATCCTAGCTTGCGCGGTAGCATCGATCTTCAAGCTGTAGCCAGCGCACGGGATAGGGCATGTATCGGATCGGCGTCGACGTCGGCGGCACCAACACGGACGCCGTGGTCATGGTGGGGCGGGACATTCTCGCCGCCGTGAAGGTACCCACGTCCGCCGATGTGACGACGGGGCTGATGCAGGCGCTGCGCGAGGTGCAGAAGCAGGCCGCGCTCGCACCCGGCGAGGTGGCGCTGGTGGTGATCGGTACCACCCACTTCACCAATGCCGTCATCGAGCGCCGCCATTTATCGCAGACGGCGGTGGTCCGGCTGTGTTTGCCTGCGGCGCAATGCCTGCTGCCCATGGTCGACTGGCCGCCGGATCTACGCAGTGCGATCGGCGATCACATCTTTCTCGCGAGCGGCGGCGTGGAGTTCGACGGCACGCCGATTGCGGATTTCGATCCGAAGGAGATCAGCCGCATCGGCGCCGACATCCGGGCGCGGGGTATCAAGGCAATCGCCGTTGCGGGCGTGTTCGCGCCGGTGAAGGATCAGTTCGAGCGCGAGGCGGCCGCGCTGCTGGCGGCGGCCTGCCCCGACGCGACCATTACACTGTCGTCCTCGATCGGGCAGCTGGGCCTGCTCGAACGGGAAAGCGCAACCATTCTCAACAGCGCGCTGCGCGACCTGGCGCGGCGCACGGTGTCATCGCTGCGCGAGGGCGTTGCGCAGTGCGGGATCACCTGTCCGGTGTTTCTCAGCCAGAACGACGGCACGCTGATGGATGCCGCACAGGCGGAACGTTTTCCGGTCCTCACCTTTGCCAGCGGTCCCACCAATTCGATGCGCGGCGCCGCGTTCCTGTCGGGCGAGTCCGAGGCCATCGTGATCGACATCGGCGGCACCACCACGGACGTGGGCTTGTTGCACAAGGGCTTTCCGCGCCAGGCCGGCTCGACCGTCGACATCGGCGGAGTGCGCACGAATTTTCGGATGCCGGACGTGTTCAGCATCGGTCTCGGCGGCGGTTCGATCGCGGTGGACGGCACGCCCGAGCCGCGCGTCGGGCCGCACAGCGTGGGCTTCGAGCTCACCCGTCGTGCGCGAGTCTTCGGCGGCGACGTGGTCACGGCCACCGACCTCGCCGTGGCCGCCGGCCGCGCGGCCATCGGGGATGCCGGCCGCGTGCGTGACCTCGAGCCCCTGTTCGTGCGCCGCTGCCAGGACGTCATCGATCAGCGCCTCGCCGCGGCGGCGGACCGCAGCCGCATCTCGCCCGACCCCATACCGGTCATCGCGGTGGGCGGCGGCAGCATTCTGATGCCCCCACGGCTTGGCGGCCTCGAGGTCATCCGGCCGGAACACTTTGCGGTGGCGAATGCCATCGGGGCGGCGATTGCCCAAACCAGCGGCGAGGTCGACCGGATCTACTCGCTGGAGAACCTTTCGCGCGAATCCGCGCTGGCCGACGCAGAGCGGGAGGCCCGCGAAAAAGCGGTGGCCGCAGGGGCTTTGCCGCAATCCATCATGGTGACCGAGCGCGAAGACATACCGCTGTCCTACCTCCGCGGCAACGCCACGCGCGTGCGCGTCAAGGTCATCGGCGACATGGGACTTTAGAGGCATGCGCTATCTCACCGAAGCCGACATCGAGGCGCTGGCGATCGGCGCCGCCATCCTGGGGACCGGCGGCGGGGGCAACCCCTACATCGGCAAGCTGCGCTGTCTGCAAGAACTGCGTCGCGGCAAACCGGTGGCGCTGATCGGCCTCGACGAGCTTGCCGACGACGCGTTCGTGATGCCCATCGGGGGCATCGGCGCGCCCGTCGTCGGCATCGAAAAGCTCGAGGAAGGCAATGAGGGATTGCGCGCGTTGCGCGCTCAGGAGGGCTTCTTCGGCCGCAAGATCGATGCGCTCATCTCGGCCGAAATCGGCGGCGGCAACGCGATGGAGCCCATCATCACCGCCGCGGCCGCCGGAATCGGCGTCGTCGACGGCGACGGCATGGGCCGCGCCTTCCCGGAAATGCAGATGACGACGTTCAGCATCTACGGCCATCGTTCCACCCCCGCCGCGCTGGCCGACGAGCGCGGCAATGTAGTGCTGTTCAAGCACGCGGTATCGGAGGTCTGGTTCGAGCGGCTGGCCCGGTCGGCCGTGGTCACCATGGGCGGGACCGCCATCGGCGCCGAAGCGCCCATGCAGGGTTCCTACGTGAAGCGCGCCGCCGTGCCGGGCACCGTGACCCAGGCGATCCGGCTCGGCAATCTCGTGCTCGAGGCCAATCGTAAGCACACCAACGCCATTCCACTGATCTGCGCCGCGGAGCAGGGCCTGCATTTGATGGATGCGAAGATCGTCGCGCTCAAGCGGCATCTGCGCGGCGGGTTCGCCGTGGGAGAAATTGCGCTCGAGGGCATCGACACTCATGCCGGCAGCCGCGCGCAGGTCGTATTTCAGAATGAGTTTCTGTCGTTCGAGCGCGGTGGCGAGATCGAGGTGTCGGTACCAGATCTGATCGTGATCCTCGACGTCGATACCGGACATGCGATCACGACGGAAGTGCTGCGCTATGGGCAGCGCGTGGCGGTGGTGGCCTTGCCGTGCCATCCGTTGCTGCGCACGCCCGAGGCGCTCGCGGTGGTGGGACCGCAGGCGTTCGGGCTCAACGGAGTGGTGTTTCGGCCCCTCGCGCGGGCCGACGGTTAGTTTAGACGAGGAGGGAGAACGCCATGCGAACCAACGACGGGATAGCGGCGCTGCTTGCGCTGGGCGTGACGGTCACCCTGACCCAGGGCGTGGCGCGCGCCGGCGAGGGCGATGTGAATGAGCTCGCGGACATCGTGGTGACGGCGCAGAAGACCAGTGAGCCATTGAGCAAGGTGCCCATCAGCGTTGCGGTGGTGTCCGGCGCGTCGCTGGCCGAGGAACACATCACCGACTATGCCGACCTGTCCCGAGCGGTGCCGAATCTTTCGTTCAGCAGCTTCGGCGGCCCCGGGCAATCGAACATCGAGATCCGCGGCGTCAGTTCGCAGGCCGGGTCGGCGACCACCGGCATCTATCTCGACGAGGTACCGATCAACGTTCTCAACATCTACACCACCGGGGCAACCGAGCCGCGCTTCTTCGACATCGACCGCGTCGAAGTGCTGCGCGGGCCTCAAGGCACGATCTTTGGCGCGAGCTCCATGGGCGGCACCCTTCATTTCGTCAGCAACCAGCCCGATCTCAACAAGGTCTCGGGCTTGGTGCATTCCTCGGTGGGCGGTACTCAGGGCGGCGGCGTCAACTATGAAGGCGACAGCGTCGTCAACCTTCCCCTGGTCGACGGCGTCGCCGCCCTGCGCATCGGTGCGCTCTACGATCACGAGAGCGGCTGGATCGATCGTGCGAGGCCGGACGGATCGATCGCGGCAAGGAAGATCAACGACGTTAATACCACGGCCATCCGCGCCACCGTCAAGATACAGCCCACCGATGCGCTGACCATTACCCCCGCGGTCTTCTTGCAACGCGTGGACGCCGGCGGACAGGACCTGTTCGGTCTCAGTCTTCCGCAGTTCGAGTCGCCGACCTTGGTGCCGGAGACGAGCCGCGATGAATTCGCCGTCACCAGTCTCACGATCAATTACGATTTCGGCTGGTCGGATCTGACCTCCGTGTCAGGATATTTTTGGCGCCGCGATGACCGCAACATCGACGGCACGGTCTACGACAGTCAATTCCTCGGCAGTTCCCTGCAGCAGCAATTCGGCTACGGCGGCGCCGCCATCTCGGCGCTGGCGGCACCCGTGCAATTCAATTCCGGCGTCAATCAATTCCATCAAGAGCTGCGCCTCGCCTCCAAGCCGCAGGGCCCGGACGACAAGTGGGCGTGGATCGGCGGCGTCTACTACTCCAAGACTCGGACCTCGCTCTTGGACAACGAGCACATACCGGGCTTCAATTCGACCTTCGAGTCGGTCTACGGCAACACGCCGTTGAACCTGCTCGGAGCGCCCTTTCCCAATGATCTCGTGTACTACGCATTGAGCGAGTTCGTGAACACCGAGAAGGCCGTCTTCGGGCAGGTGACCTACACGCTGCTCCCGGGACTCAAAGTCACGGCCGGCGCCCGCTACGAGAAAGCGAACGAGGACCTATCGTTCGTCACCGACGGTTATTTCGGCGGCGGGACGCCGCCCTTTTCGAGTTCCGCCCGGGGCCATGCGTTGACCCCGAAAGCCGTCATCGCCTACGACATTTCGGATTCAACCATGGTGTACGCGTCCGCCGCCGAAGGCTTTCGCGACGGCGGAGTCAACCGGCCGGTACCCATCCCGCTGTGCAGCGCCGACCTCGCCGGACTGGGTCTGACCCAGGCACCGGCCGACTACAAATCGGACAAGCTGTGGAGCTATGAGCTGGGCGTGAAGAGCCGCGCCCTGCAGAACTCCGTCGTGATGAGCGGCGCTCTCTACGATATTCGCTGGAACAATATTCAGACCGACATCATCCTGCCCACCTGCACCTTCGACATCAAGGACAACATCGGCAGCGCCGAGAGCAGGGGTGTCGAAGCCCAGTTCGACGCACACATCACCGATCGCGTGGCCGTCACGCTCGGCGGCAACTACACCTCGGCGAAGATCGTGGTGCCCGTCACTCTGCTGGGCGTGCAGAGAGGGGATCACGTTCCGGGGGTTCCCGACTACTCCGTCAACGCCTCGGCGGAGTACTCACAACCATTCGAGTTCGGCGGCCGCGGCAGGGTGCGCCTCGACGCGCAATGGATCGGCTCCAGCCAGGGTACGATCATCCACGGTGACCCGGATTTCAACCGGCCCAGCTACTTCGTCATGGGCGCGAACAGCGGTATGCGGTGGGGTAATGTCGACGTGTCGCTGTTCATCACCAATCTGCTCAACGACGACAAGGTAATCCAACGTCCGAACGTAGCGGGGGTCGAGTACGGTATTCGAGTGCGGCCGAGGACGTACGGCATCGGCGGCACGTATTCATTCTGAGGGACGGCGATGCGCGATGCTTATTTGTGCTGCCGGCGACATCCATGGAGCAATGGACCGTCTTTATCAGAGCGTGTTCGCGTTTGAGGCATCGCTTGGGATTCGCTTCGACTATGTACTGCACGTCGGCGATTTCGGCATCTGGCCGATGCCTCGAGCGAGTCCCGACACGATCGTGAAGCCATCCGCAACGAGTAGCCGTGCAAGCTTTGCCGCTCGTAGCTTACCGTCCTCGCTCGGTTCGCGCGTGCCAACAATGGCGACGCAGCGCGCGTTCACCAATTCCCAGGCTCCTTGGAAGTACAGCAACTGGACCGGATGGTCCGCGTCGCGAAGTCTCTGCGGGTACTCCCCCGCGCCGTGAATACGCACTCCGAATAACTGGATATGCGTACAGTTACGAGCCCCGTTGCCAAGGGCCTTTACCAGATTGCGAATCTGGCACTTTTGGCACTGATCACTGCGGCAAAAACAGAGATTCGGCATCGTAAGTTACTTGTTATATTGCAAGATTTGCAATATTCTGGTTTGCATCAGGATGGCAGCCATGACGAGTCAGCAATTCAAAGCGGGTCGCGCGCAAGTCCGGCTTACACAGATGCAAGCCGCCCAACGCTTGGGTTTGTCGCAACCCTATCTGTCTCAGCTAGAGAGAGGCCAACGGCCAGTAACCCCCGAACTGGCGCGGTTAGCTACCAAGGTCTACGGCCTTCCCCCGACCGGCCTGCCTGTGCACGAGCCCAAGACATCGGGTGTGGTTTCAGACGCCTCGAGGTTAGCTCGACAGCTTTCCGGACTCGGCTACCTCGGTTTCGCTCACTTACGTGCGGAGCAAACCAATCCGGCCGCCCTGGTGTTGCAATCGCTCGTTCAGCGCAATCTTGAAGTACGCTTGACCGAAGCTCTGCCATGGGTGCTCGGCACGTATCCGGATCTGAATTGGCCATGGCTCATGGACCAAGTAAAACTCAAGGACGTTCAGAACCGTTTGGGTTTCCTTGTCGGGTTGACGAAGGAGCTTACCGTTGCACGGGGGAAGTTCCGTTCAGCACTCGAGCCCTTGTCGGCGGCCGAAGTGAAGTTGGAGCGTTCGCGTCTCGCTCGCGAAGACACGCTTTGCCGTGAATCCATGCCGGACGCCGAGCGTCGCTGGCTCACGTCGAACCGTTCGCCACTCGCGCGGCATTGGAACCTGTTGACGGGTTTGACGGTAGACCAGTTGTCCTATGCGACGTAACTTGAGCGCCGCCCCCCACCGAGTGCCGGCGGAACCTTGGGCGTCGTTCCTGCGGGAACTCGATGAGCTTCTTAAAGCGGTGGTAGAGATTCACTGCCTCGGTGGGTTTGTAGTGACCCAGCAATATGGCATCGGGCGCGAGACATCGGATATCGACTTCCTGTCAGCTGTCGCGCGCTCACCCGAGGACGATCTTGAAGCGCTTGCGGGCTTAGGATCCGCGCTTCACCGGAAATATCGCGTATATCTACAGTATGTCGGTGTGGCCACACCGCCCTGCAACTATTCAACCCGACTTCAGCCGATGTTCCCCGACCAGTCCTGGAAACGACTTCGCCTTCTTGCGTTGGATCCGACGGATATCGCCCTCTCGAAATTGGAGCGCAACGCCGATCGCGACCGCGACGACGTGTTGCGTCTTGCGAGAGCGGGTCTTCTGGATGCGCAGACGCTGAAAGCCCGCTACTTTGAGGAAGTGCGACCGTATTTGCTCAGCAGAGAGAGTTGGCATGACCAAACCCTTGAGCTGTGGCTTGAGATGATCTCACCGGAGAATTCCGCCGCACCTTAAGATTCGCGTGCTGCGTCGAGCACCCCGGTAGACTCCGCTAGTGGACGGGATGCGGACGGCCGCGCGGGAAATCGATGGCTGAGGGAAACGGGATGACAACACGTGGATTTGACGCGCTCGCTCGAGCACTGGCCGCAGCGATGATCGCTGCCTTCTGCGGCTGCCACCATGAAAGCGCCCACGCACCGCCTGCTGCGCCGGCCCCTCCCGCAAAGGCGGCCGCCGTCAACGCCGAACGGCTCGCGGCGGGCGAGCCCGACCAGTGGCTCACTCCCGGGCGGGACGCCAACGGCACCTTTTATTCGCCCTTGGCAGACATCAACGCCGGCAACGTCGCGAAGCTTGGCTTCGCATGGGACTACGATCTTAAGACGAATCGCGGTCAGCAATCGACGCCGCTGGTCATTGACGGCGTGATGTATGCGAGCAGCAACTTCGGGCGTGTTTATGCGCTCGACGCGGAGAGCGGCAAGCAGCTTTGGACGTACGACCCGCACATCGATGGCCAGTGGGCGCGCTACGCGTGTTGCGATGTGGTCAATCGAGGACTCGCGGCGTTCGAGGGGCGGCTATACGTGGGGGCGCTCGACGGGTGGCTGCATGCGCTCGATGCGCAGACCGGTCAACTGGCGTGGAAGGTGGATACGCTGATCGGGCGTGGGGAACGCAAGCCTTACACGGTGACGGGAGCGCCGCTGCTCGCGGGCGATCTCATCATCGTCGGAAACGGCGGCGCTGATTTCGCCGGGGCCCGCGGCTACGTGTCCGCCTACGATCTCAAGAGCGGCGAACTGCGTTGGCGATTCTTCACGGTGCCGCGCAATCCCGCCGAGGGCCTGCAAGACCAGCCGCATCTGGAAGCGGCATTGAAGACGTGGGATCCGCGGCATCGATGGGATGCCGGCAGCGGCGGCAATGTATGGGACGGGATGGCCTATGACCCAGCGCTCAAGCTCGTGTACATCGGCACCGCGAATGCCGCTCCCTACAACATGCATCTCGGTGGGCGTCACGGCGGGGATGAGCTCTTTGCGGCCTCGATCATCGCCATCCATGCCGATGACGGCTCGATGGCCTGGTACTACCAGACCACACCCGGGGATCGATGGGACTACGACAGCACGCAGAAGCTGGTTCTGGCGGACGTCGAGCTGGACGGGCGTCTGCGTCACGTGGTGATGCAAGCGGCGAAGAACGGGTTTTACTATGTGCTGGACCGTGCCTCGGGCGAACTCTTGTCCGCGCACAATTTTGCATTTGTCAGCTGGACTCGCGGCATCGACGCCAAGACCGGTCGGCCGGCGGTCGATCCGAGCGCGAGCTACGACCATGGTCCGGCGCTGTTGTTTCCCTCCGAGGCCGGCGCTCACAGTTGGCAGCCCATGGCCTACGACGTCAAGCGGCGCATGACCTTCATCCCGGCGATCGAATCCGGCAACGTGATCGTCGAGGCCAGCGATCGCAGGGCGGGGCTGGTGGAGGGGCAGTTCACGACGCCGGCCTTTCCGCCGGAAGTCTATGACCCGAAAGCCATGCACTCTTTATATGGCGCGCTGCCACCCATCACCCAACTCGCGCGCGGCATGAAGACCAACACCGCCTCGCGTGGGTTCCTGCGCGCGTGGAGTGTCCCGGAGCACCGCGTGGTCTGGGAGGCGCAGACGGCGACGAGCTGGGACGGCGGAGTGTTGGCGACGGCGGGCGGTCTGGTGTTTCAAGGCGACGCCAACGGCAGCCTCAACGCGTACTCGTCCGACACGGGCGAACGGCTGGCGTCGGTGGCCATGGGCAGCTCCATGATGGCGGCACCCATGACGTATCGAGTCGGCGGCGCGCAATACATCGCGATCGTCGCAGGTTACGGCGGCGGCGGTGTCATTACCGGCTGGCCGCTCGATCCCGCATCGGCCGCGTATCGCTACGGGAACGAGGGACGCATCATCGTCCTGAAACTCGGCGGACCGCCGCCGCCGCTGCCGGCGCTGCGCACCGACCCGCCGCTCCCCGAACCACCGGCGCGGCCTGCCGACGCCAAACAGATCGCCGCCGGCGAGGTACTCTACAACCGCTTTTGTTCTCGATGTCATGTCATGGGCCGCGGCAATCTCCCGGACCTGCGGCGGATGCAGCCCGGGACGCATGCGATCTTCAATTCCATCGTGCTCGGGGGCGCCTACGTGCCCAAAGGAATGGCACGCTTTGACGACGTGCTGTCTCCGACCGACGCTGAAGCCATCCATGCGTATCTCATCGATCAAGCCTGGCAACTGAAACAGGCGTCGGCATCGGGTCCTTCGCCGTAGATGGAAGTGGGTTCTACCTGTGTTCTTGCGACAAGTGAGACGAGTCGCGCGCCCGCCGGCGACATTCAAGTATGCGAGTGTCGCGTGCATATGGCATCTCTGTTACTTCGTGACGCCCGCACCCGCCGCTATCGCGTTGATTGCCTTTAAATGTGACCGAATGGTCGGCAAGGTCGCCGCCGCAAATGCCTTGGCGTCGGGGTCCTGACCGGACGCGATCTCCTTCCTGAACAAAGCCAGGGTGCTCTGGTGTGCACCGATCTGGCCCTTGATGTACGATTTATCGAAGGTATCACCCGTCAGCACCTCGAGTTTGGCGCTCGTAGCCATCTGCCCGACGCTCGAGGAGGTGGGGAGGGTTACGCCCTTGGACGCTGCCAGGTCCTTGAGCTTGTCGTTCGCCGCCGAATGATCCTTCACCATCATTGCACCGAACTCCTTGACCTTTTGGCTGTTGGCTTTGCTCTGTGCGAGATTGCCTGCCTCAACCTCAGCCATGCCGCCTTCTGCCGCTTTCTTGTAAAAGGATGCATCGGGTGAGTTAGCCATTGCGATCAATGGCGCAGCCAACGCAATTAATGCCAATACGCGTTTCATTCGAAATTCTCCTCATTTGACGTGAGCCGCATTTCGTCGGCTGGTTTTGTTAGCCGTGGTTTGACCGGGTATCGTGGGATGCCGGCGCCAGCGTTGGACATTGTTC
>Ga0210384_10005358_pt1 | contig 13994 bp, 7 predicted proteins | sample IncBWH2MmetaG_FD_160574 | JGI IMG/M metagenome (GOLD analysis project Ga0210384, IMG submission 160574) | Forest soil microbial communities from Barre Woods Harvard Forest LTER site, Petersham, Massachusetts, United States - Inc-BW-H-2-M | ecosystem: Environmental > Terrestrial > Soil >...
CAATGTCTGGCTCGGCGAGCACGGCGCCGCTACGGCCGCAAAACCCGGCACGCTCGCGATCGAATGCTCGACCGTGTCGTATGCGCATGCGCTGGAGCTTTCGCGCGAGCTGCGCGGGCGCGGACTGATCTACATCGACAGCCCCGTTACGGGGCTGCCCGACGCCGCGGCCAGCGGCAAGCTGACGCTGCTGGTCGGCGCCGAGCCCGCCGATCTCGAACGCGCGCGTCCGTTTCTCGCGCCGCTCGCCGGCACGACGAGGCATTTCGGCGCGGTCGGCACCGGGACTGTGTTCAAACTGATCAACAACCTGATGGGTGCGGTGCAGATCGCAAGCCTTGCCGAGGGTATTGCGATGGCCGAGAAGGCCGGCCTCGACATGACGATCGTGGCCGAATCGCTCGCGACCGGCGCGGTGGCAAGCCCGCAGGTGATCCGTCATTCCCGGCGCATGATCGCGCGCGATTTCGCCGGCGCGTCCTTTACCGCGGCGCTGCGCCACAAGGATGCGGCCTATGCGGTCGCGCTTGCCGAAAGCCTCCTCGCCGCACCTCCCGTGATGGGCCGCGCGGCCGTCGCAGCCTACGACCTTGCCAAGGCGGCTGGGCCCGATGACGACGAAGGCAAGATGATCGAGATCGTCGCGCGGCCGAAAGGCCCGCACTGATGTTCACGTTCTTTGGTTTCGAGCGCCTTTCGCCTCCGGCGATCGAACAGCAGGACTTCTTACAGCGCAGCGTGCCAGCGAGCTAGCGCGCGGCTCGTGCGTCGATGGAGGTCGGGTGGACAGCAGATTGGTTCGCGGCCTGCATCGCAGCGTTCCGCCAGGCCGTCATGATCCGTGCGAGGCGTTTGGCGCCTAGTCGGCAGGTGTCGGGCACGTAACCATCTCTTCCCCCAGTCAGCCCCGCATTGCGCCTGTCCAGATAATCTAACCGGGGCCTTGTCGTTCTGAAGACGACGGAGCTCAGAAATATGAAGGTCCATGTGCCGAAATCAGAGACCTCGCTCCAGACGAACCGTTGGGTGCGGAACAATCGGGTGATTTCAAATCCGGCTTCGTCGAGCCGCAAGCGACACGAGCCGGGCAGAAGCATGCATACGCTCAGAATGCAGCCGATCCCGGAAAACGCGGTTCCGAGGGCCACGTGGATGTCAATCCCCTGGCCTCTAGCATCGAGAAAACAGACATAAGCGCCCGGAACGGCGGCGCATGCCGAGGCTATCGCGACACTCCACCATTTGAGACGAGACGACGGGAGAACGATTGGTCCGGGAAATTGCCTGGCCAAATCATCGTCGTGGTCGGACTGAACGTCGGCCATGTCAGGTTTCCCTGGTCCCCGCTTTGTCGGCAATCTGGCAGGCCAGTCGTTAAGCAAACCTGAAAGGGTGACGCCGTTCCACCCGCCGTCGTTTGCTTGAGGTCGCTGCCCGCCGCGCTCCGAATGCGTGCTATCCCGGAAATCGGGTGGACAGGGCGCGGGGCGTCCGTCACAGCCTCCGTTCGTTCGCACAACGGATGAGCGGCAAATGACCAATGACGGCCGGATCGATGCCAGGGACTGGGCGCTGCTCGGCGTGCTCTCGGTGCTGTGGGGCGGATCGTTCTTCTTCAACGGTCTCGCCCTGAGGGGATTTCCGCCGCTCACCCTGGTTCTGTTGCGCGTTACGCTGGCCGCGCTGATCCTGCTGCCGTGGCTGCGCGTCTATCGCGTCGAGTTTCCGGCTGGGATTTCGGGCTGGATGCCGTTCGTCGCCGTCGCCCTGTTCAACAACGTGCTGCCGTTTTCCCTGATCGTGCTCGGACAGACCACCATCGCCAGTGGGCTTGCCTCGATCCTGAATGCGACGACCCCTTTGTTCACCGTGATCGTCATGGCAGTGAGCGGCGAGGAAAGGCTCTCGCCGCAGCGTGTGGCCGGCGTCACCATCGGATTGATTGGCGTCACTATCCTGCGCGGCGGTCTTGATCTCGATCTCGCCGGCCAGGGGACGGGCATTGCGCTGTGTCTCGCGGCGGCCCTGAGCTATGGCGTGGCGGCGCTGCTGGCACGGCGCCATCTGGCCAAGTCGCCGCCGCTCGCGACGGCGACATTCCAGCTCACCGCCTCCAGCGTCATGATGGCGGTGATCGCAGGTATCGTCGATCGACCCTGGCGGTTGGCGCTGCCCGGCCCGACGACCTGGCTCGCGGTGATCGGTCTTGCGGTGCTGTCGACCGCGCTCGCCTATATCGTGTTCTTCCAGATCCTGCGCCGCTCGGGCGCCACCAACGTGATGCTGGTCACGCTGCTGGTTCCCCTGACCGCGATCCTGCTTGGCGGGGTGGTGCTCGGCGAAACCATCTCTGCGCGGGAGATTCTTGGTGCGCTCGTGATCGGCAGCGCGCTGCTCGTGATGGATGGACGCGTGCTCAGGCTTGCGCGCTGAAGGCTCATTCTTGGAGCATGATCTTTTCGCCCTTCGGGTCCGGATCATGCTCTCAGCGCGTCGCCTTCCAGCGCACGTACCAGTCGCGAAACCGGCCGCTGTCGCGCTCGCCGCCGTGCCAGGCCGCGGTGACCGTGCCGTCGCCTGCGACCATGAACACGGCATCCAGCCCCTTGGAGCGGCAGAGGGTGTCGACCGCCTGCTGCGGCGTCTGGGCGATGGGGCCCGCGACATTGAAGGAGGTGTTGACGCTCATCTCGACGCCGATGCGGCGACCGAGCGCTTTCAGATAGGCATAGGTGAGGGGATCGTCGTTTTCGCGGACGATCTGGATCCGCCCGGTGCCATCGGCGTGAATGACTGCCGGAATCTTGTCGCGCGCGTGCGGCTTCGCGCGCGCGGTCAGCACCATGTAGTTATAGGCGTTATAGTTGTCGTCGGAGGCGCCTTCGAGCAGCTCGAAATGGTCTTGCGCGGCCTCGAGTGTCGCCATCGGCGCCAAAGGCCGGACTGCCTCGCGGTATTTGACCCGTGCATTGAGCAGCTCGCGCACGCCGGGGTCGCAGGGGCTCGCGAGGATCGAGCGATGGCCGAGCGCGCGCGGCCCGGTCTCCGCGGCGCCTTGAAAGAGCGCGATGACACCACCATCGGCCACCGTGAAGGCCATCAGGTCGGCGATTCCATCGCGACCCTCAGGCGTCGAGACCTCTCCGATCAGCTTCGACGCGATGTCGTCGGTGCGGAGTGCCGCTTCGATCTCCTCCCGCAGGGGTGGCAGGCCGCAATAGAAGGCGTGGCGCATCGGCGCGCCGCGCGGGGCGCCCGCCAGATGTGCAAACAGCCAGGCCGCGCCAATGGTGACACCGGCATCGCCGGGCACCGGCGGCACCCACAGATGCAGGCGGGCCTTGCGCTTCTGGTACTCGGAGAACCACGCTTCGTCGAAATGTTCCAGAAGCCGCATGTTGCCGACCGCGTTCAGCGCAACGCCGCCGGTCAGCACCAGCCGGTGGGCGCCGGTGGCGCGGAGCAGGCGGTCGACGACATGGATCATCGCGTCCTCGAACACCATCTGCGTCGCGGCGGCCCTGTCGAGGCGATCCTTGGTGTCCGGCCGATGCTGGATGTCCTCGACCCGCAAGACGGCGTCGGGATTCCAGAGCTGCGACGGTTTTAGCGGTTCGCCCAAAATGTCGATCAGCGGCTGCTTGTAGGGATGCTCGAACGGGTCAGAGTACCAGTTGGCCATGGTGCGGTTGAGGCGGATCTCGCGGCCCGCGCTGAACTGCAGCACCTCCTTCAGCCGTCCGTAATAGGGATTGCTGGCGCGGTCCATGTCGCCCCAGGCGGCCGCGCCCATGTAGCGGCCTTCTGACGACAGCCAGGTCCAGCCGCCCTGGGTCGAGGAGATCACGCTGTAGAACGCGCCGAGCGAGTCGAACATGCTGTCGTTGCAGTAGATCTGTCGCAATCCGCCATCGCGAACGACGTAGAGCGAGATCGATCCGTGGTCGCCGGTGCCGTCGAGCACGGCGATGGCGACCGCTTCGCCATCGTCGGCGAAGGGTGAGGCCGCATAGGAGAACCAGGCGTGATTGTCGTGATGCGGCATCGTGATCAGCGGCACCCGCGTCTTGAGGCCGAGCTGGCGGCCTAGGATTTTTGGCGTGCGTGTCATCTGGTCGAGCCGGCGGCCGTCGAAACCGGCCGCCTCGGTGCAGCGCGCGAGCCGAAAGCTCTGCGGCGCCTCTTCGAGCAGCGAGCGGGCCAGCGTGCCGGCGAGCGCCGGATAGTCCCACGTGGTGAGCCAGGCGAAGATGTCGCCGGCGTCGCGCCCGATCGCCTTGAGCGCGGCCACCATCGCGTCAACGGAGGCGCGCGGATATTCCGTGGTATGCTTGTTGCCGGAGAAGCGCTCCTCCTCGTTGTTGAGGACCAGCCGCGGCCCGTGCTCCTGCGACACCTCGACCAGCGCGACACCGGAATTATGCGTCCCCGGCGGTCCGAGGCCGGCAAGATAGATGGTTTCGCCGCGCGCGAGCTTCGCCCTGGCCTGCGCCAGGCGCTTCCTGGCAAAGCCCGAACCGAGGCGATGAAAGCCGGCGCGCGCGAACAGGGCGGTCGCAAGCCATTCGCCCGCGCGAAAGCCGAATGCGCCGAGCCTGGGATGTCGCGGTCCAATGCGGACGTTCGGTGGCAAAGCGTGCTTTTGCAAGGCGGTCTCGTCCAGGGCAGCCGCCCGCTCTTCAGCCACGGCTGCCGAAATCCTCAAAATCACTTTGTCCCGTACATCCTGTCTCCGGCATCACCAAGGCCGGGCACGATATAGCCATGGTCATTCAGCCGTTCGTCGATCGCGGCGGTCCAGATCGGGATGTCCGGATGCCTGGCCTGAAACCGCGCTATTCCTTCGGGCGCAGCGAGCAGGCACACGAAGCGGATGTCGCGCCCGCCGCGCGCCTTCAACAGGCTCGCCGCGGCGACGGCGGAATTGCCGGTCGCCAGCATCGGGTCCATCAGGATGGTCGTGCGGTCGGTGAGGTCCTGCGGCGCCTTGAAGTAGTACTCGACCGCCTCCAGCGTCTCCGGATTGCGGTAGAGCCCGACATGGGCGACCCGCGCCGACGGCACCAGCGCCAGCATGCCGTCGAGGAAGCCGACGCCGGCGCGCAGGACCGGCGCAAAGGTCAGCTTCTTGCCCGCGATCTTGGGCGCCTGCATCGGCGACAGCGGGGTCTCGATCTCGACCATCTCCAACGGCAGGTCGCGCGTGATCTCATAGCAGAGCAGCATCCCGATCTCGTTGAGAAGCTCGCGAAAACCCTTGGTCGAACGATCCTTCTCGCGCATCAGCGACAGCTTGTGCTGGACCAGCGGGTGGTTCACCAAATGGACATCGGGGGCTGTCATGATCAGCGGCTCTCTCGTTTTCCTGCGTGGAATTTCGGTTCCATCAATCACAAATGCCGTCGGCCAACAATGCCGTTTCGCGCTGCGGTATTGGGCGAAAGGCTTGCCGGGCCGGCTCAACCTTGCAACAGTTGCTGCAAAACAAACGAGCAGGAGGAAGCCATGCCGACCGGTTTTGCGGGCTTGCTTCGGGTTGTCGCGATCGCCGCCGTTGCAGGCTTGGCCGCCGTTCACGCCGAGCCGAAATACGACCCCGGCGCCAGCGGCACCGAGGTCAGAATAGGCAACATCATGCCCTATAGCGGGCCGGCCTCGTCCTATGCCGTGATCGGCAAGACCGAAGCGGCCTATTTCGACAAGATCAACGCCGAGGGCGGCATCAACGGCCGCCAGATCAGGTTCATCTCCTATGACGACGCCTACAGTCCGCCGAAGGCGATCGAGCAGGCGCGCAAGCTCGTCGAGGATGACGAGGTGCTCTTGATCTTCCAGCCGCTCGGCACGCCCTCCAATTCGGCGATCCAGAAGTACATGAACGCCAAGAAGGTGCCGCAGCTCTTCGTCGCCTCCGGCGCCACCAAATGGGGCGACCCGAAAAACTTTCCATGGACCATGGGGTGGCAGCCCAACTACCAGAGCGAAGGGCGCATCTACGCAAGATACATCCTGGAGCACTTCCCGGACGCCAAGATCGCCGTGTTCTGGCAGAATGACGACGCCGGCAAGGACCAGGTGAAGGGACTGCGTGACGGGCTCGGCGAGCGTGCCAACATGATCATTGCCGACAAGTCCTACGAGGTCAGCGACCCCTCGATCGATTCACAGATCGTGTCCTTGCGCGATTCCGGCGCCGACACCTTCTTCTCCTGGGCTGCGCCAAAAGGGTCGGCGCAGGCGATCCGCAAGGTCGGCGAACTGGGCTGGAAGCCGCGCTTCTTCCTGGCCAATGTCTCGGCCTCGGTCGCCGGCGTGTTGAGGCCGGCGGGACTGCAATACGCGAAGGACATCATCTCGTCGCATTATCTGAAGGATCCGACCGATCCTTCCTGGAAGGACGACCCCGGCATCAAGGCGTGGCGGACCTTCATGGACAGATATTACCCGAGCGGGGACCAGATCGACCTGAACGCGGTCTATGGCTACGCCGCGGCGCAGACCATGGTTCAGGTGCTCAAACAGTGCGGCGACGATCTGACGCGCGAGAACGTGATGCGGCAGGCGGCCAGCCTGAAGAATTTTTCAAGCGACGTGATGCTGCCGGGCATCAAGGTCAACACCTCGCCGGATGACTTCTTTCCGATCGAGCAGATGCAGCTGATGCAGTTCGACGGCCAGGCCTGGCATCTGTTCGGCGAGGTGCTGACCGGCGAGGTCGGCCACCAGCTGGGGCATTGAGGAAAGCTGGCGTGTTTTTGCATCGTCATTCCAGGCTGGCCCGAAGGACCAGACCCGGAATCTCGAGATTCTCAGGTGCGCAATCGCGCACCATAGTTCGATGCTTCGCATCGCCCCGGAATGACGAGGTACCAGCTACCCCGCGCTCAGGCGGACGCCGGCGCGCAAGAACTTCTGCGGATCGACCGCTTCGCCGTCGATTCGCGTCTCATAGTGCAGATGCGGGCCGGTCGAGCGGCCGGTCGAGCCGACCGCGCCGAGCACCTGTCCGATCTTGATCTGGTCGCCGATCTTGACATGGATTTCGGAGAGATGGCCGTAGCGGGTCGACAGGCCGTTGCCATGATCGACCTCGACCATGCGCCCATAGCCGCCGCTCCATCCCGCCGAAACCACCTTGCCGTTGGCGGTGGCGCGCACCGGATCGCCCATGGAGGCGCGGAAATCGAGGCCGGTATGCATCGCGGGCCGGCCCAGGAATGGATCGCTGCGCACGCCGAAGCCCGAGGTGAACTCGACCTCGCCGATCACCGGCTTGCGATAGGGTACCAGCGCCAGGGTCCTGTTCAACCGGTCCATCTGGCTGCGTGCGAGATTGATGCGATACAACTGCCGCTCGAAAGGGCCGGCATCGGCGGTCAGCTTGACCGGGACAAAGGGTCCGCCGACGCCCGCGCGCGGCGTTGCGGCCTCCAACTGCGCCATGTCGAGGCCGAGATCGGTGATGACACCGCGCATGCGCCGCACCCGCGTTTCCACCCCGTCCTCGACCGTGCCCAGCGCCGCGATCTGCCGGCGCTCGACGTGATCGAGCGAGGTCTGCAGGCGGACGAGAACGTTGTCAAAACCCTGCACCTTGGCGAATTGGCTGGCCGGCGGCGCCGACAGGACCGGCGCGCGCGATTCCAGCCGCGCCTCGCGCGCCGGCGGCGCGACGAAGATCACGGTGTCGCTGATCGGGGAGGGTTTTGGGATCGCCGGGCTCGTCTCCGACGCAGCCATGCCGCGCGCGGGCGGCCGGATCGAGCCGGTGACATCAGGGATCGAGCCGAGAGCGGTGGCGCGCTGCTCGAGCGCCGATTGCCGGCGCATGATCTGCTCGAGCTTCTGGTCGAATTGTTCCTGGTCGAGCAATTGGCGGCTGGTGGTGCGGTCGACCTTGGCCCGCAGTTCGGCGATTCGATCCTCGTAGGCGTATTGCATGTCGGCCTGACGCGCGATCAGGCGCGTCAGCACGTCGTCGCGGAACGCGAAATAGGTGGCGGTGGCTGCCGACCACAGGCCGAGCAGCGTGACCGTGCCGACCGCGATCCAGAACAGCACGGGTCCGATCCGAACCTGTTTGCCGGCATGGACGAGGGTATAGTCGTCGGACGCCGACGCCACCGGCAACTGCATCGGAATGACGGCAGCAGTTGCAGCGCTCCGCTGGAGCGGACGGCCGTGATTGTAGGCGCCGTGGTGCGGATATTCTGTGTAGTGACCGGAACGATGCGACATCGGCACTCCCGCGCCGGTTCGGAGTGAGGTTCCTTGCGGCCAAAATTGCGAGAGCGATTTGAAACGGCGATGGTTAATTTTTCGCCAATGCACCCCCTCGATTCAGAGCGTTCGCGCCAAAGCCAGTACTTCTTCGGCATGGCCGTCGACCCGGACATTTCGCCACACCTTGGCGATGCGCCCCTCACCGTCGATCAGAACCGTGGTCCTGATGATGCCGAGGAACGTTTTGCCGTACATCGACTTTTCGCCCCACGCGCCATAGGCTTCGAGCATCTCATGCCGTTCATCCGAGATCAGAGGAACCGCAAGCTTGTGTTTGTCGCGAAATGACTCCTGCGCCTTGAGCGAATCGGCTGAGATTCCGAGGATCGTGGTTCCGATGTCGGCGAAGGCGCCTGCGAGCCGGGTGAAGTCGATCGCCTCCTTGGTGCAGCCGGGGGTATTGGCCCGGGGATAGAAGAAGAGCACGAGTTTCTTGCCCGAAAAATCCTGCAACGAAACCGAACTGCCGCCGTCGCGCGGCAAGGTGAACGAGGGCGCGATGGTGCCTTCGGCAAGCACTGCGGCGTGGGACGATGGGGCCTTCACCGGGGCGTTGGCGGCGCGGACGGCGGGTGCGGACTTGGTCCGCTTTGCGGAGGTCTTGCGCGCGGAGGCTGTGGCCTTGGCGCTGGCGGTCTTCCGGCGCTTTACGGGTTTTGCCGCCTTGGACTGCGACAATCTGGCCGCGCGCTGTCCGCGGTCTCCGAGCTTTGATGAATTCTTGCGAGATTTCTTGGACATACGCCTTCCTTTCGTCGCTTTCGCTGGATCAATCATTGCGGTATGAAAGACTTGTCGGCAGGCTGGAATCAATTCGGTGGCTGGGCAAGAGCGATGGCCTCGGAGTATGTTTAGAGTGTTTTCGACGCACCGCCTGTTCGGCCGTTGAACCGACGGCCTCCGGCGGAGAATGGGCTTACGGGATAACCTAAGGATTGGCAGTAATGCCTGCACTGGAACGCCCGCTACCTGTCGACGGGCGTCTTGGCGCAAGCGGCCAGCCTACCAACGAGCGCCGGCACCGAGAGGCAATGGCAACAAACAGGTCGGCCCAAGGCTCGGACTCACAAACCCTGGATTCTCCCGGATCGGACTCCCGCGCCGACGGGCAGACCCGTGCGTGGGAACAGGTCGAGTGGACCGCGGACCAGGACGATGCCGCCGGCCATCGCGCGCGTCGGCTGCTGTCGGGGTCGACTCCCGGCCTGGGTCGGCTTGGTGACGGGCTCTCCGCGCTGCGGCGCTGGGTCGCCAGTGAGCGCTGGGTCAAGCGGCTAGCGATCGTGCTCGCGGCGATGCTGGTCATCTTCACAACCTCCTTCGGCGCGCTGTGGTGGCGGCTTGGGGCCGGGCCGATCAATCTCGACCTCGTCACGCCATGGCTTGCCGCCGCGATCGAGGACAATATCGGCCATGGCAACACCGTCGAGGTCGGCGGCACGCAGATCGAGCGTGCGGGACGGATCCGTGTCGCGGTCCGCATCCGGGACATCATCGTTCGTGACCAGGACCACGCCATCGTCGCGAGCGCGCCCAAGGCCGAAGTCCGGCTGTCCGGCAGTGCATTGCTGACGGGACGGCTTCGTGCCGAAAGCCTCAACCTGGTTGATGCGGTGCTCGCCATCCGCATCACGTCAGATGGAAATGTGACGGTCTCGACCGGCGACACCACAAAACCGCTTGCCACCGGCGTGACCAGGAAACTGCGGCCCGGGTTGCCGCCGGCACCGGGCAGTGACCCCGGCGGTGTCGCGCAATCCGCGCCCCGGCCGGGTCCTGCGACAGCCACTCCCAACATCGCGACGAGCGGGCTTTTGGCCGGTCTGGACTGGCTCGACAGCCTGAGCCTCACGGGTCTCGACGGCCAGAACCTCAACGAGATCGGGCTGAAGAACGGTGTGCTGGTGGTCGACGATCAGCAGCGCGGCAACAAATGGACATTCGACAATATCAGCCTCAGCCTGCGCCGTCCGAGCGGCGGTGGCGTAGCGCTCTCCGTCGGCGAGGAAGGAAAGCGCGCCTGGTCGCTGCGTGTCCTGGTCGGGCCGCCGGAAAATGGCGTGCGCACCGTCGACATTCGTGCCGACAAGCTCAGGACCTCCAACATCCTGCTGGCGCTGCGGCTGAAGGACATGACCTACAACGCCGACCTGCCGTTGTCGGGCGAGGTGAAGGCCGAGATCAGCCGTGACGGGCTGCCGACCTATCTGCACGGCAAGCTGACGATGGGGGGTGGAACCATCATCGACACCGACACGCCGGACTATCCGATGGCGATCGACCAGGCGGAGATGAGCCTGGAATGGGATGCAAGCCGACGCGTGCTGGTCGCGCCTTTCAAGGTCGTGTCGGGCGCGAACCGGATCACGCTGCTCGCGCATCTTGAGCCGCCCAATGACAATATCCAGGATTGGCAGCTCGGCTTTTCCGGCGGCACCGTCCTGTTGGGTGGCGTCAATGACGAGCCGCCACTGATCTTCAACCGCATCGCCGTCGGCTTTCGCTTCGACACCGTCGGCAAGCGCGTGCTGCTGACGCAGGCCGATTTCTCCAATGGCGAGATCGGCGTCGCCGGCACCGGCAGCATCGATTATTCGGGCGAGCCGCGCTTGAAACTCGGCTTCGCCGGGACGCCGATGTCGGCGACCGCGCTGAAGCGGGTCTGGCCCGCGCTGATCGTGCCGGAGGTTCGTGAATGGATCATTGAGCGGATCGAGCGCGGCTCGGTGCAGCGCGTTGATGTCGCGGTCAATTCGCCGGTCAAGAATCTGCCGCGCAGGGGACCGCCGATTCCCGACGACGGGCTCGAGGTCAACATCGTCGCCAACGGCGTTGTGGTGCATCCGGTGGACGGGCTGCCGCCGGTGCGCGATGCCGATCTGAAGGTGCACATCACCGGCCGCGCCGCGCTCGTGACGATCGGGCAGGGGATTGCCGACACGCCCGGCGGCCGCAAGCTCACGCTTTCGGATTTCCTCTTCGAGGTGCCGGACATGGCGCCAAAGCCGATGCAGGCCCGGGTCAAGGTCAGGGTCGACGGGCCGGTGCCGGCTGCGGCCGAGATCATGGCCTCCGATCGCCTCAGCGACCTCTCGGCGACGCCGATTGACCCCGCCACCAGCAACGGAAAGCTGTCGGCGATCGTCAACATGGCAATGCCGCTCAGGGGCGAACTGAGCAAGGCCGACACGACCTACAATGTGACGGCGGATCTCTCCGGATTCTCGGCCGACAAGCTGGTCATGAACCAGAAGCTCGAGGCCAGTTCGCTGAAGGTCGTGGCGAGCAACCAGGGCTACCAGGTCAAGGGCGACGTCAAGATCAACGGGCAGCCGGCTACGCTGGATTATCGCAAGCCGGCTGACGGCGATGCGGATATCAAGCTCGTGGCGACGCTCGACGATGCGAGCCGCGCGCGCCTTGGGCTCGATCTCGGGGCCGCCGCCACCGGCAACGTTCCAATCAAGCTCAACGGCAAGATCGCGAGTGGCGATCACGACAGCCGCGTCGGCGTCGACGCCGACCTCACCGCGCTGAAGCTCGACAACGTCCTGCCCGGCTGGGTCAAGCTGCCCGGCAAGACGAGCCGCGCGACCTTCAACGTGGTCGCGAAGGCGCAGTCGACGAGGTTCGAGGACATCGTGATCGAGGGCGGCGGCACATCGATCAAGGGCTCTCTCGAGGTCGACCAGAACGGCGACCTGATCAATGCGAATTTCCCGGTCTACTCGCCGTCCGATGGCGACAAGACACAGCTCAAGGCCGAGCGCGGTCCGGACGGCGTGCTGAAGGTGACGATGCGCGGCGACGTGTTCGATGGCCGCGGTTTTCTCAATTCCGTGAAGTCGGGCAATTCGAAGGACGCCGACAGCAAGAGCAAGATGAAGAGCGCCGACGTCGACGTCGACGTCAAATTCGGCGCGGTCCTGGGCGCCAACGGCGAGGCGCTGCGCAGCGTCGACACCAAGTTCTCGCGGCGCAATGGCGCGTTCCGAAGTTTTGCCCTCACCGGCAAGATCGGGCGCGACACGACGCCGCTGTCAGCGGATCTGGGCAGGATCGGGCGCGATACGCCGACGGTTGCGGATCTGCGCGGTCGCTGGCAGGGGCGCGAGGTGGTCCTGCTCGAGACCAAGGATGCCGGCGCGTTCCTCAAGTTTGCCGACATCTACGGCAAGGTGATCGGCGGCCAGCTTGAACTGGTGATGGATCCGCCATCATCCGATTCCGGCGCGCGCGAGGGCTCGATGGAGGTCCGCGATTTCGCTGTCAAGGGCGAGGCCGCGATCGACCGGCAGGTTGCCGGCTCCGGGAGCAGCCAGAACGGCGTTAGCTTCTCGCGGGCGCATGCGGACTTTGTTTCACAGAGCGGCAGGCTCACCGTATCCGAGGCTGTGTTGAAGGGACCGATCATCGGTGGGACCATCGGGGGGTACATCGATTATCCGGCCAACCAGGTGCAGATGAGCGGCACCTTCATCCCGGCCTACGGGCTCAACAACCTGCCGGCGCAGATTCCGCTGTTCGGCCTGTTTCTGGGCGGCGGCAGCAATGAAGGCGTGATCGGGGTGACCTTTCGGGTCGTCGGCACGCCAAAAGCGCCTGACGTCCAAATCAATCCGCTCTCGGCGATCATGCCTGGGGTCCTGCGCAAGATCATGGAGTTCCCAACCGGCAAACAGTACAACTCGGTCGACTTCCCGCAGCCGAACAACAATGGCAACTGACGCCGCAGCGACATTGCGGTCCCTCCTCCGCATGCGGGAGGCTTGAGGTGGGGGCGATCGCGCTTTACACCGTTTAGCGCCGCAGCGCCGGGACCACCAGGAACGGGATCATTCCGAGCACGACGGCAACCAGCGAGAACGCGATCACCGGATCATAGCTGCGGCTGAGATCGTGGATCAGGCCGCCGCTCCAGGAGCCGCAGGCCGAGCCCAGCCCGCTGCCGATCAGGATCGTGCCGTAGATGGTGCCGACGCGCTTGCCGCGAAAAATCTTCATCGCGGTTGCGGACAGCAGCGGACCGCGCGAGCCGATCATGCTGCCGAAGCAGACGACAAACCCGGTCAGCAGAAAGATATTCGGATAACGCTGCAGCAGCCAAAGCTGGAGGATGCCGGCGATCGAGACCGCGTAGCTGAACAGGACCGACGGCCTCCGGCCGATCAGGCCGTCGAGCGAGGACACGCCGAGCATCCCGAACAGCAGCACCACGCCGGAAAAACCCCAGGCGGTGGCGGCCTCCAGCGGCGCAAACCCGGCGTCGATCAGATAAGCGACGATCTGCGGCGCGATCGCATACATGCCGACCGCGGTGAAGAAGAAGGTCGCAAACAGTGCCCAGAAGGCGTGATGGCGCATCGCGCGCGCCAGCGTCCAACCCTCATCCGCGAGCTCCGCGGCGGCGTGGCGGACGACCTGCGGCGAGCCCGCGGAAAACAATCGCCAGGGCAGGAGCAGGAGCGGCGCGAGCAGGACCAGCGCGGTAGCGCCGAACAACTGATAGGTGTCGCGCCAGCCGAGATGGTCGATCAGGATCTGCGAGGCCGGCAACAGCACCAAAACGCCGCCACCGGCCGCGGCATAGACCACGGCCATTGCGGTCGGCAGTTTTGCGCCGAACCAGCGGCCGAGCAGGATCGAGCTCGGCACATTGCCGATCAGCGCAGCGCCGATGCCCACGGCAAGCCCGAGCGCAAGCTGGAACT
>Ga0210384_10005359_pt1 | contig 13993 bp, 11 predicted proteins | sample IncBWH2MmetaG_FD_160574 | JGI IMG/M metagenome (GOLD analysis project Ga0210384, IMG submission 160574) | Forest soil microbial communities from Barre Woods Harvard Forest LTER site, Petersham, Massachusetts, United States - Inc-BW-H-2-M | ecosystem: Environmental > Terrestrial > Soil >...
GCACCATGTCCACGTCCTCGGCCTGGAACTTCTCGACGCCCGCGATGGTGAGGCCCTGGGACGCCGCCGCCTTGCTGAGCCCGTCGTTGTTCGACTCGCCCCACGGGTTGTTGATGAGCATGAGGCCCGGTTTCTTGGCCCCGTAGGTCTTGGCCGCGTACTGGATGAGGCCCTTGTCCACGATGACGTCGACCGCGGAGACCCGGAACACGTAGTTCGGGTTCGCCCCGTTGCGGGTGATGCCGGTGGCCGCGGCCCAGACCCCGAGGAAGGGCTTCTTCTCCGCGTTGGCGATCGGCACGATGGCGAGCGACACCGGCGAGTCGATGCCGCCGAAGAGCGCGACGACCTGCTCCTTGAAGATCAGCTCGCGCGCCGCGGTCACGCCCTTGGACGGATTCGACTCGTCGTCGCGACGGACCAGCTCGAGCATGCGCCCGCCGAGCACGCCGCCCTTGCCGTTGATCTCCTCGATGGCCACCGTGAGCCCGCGGGTGATCGCCTCCCCCGAGGCCGCGGAGCCGCCGGAGAGGGCGGCGACCAGGCCGATCTTCACCGGGTCGGCGGCGGGCGCCGGAGCCGCGCCCCAGGCCAGCGCCCCGAGCCCCACTGTGATGATCGTGAGAGCGAGCCACCTGCGAGTCGTCTTCATGTCCGAGCCTCCTTGGAAGTGGGGGTTGCGCCGGCCGGGAATTGCACCCGGTGTGCCAGCGCGGGCCCTGAGCGGAGTCGCTACTTTAGAGCATCGGGCCGGGCCGCGCTGCTCAATTTCCGGGCAAGCCCGGACCGGGGTGGCCGCGGAAAGGGCAGCCCCGCGAAGGGTCAGGCGAGCAGGGGATTCGGCCGATCGCACCGGAGGAACTGCCCCCGGCCGGGCGTGGCCAGCAGCTTGCCCTCCTCGACCACCACCTCGCCCCGCGAAAGCACGACGGTCGGCCACCCGCGCACCGCCATGCCCTCGTAGGGCGTGTAGTCACACGCCGAGTGCAGGAGGTCGCTGGTGATGACGACCTCGCGGTCCTTGTCCCACACCACCAGGTCCGCGTCGGAGCCGACCGCGATCGTGCCCTTGCGCGGGTAGAGGCCGTAGATCCTGGCCGCGTTGGTCGAGGTCAGGGCCACGAACGTGGTGAGGTCGATCCGGCCCTTGCCCACGCCCTCGGAGAAGAGCAGGGGCAGCCGCGTCTCGACGCCGGGGATGCCGTTCGGCACCTGGGTGAACGAGGCCCGGTCGCCGTGGCGCTTCTTGCCCGCCGGGTCGTCGAAGCGAAAGGCGGCGTGATCGGAGGAGACCACCTGGAAGACGCCGGAGGCGAGGCCCTGCCACACCGCCTGCTGGCTCGCCGCGTCGCGCGGAGGGGGGCTGCAGATGTACTTGGCGCCCTCGAAGCCGGGCGCGTGCAGGTGGTCGGCGGTGAGCACGAGGTACTGCGGGCAGGTCTCGGCCAGGATGCGGAGGCCGCGCCCGTGGGCCCAGCGGATCTGCTCGACCGCGTCCGCGCTCGACACGTGCACCAACAAAATAGGCGCGCCCACGATCTCCGACATGGTGATCGCGCGGTGGGTGCCCTCGCGCTCCACCGCCTGCGGGCGCGAGACCGCGTGGAAGTAGGGGGCGGTCTTGCCCTGCCGCTCGAGCTCCTCGGTGAGCCAGGCGATGCAGTCCGAGTTCTCGGCGTGGACCATGACCATCGCCCCTTCGCGCCGCGCCACCGCGAGCACCGCGATGATCTGCCGGTCGCTCAGCTTGAGGGTCTCGTAGGTCATGTAGATCTTGAACGAGGTGTAGCCCTCCCCGATCAGCGCCGGCAGCTCGTCGCGCAGGGCGGCCTCGGTCGGGTCGGCGATGATCAGGTGGAAGGCGTAGTCGATCACCGGCTTGCCCGCCGCGCGCCGGTGATAGTCGGCGACCGCGGCCCGCAGGGTCTGCCCCTGGAGCTGGCAGGCGAACGGGACCACCGTGGTGGTGCCGCCGTGCGCGGCCGACACCGTGCCGGTCCGGAAGTCGTCGGCCAGGGTGACCGCGTCGCGCATCGGCTGATCGAAGTGGCAGTGCGTGTCGATGCCGCCCGGCATCACGTAGCGGCCCGCCGCGTCGATCTCCCGCCGCGCCGGGCCCAGGCCGCGCCCGAGCGCGCGCACGACTCCGTCGGCGATCCCGACGTCGGCCTCGACCACGTCCGCTGCCGTGACCACCACCGCGTTCCTGATGACCGTGTCGAACTCCGCCATGGGCTGGCCTCCCTCGCCGGGCTCCGTCCGGACGCGGACGAGGCTCTCCCCGAAAGGCGATCGCGTCAAGGGGCAGCGGGCGGCGGCCAGCTGGGAGCTACCGGCGCGGAGCGGACGTCTTGGCGGCGAGCGCCTCGCGGACGGCTCTGGTGAGGTCGTGGGGCGTGAACGGCTTCTGCAGGAAGTGATGGCCACCGCGATCGGGTGAGGGGGAGGTGACCGACTCGTCCGCGTAGCCGGACATGAAGAGGACCCGGATCCCCGGGAAGGTGTCGGCCAGCGTGGCGGCCAGCTCCGGTCCCCGCATGGCGGGCATGACCATGTCGGTCAGGAGGAGGTCGATCGCCGGCCCGTCGCGCCGGTCGCAGAGCGTGAGGGCCTCGAGGGGATCGCCCGCCTCGAGCACCGTGTAGCCCGAGGCCTGCAGGATCTCCGAGGAGAGCCGGCGCAGCTCCTCGTCGTCCTCCACGAGCAGCACCGTCTCCGACCCGGCCACCAGGTCCGGCATGAGGTCGCGGCCGGGGCCCGCGACCCGGATCGGGTCCTGCAGCCGCGGCAGGTAGATCGTGAACGCGGTGCCGCGCCCCACCGCGCTCTCCACCGCCAGGTAGCCGCCGCTCTGGTGCACGATGCCGTGCACGGTGGAGAGGCCGAGGCCGGTCCCGCGGCCCGGCTCCTTGGTGGTGAAGAACGGCTCGAAGATCCGGGCCACCGTGGCCGCGTCCATGCCGCAGCCGGTGTCGCGGATGCTGAGGGCGACGTAGGCTCCGGGCGGCACCGCGCGATCGTGGGCGCGGAGCCCGCCCTCCGGGACCACGCGGTCCGCGGTCTCGATCGTCAGCGTCCCGCCGTCGGCCATCGCGTCTCGCGCGTTGACCACCAGGTTCACGATGACCTGCTCCATCTGGCCGGGATCGGCCATGACCTGGGACGCGCCGTCGCTCGACATGATCACGATCTCGATGTGCTCGCCGATGAGGCGGGTGAGGATCGGGGTGACGCCGGCCACCAGGGTCTTCAGGTTGATCGGCTTCGGCGCGAGGACTTGCTTGCGGCTGAAGGCGAGGAGCTGGCGGGTGAGCCCGGCGGCGCGCTGCGCGGTGGTCTGGATCAGGTCGACGTCCTTGCGCGCGGGGTCGTCCGGCCCGAGCCGCATGAGGAGCAGGGTGCTGCGGCCGCCGATGACGGTCAGCAGATTGTTGAAGTCGTGCGCGATGCCGCCCGCGAGCTGGCCGACCGCCTCCATCTTCTGCGACTGGGCGAGCTGAGCCTGGGCCTGCTCGAGTTCCGCGTACGACAGCTTCAGCCGCTCGACGAGCCGCGCGTGCCCGAGGGCGATCGCGAGCTGGTTCGCCACGTCGCGCGCGATGCCGATCTGCTCCTCGGGGAAGTGCTCCTGGTCGCCGCCGAAGCTCACCGAGCCGATCAGCTCGCCGGCCGCGATCATCGGCACCACCATGTAGGTGTGCACGCCCGAGGCGAGCAGGGCCTGGGCCTCGGGGCCGGTCGGCAGCGTGCGGACGTCGACCACCTGGGCCTCCCCGCGCCGCAGGGCATCCAGGTCGCCCGCGAACTGGAGCGGGTAGCGGACCGGGGGACCGCGATGGACCCGCTGGCGGCCCACCGCGGCCAGCCACTGCACCTCGCCCGCCGACAGGTCGAAGACGTTCACGATCGCGCGGGGGACGCCCAAGAGCTCGCGCAGCCGCCCGAGCACCGCCTCCGCGATCGCGGCCGGCGCGGTCTCGGTGATGATGGCGACGTCGATGTCGTGGAGGATCTGCAGGCGCTTTGCCTGCTTGGCCAGCGTCTCCTGCGTGCGCACGTTGGCGATGGTGAGCGCAGCCTGGTCGGCGAAGCGCTGCAGGAGGTCGATCTCCCGCTGGGTGAAGCTGCGGGGCTCCATGCTGCCCACCGACAGCACGCCGATCACCACGCCGGCGGCGTGCATGGGGACCGCGATCCCCGCGACGATGCCGGCCTTCACGTTCCTTGCGCGAAGGGTCAGGCTCCGCTCGAAGCGATCGTCGATCCGGATGTCGTGGGTCCACACCGGCCGCCCCTCGACCGCGGCGCGGCCGACGAGGCCGAGCCCCGCCGGGATGCGGTCGCCGACGCTCGCGTACTCCTTCGCTCGGCCCGCCAGCGCGATCGCGCCGAGGGCGCCGTCGGGCTGGAAGAGCCGGATCGCGGAGCTGTGGACGCCCAGCAGGCCGAGCACGCTCTCCGCGATCCGCTGGCCCACCGAGATCGGGTCGAGACGCTCGCCGATCAGGCTCGCCACGACGGCCAGCTCGCCGGCCTCGTACTGCTGGCGGGTGGTCTCGGCCTCGAGGCGCGTGTTCTCGACGACCAGGGCCACGTGGTCGGCGAGGGTGGCGAGCAGGCGCAGCTCGTGATCCGCGTAGCGGCGGCCGGTCCGGTCGGCGACCACGAGGCTGCCCACCGCGGTGCCGCGCACGCGGATCGCGGCGGCGGCCAGCGCGCGGGGGCCCTTGCGCTTGATCTGGGTGCGGGTGGCGGGGTCGAGCCGGCACGCGCGCTCGGCCAGGATGTCCGGAGTGCCGCGCGCCGAATCGGCGGCCGCGACCAGGCGGCTCCAGGCGATGTCCGTGGCCGCGCACCGGTCGGAGCGGCTCGCTCCCTCCGGCTCGGCGGAGGCCACGCAGTGGGGCTCGGCGCCGTCTCCGTGGTGGCGGTACACGCGAGCGTATCGACCGCCGACGGATCGCAGGGCCATCTCCACGATCGTCTCCGCGACCTGGAGGAAATCGCGGCTGCCCGCGGCGCCGGGAACGGGCTCAGACGGGGTAGTTTCCCCCATGTATTCAGGGTAGTACACCGTGATTTCTTGAGGCAATTTACTAAGGCCGCGGGGGGAACTGGGCGCGGCCGTATTCCTGACCTATCCCCCTCAGGACAACGGTAAAATGTTCCGGCGCCCGGCCAGATGGACGGCCCGGTGCGCCCTCTCCCCGTTGCCGACCTCGTCGCGCGAATGTCATCAGCGTGCTCCAGGCAACCGCGTGCGGCCGCCAGGCGTCTAGAGTATTGTGTCGGGGTTGCCTCACCAGGGACGGACCGCAACCACCTCTCGGAGGAAGGGCTGATGGCGAATTCGGCGGGTTATCACGAATCGGAAGACAAGCTCCGGCCGGAGACCTTGGACAATCACCGCGCGCTCACCTCCATGCAGGAGGAGCTCGAGGCGGCCGACTGGTACGATCAGCGGGTCGACGCCGCGACCGATCCGGGGCTGAAGGAGATCCTGGCCCACAACCGCGACGAGGAGAAGGAGCACTTCGCCATGCTCCTCGAGTGGTACCGCCGGCGCGACGCCAAGATGGACGCCCACCTCAAGGAATACCTCTTCAGCACCGGCTCGCTCATCGCCCGGGAGCAGGCCGCGACGACCGGGGCGGGCGGGGCGGCCCCCGACGCGGGCGGCAGCGGCTCGCTCGGGATCGGCAGCCTGAAGGGGGGCCAGGGACTATGAACAACCTCAAGCGAGAGCTGGCCCCGATCTCGAGCTCCGCCTGGCACGAGATCGACGCGGAGGCCACGCGCGTCCTCAAGCTGAAGCTGGCGGGCCGGAAGCTGGTCGACTTCGAGGGACCGCTGGGGCCGACCGGGGCCGCGGTGAACACCGGCCGGCGCGAGCGGCTCAACGCAGGCCCGGTCGCCGACGTGGAGGCCTCCCGCCGCCAGGTGCTGCCGCTCGTGGAGCTGCGCGCGTACTTCGACCTGTCGCGGGAGGAGATGGACGCGGTCGAGCGGGGCGCGAAGGATCCGGAGCTCCAGCCCCTGATCGACGCGGCCACCCGCATCGCCTACGCGGAGGACACCGCGATCTTCCACGGCTACGCGGCGGGCGGCATCAAGGGCATCGATCAGGTCACCGCGTACCCGATCCTGCCGATCCCCGACGACTACCAGGACTACCCGCGCAGCATCGCGGAGGCGACCCGGCTCCTGCGGCTGGCCGGCGTCGACGGCCCCTACGCCATCGCGCTCGGCCCGCGCTCCTACACCGGCCTCACCCAGGCGGTGGGCGACGGCGGCTACCCGGTGCTGAACGTGGTGCGGAAGCTGGTGGACGGGCCGATCGTGTGGGCCCCCGCCATCAGCGGCGCGGTGGTGATGAGCCAGCGCGGCGGCGACTTCGAGCTGACGGTGGGGCGAGACATGTCGATCGCCTACCAGAGCCACAACGACACGTCGGTGCGCCTCTACCTGGTCGAGACCGTGACCTTCCGCGTGCTCACGCCCGAGGCGGCGGTGGCGCTCGCCCACAAGGACACCAAGGGCTCGAAGAAGGGCTGATCGGGTCGCGCTCAGGCCGGCTTGCCCTGGGCGATGACGCCGGACTGCAAGAGCCGGGCGAGGTCCGCCTCGTCGAGCCCCGCCTCCCGCAGCACCTCGAGGGTGTGCTCGCCGATGCCGGGCGCCATGGTGGCCGGCACCTTCTCCTGGCCGCCGATGCCGAGGGGGCTGCTCACGGTGAGCGCGGCGCCGGCGCGCGGGTCGTCGATCGGCACGAGCGCGCCGCTCTCGCGCATCTGCGCGTCGTGGGCGATGTCGTCGAGCGTGCCGACCACCCCGAACGCGACGCCGCTCGCCTCCAGCACGCGCCGCCACTCCGCCCAGTCTCGCTCCGCGAAGACCGCGTCGAGGATCGCGATGAGGGCCCGCACGTTGCTCCGCCGGGCGGCGGGCGTCGCGAACCGGGGGTCGGCGAGGAGCTCGGATCGGCCGATCGCGGCGGTGAAGTCCTGCCAGCGCCGCCCGTCCGGGGTGAGCGCGATGAGGAACCACCGGCCGTCGCGACAGCGGTAGAGATTGCCGAGCGCGTCCACCGCCTCCTCGCGGGGCGGGCGCACCACCGTGCGGGCGCCGCACAGGATGCCCTGGACCGCGATCGCGTTGAGCCAGAGCCCGTTGGCGAGGAGCGAGGTGGAGACCATCGCCCCGCGGCCGGTCCGCTCGCGCTGGTAGAGCGCGGCCATGATCGCGCCGAACAGCGACATCCCGGTCGGGTGGTCACCCATGCCGGGCAGCGAGCGTGAGGGCGGCGCTTCCGGCGATGGGCGCACCAGGTCCATCAGCCCGGTGCGCGCCCAGAGCGCGGTGCTGTCGAAGCCGGGGCGGCTCGCCTCGGGGCCGGTCTCCCCGTAGGCGGTGATCGAGGCGTAGACGAGCCGCGGGTTGAGCGGGGAGAGATCCTCCCACCGGACGCCGAGACGGGCGCGCCCGTCGAGGGGCACGTTGGTGACGAACACGTCGGCCTCCCGCACGAGGCGGTGCAGCACGCGACGGCCCTCCTCGGCGCGAAGGTCGAGGGCCACGCTGCGCTTGTTCCGGTTGTCGACGATCCACGGGAAGTTGTAGGGGCTGGGCGGGTAGCCCGCGTTGCGCTGCCGATAGGTGTCGCCCCCCGGTGGCTCGATCTTGATCACGTCCGCCCCGAAGTCGGCCATGACGGTGGCCGCCACCGGCCCCGCGATGAAGCTGGCCGCGTCGATCACGCGGATGCCGTCCAGAAGCCGCGCCCCCTCGAGCATCGCCTGATCCTAGCGGCCCCGATGCCACCGGGCAACCCGCCACAATTGGCTTGACGGTTCTCGGCGGGAGGATCGAGCCTGGCTCGAGGAGGATCGCCCATGCCCACCGTGCGGATCGCGAACGCCAACCTCGAGTGGATGAACTACAGGTTCACGAACGACTCCGACGCGATCGGATGGCGGCCGACCTTCACGCAGGATGGGCAGACCTATCAGACCGCCGAGACCGCGCAGCGGGCGGCCGCCATGATCCGGGCGATCGACTCTGACATCCTCGGGGTGGAGGAAGGGCCGAGCCGCGAGGGCGAGCTCGGCCTGTTCATCCGGGATTACCCGAGCGGCGGGGCGGCCGCCTGCTCGACCGCGTTGCGCAGCAGGGCGGCGCCGCGGTAGACGCCGTGCACGAACTTGCTGTAGGGCATCACCACGAACAGGGCCAGGACGCATCCCAGGTGGATGGCGAGCAGGGTGCCCATCGCGGTGCTCGCCCGCAGGGCCAGCAGCACGAGGCCGGTCACCGCGGTTAACAGAATCAGCAGGATGAAGGCGAAGTCGGGGCCGAGCAGCCGCGGCGAGCCGGGCTCCGGATCGGCGGCGATCTTGAGCCAGAGCATGCCCGCGGTGCCCACCGTCATCCCGAGGCCGCCGACGGTGCCCAGCAGGACCGGCAGGCTCAGGAGGGGAAAGGGCGAGAGGCGGCCGAGCCCGTGCTCGTAGAAGGCGGCCACGCTGGTCGAGGCGAAGCAGAGCGCGAAGCCGTAGAAGAGCGCGTGGTGGAGCCAGCGCCGGGCCTGGGAGAAGCCCTCGTCGCGGTCGTTACAGCCGTCGTCGCCGCCGCCCAGGTAGCGCAGGGTGGCCACGTCCGAGACGGCGCGGACCCAGGCGCGGGGGCGGGGGAAGGGGCCCGACCGGGTCCCGCGCCAGAAGCGAATCGCTCCCGCGATCAGCGCGACGACCGAGAACGTGAAGGTGAGCGCGGCCACCGAGATCATCGCCCAGGCCGGGATCACCACGTAGAACGCGCCCGGCCCGGTATGCGCCCCGTAGAGGATGGCGGGGTCGCGCAGCAGCCCGGTGAGGAGCAGCAGCAGGGCGATGCCGAGGGCGATCGCGAGGGCCACCACGGTGCCGTTGCGGCGGAAGAGGCCGGCCAGGAAGCCGGGCCAGGCGTACGCCTCCCAGGTCTCGGCGCGCAGCTCGGCGAGGGTGCGCGGGAGGTTCACGTTGAACGGATGGGGCGGCGCGTACTGGCAGGCGTAGAAGCAGGCCCGGCAGCCGTGGCAGAGGTTGGCCAGGTACGTGAGATCGGTGTCGGCGAACTCCCGGCGCAACTCCATCGCCGGGAAGACCGCGCAGAACCCCTCACAGTAGCGGCAGGCGTTGCACACCTGCATCGACCGGCTCGCGTCCTGGAGCGCGACGCTAGTGTGCATGGGGACGAGCATGCGCCGCAGCCTCCCGGCCCGCGATGCGGCCGAACACGGTTCCGATGGTCATGCCGAAGCCGGCGAGGTAGCCCTTGCCGCGGATGTTGCCGGCCATGATCTCGCCGGCGGCCCAGAGGTTCTCGACCGGGCGGCCGTCCTGCATCAGCACGCGGGCGCACTCGTCGACCCCGACGCCGAGATACGTGAAGGTGATGCCGGGGCGCAGCGGGTAGCCGAGGAAGGGCGGGGTATCGATGGCGCGCGCCCAGTGGGTCTTGGGCGGGGTGAGCCCGGCGGTGGCGCACTCGTCGAGGGCGTTGCCGTCGAAGCGGCCGGGGCGCACCGCCGCGTTGAACTCGCGGACCGTCGACTCGAGGGTGCCCGCGTCGAGCCCGAAGGCGCGGGCCATCTCCGCGATCGAGCCCGCCCGGATCGCCGGGAACACCGAGGGCATGAAGAGGCGCTCGGACTTCGCGTCGACGATGCAGTAGGCGATCTGCCCCGGCTGCTGGGCCACCAGCCGCCCCCAGATCGCGTAGCGCTTCGGCCACAGGTCCTCGCCCTCGTCGTAGAAGCGCTTGCCCTCGCGGTCCACCACGATGCCGAAGGGGATGCAGTCGAGGCGGGTCACGATGCCCCCGTCGAAGCGGGGGGCGCGGGCGTCGATGGCCACCGCGTGGCACTGGGTCGGGTCGCCCACCGCGGCCACGCCCTGGTCGAGCAGGTTGCGCAGGATGCGGCCGCGCGCGTACGGCGTGCCGCGGATGAGGAAGTTCTCGGCCGCCTCGCCCCAGTACTCCTTGAGCCATTCAATATTGCCCTGGAACCCGCCGGATGAGGCCACCACCGAAGTGGCCCGCACCGTCTCCGGGAAACCCTTGCTGCTCAGCACGGCCTCCTGCACCCGACGGTTCTGGATGACGAGAGATTGGGCTTCCGTGTCGTACAGGACGTCGACGCCCAGGCGCTCGGCGGTGCGGTAGTAGGCGTTGACCAGGGCCTTGCCCCCGCCGAGGAAGAACGCGTTGGTGCGCGAGAGATTGAGGGTGCCGGTGAGCGAGGGCTGGAAGCGCACGCCGCGCGCCTCCGCCCACGCGGTCGCCTCCGCGGAGGCGCGGATCGTCATGCGGGCGAGCGCCTCGCTGGTGGCGCCGCCGGTCACCCGGCGCAGGTCCTCCCAGTACTCCGCTTCCGCGTACGCGTCGGTGAGGACGGCGGTGGGGGCCAGGTGCATGGCCCGCAGGTTGCGGGTGTGCCGGCTGTTGCCGCCGCGCATCGCGCGCGGCGCGTGCTCGACCAGGAGCACGCGGGCCCCGGCCTCGCGCGCGGTGATGGCGGCGCAGAGGGCGGCGTTGCCGCCGCCGATCACCAGCACGTCGTAGGGGCGGGTCAGATCGGCCATCTCATCGCTCGGGCGGCCGGCGCGTGTGCCAGTCGGTGGCCTCCTCGTAGGCCCAGCCGATGCGGAGCGCGGTCGCCTCGTCGCCCGCGTGGGCGACGATCTGGAGCGACAGCGGCAGGCCGCCCGCGGTGAAGCCGTTCGGCACCGCGAGGCCGCAGAGCCCGAGGTAGTTCACCGGCCGCGTGAAGTGCGCGGCGGTGCCGGCCTGGTCGGCCTGCTCGACGGGGATCGGCGGGGTGAGCGCGGTGGGAGTGAGGAGCGCGTCGACGTCGGCCAGCGCGGCCTCGACCGCGCGGCGGTGGGTCTCGCGCTCCGCCAGCGCGAGCAGGTAGTCGCGGGCGGACACCCCGCGGCCGATCTGGATGCGCGGGCGCACGTGCGGGTCGACCGGCTGGGCCGGGTCGTCCACGAGGTGGCCGACGAAGCGGTAGCCCTCCGCGCCGATGATGCGCCCGGTGGCCGCCGCGTAGTCGCTGAAGCGGTGCGGCAGCGCCACGCGCACCACCTGGGCCCCGAGCTTGGCCAGCGCGTCCACCGAGGCGTCGTAGGCGGCCAGCACCTCGCGATCGACGCCGCTCCGCTCCGCGTCGGGCATCACCGCGACGCGGAGGCCGGCGACGCCGCGCCGCAGGGTGGGCAGCGGGTCGGCCGCGGTCCACGCGAGCGTCTGCGGATCCCGCGGGTCGGGGCCGTTCAGCAGCTTGAAGAGGATCGCGGCGTCCTCCACCGAGCGCGCGATCGGGCCCGGCGTGTCGAGCGTGAAGGAGAGCGGCAGCACCCCGTAGGTGCTGATGCGCCCCGCGGTCACCTTCAGGCCGACGATGCCGCACCAGCCCGCGGGCAGGCGCACCGAGCCGCCGGTGTCGGTGCCGATGGCGATCGGGGCGAGGCCGGCCGCCACCGCCACCGCCGAGCCGCTGGACGACCCGCCCGGCGTGCGATGGGTGCCGAGGTCCCAGGGGTTGCGCGGGGTGCCCATGTGGGTGTTGGTGCCCCAGCTGCCCATCGCGAACTCGACGGTGTGGGTCTTGCCGAGCACGATCATCCCCGCCGCGATCGCCCGCTCGGCCAGCGTGGCGGTGACCGGCGAGACCCGGTTGGCCCAGACCTTCGACCCGCCGGTGGTGACGCGGCCCTCAAGATCGACCAGGTCCTTGAGCGCGATGGGCACGCCGTGCAGCGGCCCCACCCGGTGACCGGAGCGGATCGCACGGTCGGCGCCCTCGGCGGCGAGCCGGGCGTCGTCGCCGTACACCGCGATGAACGAGTGGAGCGCGGGGTCGCGGCGCTCGATGCGGTCGAGCAGCGCGGTCACCGCGTCGACGGGGGAGAGGGTCCGGGCGCCGAAGGCGGTGGAGAGCTCGGCGACGCCCTGCCACACGGGATCGATCCTGGTCATGTCGGTCGCTCCGATGCGCGTTTGTCCGAGACGATGCGCCCCTCCTTCAGCACGAGGAGCAGTCGGCGGAGATTGGTGATGTGCTCGAGCGGGTTGGCGGCCACCACGATGAGGTCCGCGAGCTTGCCCGGCTCGATGGTGCCGAGATCGTCGCCCACCCCGCAGAGGGCGGCCGCGTGCCGGGTGGCGGCGAGCAGCGCCTGCCACGGGGTGGCGCCCGCCGCGACCCAGAGGCCGAGCTCCAGCAGCGCCGCCTCCCGCAGCGGGCGGATGTCCGAGCCGAGCGCCATCGGCACGCCGGCGGCGAGGGCGCGCCGGAAGCCCTCGCGGTGCGGCTCCGCCGCCGCGTCCGCGCGCCGGCAGAGATCCGGGGTGAGCGCGCGCTGCTCGACCCAGCGCTTCTCCCACGGGTCGCGCGCCTGGTCCGGGGTCAGGTGGCTGATGGCCAGCGTCGGGACGTACCACGTCGAGTGCGCGCGCAGGGCCTCGATGCACGCGTCGTCCATGATGTAGCCGTGCTCCACGCTGTGGGCGCCCAGGCGGGCCGCGGCCACCACCGACTCCGGGTTCGTGGCGTGGGCCATGACCCGAAAGCCGCGCTTGCGGCAGATCGCGAAGGCGGCCTCGAGCTCCTCGTCGAGCAGGAACGACTGCGAGTGGCGGTCCCACGCCGGGCCCATGATGCCGCCGGTCAGGTTGAGCTTGATGTGGTCGACCCCGTTCTTGATCTGCTCGCGGATGGCGCGCACGAAGCCGTAGGGGCCGTCGCACTCCCGCGCGTGGCCGGAGGTGAGGAAGTGGCCGCCGGTCGTGGTCAGGAAGTGGCCGGCCGCGAAGACCCGGGGGCCGACGTACTGCCCCGCGTCGAACGCCCGCTTCCACGCCACGTCCATGAAGTGGCTGGCGCCGGCGCAGCGCACCCCGACCACCCCGCTCTCGGTCAGGGCTTCCATCAGGCGATGGCCGAAGAGCGCGGTCTGCTCGGCCACCGAGGCGCCGGTCCCCGCGAGGTAGTCGGGATGGATGTGGACGTCCCAGAGCCCGGGGAGCAGGTAGGCCCCGCCCAGGTCGACGACGTCGGCGTCGCGGGTGTCGGGGGACCGGCTCCCGTCGAGCACCTCCACGATGCGGCCGCGGTCGATGGTGACGCTGGCCCCGGAGACGGGCCGGGGCGTGACACAGTCGATCACCGTCGCATTGGTCAGGACGCGTCGCATGGGAATCAGAGGCGGGCGCGCTGCTCCACCAGCTTCCAGTAGGTGTCCTTGTTGAGGATCTTGTCGCCGCGGAACTCGTAGATGTCGCAGCCCTGGTAGTCGAGCCGCTCGCCGTCGGCGCCGGTACCGGTGACCGTCCAGATCGAGACCGCCCGGTTGCCGGTCACGAAGTGGTCGATGTGGTCCCAGCGCATGTCGCGGATGACCTTGAAGCGGTCCGCCAGCACCTGGCCGATGGCCGCCTTGCCGGTCACCCGGCGGCCGCAGGGCTCGGGGCCGCGGGCCATGAGGAAGGTCGCGTCGTCGGCGAAGAACGCCATGATCCGGCTGACGTCCTGGCTGTTGAAGGCCGCGTTGATCTGGAGCAGCAGGTCGATGCTCGGTCCCATGGTCAGGCTCCCTGGGTGGGCCCGCTCTGCCGTCCGACGAACTCCAGCACGTCCGCGACGCACTTGTCGGTGGCCGGGCTCGCCTGCTGGGCGAAGCCGTGACGGGACTCGGGAAAGTGCGCGCGCTCCACGTGGCCTCCCGCCTTGCGGTAGGCGTCGACGAAGGCCTCGGTGATCGCGGCGGGCACGTTGTCGTCGAGGTCGGGCTGCGCCACCCACACCGGAGGCCGCGCGGTGGCCCGGCCCTCGGCCACGAGCCGGGTGACGCTCGCGCCCGCCATCGCGGCCTCGTCGGCGAAGAAGGCGCGGTGCGAGGCGATCAGCCGCTTGGCGTCGAACCCGGATGGCGGGGGCGGTTCATGCTCG
>Ga0210384_10005360_pt1 | contig 13992 bp, 20 predicted proteins | sample IncBWH2MmetaG_FD_160574 | JGI IMG/M metagenome (GOLD analysis project Ga0210384, IMG submission 160574) | Forest soil microbial communities from Barre Woods Harvard Forest LTER site, Petersham, Massachusetts, United States - Inc-BW-H-2-M | ecosystem: Environmental > Terrestrial > Soil >...
ATGTTTGAACGCTTCAAGACACCCAAAGATTTCGCGGAGTGGGATCAGGTCGCAGATTATGGACGGAACGACGCCAATACGAGCTATTCCTGGGTTGCACTTTACACGCTTCAATTTCTGGATGCTTACCTCAAGCATGATGGCGCGGCGAAGGCATTTCTGGCGAGAACTCCCGCTGAAAACGATGTACCCAGGCACATCATGGGAATCAGATTCAGCCCGAAGTCGTTTGCCGAGATAATGCGATTCGCAGCTAGGACGGGAGAAGAGAGCGCGTGGAAGGCATTCCAAAGCTTCGCTGCCGATCCTATGCACCGTTACATGATCGGAGAAGAGAAGACGATAAATAGCCTTGGCTATGCCTTCCTTCAGGAAAAGAACCCGTCGTCAGCCGTCGTGCTGTTCAAATTGAACACAAAGGCCTATCCCGATTCCGCGAACGCATGGGACAGCCTTGGAGATGGTTACGAGGCGACGAACGATATCCAAGATGCGCGAATGGCATATGCGCGTTCTGTCGAGTTGAATCCTAACAATGAGCACGCGAAAGGTGAGTTGGTTAAATTGCGTAAATAGCGTCTACGAGATAGCTTCGAACAAGGATGGAAACAAAACCGTGAACCGTAGTCCGCCCCAGAAAAAGACAGAATCAAAATCATCTCGGCACGCTAAGGGTCACCCACCGCCCGTCTGCATGGTCACCGCGCCCCGCGATTGATATCGGGAATGTTTACATAAGCGATTGCCACATCCCCGCTTTGGTGTTGCTGAATGTTTTCGATGTGACTTGTGTCGAGCAATCCATCGTGGCACGACACGGTTAGACTGTACGCGTCGTTCCAGCGTATACGTAAGCAGTCACTAGCAGCAGCAAAGATTACGCGAGCTCCGTGGTACGCATTTCGTAGCTCAGTGGCAGAGAACATATGATTTCCGATGACCACAAAATACACATCGCTGCTTAGCGCCTGATGGTCGGAACGCTTGGCTAGGATAGTGACGTTTCCTGAGGACGACCAGTGCGTCTGCTTGATTTCGAATAGCCCATGATCGAAGTAGCCGTTAAACAACGCGAATGTAGCCGCCACCAAGGCAATGCATAAGGCACAAATGGCACCGACTACGACCTTTTGCGCCCTATTCATGACATCCTGCTGCCCTCACGGCTTGTCCTACCTGAATGGACGCATTGTCGGACGGGGTATCGAGACTCGTGAAAAGAGTTCCCTGAAAGTCAGGGCTGCCAGACCGTGTCTTCACTGCACCGGCACCGAACTGGCAAAACTGAGCGCCGAAAGGAAATGTGACACCGCACGCCTCTGGGTGTCGAGATCGAGGGACGCGGCTTTCGTCCGTGCCGCCGCTCGAATGAGCACAAGAAGCGCACCCAAAATCTCTTATTGCTGCCTTTTGCTGCCTCGTTTTTTTATAACGTCCGTCATGTCACATAGATATGGCGGAAGCGTGTGGGAGTCGAATGTAACCACTCATGGAATTTCAAGGACTTACGAGGAACTACAGGGAGCACAAAGTGAGTCTATGGAGCGGTCCGGAAACGGTTAATGTTCCCTGATTGTTCCCTCGTTTTTCGTAAGCGATTTGAAACATTCGATGGTGGAAAGTTCAACCACACTCTTACGAAAACATCGGCTCAAATGTAAAAACTTAGCGCCGCGGATGGCAAGCCGACGAATGAATGGTAAGCGATCAAGCAGTTTTTGGGAATCTGAAATCGTATAAGTATCTAGTGGGACTTACTCCAGGATCCCGATTTCAACCATCTGGCCGGGCTTGAGGGACTGCAATGCGACGAGAGCATGTGGGACATGCGGCCGGATGTCATCCAGGTCGTTCGAAGCTGGGCGGATGATCAAGATAGCGATATTCCGGCCCGTCATGTTCTGCTGATGGCGAATGTTCTTGTCTATTGTGACGAGGACGTCAAAGTGCTCTTCAGCCAAGGCCAACAGCTCCCCATTCTCCTTGCCGCTGAATCCCGCGTCTCGAACGGTCTCACATTCGTGACCGCCGTCGGCAAACAGGAATTTGACCTTCCTGGGGACGCACTCGTCGATGAGCAATCTCATTTCAAAGTGGCGGTCAAGCTCGTTCTGGCTTCTTCGATCGCCGCAATAGCTTCGGCACTGGTTACACTGGGGAAATCTTCAAGAAACTCAGAGAGCGTCCGCCCATGCTCCAGATAGTCCGTCAGCGACTTAAAAGGAACTCGCGTCCCGCGAAAAACGGGTTCACCGCTGAGGATAGCCGGGTTGCTGACGATAATGCTCGAGGCCATTTTGCGAATCTCCTCCCGAGAGTTTAGCGTATTCCTTCAAGTGTTTCGTATCTTTCTCGTGCGAATTGCAGCCCGGCATAACTTCCGGCAACGGTAAGACACTCTGGATCAGCTTGGCAACTAAAGATTGTAGACCATGACGATTCATATCTTCGAGATCGTCCAAATATTCGGGGATCGCTTCACATGCTGGGTATTGGTTCGCCCAGTGCGCCGGGCCTGTTTCTCCAAACGCCACGCCGAGTGAATCCGGCGGACGGTCAGGAAAATCCTGCCCAACAATTCAGGTCTTCACCCGATTGTTCGCTCCCGATCCTCCAACTATCGTTTGCAATAGACCGCGTGGTGTAGTTTGTTTTCTCAGCGGCCCGCCCAAGGGAGCCTTGCCCAGCGACGACGGGAGCAATGCTCATGGAAAACTCCACATCTGGCTTAAGAATCGGAAGGCGCTGCTATAGAGTCACCTTTTTATGCCAGGCCATCCTAATTTTCCTGATCGTACTGCGTCACTCTCACTGCCTGATGATCAGTTTTAGTTGTCCGGTAACGGCGTTTGCCTTGACGCTGAAGCTCAAATTGTTTGCGAAGCAGTTTAGATTCTGGAGCAAGAGTACAATCCTAGTAGGAGGCTGAGTCTGCGATTGAGTCTCAACTTTCTCGAACTCCGTCTTCAAGACATTCGATTCGGCACGCGAGTGTTGCGCAAGTCTCCCGTGTTCACTACAATCGCGATCCTTACACTCGCTCTCGGCATCGGCGCGAACACCTCGATATTCACGCTAATCAATGCTTTGATGCTTCGTACTTTGCCCGTGCATGACCCAGGGCAGCTTGTGGAATTGTTGCACCGGTTCCCTGGCGAGCCCCGGTTCAACGGGTTCTCCTGGGATTCGTATCAGCTCATGCGCGACCGCAATGATGTGTTATCAGGCTTGATCGCCGATGCTTACCAACCCCTCTTTGTACGCAGTGAGAGCTTGGAACCGGAATCGGTGGCGGGCGGGTACGTGGACGGAACCTTCTTCCAGGTGCTCGGGTTGAAACCAGCTATCGGACGCTTGATCGGGCCAGAAGACGATCGTATGGGCCAGACTTCCGCGGTGGCGGTGGCAAGCTGGTCTTACTGGAAAAACAAATTCAATCTGGACCCGACAATCCTAGGAAAGCAGATCGTTGTAGGTGAAACTCCAGTAACGGTCGTCGGGGTAGCGCCGCGAGGTTTTCTTGGACTTAGCCATGAGCTCAGCCAAGATGTCTGGCTGCCACTCGCCATGGAGCCGGTCACGCGTCCGGGTCTTGCGCGGGGATCGCTAACGTTGGTGGGACGTTTGAAGCCTGATGTGTCCATCGAGCAGGCCCAGGCGGAAATGGCCGTCCTATTCCGGTCGGCGATTGAGGCGGCTAGCGATAAGTCCAGCAATAATCCGTTCGTGCTCAGGATGAAGTTCGAGCTGGAGTCCGCGAGGACGGGGCTGACGTCCCCTTTGCGCCAGCAGGTCGCCACACCGCTGCTCATGCTCATGGCAATGGTGAGCGTTCTGTTGCTGATTACCTGTACAAATGTAGCCAGCCTGCTGTTGGCGCGCGGGGCTGCGCGGCAGCATGAATTGGCAGTGCGCGTTTGCCTCGGCGCAGGACGAGTTCGTCTATTGGGTGTGGTGCTGACCGAGTCTCTGCTGCTATCTATGGCAGGTAGTCTGTTCGGGATTGTCCTGGCGTATTTCGGCGCCGGACTGCTGGTGCGGATTTTCACGTCGGGCCAGCGAATGCCGGGACTGCCTGGTCATTTTGAGGTGCACTTCCGACCTGATCTGCATGTACTGATTTTCACTACAGGGGTCGCGTTGCTGACGGCATTGCTTTTCGGACTGCCTCCCGCAATGCGTGCACTGAGCACCGTGCCAGCCTCCGGATTACGGCAATTGGGACAAACCGGCGAATCAAGATTTCTGCGGCTCTTCGGGAAGAGCTTGATTGCGGCTCAAGTGGCTCTCTCGGTCACATTATTGAGCGCGGCCGCTCTTTTTATTGGCTATCTCTCAGATCTAGAGCATCTCGATTTGGGGTTCCGCCGCGATCATTTATTGCTAGTGAGCCTCGACCCGACGCATAGCAGCTACCAGAGCGGGCAATTCTCCTATCTTTGCGAAGAACTGTTGGGGCAACTCGAAGCGATTCCCGGAGTGCGATTAGCCACCCTCAGCGCAAAGACCCCCATCTCAGGAAGCGGGGCATCTGGATTGGCGACCTTCGAAGGCTATCAAGAAAGGCCTGAGGATCGCCGCCATCTTTCCATCAACTGGATTGCGCCGAATTACTTCGAGACCTACGGAATACCTTTGCTAGCTGGCCGCGAATTCTCACTCCACGATCAAGGGGGTCCGAGGCTGGCCGTCATCAATCGGACCTTGGCTCGCGACTACTTCGCCAGTCGCAGCCCGATCGGAATGCACGTCACGCTGGATCGTTCCACTGCGCACGGGGATGACAATTCCTACGAGATCGTGGGAGTGGTGGGCGACACGGCATATAACGAGATTCGGGAATCTTCGCCGTACAGCATTTATCTTAATGTTTTCCAGGATGGGCGCACAGCTTGGCAGCTTACGCTTAGGTCCGCCTTCGATACCCGGGTCACTACCGAGGTGAGCCGCGCCGCGGCCGCCTCACTCAAGGGTTTAACCGTAGCGCGTGTCACCACGATGGCCGATCAAGTGGATGCGTCGATCGTTCCCGAGCGGCTCATCGCTACGTTGTCCGGCTGGTTTGGAGCGCTAGGGGCCCTGCTTGCGGCCATCGGTCTCTATGGACTACTTGCTTACACAGTCGCGCGCCGCACCAATGAGATCGGCATCCGCATGGCGCTCGGCGCAACACGAAGCAACGTTACACGGATGGTACTTCGAGACGCGCTGGGAATGGTCTGCGCTGGCGTCGCGGTGGGAGCACCACTGGCATTCTGGGGCAGAAGGATTGCCATGAGACTGATCCAAGACCTCCCGGCACAGTACGCACTGCCGATCGTCCTTGGCGCGGTCGCCATGCTTGCGGTTGCATTGTTTGCGGCGTATTTTCCCGCGCGCAACGCGGCTCGCGTCGACCCTATGGTGGCGCTTCGTTACGATTAGCCGCCCCGTGCTGAGCAGTCACGGGCAACCAGAGGCAGTTCCACTTGTCTGATAATTTTCGACATTACTGGAGCACCTCGGCCGAGGTTGTGGTCCTGAAGACAGTTGTATTTAAGTTTTGGATCACGAGCAATTCAGGCATTTTGGGATCCGCTTGTCACTCGTGCCGCCGAGAACTGCTCACAAAAACCGCATCAATATCCCTTAATGCCGCCTTTTGCCGCCTCGTTTTTTTGTAACTTCCGTCAGATCAAGAAGATGTGGCGGAAGCGTGTGGGAGTCGAACCCAAACATTCAACTCCCAAGTCACGGCGAATGATGACGTTGCAGCTTCCGCCAAGTTCCAATTGGAGTCAATTGGAGTCAGTCGCCCCCCCCATATGACCGATTTTGGACGCAGTTTTCAACTCCACGTCAACTCCGTCCTCCAAGAAATGAAGGCTGTCCCCACAACGGCACACCACCATCTTCACTTCATTTCTGGTAATCATCAGGCTCTCTGGACCTTCAGCCACGAATGCGGTAGAAGAATGAAATGAATGCAGCTCTCTACTGGAAGACGGCTCTCCCATATTACTTGAAAGTTTCGTTCCTATACTCCGCGATTGGTTGGGCACCTCCATTGACTATTACTTTAGCCTCTACAATGTGGACGGGTCTCACCACACACCGCGTGGCGATCAATCGTGGCGTGGAATTTGCCTTGGTCTTCGGCGGCTTCTTCTTCGCTCTTACTCTCCTCACGGCCGTGGGCGACGACATCCGTCGCAATTGGGGAACGCAAGAGCGCATTGTGGCCTGGAACCCCTTCCTAATGTGGAAGACCGTCCTGTACCTGGGCGCATTGCTCTTCTTCGTCGCAGCTTTTCTCGCGTATCACCGAGGAGTATGGCTAAGTGTGTTATTCATCGTCTTCGCAGTCGGCTCAACCTTCGCTGCAAAAAGATGCTTCTAAACGTCCGTCACAATTGTTGCAAAACCGTGTTCCTGCCAGCTAACTTCTGCGCCGAACTTCGATAAGTCGCATAACCGGAAACTTGAAATTCATATGGACTTGTACTCCTGAATCGAAAGCATTTCTATGTTTCCGTCGAAACCGCCTTCGATGCATGATGAAATAGCATCAGAGAACTCGCCAACGAGTACGAGCCCGTTCGAGTCGAAATCATTGTCCGCTTGCAGAATGAGTTGGGATCCATCCCAGACACACGTTACTTTCTCATGCCAAGGCCTGTGCGTGAACTCGTTGGAAATGTCACGCGCACCGGCTACGCCAGCGTGCGTGGGAACACCCTTGCAGGCCAAAACTATCCGGTACATGTAGGCGCGGCTCTACCCTTCTGGTCAGTGGTGCGTCTCTAGCAAAATCAAACATTCGCCTGTGCGTCCACGCCACTCAGATGCAATGTACGCGGTCTCGTTCGGAAATTGTGCTCGGTAGATAGGTTTATCTGGATGGGCAATCTGGGGTCGTACCGTTTTCCAGAACTCAAACCTCTCCGGCGTCGGTATCCATCTGAGTTTGAGACCAGGGTCGGCCACAAGGAATTGCACAGGTTCAGAGCGTAGAAGTTCGACAAGATCAGCCTGGTCAAGGTTCCTGACGCGCTCCCCGGCTAATGTCCCGCCGTCGTCCCACAATTCGGTGAGAGGCATCTGAACAGTACCTCAAGTTTCCGATTACTTTAATCGGGACGTGAGCCTCAAAACTGAGTGCAAGCACTTCCCCATCGCTCGACGCTTCTGCGTTTCGTTGCTAGACTGCGCAGGTCGGAGGCTTGCCATGCTCTATCGTTGGTTGCCGTGGCTTTTGTTTTTTGGAGTATTTAGCTGGACTCCCGCGCCACAGTCTAAGCCTTCTGATCGAGGTGCTTCTCGCCCTTTCCCGCTCGAATTGATCCTCAGGGCCGATCGCAGTATGTATCGGATGTCCGATACTTTGCGGCTGGAGACGCAACTGAGAAATATCAGCAACGAAGATATCTACATCTGGCAGTGGGACCTGTGCTGGAATCCGGCGCGAGGGCTAACTATGTGGATCATCGGAGCCGATGGAAAAACTGTTCAGGGCAGTTTCTTTGCAGATTGCGTCCCGCCGCCTCCTCGGTCGGGGGACCCTTACCAATTCGTGAAAGTCGGGCCGGGCAACCTTTACGGGCTTTTTGAGGACCTCAAGCTGTCAGAGTATCTTAACAAGCCTGGAGAATACGATATTTATGCCACTTTCAATAGCTTTCTGTCCGCCGATTTTGTCACGCAGTTTTTGGGACACGACCCGATCAGCAAACTTCCGCTTTGGACCATGGAACGCCCCACGATCATTTCAGAACGCATTCACATCACGGTGAATCCTGAGCATAACTATCGATAAGAATAGCCAAAGGGATCGTACGGAGAACGCCGCGAGGATTTTTTCTTTAGCTGCTGCGGTTATTGCTGCTTTTTTATTTTCAACAAGTTAACGGAGAGCGCCGCGCCGGCGCTCAGCAGTGCCGGAAATTTCGTAAGCCGCTGATTTCTTGGTGGTTCCCATAAAGCAACCGAAGGTTGCTCTGCAGCACCCATTCTGGGGTGACGTGTCCAGTCCAACTCCCGGTGCCGAAGGCACCGCTCCTCTTTTGGTCGGCCAACAACCGACTAGCCGGTGCTAGGCGCGGTCGCGTCCTGCTTGCTTGTTCCTTTGCCGCAGTTGCACGGTTCTCGACGGATTTGGCGGGTTTTGTTCCCAAAAATGTTCTCGCGTCTTTCTGTTACGAAACGTTTGGGAGCCGCAACTACCGGGCGAGCACTCGCGCTGTTGGCAGCACCGCGCCAAATGGCCCGGAATCGCTTCCAGCAGGCGTATAATGAAGCGAGATCACCCGGGAAAGCGGGTTCTTGGCTTCCGCACTAGGATGAGGCAATGGAAGTGACTATAAGGGTTCCTGACAAGTTGGCGGCTGAGGCTCGGGCGCACGGCGTGTCGGTCGAGGTCTACGTGCAGGAAATCCTGGCGCGACGGGCGCTTGATGCTACGGGCGAACAGCATCTCCAGGCGGTTCGCGCCGCCGTCGAGCGAATTCTCGAGTTGCGCAAAGGGAACAAGCTCGCAGGTATTCGAACGAAGGACTTCATCCACGAAGGCCACAAGTACTAATGGCCGTTTTCGTTGTGGACGCCTCAGCGGCCTTGGCTTGGTGCTTTGAGGACGAAGCCAGCAGTTGGACCGACGGGCTTCTCGAGCGCTTGCGGCAAGGTGATCGAATCGTAGTCCCCGCGCACTGGCCCACTGAAATCTCAAACGGCCTATTGGTTGCGCTCCGTAGAAAACGCATCAAGACAGGCCAGCCGACACTCTTTTGGGACGAGATTGCGCGCTTGCCCATCGAGACGGAGCCGGCGCTCAACGCCAATCAGGCAAAAACGGTCCTGGCTTTCAGCGAAAAACACGGCCTCACGGTGTACGACGCGGCCTACTTGGAGTTAGCTCATCGCCGCCATTTGCCTCTTGGAACTCTAGATGCCGACTTACGCAAAGCGGCGCAACTAGAAGGCGTAGCCCTACTATAGATACGCCGCTACGGCATCTTTGACGACAGCTTCAGGCGATAAGAATGCGGTTCTGAACTTCCCAAGCTTCGGACGTGGGTTCGATTCCCATCGCCCGCTCCATAAGTCTCGATGATTCAGTTGCCTTTATGCGGCTGAGTCGCTGAAAACACCCCTAGAAATGGTCGGTTTTGGACGCCAGATGGCCGCCGCCGCATTCAATTGGACGCTGCTTTGGCGTTCTAGGCCAAGATTTCTTGGAGGCGACCCGACGCTGGCAGCGGCCTACTTTGAGAAAGGGAAATGCGCATTGAGGAGGACAAAACCGGGGATGCAATGGGTCGAGCGAGTTAGCAATCGTCGTTTCTAGGCGAGCCTGGCGCGAAATTTCTTTTTGGTAAGCTGGGGATAGGCACACCGCTAATGCATGCTGACTTCCTCGAGTGGCTCCGATAAAACACTCGTTTTCTGGCCAGTGGGGAGCACTTCTCCGAGCACGCGACGAACCGGGCACTGAGATATAAGCCCGTTTAAACAATGCTTCATTGTCGGTTCTCTGCCTCGGAAGAAGCTCGACACATACTGTCATCGATCATCTGAATCTGTTGTTTTCTGAACTTTCGCCGGAAAAAGGTGGGAAAAGAAATATCATCATCTTCGCCGCAGGAGCGCATCTGATCCTCGATTTCGTGTAGTGTCACGTCGTGAGTCATTCTTATAGATACGCGATGTCCGAAGTCGTTTTCCGAATGCGATTTTGTCGCGCAGCTGGATGCGGCTCTCTCTTCTGGGTTTGCCGCCTCTGTGACCGTGGGCAGTGCTACTGCAGTGTCGTCTGCCGACAACAAGCGCGCCGCATGCAAAGACACGCCGCCAACGGTCGGTACCAAAAGACGGAGCGAGGGCGATTCAGTCATCGTTTGCGCCAGCGGACCTACAGGTTACGCCGGGCTCGCGTGACGGATCATGGTTGCCCCTGGATCACTAGATCGGCAAAAGGATTGCTTGGCGGGGTTCGCCTTGGGGCCCCTGGCCAGCTTTTCTGTATCTGTTGCCATCGCCAAGGTCGTTTCGTGGAGCCATTTCCTTGGCGGGGATATCGGCGGACCAGGACAACATCCGGCGAGCGTTCAAATAAATACGTTTTCACATGATCGCCAACACATACTCGCTGGAAAAGAGCATAGTTCACTTTTTGCCCATCTAAACTAGTTCCCAGAGGCGATTTGGAATGGGTGGCACGCGACAGGTATTTGTGGGATTTTTTCTGTTGACGATTCTAGCTTCGGGCTGTAAGCACAAGCCCGTACTCAGTCGCGCACCATTTAGTGATGAACAGCTGAACGTATATCGCGGCCTTCTGGATATGCTTTCCGTCCTTCATTCCAAAAACCTCTCGACCGTTAGCGAGCCATTCGACTTTACAGGTTTTCCAGAAACTCGGCCTTGCCTGAACGGAATCGAACTGGAACACGTTTCTGAGGCGCAACGGATAATCCACACTTTCGGACCAGAAATCACACAAGGACGGGACCTAAAACTCGTTGACCGTCACGAACAGACAAAGCTTCTCAAGCAGCGAGATGCGTCTCCAATTGTCCCGAACGAGAAATTGACCGAGGAGTCTCAACAAAATGGCTCCGAATTGAATTTCCTGGCCCTGTCAGAAATTGCGTTCGACAAAAAACATCAGTTTGCTGTCGTGAAATACGTATTGAGGTGCGGCGAGCATTGCGGGAGTGGAGCGACCCTTGTCATGGAAAGGGTCGATGCGAGGTGGATTGCAAGTTCAGGCCGCCCTGCTTGTGCACTGCTCATCGGATACTAGTTCGCCCCACGCCACATGCCTGATTAACGTTGCCGTCGTTATCGGACATCAAGTGGTTTTGCCTTACTTCAACGGCGGAAATTCCGGACGCCCACGTCCGTAGAGGCTGCGCTCTTTGGCGATGGACTGAACATCAAAAAACCTATTCACACTTTCATGGTCGATTGTCTGGCTATATTTCCCTTTCTCATCCACTAGCCAGATGCAATCGAGCCCGTCCATTTTGCCGTAGTATCCAACCCTGAATATTCGTCCGACCTCGCGTGACCAAGGACTATGCACCTTACGCCTCACGGAAAGCACCGAGCAGGGCGGAATGGGAACAGGAAATGAGTATTTCTTTTTGGGTTTCTTTGTAAAGGGAGTTCTTGATTTCACTTTCTTTTTCATTTGCAGTCGTCGCATTTTCTAGCGGCACAGTATACGCCAACAGCGCGGCCCTCCGAGAGCGTACGGACTGCGGAGTGGTCCAAGCGGTCACAACCAAAGGTTGCTGTAAGGCTCCTTTTAGGGGTGATCGTGTCATACCGTCACCCGGTGCCGCAGGCACCGCTCCTCGGACGGACTAAGGGCGCGGCAGAGACGGTTCACCGACCACGCCATCCAACCGCGGCCTGGGCCTAGGTCCAGCTGGTCCGCGCAGGCATAATATTTTCTTGTGGAGTTGTGCACGTGAATCTGAGCGATGCCTCAAGGGTGCTAAGGCGGCAGGTGGAAGTGGATGGTTTCACAGTCGTGCCCGCGTGTTTAGACGAAGGCGCGGTAGAACACCTCTGCAAACAGTTTGAGGACACTCAGCAGCCTCAGAGGAACCTCTTGTCCATCCCGAGTATCCGCCAGCTCGCAACATCAAAGCGCGTCCGTGAGGTCATGGAGGCTACCCTCGGGCCCAAGTGCTTTGCCGTCCGAGGGATTTTTTTCAACAAGACCCAAAGCGCAAATTGGAAGGTCGTTTGGCATCAGGATTTGACGATCTCCGTTCGCGAACGAAAGGATGTTGATGGATTTGGTTCGTGGACGATGAAGGGTGGAGTCTTGCACGTACAACCTCCAGCAGATCTCATGAATGGCATGCTCGCCATCAGGCTCCACCTGGACGAGAGCGGTCCCGATAACGGGCCGCTGCGTGTGATTGCCGGTTCGCATAATCAAGGGCGACTATCTGCAGAGCAGGTTGCCAGTTTGAAGAAGGAGAACGCTATAACGTGCCGCGTTCCCAAAGGTGGAGCGCTACTCATGCGCCCGATGCTGCTTCACGCATCCTCTGCGTGCGTGATCCCAAAACCTCGGCGAGTGATTCACCTTGAGTTTGCTGCCACCGAACTGCCACAGGGATTGGAATGGCACGAAAGACTGTAGCTCCTGAACATCGGATCAGGATTTCGTCGTTTGGAGTTAACTTACGGGAGGTAAGCGACATACGCAGGAGTTAGCAGCGTCACCGTCCCCCCACTCATCTATGTGCTAAGCTCCAGCCCGTCGCGCCGAGTGCTTTCTTGGAGGAGCAAATGGAAACGTACTCTCTTCCTCACCCCGCTATTGTGCTGCTCATTCTCCTCTTTCTCCTTCTCGTCCCGATCGTAAAGCTCCTTCGTCGCACAGGTCATCATCCCGTTTGGTGCCTATTCGCCATCGTTCCTGCCCTCAACCTCATCGCCTTTTGGTTGTTCGCATTCAAACCATGGCCCACGGACAAGAAGCCCACGAACGTGGGGAACTGAAACCAGATGTCCGGTTCTGTTGGTTCTTTTTCAGTCTAGGTGAATGTCCCTCACGAAATGGGAATCTTTTGTGAAATCCGTTACTCCTGTCTGCTCGATGATGATGTCCCGAACCAGGGACCAAACCCGTTCCCTCGTCCAGGTATCTTTCTCGATTTGAAACAATTCAGGATTCCTAGCGACCAAGAAGCGGACCAAGTCTCCAGCACGCTGATACCCGGGAGGGAACGCCTCCTTAAGAGGTCGTGTCGCGAGAGCAGCTAACCAACCGGCAATAACAGCCATAGCCAGGGCGCAAACGAGAGCAAGATTCCACGACCCTACGCTGTGGCCGACAAGGACACCAGAGACACCAAATACGACAAGCACCGCAATCGCCAATCCATACAGCAATGGCCGAGGACGGCACAGCTCTGGCCAAATTGCAGCGCCCACCGACTTCTTCAACCCGTCCCATGAATGCTTTCGTGCGTGTTTCGGAACAATGTCGTCTAACGGAGTATCGGGGCTGAATGCTTTTCTAGGTAGTTTGAACTCGTCCATGCCTCGCCGCCGGAGCAAGTAAAATGCTCGACTGCTGAGGCAAGAAGGCTGCTCGCTTGCCGTTACCTTGGTCAACACCAAATCCGCAAGCTTTCCTGGAGTAGTCGCCTCCTGAGCTTCATGGTCGGAGATAAGGATTCGAAGCTTTTCTTCGATCGTCATCACGAGTTCAACAGCATCGAGTCCCAAGGGGCACCTCCTGCACACGGCGGCTTGCAGCTCATGATTCCGGACGACCTTTCCGGACCACAGGCCTTAGTCTACAAAAAATGAGTCCAACCTGCATTCTGGTGATCGAACTCACGGAACGGTTCCTGACTCCTTCTGATAACGCGGTATCCGCAAAACAGCCCAAGACGGCAACCTTCCCACCTTCCCACGTTCATGATCAGCAGGGCATCGAACGCGTCCTGGACCGGCATGCCTAATTCAGTGATGATCCTGTTTTCCCCGACTGTGGCTCCCTCGTGGCTTCGCAAATTTGCCGTAAAAACCAAACTTTCTGATTGAGGTTTTCCCTTTTCGAGGCCTCTTAGTGAGTATGGGGTTCGATTATTTCAAAGAACGTCGAATCGCTTTACGCTAATTCGGGGGAGGACCCCACTTCGTTGCCACGGAAACCGTGGCAGTCCCCCTCCAGCCCAACCAATGGAAGCAGAGAGCAAAAGGAGCCGTGTTGTGCCGCGGTGAGCAACGAGAATCCGGTCGGAGCCAGTGAAGTGGGTAAGATTTGCTCGCTGCACTTTTCGCTTCTCCAATTTATTCACCCCGTCAAGCAGGTAGCTGTCGGAAAAGAAGAGGGATGAGCGACATCACGAATGGAAAAGTCACAGAAAAAAAAAGACTAAATCGGGTGGGAGCGACCCCACTTTTTGGCGGTGAATCCGCCCAAAAGTTTCGTGGGGTCACTCCCACCCTTCACGGTCGCTGAGAAGCGCGCCGCAAGGC
>Ga0210384_10005361_pt1 | contig 13988 bp, 8 predicted proteins | sample IncBWH2MmetaG_FD_160574 | JGI IMG/M metagenome (GOLD analysis project Ga0210384, IMG submission 160574) | Forest soil microbial communities from Barre Woods Harvard Forest LTER site, Petersham, Massachusetts, United States - Inc-BW-H-2-M | ecosystem: Environmental > Terrestrial > Soil >...
CTCGATGTCGCCGAAGACGGTGCCTTCGAGCACGCTGCCGTCGGGGAGCTGCGCGCGGACGCCGCCGCTCAGCGAGGCCCACCGCGTGTCGTTGATCTCGTCGATCTTGCCGTTGCCACGGTTCTCTCTGAAGTAACCGGTGCGGAAGAAGGTGTGCACGCGGTCGCTAGCGTCGTAATCGAGCTTCACGTTGAGGTTCTTGTAGTTGACGGTGGCGTTGTTGTCGATCACGCCGCGCTCGGTCGAGGTGACCACGGGGAAGCCGCGGGTGTCGTAGGCGCTCGCATCGACGCGGAGGCTGACCTTGCCGTACACGTCGCTCGCCGAGGCGTCGATCTTGGGGCTGCTGTTGTTCCCGTACTGCGGCTTGAGGTCGAACGCGCGGCGCTGCGCGCGGGAGGAGACGATGTTGATGACGCCGCCTAGCGCGTAGTTCCCGTAGATACTGGAGCTGGAGTTGTCGACCACTTCGATGCGGTCCACCGTCTCGAGCGGCACGCGCGTCCAGTACACCCAGCCGCCGAACGGATCGTTCACCGGCGTGCCGTCCGACAGCACCAGCGTGCGGCTCACGCCGCTCGGGCCGATGCCGCGCAGCGACACCCCCTGTGACGTCGGATGCGTCGAGAGGCTGCTCGAGCGGCGGAATAGACTGAACGTCGGGATCTGCCGCAGCACATCGTCGGCCACGACGGCCGGCGAGTCGCGGATCTGCGTGCTGTCAAGGACGTTCACGCTGGCGGCCACGTCGCCCGTGCGCTGCTCGCTGCGCGTCGACGTCACCGTGACCGTTTCGAGCAGCGCCGCCGGCGCGAGCACGACGTCGAGCGAGCACGCGAGATCGGTCACCGACGTCTTCGACTCGGCGAACCCGCCGGCGAGCACGGTCACCGTCACGTCGCCGGTCGCGGTGAGATCCGTCGAGAACCGCCCGTCAGGACCGGTGGTGGCACGCTGCTCCGCGCCGCCCGCGCGCACGACAACCGCCGCGCCCGACACGACACCGCCGCTCGAATCGTGAACGACGCCCGTCAGCGTGGTGGCGAGCGCCAGCAGCAACGCCGAAATCACTGTCGTCCTCCATCAGGTCGTCCGATTAGCACAGGGCGCTACAAACGGCTAAAGTCTTCGCGCTAGGCGCCCTTGATTTCCTTGGCCCGTAGCGGCCGCATCCGCCATTCGAGTACAGAGCCGGCAGCGCCTGCGTGGTGGCGAACACTGTGAGCGACCTCGCCGAGCCCCTCTGTGCGGGCCGCCCAATCGCGCTGAGTCCTCCGGCCATGCTAAGCCGCGTAATCGGTTGGGCTCCCGCCGCCACGAGGCGGCGGATTGCCATGGCGTGTGAGGTAGGTGGGCCGTAGATCACTGAAGCTTGAACACCAAGATGGTGCCTGCCTGGGGTACGTTGGACTTCGTCCCTTGGATCTCGTCGATGCCGTTTTGAAGGCCTCGCGCGTCAAGGTCCCAGCCCGTAGTGACTGCAACATATTGTTGCCCATCGACTTCGAATGACGTTGGAACGCCGATTGCTCCAGAGGGCAGCGGGAAGCTCCACAGTGGATCGCCGGTACGCGCGTCAAACGCTCTGAATAAGCGATCCGGTGTTCCACCAGCGAACAGAATGTCGCCGCCTGTGACCAGAAGGGGGGCCCAAAGAATAGTCTTGAAATTGTGCTGCCATACTCGCTTGCCGGTGTTTAGATCCCAAGCTTGTAGTTCGCCCAAGTGATCGGAAGCGCCAGGGCCGGTACGGACCGATCCGAAAATGCTTTCGACCTCATACCCCACGTAAAACCCCTTAGATTGTGAGTCTGGGACCTCGCCTTTTGGAAGGAACGCGCAGATGTTGTTGTTCGCGGGGATGTACAGGAGCCTTGTCTGCGGGCTCCACGCCTCGGGTGGCCAGTCTTTGCCGCCACCAATGCTCGGGCAGAACTCGGCGCCCTGTGTCGCGCCCGGTCGCTTGGACTCGTCGACGGTGGGACGACCGGTCTTCGAGTCAATCGACGTGAATACGTTGTTATTGGAAAACGGGAAAGCGTGCAGGAACTTGAGGCGATCGCGATCCAATACCCAAAGATAGCCGTTCCGACCCGCGTGCGTGGCGGTCTTCGTAGGCCTCCCGTCGACCTCGGTGTCGATCAGGAGAGGCGCCGATACTTCATCCCAGTCCCAGCTGTCGTGTGGGGTGTACTGATGATAGCTTTTGATCTTGCCGGTATCGGCATCAAGCGCGAGCGTCGAGTTAGTATAGAGATTATCGCCGGGCCGGTCGTCCGCGACCCATGGCCCTGGATTCCCGGTGCCCCAGTAAGTCGTGTTTGTTGCAGGGTCATAGACCCCGGTAATCCAGGTCGATCCGCCGCCTCGTTTGTAGGCCTCTCCTTTCCAGGTTTGCCCACCCGGTTCGTTTGGCCCGGGCACAGTGTACGTCTTCCAGAGTCGTTGTCCGGTGAGGGCGTCGAATGCATTTACTGAGCCCCGAACACCAAGCTCGCCGCCTGAGTAGCCGAGGATGATCTTGCCGCGCACGGCAAGCGGCGCCAAGGTCGAGTAACAGCCCGTTTTATAGTCATCGATTGGAACGGCCCAAACCTCCTTGCCTGAAGCGGCGTCAAGAGCAACGAGCGCACAATCGGTGGTCGCCATGTAGACGTAGTCACCGTACAGAGCGACCCCACGGTTTGTCGGATGGAGCTGGAACAAGCCGTCCGGATACTTTCTCGTGTACCGCCACAGTCGGGTGCCGGTCTTGGCGTCAAGAGCTATGACGTTATTTTGAGGCGTCGTTATGAACATGCGCCCGTGATTGACGATCGCCGCAGTTTCGTGAGCGCCAACTAGGTCAGTGCTCAGAGACCAAGCCAGCGATAGCTTGTGAATGTTGGTCGACGTGATCTCCTTCAGCGGGCTGAAACCCCAGCCGTCATACGTCCGCCGATACATGAGCCAATCGCCCGCGTCCGGGTGCTCGAGCCGAGCATCCGTGACGGTCGGGTACGCGAGAGAGGCTGGGTGCGCTTGCTGAGTAAGGAGCAATACTGCAGATAGCGCGCCAAAGAATCCGTTGCGTGAAAGGCGATTGGGCTTCATTGAGTCTGTCCTTTGCTCAAGGGGACGGCGTAGATCTGAAACGGCAGAGTGGGTGACTGAGTCTTGCGTGGACGGTCGAAGAAAAACGATAATTGCCCCTCACTGACCCAGGCGGTCGAATCCACGCGCGCAACCGATGTCGGCTCTCGGAATCCGCCATGTATTGGCGCCGTTTTGAATTCGTCGCCCTCGATATCCACCCGATCTAAGGTTCCGGCGCCTTGCACAAGAAGGAAGCTGCTCTCGCCAAACGGGCGAAGGGCATCCGGAAAGGCGAGGGGCGGCCCGTGAAGCTTGGTCACCCGGCCAGCCCCTCCCCTTTCGATATCGATGCGAAATAGCTCACCTGCTACGTAGGTCGTCACGTAGAGGTTGCCGTCGCTGCCAAAGGCAATGCCGTCAAGCCCGGCGCCGCCTCCACGAGGAGGCACAAATTGCTGGCTTGAGGCGAATACTTCGAACGTCGTGGCGCCCGGGGAGAGTCTTAGAATAGTGGGGTTCGCGCTGTCGGTGACGTATACGGAGCCTTTGCTGTCGACCGTGATGTCATTGCAGAAGGCGTGCGAGCCGGGCAACGAGACGCTGCGTTTTCCAGCGCCCGTCTTAAGGTCAAACGCTTTCAACGCGCTGCCTGTATCACGGCCGGTGGCAGGTCCTCCCAACGCACTCAAGTCGTTCGAGCAAGCCCAGAGGGTGTTCGATGCCTCATCCGCGAAGACTCCCAAGATCGAGCGCGAGCCCAATGCGCCCGGTTGGACAAACACGGTGGTCTCGGCTGTGCGCGGTTTGACGCGCACGATTCCACCATCCCCCAGGCGCCCGACGAACAACACACCATCCGAAGTCGACGTGATGCTTTCCGGAAAGGGTTGCGTCCCAGGGATGGGAATCGATTGGAGCTTCGGGGTCGCCGCCTGCACTGTGAAACTCAGCCCCAAGGCGAGAGTGACAACCTGGCCTGACCACCGAACCCGACTGGAGATGGTCGCCCTGCGGGTTTCACCCATGCGGGTTTCGATCGCTGAAGGTCCCGTGCATTCGGATCTTGTCGCCTTCAAACATCGCGAAATCAACGCCCCGCACAGCGGATGCGAGCTCATTTCGTCCTTCTCCGCGCAATCCAAGTCGCCACCGTCAGCGTCACCATGAATCCTCACGCGGTCACAAGAGGCAATTGCCGGTCCAGCGTAAGATGCTGAATCTAAAGGGATCCCAGCGCTCCCGTCCTGGCAAGATCTGGTCAGTGGTGGAAGATTGGACAACTCAGGAGAAGCGATCGGATCGCTAGATCGCTCGAAGCTCAGTCCGGTCGAACTGAAGGCTCCACGAATCGCGCGGAACGTGTAGTTACGGCCATCCGCCCCCCGGCGTGGCCAAGCCCTTCGTTTCTGTCCTCCCACCCGCACCACGGGCGTGAGCCCTCCCGCGAACGTCTTCAGGTCTAGGAAGCACCACAGCCTCCTTCAGAACCGATAGGTCACCCAGGGCGACACGTAGCTCATCGTCGGCGTGGCATGGACCGACTGCTCCTCGAACCGTCCGTTGAAGACGTAGATGCAGTTGACGTGGGCCGATAGATGGCGCGTCAGCTGCCAGTCGATCTGCATGGTCGCCCGGCTTCCCTCGTATCGGTCAGTCACGCCGTTGCTCGGGACGACCACCTGTCCGGCGATGCTGTAAAGCGCGTCGTAAGCGGTCTGCCGCCAGTAGAACCCCAGTCCGGCAGAGACGAGCACCTGACGCGCGGGCGCGAGCGTAACCGACGGCTCGAACCGGATCGAGTTACTCGGACCGAGCAGCTGCGCTCGGCCGGAGTAGGTGCCGCTCTGAAACAGCGCGTTGAATGTCTGTAGGTTCGGGTCCGCCCGATTCTTGTCGCCGCTAGCGGCGTCGAGGACGAGACCGAGCCGCGGCGACCAGACTGCATCGGCGAGCAGATGCGAGCCTTCGATCACGAGTCGCCACGCGCGAATGTCGCCGGAGCCGAAGTGGCCGGCCTGGAAGATCGCTTCGGCGTCGTACGCCCACGCCCCCTGGTGCCAGACGCGCGCGCCGAAGGTGTGGCGCGTTTCGTTCGCGGTGCCTTGCTCAAACTGTACCGCGTCGCGCACGAGACCCAGGTAGTACACGTCGAGCCCCACGCTCTGCCGCGATCGCGTGATCACGCGACTGCCGTACAAGCCCCACACGTCGAAGCTGGGGTGCGACCCGTCGTCGAAGATACCGGGCGTGGTGTCCACCGGCCGCGCTGCCCAGGCGTCGACCTGCCAGGGACCGGCGTGCGCGATCACGCGAACGCCGTCGAAACTGAGAGGAACGTTCGGTCCCTCGCGCAGCGCGTACATGCGTCCAGAGCCGAGCGCGATCTCCTGGCGGCCGACGCGAAGGACGGCGGCGGACGGCCCTGTTAGGCCGACTGTCACGTCAACGAAGGCTTGGTGCAGATCGAGCTTGTCCTCGTCGATCATCGGCCGCGGTCCGCCGATGCGACCGTTCTCGAGGCCCGAGTTGAATTCGGTCCAGACGCGCACGCGCGATCCGACGTGCAGATCGACGTGTAACAGATAGCGCTGTAGGACGTACCCGTCCGGATCCGGCGGCGTCAGGCCGAAGTTCTGATTGCCGAAGCGTTCATACGTGACACGCGCCTCGCCGCCGAGCGAGAGGAAGGTTGTGCCGGCTGCGGAGAGCGGCACGAACTTCGCCGGGTCCCAGAAGTCCGTGCGGTCGACCCCCTGAAGCGCACGCCAGTCCTCCTCGTAGGTGGGCAGCGGATACCGGTGGAGGTCCATCGGCGGCGTGCCGGTTCCCTGCGCGACTGCGGCGACTGACGTCGCCACCATTGCGCCAATCAACCCGAGCCGGCTGAGCTTCACGGCATGAAGTGCCGTCATGACATCCGCGACCGCAGCATGAATTGCGCCGACGGTACACACGAGGCAAATGCCGGTCCAGCATAAGATGCTGACTCTAAATGGATTCTGTGATCGCCATTCTGGCACGATCTGGACAATGGTGGAGCATTGGACAATTCAGCTGGCGCTTCGGCGATGCGGTTGACGGTGATGCCGTAGACACCGACCTCTCGCGGATCAACACCGCACCGATCACGCGGACGTCCGCAGCGATGGCGCGGCTCCCGCCAGGCCCCTCGGACCGCAGAATGCTGCATGGGCGTAAGTTGCAGCGGGAGCGATCTGGTGCTGGTGAACGGAGAAACAGAGTGGTTGTATAAAGCAACTCTCAGCTCGGCAGATTGAGTTTCTTCAAGAACGCGGCAAATCGCTGATCCTTGTGCAAGCTCTTCAGAAAGGGGTCCACCTTCACCTGGATCAGACCGCTGCTATGTGCGGCATAAGCTCGGTCTAGCCACCGGAACGCCTCATCGGCCTGGTTTCGGTAAGCGTAAACATCGGCGACGTTGTACGAATAGCGTGGATATTTCGCTACGAGCTCACTCAATGCGGCGTCCGACTCCTTTTTCCGACCAAGCGCGTAGTACGCAATCGCATGCAGATACGCACGCTCGGGTTCATATCGTATCAGCTCGATTTGAGGCAATGCATCGTTTGGCCGGCCCAGCATCACATAGATTTTGCTTAACACGATAGGGCCGGGCCAAACATCGGGGCTCAGTTCAAGCGCTTTCTTAGCATCCTCTGCGGCTTGGTCTAACTGCCCCACGAAGAGCTCGATTTCTCCAAGTGCCTGCCAACTGCGTGGGTTGAGCGGATCCAAGCCCAGGGCACGCCGGCTCAACCGAAGAGCTTCGTCAAAGCGACCGAGCATGGCTGCGGAGGAAGCCGCCGCTAATACCGCGTCGACGTTTCCAGGTTCGAGCTCAACTGCTCGCTGCCGCGACGCGTATGCCCCAGCCCAATCGAAGTCGACCTGTTCCTTGATTCGTCCCATTTGGATATGGGCCTCTGCCAAGTTCGGGTTCAGCGCAAGAGCCCGCTCCACTGATTCCCGGGCAAGCCGGTTACCCTCCTCCTCTGGGATTAGCCCCGTGGCGCCCTGCCACTTACGCACTCGAGACAATCCAGCCCAAGCCAGGGCATAGGAGGGATCGAGCTGCGTCGCCCGTTCGTAGTACTTGGCAGCGATGCCCGTATCTTTGTCGGTGTTTCGCTTAAAGAAGTAGTGTCCCTGCAAGTAGGCATTGAAAGCTTCCGGATTAACCGGATGCGACTGATCCAACTCAGCTTGTTGTTGCGAAGTCAAACGCACCCGCATTTCGTGCGTAATGGCCTTGGCTACATCGTCTTCGATATTAAGAATGTCTTTCACCGCATAGTCGTAATCCTGTGACCACAAGTGCGTTTGGTCCTTCACCTGAATGAGCTGAGCGGTAAGGCGTATGTGATCTCCGCTTTCGCGGAGACTGTTTTCCAGCACATACTGAACAGAAAGATCGCGTCCAATCTGGTCCAGGCGTTCGTCCTTGTGTTTGTATCCCATGACGGACGTTCGGGCGATCACACCCAACTGCTCAGGGTTAAGCCGGCCTAAAAGTGAAATCGTCCCCTCCGTCAGACCGTCCGCAAGATATTCCTTGTCGGGATCGCCAGTGAGATTCTGAAACGGCAGAACGGCAAGCATGAGTCTCTGCGCCCTTGGCGGCGTCATGCTCCCAAAGCGCCGCCAAGACGCGACACTCACGATCACCAAAAGGACGACACACGCGCCCGCGACCGCAGCTTTGTGCCAGTGCTCTGGCGCTCTTGGAACGGCCTCATCTGCGGGACCTTCGCGGCCGGGTTGCGTCGCCGCTAGCGAACCCTTGGCGGTCGAGACGTTAACCGCGCTTTGTTTCGCCGTGTCTGCCGCTTCGTCAACCGTGACATCCGCCGTGAACTGGTATCCCTTTCGAGCGATGGTGACGATCAAGCCGGTGTCGTCCGAGGCGTCACTTAGGGCCTTGCGTAAATGGGAGACGTATCGCGTCAGGTTCCCCTCCTCCACGAAGGTGTCGCCCCACACGGCTTGCAGCAATTCCTCCTTGGTGACCAAGCGGTTGGGGTGTTGCGCCAGGAAGAGCAGGACGTCGTAGGCCTTCGCGGTGAGAGAAACGGGTGAATCCCCGCAAGACAGCGTGCGCTTCCGTGAGTCCAGCGCAAACTGGCCGAAACGGTACAAACCGTCGACTAGCATCGACTCTTTAACCTTGCCAAGGTCGCCCATTGTGGGAGCCATTCTGAACGTCGTGGCTCTGATCGCTAGGGATGTGGGAAGCCCCCGTTTGCTGGACGCAAACGAGTCCGAGTTTTTCCTACTTTTTCCGGCTTACCGGAAGGACTTCCCCAAAGCCCCTCTTGGAGAATACCCCTCAGCCGGCTTTCGTTCACGCGAATAAAGGGCGAAACAGGGGCCTTCGCGTGAGCCAGGGGAGCGAGTTCATGGCTGTGGGAAGCGATACGGGCGTGGGACTGGCACTCGAAAATCCAGAGCGCGTCCTCGAGCCCTTTGAGACCACCAAGCGGGACGGTAACCTCAAGCCTTCCTTAGAGACATCGACGGAAGCCGACCGCAAGCGGACCGAGGAGAGGCTGCAGCAGGAAAACGTGGCGCTGCGGGAGGAAGTCGTTGCAGCCTCGATGTTTGAGCAGATTGTTGGGACGTCTCCCGCGCTCCAAACGGTGCTCTCTCGCCTCTCCAAGGTTGCGCCCAGTGATTCCACGGTGCTCGTCACGGGTGAGACGGGAACGGGCAAGGAACTCGTCGCGCGCGCGATTCACCGAAGGTCTCGGCGTGGTTCACGAGCGTTCGTGGCCGTGAACTGCGCGGCGATCCCGCGCGACTTGATCGCCTCGGAGCTCTTCGGTCATGAGAAGGGGGCGTTCACCGGAGCCATCCAACGGCGGCTGGGTCGGTTCGAACTGGCACACGGCGGAACGATCTTCTTGGACGAGGTCGGCGAACTGCCATCCGAGACACAAGTGGCATTGCTGCGGGTGCTGCAGGAGCGTGAATTCGAGCGCGTGGGGGGACGCGAGCGGATCCAGGTCGATATGCGCGTCATCGCCGCCACGAGTCGTGACCTGACCGCCGCGATAGCGGACGGCGCGTTCCGCCAGGATCTCTTTTATCGACTCAACGTGTTTCCCCTCGAGATGCCTCCGTTACGGGAACGGCAGGAGGACATTCCCGTGCTGGTGGAGTACTTCATCGGTCGCTACGGCCGGAAGGCAGGGAAGACATTCAGGCGGATCAGCAAGCGGACACTCGACGGCCTGCAGTCCTATCTATGGCCTGGGAACGTGCGTGAGCTGCAGAACGTCATTGAGCGGTCGGTGATCGTCGCCGACACTGACGAATTCACCGTCGACGAGAGCTGGGTGTCCGCGGCGCCCCCGGTCGATAGCCGGCTTGGCTTGTCCGGCGCATTGGCTGCGTACGAGAAGGTTCTCGTCGAAGTTGCCCTGCGCGCGAGCGGCGGACGTGTGTTCGGGCCATTGGGAGCGGCGGCCCGACTCGGGATCCCGCGTTCGACGCTCGAATGGAAGATTCGGGCGCTGAAAATCAACAAGAGTCGCTTCCGGGTGCGGGCTCCGAACCGTTCGTAAGGTGGCATTGTCCAGGATTTCACCCCCGGCGAAATCGAGCCCTTTGGGGTGACGCACAGAGCGACAGACCATGTCCCGTTCTGAGTGGCGACCCATCGAAGCCTCCGTCGGGCGCACAGCCCCGCCGAAGGCAGACGAGTGCAAGTGAGGGGCGCCTGGTCCTAGCGCCCTTCCCCGGCGGCCTGGGCGCCGCGTTCGAGGCCCCGGCGCGGTTCTCCGGTCTCTTCGCCGGGGTCGTGCTGCCTCAGCAGGACCGCGCGGCCGGGGACGACTTGTTCAGGGAGGCGGGGAAGGGTAGCGAGCTGCTATGGGCTGAGCAGACGTGTCTGGAGCGATCCTACGAGGCCCTCCTGGCTAGCCGGGAGAAGGCGGTCCGGAGGATGGAAAAGTGGTTACGACCCTGCAGGGATTCGTTGCTCGCGACTCCACGCCTACTGTCTCGTTCGAAGCCTCGGGGGGCAACGAGGGCTCGGCGATGGGATCGCTCTTCGCTGCTGCCCAGCGTGGCGACTGGGGTCTACGGCTGGCCGGCGAAAGCGTAACGACCGGTGGTTACGTGCCCGTGCCCGCATGCCGTGGGCTCCCGGCACGCGCTCGTGGCCAGGCTCGGGAGGCCCCGCTGACGGACGTTCGCGGGCGTATCGAGGATGGCCTTGAGAAGAGATGCTTGGTGCCGGCTCGCAACCGAGTGAACGCTTTCCTGTTCCATTGCTAGGCACGGGTCGTAACGTTGGGTTAGAAGGCGACTCTCAGCCGCGCGGCTACACTTCGCGGTGGCGACACTGCAGTTCCGGAGAACAGGCTGGCAAAATTGATGACGTTGACACGGTTCATCAGATTCGCTACACCGATTTGGACGGAGGCGCGCCGCTGACCGGCGTGGTATACGTCGAGGCCGGCTCCTGCATCCAGGGAAAAACTCGGACCCACGCGTCCACGTTGAAGATTGACGCGGCTTAGGATCGCCGCGCCATATTGGGACGACAAAAGAGCGGGATCCGCCGTAGTATCGGCCGGCAGCCCGCTGCCGTAGTGCCCGTCCAGTGCGAGCCATAGGCGCGCAGAGGCTTGGCAGCGCACGCGAGCGTGCGCCGTGTTCCGCTGGTCTTGCGTGACCGCAAACGAACTTGTGTCAGTGAGACGACTTGTCGCGTCGGCCCCGAGGAACAGCCCCCCGGTAATCGGACCTTGGCCGCGGCCCGATTGATTGGCGTAGCTTACGGACCCCGCGAAGCGGCCCCACTGCTTCAGCTCGAGTCGCAGCTCGTCTCCGACGATCTGCGCGCTCGCAAAGGCGATCGGAACACTGACTCCGGTATCGAGGAGCACGTCATCGTCGGAGTAGTTCCGAAAAGCACGGCGGAAGACATTCACATCCAGCCGCGCCACCCCGCCAAGAGCCTTAGTGATTCCGACCTCGTAGTAGTTTCCGCGCGCGGGCCTTACCGGAAGTCGCACCACAAAGGGATTCACCGAACTAAACTGTGGTGAGCTGGCGAGCAGCAGGTTCTCGACAGCTGGAGTCTGGAACACCCGGTCATATGACGCATGGATCAGGACATTTAACGAAGGTACGTTCCGAGACACACTCAGTCTTGGGCTCCACGCGGACTCGCTCACGGCTAGCCGGTAGTGATCGAAGCGCAGGCCAGCACTCACATTCCAGGTTCCCACGTGAATCCGATCCTGCACGTAGGCCGAGGGCTCGACGTCCCATCGGCGATCAGAGAACAGGAACTGCGGTTGGGTAGCAGGATCGAACTGTGTCGGGTCTGTGATGGCGTACTGGAGGGTCTCGCGGACCCGTCCGACGGCTCCGTCAACGCCCGCTTTCCAGTCGTGATGGCCGTGATGCCCCGCGAGGTCCGCGCGGATGTAACCCTCGCGGTAGCCACGGTCCTGAGAGAGGATGACGGGCGTGGCGGACTGATTGGAAGTCAAGGTGGCAGCCGCAGCTCGCAAGCTCCCGGCCAGGCTCAAGAACAGATCGGGGGAGATGGTGTGCTGCAGACGGACCGCCGCAGCCATTTCCCTATTTATCCGGTCCTGTCGCTGCCCGGCGGCCTCTTGAACGAGATAGTTGGGTACTTGGAAGTGAACGCGGTTGTACAAGACGGTGAAGCGTAGGCGCGTGCGATCCGACAGCTCCCGCTCATAGGATGTGGCCAGGCCACCTCCATTTGCATGGTTCGTGAAATTGCGGAGCACTGCCGGGTCCAGATAGCGATCGCTCTGAAAGCCGTTCCCATTCATAACGAAGCGGTCGTGCGCCCCGGCATAGGAGATTCCAGCGGAGCCGCTCGTCGTCGAGAAACTCCCGCCCCCGGCGTCGAAACGGCCGTGCAGCCCGGAGGGTACATCCTTGCCGGTGGTCACTTCTACGACGCCGCCGAGCTTTCTTCCATATTCCGCGGGAAACCCGGCGGTCAGCACTTGCAACGACTCCACTTCATCCGGATCAAACGCCGGCGCAAACGCTGGTGAACGATTCTGCGTGAGCGGAAGTCCGTCCAGAACGTATTGAACCTCGTACTCGGCGCCCCGTGGGTGGAGGACGCCATTTGCCTCGTATAGCCATCCGGGAAGTTCGTCCACGAGATCGGAGAGGTTTCGGCCGGGCTGCACCGCGAGGTGCTCGCTGAGCGTCTGACGTCCGATCGCGTATTGGGTTCCTCTCCGGTAGGGGTCAACGAGCGTAGCGGAGTCGTTGACCTCGACCGCTGCCCTGACCGGCGCCAAGCCTAAGGTCACCGGCACATGCACCGGAACCTCCGCCCGAATCTCGATCAGAGACATCCACGCAGCAAATCCCTGGGCGCTAAGGGTCAGACGATAGACCCCGAAAGGGAGATCCCGCACGATGTAGTGGCCGTCTGTAGCCACCCGAAAGGTGCGGTGAAGCTGATTGGCGGCGCTTATCAGCTCGCCACTTGGGGCCAGTGCGGCACCTTGTGGGTCGCGCACTTCGACGCGCAGCTCGCCGCGTGCATACTGTGCCCACGCACTGGTGCCGTCGAGAAGGAAGAAGAGAACTATGAGCCATCTTGGAAGCCGCCCTCCTCGACGGCACCAGAGAGGATGCTTCAACTATTGGTCCAAACGGTGCCAGCCTTCACTCGGCGCACCACACGTGCTGTCCGGGCAAAGTCGTTAGTGAACAGGGTGGCAGCCAAACCTTAGATGGTCGCGCGCGCTAGCCTCACGGCGTCATCTTCGTCCGTGGACGTATCGAAGCTCAGCACCGGTGCGAAGATCTCCTCCTGCACGGAAGGCCTACGCGCCCTCGACCCGTAGCAGCTGCATCTCCCATGCGAGTACCGAACCGGCAGCGCCTGCGTGGTCGCGAAAAAGCTGAGCGACCTCGCCGAGCCTCTCTGTGCGCGCCCAATCGCGCTGGAGTTCTCCGGCCATGCCAAGCCACGTAATCGGTTGGGCTCCCGCAGCCACGAGGCGGCGGATTGCCATATCGTGTGCTTCCGGAGAGACGCCGCCCGAGGCGTCAGTGACGACGTACACGTCGTAGCCGTCACCCATCGCATGGATAGCGGGCATGGCAAGACACATCTCCGACCAGAGTGCGGCGATAACGAGCTTCTTCCGGCCCGTTTTCTTCACGGCGTCGACAACTCTTGTGTCCTCCCAAGCATTGATGAAGGTGCGATTGATGGATGTGTGATTGGGAAACACATCCTGAACGGTCTTAAAAATGAGGCCGCCGCGCTCTTCGTTCACGGTCGTCAAGATCGTTGGAATGTTGAATGCTTTCGCTGTTTTCGCGAGAGCCGTCACGTTGTTAATGACCATCGTTGGTTCGTGACTATTGACATTTGCCAGTTGGAACGGCTGGTGGTCAATCAGCACGAGGACACAGTTGTCGGGCGTGAGCAGCGCTTCCAATCCGACCTTCGGCGACGCTTCCATGATTGGGCCCTTTCCTTAAGGAGCATTGTTGAGCTGGCGCTGAGCGGCAGCCTATCCGGTCAACGGAATTGCGCGCGGGTCTTGCGCAGCTCGGCGACAAAGAGATCGGGCTGCTCGAACGCGGCGAAGTGCCCGCCCTGGGCGACCACGTTCCAGTAGACCAGCTTCGAGTAGGTCCGCTCGCCCCAGACCTTCGGCGGCTGGAACATCTCGCCGGGGAACACACTCACGGCAACGGGCATGTCGAGCTGCTGCCGCGAGAAGTCCGTGCCAAAGCTCTCGAAATAGAGCCGCGCTGACGAGGCCCCCGTGTTCGTAAGCCAATAGAGCATGATGTTGTCGAGCATCTCGTCGTTGGTCAGCCCCGGCGCGTCCTTGGGGTCAGACCATTGAGACAACTTCTCATAG
>Ga0210384_10005362_pt1 | contig 13987 bp, 8 predicted proteins | sample IncBWH2MmetaG_FD_160574 | JGI IMG/M metagenome (GOLD analysis project Ga0210384, IMG submission 160574) | Forest soil microbial communities from Barre Woods Harvard Forest LTER site, Petersham, Massachusetts, United States - Inc-BW-H-2-M | ecosystem: Environmental > Terrestrial > Soil >...
GCAGGCGGCGGTGAGGGTGAGGGCTACGAGGATTGTCGCGATGGAGGGGAAATCCCACGAGTTCAGCTTCCGTGGAATCCCACCCTTGCGCACAGAACGCGCAAGAGTGGGGCACCCGGCGTCTGTTCCTACATGGTTCGTGGTGATCCGCGCGAGATCGTTCGCTCCGCCTGAAGAACGGCTGCGCTCAGGATGACGCCGAGATTGGAGGAATAGCCGCATTTAGCTGGGCACCTCCGAAACGGAGCGCGGGTGCAGGGCTTCGAGGAACTGGCGTACCGTGGCGGGTTCGTAGTTCTTGTCGGAAGAGAACACGATCAGGAAGAAACGATCTTTCGAGGCCGAGGAGAAGCGCGGCACGTTGAACACCGGGTGATAGGGCATGGGCAGGCCGTTGAGCGCGAGCATGCCGAAGACGGCGGATATCCCGGCGAAGAGAATCGTCATTTCGAAGGTGATGACGATGAACGCGGGCCAGGAGTGATAGGGCTTGCCGCCGATGTTGAGCGGGTAGTCGACGGCTGACATCCAGTACTGCATGAGGTAGCCGGTCACGCCGCCGATGATCCCGCCGATGAGAACGACGAGGGGAACTTCGTCGTGATGGAATCCGATCTCTTCGGCCAGGCCTTCGATAGGGAAGGGGCTGTAGGCGTCGATCTTTTTGTAGCCGGCCTGGTGCGTGGCGTGGGCCGCGTCGACCAGGGCCTGAGCCGAGTCGAACTCCGCCATGATGCCGTAAATGGGATCGAGCTTCATCTCAGGAACCTCGACGCCGACTTTGTCGCCTGATTCCCGGCGTCGCCCTCAGCGGCTAAAGCCGCTTGCTTTGCTGTCCCTGGCGGCACGACTAAAGTCGTGCCCTTCCCGGTCGTGCTGGTCGCTGCGGTGCGCTTCATTCCTTCACCTCCGCTTCGGGCAAGAGGGTGCGCATCTCGAAGATGGAAATCGCGGGCAGGATGCGCAGGAACAGAAACATAAGCATCAGGAACATGCCGATGGTGCCGATGTAGGTCATCCAGTCCCAGCGCGTGGGGTAGTACATGCCCCAGGATGAATTGAGAAAGTCGCGGTGCAGGCTCAGGACCACGATGACGAAACGCTCCAGCCACATGCCGACCAGAATTACGCCGGAGATGAAGAAGAGCGCGACTGGACTGGTGCGCAGTTTGCGAATCCAGAGCACCTGCGGAACGAAAATGTTGCAGATCAGGAGCATCCAGTAGGGTACAGCGTAGGGTCCGTGCAGGCGGTTCCAGAGGGTGAAGGCGTCGTAGCGGTCGCCGCCATACCATCCCATGAAAGCCTCGATGCCGTAGCCGTAGGCGACGATGAGGCCGGTGGCGAGCATGACTTTGGCCGAGTTCTGCAGGTGGCGCTCGGTGATGAAATCTTCCAGGCCGTAGATTTTGCGGATGGGGATGGCCAGCATCAGAACCATCGCGAAACCGGAGTAGATTGCGCCGGCGACGAAGTAGGGCGGGAAGATCGTGGTGTGCCAGCCGGGGACGATGCCGACGGCAAAGTCGAAGCTCACCACGGTGTGAACGGAGAGAACCAGCGGCGTGGCCAAGCCGGCGAGCAACAGATACATGGTCTCGTAGCGATGCCAATGGCGTGCCGATCCGCGCCAGCCCATGGAGAGCATGCCGTAGACGATTTTCAAAGCACGGTTGTCGGTACGATCGCGCAGTGTGGCCATGTCAGGGATGAGGCCGGTGTACCAAAACAGCGCTGAGATGGTCGCGTAGGTCGAGACGGCGAAGACGTCCCACATGAGCGGGCTGCGAAATTGCGGCCACACCCGCATGGTGTTGGGATACGGAAACAGCCAGTACGCGAGCCACGGACGTCCAACGTGCACCGCGGGGAAAACTCCGGCGCAGGCCACGGCGAACAGCGTCATGGCCTCGGCGAAGCGGTTGATGGAATTGCGCCAGGATTGGCGCAGCAGAAGGAGGATGGCGGAGATGAGTGTGCCGGCATGGCCGATGCCGATCCACCAGACGAAGTTGACGATGGCGAAGCCCCAGCCGATGGGGATGGTCACGCCCCAGATGCCGGTGCCCTTGAGGAACAGGTAGCCGAGGGCGTAGAGCAGCATCATGGTGAGCATGAAGCAGATGCCGAAGCCGACGAACCATCCGTTCGAGGCCGGGCGGGTGAGGACGATCGAGCTGATCTTGTCGGTGACCGAGCCGAAGGTGTGGCCGGGCTCGATGACGGGAGCGCGTTCGAGATCGGTCGACGATTTGTATTGGTCGGGCATGCGTCGTGCGGGGGCTAAAGCCCCGTTTCAATTCATTCCCCTGACGCGGCCCTAAAGGGCCGCTCTTCCACGAACCTCTCTCCGCGCGGCGGACAGCCGAGGGCGGCTGTCGCTACATGGTTTTCTATCCTTCCAGCTCGGGGTTCGGGTTGCGTACCTCGGCTAAATATGTTGTGCGGGGGCGGGTGTTGAGCTCGCCCAGCAGGCTGTAATTTCTGGCCTGCGCCTTCCATTTCGAAACATTGCTATTCGGGTCGTTGATGTTGCCGAAAACGATTGCGTCTGCCGGGCACGACTGCTGGCAGGCGGTCTGCAATTCGTCGCCGACCAGAATCTTTTTGCCTTCGCGCACCGAGGCCGTCTCGGCGTCGATGCGGTGCTCATTGATGCGCTGCACGCAGTAGGTGCACTTTTCCATGACGCCGCGGCTGCGCACGCTGACGTCGGGGTTGCGCATCATCTTGTATTGCGGCGTGTCCCAGTCCTGGAAGAGCAGGAAGTTGAAGCGGCGCACCTTGTACGGACAGTTGTTCGAGCAGTAGCGCGTGCCCACGCAGCGGTTGTAGACCATGTCGTTCAAGCCTTCGGTGGTGTGGTTGGTGGCGCCGACCGGGCAGACGACTTCGCAGGGGGCGTTTTCGCACTGCATGCAGGGCACGGGCTGGAAGAAGGCGCGGGGATTGTCGCGGTCGCCTTCGTAATAAACGTCGAGACGAATCCAGTGCATGTGGCGGCCGATGACGCACTGCTCCTTGCCCACGACGGCGATGTTGTTCTCCGACTGGCAGGCCAGCATGCAGTTGTTGCAGCCCACGCACTTGTTCAGATCGATGGCCATGCCCCAGGCGTAATCTTCTTTGTCGTAGGGATAAGGCTCGTAGAGCGTGAGGTCTTTGGGGACTTCTTCTTCCTTGGCGAAGGTTGGATCTTTCTTGTATTCGGCGAGCGTGGTCTCGCGGACGAGCGGGCGCGTGGCGCCGTCGGGTGTGTCCATCGACTGCATGCCTTGTGTGGAGGCGAGCTTGTAGGTTGCGCCGGTTTTGGTGATCTTTACGCCAGAAGCGATCCAGGGATTGGCGGTGGTGCGGAGTTCGTAGGCGTTGAATCCTTGCGCAGTGCCGACGCGGCCGGCGCGGGTGCGTCCGTAGCCGAGCGTGATGGTGACGGAGTTGTCAGGATGTCCGGCCTGAATCCAAACGGGGCCTTGGATTTTTTTGCCGTTTAATTCGAGTTCGACAACGTCTTCGGTTTTGATTTGCAAACGCTCGGCCATCTTGGGGCCGATGAGAACGGCATTGTCCCAGACCAGTTTCGTCATCGGCTTGGGCAGTTCCTGCAGCCAGCCGTTGTTGGAGAATTGTCCGTCGTAGATAGTGGGGTCGCGGCGGACGTTGAGCTCGATGCCGTTGGGGTCGCCCTCACGAACCCCTGAATAGAATAATGTCGCACCTTTCAGCTGCGCCGATTTGGGTCCGAATGTCGTTCCCTCGACCCAGCCATCGTGCAGGGACTTGCGCCAAAAGGCGTCGAAATCGTCGAAGGAGTGCTGGCGACTCGCTGGCGGTTGCTGCCTCTGCCAGTAGCTGCGGACGAGATTGTAACCAGTTGCATCAGCCTGGCCGTTGAGCAAAGCTACGAATTCCAGCGCGCTCTTGCCGTTATAAAGAGGAGCGATCAGTGGCTGGATGATGCTGACAGTTCCGTCGTGAGCGCGGGCGTCGCCCCAGGATTCCAGTTCGTGCGCGCCGTTGACATGCCAGTGGCAGAGTTCTGCGGTTTCGTTCTGATAGAGGCCATGGTGCACGCGGAGCGGAACTTTGCTGTTCTTGAGCGCGTCGGCGAAGTTGAGGTCGGCGGGCGCGTCATAAGCTGGGTTGCCGCCGAGAATGATCAGCAGATCGACTTTGCCCGCGCGCATGTCGAAGGCGAGGTCTTTGATCGATTCGGTTTGGTTGACAGGATTGGCGTCGACAGGATCGGTGTAGAAAATGGTCTTATCAATGTTGCCGAGGTTCAGATTTATCGCATGTACGACGTGATGGACAGAAGCAGGCAGATGATCGCCTACGATAACAACACTCGCGCCTGCATGTTCTTTGAGGTCACGCGCCATTGCCAGTAGTTCCTTGTTCGCGCCAACGATCGGGTGCGGTGACGTTGCGCTGAATAGATCCTGAGCAAACCATTCGAGGTAACTAGCCCATCCCGGCCAGCGATGATCCGCCTTCGCGCCTGTCGAACTCGGCGTGCTCTCGATGACGTACAGGCGGTTCATCAGCGGGCGACGACGATCTGCTTCTTCGTACGGACTCCAAGTCAACAGGTCATCCCCCCGCCGCTTGGCGAAGTCGCGGATGTAGCGGGTGTTGCCGGGGAACCCGGCGGAGAGGAAGTCGGCGTCGAGCGAGACGATGACGTCGGCTTTCGAGAAATCGTAGCGCGTTTCGACCGGCTGACCGAAGGCCAGCTTCGCGCCTTCGAGAACGTTGTCGCGATTGATCGGCTCGTAGACGTGCCACTTGGCCTGGGGATAAATCTTCAGGAAATTGCGCAGCTGGTCGGCGAGCGTGGGCGAAGAAATGGTCGGCGTGAGAATGCGAATGCCTGCGCCCTGCAGCGCTTTCTGCGCGCTGAGCGGGCCGCGGATGGCGTTCACAAATGCCGAGAAAGACCGCTGATCGCCCATCGAGGAAACGCTCTGCGAGCGGTCGGGATCGTAGAGGCCGAGCAGCGCGGCCTGGGTGAAGATGTCGGTGCCGCCCTGCGAGGCCGGGTGCAGATCGTTGCCTTCGATTTTGGTGGGGCGGCCGAGATGGCTTTCGACCAGCACGGGGCTGGCGTATCCGCCGAGCGTGACCGCGGTGGCGTAGTACTGCGGGCGTCCGGGGACGACGTTTTCCGGCTGGCGGACGTAGGGAACGATGGGCTCGAGCGGGAGGCGGACGCATCCAGTCGTAGCCGTCAAACCGGCGAGGCCGAGCGATGCGCCCATGACCTTGAGGAATCCGCGGCGGGAGACGGTGTCGAGCCATTCGGAGGCGCCCTTGGGAAATTCGCGGTGCAGGGCGGTTTGGAATTCTTCGGAGCCGGCGAGTTCTTCGAGTGAGCGCCAGTATTCGGGGCCGGTGGCCTTGTCGAGTTGCGCGCGGACGGAGGCGAGATCAAATTTGCCGCGTTTGCCGGGGCAGACGTCTTCGCGGGTCTGGATCTGGGCGTTCTTGATTTGGGCGTTCCTAATTTGAATCAGGCCGCCGAGATTTTGTTCGTTCGTCATCGCGGATCGAAATCGTTGTTCAGCCGTCCCTACGGGACGGGGATTTTCTGCGACCTCACCCGGCGCTGAAGCGCCGGGCTATTCTCAATCGCCCCTACGGGGCTTTACCTGTGGCACGTGCTGCAGGTGGTAATGTCTTTCACGCTGCGGACGTTGTACTTCTGAATCAGGGCGGCGCCTAGCTCCGCCTGACCGATATAACTCTTGCCGTCGAACACCACCGGCTTGGCGCTGGTCGGCTGCTGGTAGCGCATGTTGAAGACCTGGTCGCGCGGGCGGAGATTGTTCTCCGGGGCGCGATGGCAGCCCAGGCACCACTCCATCTGCAAACTTTCCTGCTGGTACATCAGCGGCATCTGGTCGACCGGGCCGTGGCAGGTGTTGCAGCCGACTCCTTTCGTTATATGAATGCTGTGATTGAAGTAGACGAAGTCGGGGAGCTGGTTGACGCGCGTCCATTGCAGCGACTCGCCGGATTTGTAGCTGGCGCGGACGGGCTCGAGGAGCGCGGCGTTGGTCCATATCTGGGAGTGGCAATTCATGCAGGTTTTGGTCGGAGGAATGCCGGCGAAGCTGGAGGTCTCGACCGAGGTGTGGCAGTAGCGGCAGTCGATGCCGAGTCCGGTGACGTGGTGCTGATGGCTGAACGGAACCGGCTGCGGCTTGCGCACGCCTGCGTAGGTGACATAGGGCGAACCCTGGATTTCGTAACCGATCCAGGTGAGCGCAGCCACGACAAAAACCGCGCCAAAGATCGTCGCCCGGGAGAGCGTGTTCGTACTGCGGTGAAAGATCTGCGACATTGCTCTTCTCGATCTGGCTGAGGAGACCCGGCGGATCGTCCGCTGCTACGTGAAACGGTTCACTTCCGGCGAAAGACTGCTGCCCACAGGTTGCGTTGTTGAGTTGGAAACAGGAAATTATAAATAGTCTGTTGGAATTTGTCGCGCGTTGGGGGCTTTTTTCTGTGCTTGCTTGATGGACCGATGGTCGCTCCCCTTCGGTTGGGAGAATCTTAGAACGCCGAGACCGCGGGGGATTCGCAGAGGGCGCAGAGAAAAGCGGCGGACTTCGCTGAATGCGCGCACTCGCGTCTGAGCGACGGCTAACGCAGGTTCATGACCAAGAGTTTGGGCTCGGTCATCTCTTCGATCGCGTAGCGCAGGCCTTCGCGCCCTAGGCCGGAATCTTTGACGCCGCCATAGGGCATGTGGTCGATGCGGAACGAAGGCACGTCGCCGGCGATGACGCCGCCGACTTCCAGTTCTTCGTAGGCCTGGAACAATAATTTCGCGTCGCGGGTGAATACGCCCGCCTGCATGCCGTAGGGAGAGTTGTTGACCTGGCGAATGGCCTGGTCGAAGTCGCGGTAAGGCTCGACCGTGACCACGGGGCCGAATATTTCCTGGCAATTCACTTTCATGTCGGGCTTGGTGCCGGTGAGCACGGTGGGCTCGACCATGAGGCCATCACGGCCTCCGCCGCAGAGCAGGCGGGCGCCGGCGCGGACAGCTTCTTCGATCCAACTGGCGGTGCGGGCAGCGTCGCTCTCGCGGATGAGCGGGCCGACGTCAGTGGAGTCGTCGAGCGGGTCGCCAACCTTGAGCTTCTTCACGCCTGCGACGAGAAGATCAGTGAACTTGCCGTAGACCGAGTGCTCGACCAGAACGCGCTGCACGGAGATGCAAGTTTGTCCGGCGTAGGCGAAGCCTCCAGTGACGCAGCGGTCGGCGGCGTAGGCGAGGTCGGCGTCGCTGTGGACGATGACGGCGGCGTTGCCGCCGAGTTCGAGCACGACTTTCTTTTTTCCGGCGCGGCGCTTGATGTCCCAGCCGACCGGGACGCTGCCGGTGAAGCTGATGAGCTTGATGCGGTCGTCGGTGACGAGAAGGCCGGCGTCTTCGTTCGAAAGCGGGAGCACGTTGAGGCCGCCGTCGGGCCATCCCGCCTGCTGCACGCACTCCGCCAGAAGCAGTGAGCAGAGCGGCGTTTGCGGCGCGGGCTTAAGGACCATGGGACATCCGGCGGCGATCGCGGGCGCAACTTTGTGGGCGACGAGGTTGATGGGGAAATTGAACGGCGTGATGCCGGCGATAGGGCCGAGCGGAAAGCGGCGGACGATGCCCCAGCGTCCGGCGGTGAACTCCTGCCAGTCGAGCGGCAGGAATTCGCCGTAGATGCGCGTGCTCTCTTCGGCGGCGACGTTGAAAGTGAAGATGGCGCGCTCGACTTCGGTGCGCGCGCCTTTGATGGGCTTGCCGGCCTCCTGGGCGAGGGTGCGGGCAAATTCTTCTTTGCGCTCGACCAGCGATGCGGCGACGCTGCGCAGCACGCGCTGGCGCTCGAAGGCGGGCAGGCGGCGCGTGGTGCCGAAGGCTTTGACGGCGGCGGCGATGGCGGCCTCGGCGTGCTCGCGGCGTCCTTGAACCACGCGCGCGATCAGGTTGTTGTCGTAGGGGGCGCGAATTTCGACGACGTCGCCGTCATCTCGCCACTGGCCATCGATGAAAAATCCGTGGGTCGCAACCGGCGCCATCGTCATTTCTGCCATGATGTTTTTCCTGGGCCCCTAGCGAATACCGATTCAGATTATAGGACTTTTGGGCGACGCTGTTGCGGGTGTCTGGAAAGACAGAACAAAACCGCAGAGGGCACAGGGAGCACAGAGGTATTTTGACCGACCTTTACAATAGGTTCGGGCTACATGACCTTTTCCACGACAATTTCTGAGCTGGCGCCGCGGCTAAGGCGGAAGGAGATTTCTCCGGCTGAGGTTACGCGAGCATGCCTGGAGCGAATCGAGCACAGGAATGCCTCACTCAATGCTTTTATTACCGTGATGGCGGACTCGGCTCTGGCTGAGGCGCGAAATGCCGAGGCGGAAATTGTGCGCGGCGCGTGGCGCGGGCCGCTGCATGGTGTGCCGGTTGCGCTGAAAGACTTGATCGACACAGCGGGCGTGCGAACGACGGCGGCGAGCGCTCTATATAAAGGCCGGGTTCCGGTTCGCGATGCAGACGTGGCGCGCCGACTGCGGGAGGCGGGCGCGATCATCGTCGGCAAGAACAATCTGCATGAGTTCGCGTATGGGGGGAGTGCGCTGGTTTCCTATTTCGGCGAGATGCACAATCCGTGGGATGTGGACCGGCTCACGGGAGGATCGTCGGGAGGATCGGCGGCGGCGGTTGCAGCCGGCTTGGCTTACGCAGCGATCGGGACAGACACAGCGGGATCGATTCGCGAACCAGCGTCGCTGTGCGGATGCGTGGGGCTGAAGCCGACGTATGGGCGCGTGTCGAGCCGGGGAGTGATTCCGCTGTCGGCGTCGCTCGATCATGTCGGGCCGCTGGCGGCAAGCGTGGAAGATGCGGCCCTTGTGCTGCAGGCGATCGCGGGATACGACTCGGAGGATATTACTTCGGCAGATGTTCCGATGGCGGACTATGTGGGCGCTTTGCGGGAAGATGCGAAGCGACTGCGGGTGGGAGTGCCGCGAGAGTATTTCTTCGACGACCTGGATGCGGAAGTGGCGGGGGCGCTGGAACAGGCGCTGTGGGTGATCGGATCGCTGGCTGGCACGGTGAAAGACGTGAGATTGGAAGTGCCGGGCAATCGTAGTCTGCAAGCGGCGGAGTCTTTCGCGTATCACGCGGAGAATGTCGCGAAGAATCCGGAGCTATATCAGGCGGAAACGCTACGGCGGATTCGCACGGGCGAGACCACTACGGCGACGGAGTACATTCAGCGGCGGCGAGAGTTGCAGGAGGCTCGCCGCGCCATTCACGCCGTCTTTGCCGATGTTGACGTGCTGGTGACTCCGACGACGCCGATTCCGGCCCCGGCGATTGCCGATCTGAAAGCAAATCCGGAGGCGCTGCGGCCGGCTGAGTTGAAGCTGCTGCGCAATACGCGTCCGTTCAATGTGTGGGGATTGCCGGCGATTTCGGTTCCTTGCGGCTTCACTGACAGCGGACTGCCGATTGGGTTGCAGATTGCCGGGCCGCACTGGCGGGAGGATCTGGTGCTGCGGCTGGCGCATGCGTATGAGCGGGCGACGGCATGGCACGGGCGGCGGTGCCATTAAGAGAATTGCGTTGATTTTGGCGCGCTTCTATGACACACTTACTATGCACATATGAATAGCACACAACGTGCACACATTCTAATCCCGGTTGATCTGTTGCGCGAGATTGATGCGATCGTTGGCCGTCGAGGTCGCAGCGCATTTCTGCTGGAAACGGCAAGAGAGGAAGTGCGCCGGCGCAAGCTGCTGCGCTTCCTGGAGAGTGATGATCCGGCATGGCAGGAGCGGGATCATCCGGAGCTGGGGAAAGGCTCGGCTCAGTGGGTGCAAAAGATGCGAGCGGAAAGCGAAACCCGTGTAAGAGCGGCTCGCCCCGCGAAGCCGCGCCGGTCGCGGAGATCCGGCAAACGATAGGGCGAGTATGCGGCTCTTACTCGACACTTCGGTGCTGATCGACGCGCTGCGGGCGCGGAAAGAACGCCGCGGATGGCTCGCCGAGCAGCTGCGGAGCGGCCACAGTCTGGAAACATCGGCGCTCAATGTTGCGGAAGTGCATGCAGGTATGCGTCCCGAGGAGGAAAAACGGACGAAAGACTTCCTCGGGGCGTTGTTGTGTCACCCGATCACGGCGAGCGCCGGAGAGAAAGCTGGGCGGCTTAAAAACCAGTGGGCCCGCAGAGGGCGCACGTTGACGCTGGCGGATACGATTGTGGCCGCTGTTGCGATCGAGCAGAATTGCGTTCTGGTGACGGACAACCGCAGGGATTTTCCGATGCCGGAAATGCGGTTGTATGCCCTGCCCGAGTAAGCGTACGCAGCAGTGATGCCAACCTCAGGCGCTAAAGCGCATCACCTCTTGCGTTCGTATCGGCACGGCTGAAGCCGTGCCCTTCCCGGTTCGTCCCCTCCCGATCGTTCCCTCATTTGGACTACCCGCGCGCACGGCGCGCTGCTGGACAGCCGAGGGCGGCTGTCCCTACATTCAAGCTTGGAACCTAACTAGTCCACCGTCCTTACGTCGTCTGGCAGCGTCAGAATAAACTCGCACTTGCCTGTCGTCATCGAGCATGACAAGGTGCCGCGGCGGAGAACTTTGACCGGAGTATCGTCGGGGAAAGTTAGGTGGTAGTCGGCGGTGCGGAGAGCGTCGGTGAAGGATTTCAGCTTTTCGTCGCCGCTGACGAATTTCACGGCGTCGACTCTCGCGCCCGATCCGGCGCCGCCGCTTAGCAGGATGAAGAAGTCGGCGTTGCCAGTCTGGCGCGCTTTGCCCAGGTCGATGGTGCGGAGATGATCGAGTTCGTCTTTGTAGCGGGCGGCGGCTGCGTCGGCCTTGGTATTGCCTCCGGCGAGCGAGGCCAGGCGCTCGCGAGTTTCGGGGGCGGGGCGCAGACCGCTCATGGATAGAGCGTAGGTTTGAAGAGCTTTTTCTTTGTCGCCGCGCTTCTCGTAAATCTGGCCGAGATGGTCGCCGACTTCGCCGTGGTGGCCGAGATTCCAGGCGGCTCCAACATATTTTTCGGCGCCGGTGAGATCGCCTTCGGCGAAGTGCACCCAGCCCAGCGTGTCCCAGTAGGCGATGAGTGAGGAGACGAGTTGCAGTTCGTTGCGCGAGAGGCGATCGAGGGAAACATTGCGCAGCGCCGCGGCGGTGGCCGATACGGCCGATTCAGAGTACTGCTGGGCCCGGTCGAGGTGAGATTTCTTGAGCGAGAGCTGGTAGGCGATGTTGTTCCAGACCAGCGGGGTAGCGGCGAGTTCGACGGCGTGATCGAAGGCGGTGAGAGCCTTGTCGTCCTGGCCAAGATTCAGATAGGCGTCGCCGAGGCTGACCTGCATGTCGGGACTGTCGGGAGTGAGCGACGCGGCTTTTTCGAGCTCCGGCACGGCAAGATCGTATTTGTGCCACTCGGCGTACATTGTGCCCAGGTTTGCGTGAGCGAATTTGTCGAGCGGATTGTTTTCGAGCTGCTTGTTGAAGGCTTTGACGGCGTCGTCGTACTTGCGCTCGTTCCAGTAGACGCGGCCGAGGTTGTTGTAGGCGAATTCGTCGTAAGGATTGACTGCAAGCTGTTTCTGGAAGGCGGCGATGGCCTGGTCGTCCTCGCGCAAGTTGAAGTAAATGAGGCCAAGATTGTTCCACGCGACTTTGTTCTTGGGGTCGACTTCGGTGGCGCGCTTGAGAAGGGCTTCGGCGACGGGCAGGTTGCCGGCATCGACGGCGGCGCGGGCGGTCTCGACCAGATCGTCGGCCTTCATGTCGGCGGGGGGAACGGGCGCTCCGGCCACGGTGCTCTCGACCGAAACCTGCTGCGCGAGATCGGATTCGACGGCGCGGCGGAAGGAGAGATAGTCGGTGGCGCGAGGTGCGGGGAGTTCGGTTTGGCGAAGCGTGAGCTTGCGGCCGGCGGTTAGGACTCCGTTCTCGAGCTGATAGGTCGCCTCATACTCCGCGTAGTCGCGCTTGAGCGAGAAGGCCAGCGGCGCGTGCGCAGTGTATTTCGCAGGCAAGACCAATTTGACGTGATAGGAATACTCGGCCTTGGGGCCGAGCTTCAGCGGTTCGGCGTCGGCATCGGTGTCGTCATCGGCATCGGGAAGGCTGAACTGCACCAGCGGCAGACCGACCTCGGTTTTCTTCTTCGACCAGTCAAGGAAATTCACTTTGGAGACGTCGTAGGAGAGCGTGAACGGCTCGCGCGTAGCCGCGGGATCGCTGACTTTGAGGTTGGTGATTTCGCCGCCCAGGCTGGAGTTCACGTTCTCTACGACATGCTGCCAGTTGGCCTCGGGCACGCGGCGAAAGATGGAGCGCAGCAGAAGTTCTTCGTCGCCGCGAAACTCGTAGTGCACGTGGGCTTCGAGCTTGCCGATGTCGTTGATCTTGCCATCGATCTCGGAAACTTCGGTGTCGGGCATGGGAGTGTCGGCCGGAGTCTCTTCTAGATGGGGCTCGACTTTGGACGGCGGACTGACGGGAGGAATCACGAGCGCCTGCTTGTCGCGCAGGGTGAAAGCGAGCAGGCGGAAGGGCGCGACTTCGCTGGTGGTGTCCATCCAGACTTCGTCCTTACCCATTGGCAACATCGTGATGACGTGGTCGAACTGCGACGGCGAGGGCACGTCGGGATCGAGCTTGCGGGTCGAGTTAATGAGCACGGACGAGGCGTGCAGGCCCTCGGCTTCGAGCAGCGAGGCCAGCAGCGTGTGTTTGTCTTTGCAGTCGCCGTATTGGTTGTGGAGGACATCGGCGGCCGCGTGCGGCTGGTAACGGCCGACTCCGAGCGAGAGGCTCACGTAGCGGAAATTCCTGGCGACGAAATCGTAGAGGGCTTCGGTTTTGTCCAGATCGGTGTTGAGGCCTTTGGTCAGCTCAACAGCCTTGGCTCGAACTTCGGGGCTGGGAGCACGGCGGTCTTTTTCCAGGCCGGCATACCAGGATCCAATCTGCGCCCAGGTTTCGAACGTAGTCATCTGGATGTCGGGGCGATCGTCGTCGGGGTGGTGCTTCTTTTTCTTGGCCTTATCTTTGTCTTTGTTGCTATCGTCGTCTTCGCGGACGAGATGCGAACTCGCCCAGTGATAGATGCGTCGGCCGTTTTCTTCGCGGACCGTGGGGTCCTTGCCGGGCTTATTTTTCAGCTTGAGAGTGCGGCCTGTAGGAACATCGACGTCGACAGTTTCGTCGAGCACAATGTTGTTTTTGTCGAATTCGTATTCGGTCCAGAACTGTCCGGGCGCGAGCGCCGTATGGACCACAGTAACCACGTTGTATTCGAGCACCTCTCCAGGGCGCAGGCCGGGTACCGTGATGTGCTTCTGACGGTAGTCGGTGTAAACGGGAGCGTCGCGCTCGAGCGGAGCGCTGAGGTCTTGCACAGCGTCGTCGCCGGCTTTCACTACGGTGCCGTCTTCTTTGAGCACGCGCACGTAAGGAATCTCGACGCGCTCGTTGGCGGAGTTGTAGCCGACGGGAATCTGTCCCCACTGCTGCACGCCGGCTTCGCTTTGCACGCGGATGCGGGCCGTGACTTCTTTGCGTCCGGTGCCGTCGGCCTCGAAGCGGTAGCGCGAGTGCAGTTGCTCGATGACGAACGATTCCTGCGAGTAGTTTCGGCTGGCGGCGGTGAAAATGTCGACTTTGCCGGCCGGAGTTTCGGCGGGCTTTTGATCTGTGCTTGTCTTGGCTTCGCCGGCGGCCTGGGCGGCGGGTTTGGGGGCAGGAGCCGTGGGGCTCACTTGTTGCGCGGTCAGACTGACGGCGAGCACGGCGGAGAAGAGAAAGGAAAGGCAGCAATTGCGCATAAGTAGTTGAAAATCCTAGCTTCTATTATCCCATGATCGGGCAGGGCTGCTGGAGTGTGATTTCAGACACTTTTTTCTGTTTGAAAGTTTCAAAACGGCGGTAAAATCGCCCCCA
>Ga0210384_10005363_pt1 | contig 13986 bp, 11 predicted proteins | sample IncBWH2MmetaG_FD_160574 | JGI IMG/M metagenome (GOLD analysis project Ga0210384, IMG submission 160574) | Forest soil microbial communities from Barre Woods Harvard Forest LTER site, Petersham, Massachusetts, United States - Inc-BW-H-2-M | ecosystem: Environmental > Terrestrial > Soil >...
CTCGGCCTGTCCCTCGCCAATTGGGGCGTCGAAGCCTTCCGCAAGCTTGCGCCCGCTGGAACTCCGCGGATCGCCAACTTGCACGCCGACTGGACCATGGCCGCTTTCGCCCTGGGTTCTGCCGTCTTGGTCGGAATCATTTTCGGCATATTGCCCGCCATGCAAGCGGTTCGCTGGGATCCCCATGCCGCCCTGAAAGAAACCGGAACGGGAACCTCGCCTTCGCGGCAGCGCCTTCGCGATACCCTGGCCGTTCTGGAGATCGCGCTGGCTCTTCCCCTGCTCATCGGCTCCGCTCTACTCATCCGCAGTTTCTCGTCCCTCACTCACGCGCCCACCGGATTGCGTACCGACCATCTCATCACCATGACCATGGATCTGCCCGAGAGCAAATATCCCAAGCCCCAAGAGCAAACTCTCTTTGCCCGCCGGCTCTTCGAAGAGGTGCGCGCCGTTCCAGGAATCGAATCCGCCGCGCTCAGCAACACGCTTCCTCTTTCCGGTCACATGTCCGTTTCCGCGGGTCTACAGGTGGAAGCAGACCCGGAGACCAAGCAAGGGGCTGGCAACATTAAAATCGAATCGGTCAGCCCCTCTTACTTCCAGACCATGGGCGTCTCGATTCTGCGCGGAAGAGGATTTACGGAGCAGGACAGTGAGAACGCCGCCGGCGTTGTCATCGTCAACGAAACCATGGCTCGCGAACTATGGAAAGGGCGCGATCCTGTCGGCACCCGCCTGACCAACGGCGGAGCAAACGGCGTTTCGCATTTTCTGGTCGTGGGAGTCGCGGCGGACGTTCGCGATGTGAATATTGCCAAGCCGGCAAAAGCGGAGGTCTATTACCCGATTGCGCAGGCGCCAAGTCTTGGCGTCAGTCTGCTGGTCCGCGGAAAGCTGAATCCCGAGAGTCTCGTGCCCGCGCTGCGCGAGCGCATCTGGAGTATCGACAAAGATCAGCCGATCACCGGCATTCAAACTATGGACGCCATGGTGGCAAGCTCCGTCGCCGAGCCGCGATTCCGCACCGTGCTGTTCGGAACGTTCGCGGCATTGGGCACCGTGCTGGCGCTGATTGGAATCTACGGCGTGGTGTCCTACGCTGTTTCCATGCGCACTCGGGAAATCGGCGTGCGCGTGGCCATGGGCGCGCAGAAAAAAGCCGTGCTCCGCTTGGTCATCGGCCACGGCCTGCGCATCGCCGCCATGGGTGTGGCCATCGGCCTCGGCGCCGCATTTGCCTTGACCCGCTTCCTCGCTGCCCTGCTGTACGGGGTCACCGTCCGCGATCCGTGGACCTATGCAGGAGCCGCGCTAGTGCTGACGGCCGCCGCCCTAACCGCGTGCGTAGTCCCAGCAGGCCGCGCAACGCGCGTCGATCCTCTCGTCGCACTCCGCCATGAGTAAAGAATAATTCTCGAGCGACCGCACCCGCAGGCCGCGCGCGTACTATTGCTTGTGCGGCGCCTCCGAGCCAAGGGCCGCCGCCGCGGAATGAGCCAGTGTCTCAATACGCTTGCGGCAATCGGCATCGGCAACCGGCAGCGCCGCGGCAGCCCTATAGTGCAGAAGCGCTTTGTCCTTGTGCCCGAGCTTGGCGTGCAGATCGCCGAGCATCAGTTGGAACAGAGGATTGCCGGGATATTTTTCCGCTACTGGAGCAAGAGACTCGAGGGCCCGGGCGTACTGCTGATCGTAGCGGTGCAGATTCAACGCCAGATAAATCCGCGCGATCGTCGGAGTCAGCACACCGGAAGAGATAGCGCGCTCCAACTGCCGTACGCCCTCCTGCTTGGACCCGCCCGGAATGCCCATAAAGAAACGCAGCATTCTCGCGAACGAGCTCAGCGTATCGACGTAATAGTTGTAGAGCCCCAGCCCGAAATCCGCATCCGCTAGATGAGGTTCGATCTCCAGAGCACGCAGAAAGCTCTGCCGCCCGCGCACACCGGCCCGCGCAGCAGCGCGATTTTCGCCGCGCAAAGCGTACAGCCGTGCGGCAAAAGCATCCGCCATTCCGGCGTAGAAGTGCACTTCGGCGGAGTCGCCGCGGCGCATTTGCGCCAGCGCGAGCGAATAGGCTTGGGCAGCAAGCTCAAAGTAGTGCTGGTCAGACGCTAGCCGGGGGCGGTGGCGTGCGTCGCTCATGCCCCACTTGAAATCCGCCGAAGTACACCAGATGTTCCACCACAGCGCTTCGCCTTCGAGCAAATACCCGAGCGGGTCATCAGGATGTTCACGCTGAAACCGCCCGGCGTCGGTCGCCGCCGCGTCCAGGTCGAAGGAATAGATTTTGTCGACGATAGCGGTTACTTCCGGAGAAGGCGTGGTGCTCGACGCCCGAGATGTATGCGGAGCAAGACACCCCAGCACGGCCACAAACAAAGCGCGGGGTACAGAGCGGTGGGAAAGACGCATGAGCGTTTGGCCGTCCCCGATTCTCGAAGTAAATGCTCGAAATGGGCGGGCGCGATGATTCTAAGATGTTCGACGCGCGTTGCAAATAGAACTGTCTGCACTCGTTCAGAAATGCCGCACATTGCGGCTAGGTGAGCAGGCGCCGCCTTTGCTATTCTCGGCGGACCAATGACGCAAGGGCAAAAGCAGGAGAGCGAAGGTCTCGAGCGTCGCCTGGGGCTGAAGGAAGCCGTGGCGCTCAACATGATCGAGATCGTGGGCATCGGCCCATTCGTGGTCAGCGCACTGGTGATTCGGGAAATGGGTGGCCCGCAGGCGCTCATCGCCTGGGTTCTCGGCGCGGCGCTCGCGGTTTTCGACGGCTTCGTGTGGTCGGAACTCGGCGCCGCGATGCCACGCGCCGGCGGCACTTATGTTTTTCTGCGCGAAGCCTACGGCCCCGGCAAATGGGGACGCCTCATGTCCTTCCTGTTCATGTGGCAATCCTTTGTGTACGTGCCGCTCTCTGTGGCTTCCGCATCCATTGGATTTGCGCGCTACGCCGGATACCTGTATCCCTTGACCACCCTGCAATCGAAAGCCGTCTCCGGCGGCCTGGTGATCTTGCTGGTGATTCTGCTGTACCGCCGCATCACCACCATCGGGAAAATCTCCGTGCTGCTGTGGGCCGGCGTGGTGGGAACGCTCTTGTGGCTCATCTGGGGCGGCTTGAGCCACTTCAACGCCAGAATCGCCTTCGATTTCCCGCCTGGTGCTTTCAATCTTTCGTGGATTTGGTTTGCCGGGCTGGGTTCCGCGATGGTCAAAACGGTCTACAGCTATTGGGGCTACTACAATATCTGTCTGCTAGGCGGAGAAATTCGCGAGCCGGAAAAGAACATTCCGCGCGGCATTTTCCTTTCCATCCTCGGAATCGCCGTGCTCTACCTGCTGATGCAGACCAGCATTCTCGGCGTTGTTCCGTGGCGCGAAGCGCAAAACTCGCCGTTTGTCGCGAGCCTGGTGATCGAAAGGATCTACGGCCACGCGGCAGCACGCTTCATGACTTGGATGGTGCTGTGGATCGCCATGGCCTCGGTGTTCTCGCTGCTGCTCGGGTACTCGCGCGTGCCGTATTCTGCCGCGCTCGACGGAAACTTCTTTCCGATCTTCGCGAAGTTACATCCCACAAAAAAGTTTCCTTACGTTTCGCTGCTAGTCCTTGGAGGCCTCGCCTTTATTTTCAGTGTCTCGCTGAAATTGGAAACGGCCATCGCCGGCATCTTGGCCATGCGCCTGCTCGTGCAGTTCATCGGCCAAGCCGTGGGCGTGATGCTCCTGCGGCGGCGATGGGGATCGCAGCGGCTTCCCTTTAAAATGTGGCTGTATCCGCTCCCCGCGGTGGTTACCATCATCGGCTGCGCCATGCTGTTCTGGGCCACCGGCTCGGCGCGGAAGTGGGGCATTGCGGAGATTGCCCTGGGCATGATTGCGTTTCTAATTCGCGCGCGGGAGCTGCGGGAATGGCCCTTCGCCCGCCCGCAACCAATAGTGCAGAGCGGTACGTCTTAGTGACACGACCTATGACACGAGGTTTCGAGTGAACGCCAAACCAGCAAGCGTCCTACACCAGCTTTTAGTTGCAGCTCTGTTCGCTTGCGCCACCGCTTCCACCGCGCCAGCGCAGTTTGCGCCGCAGCCCGGGACCGGCCCCGGCCTGCCTGAAACCATCGAAGCCATCGACAGCGCGCGCGTAACCACGCGCATCCTGTACGTCACCGCGCACCCGGATGACGAATCGAGTTCCGTGCTCACCTATCTCGCGCGCGGCTTGCACGCTGACGTAGCGCTGCTTTCGCTCACGCGTGGCGAAGGCGGGCAGAACGCTCTCGGTCCCGAGCAAGCGCCGCAACTCGGCCTGATTCGCACGCAAGAGCTGCTGGCAGCGACGCGCGGCTACGGCGTGAAACTCTATTTCACGCGCGCCAAGGACTTTGGCTATTCCAAAACGCCCGAAGAAACCGAAAAAGTCTGGGGCGACCAAGTCCTCGAAGACATGGTCCGCGTGATTCGCACCTTCCGCCCAAACGTGGTCATCAACAATTGGGGCGGCGTTCACGGCGGCCACGGCCATCATCAAGCGTCGGGAGTTCTGACGCCGCAAGCAGTGCGCATGGCCTCCGACAAGAACGCATTCCCCTCGCAACTCAGTGAAGGACTCGCGGTGTGGCCGGGCGAACCGGGCAAAGTCGATGTCCTGGACATGGAACGCGGCAGCGACAAGCCCACTGGATACATTCTCCCGCTCGACGAGGTTTCGCCCTTATGGGGCAAAACCTGGCGCGAAATCGGCATCGATGCCTTCGCCAATCACCGCACCCAAGGCATTTCCGCCTTCTTGAACTCTCCGTTCATCCGCCGCCCCATCGCCCTGAAACGCGAAGACGGTGCCCCGTTCGATCCCGCGATTCTCGCTCAGCCGCTATTGGCGCTCTTGCCCACCGAGGACTGCAAAAAAGGTGACACGCGCTGCGACATGCTCAAGGAGGCCGATTCTGAAATCCTTGGTGCCAGAGAAGCGGCTCTGAAGTTGGATTGGCCTGCGGCGACTAGTCTTCTCCAGCAAGCGCATGCACGCATCGGGTCGTTTCTTCCAAATTGCGAAATAGGGGTCATGGCCAACCTACCGTCGGCCAGGCAAATATGGTTTGACGAAAGGGACCGAATCTGGAACGCAATCTATCTAGCTGCAGGTCTTGAAGTGATTGCCGAGGCAGATCACACGAATCTGGTTCAAGGTGAAGACGCGACACTGACGGTGGCTTTCCATTGCCGGTCGGGAGTGGATTGCCCGGTGCAGGCCGGCGATGACGTGGTGCTTCTAAGAACAGACCATTCTTACTATCCAGACAAACAGGACCGAGCAGACTTTTCCAGCGGCGCCAAGTTTCCGTTTTCTGTCGGACCCGTAAAACCTCCTTCATCCGGGGAACTCCTGCAAGCGACGCCGAACCCTGCGGTGGAAGTCCTGTTGCGGCTGAAGGGGCGGCCTATTTGTGCCGAGTTCGACCGCGTGCCCGTTACCCATGTGGAGGCGACGTCGACGCGCGTTGATCGCGTGCCAGTGCGGATTGTGCCGGCCTACACGCTGGAAGTGGAGCCCCAGCAGGCAATTGAAGTGCTGGCAAAGCAGAGCGGACCCTTTGACGTCTTGCTGAAAGTGCATTCCTACGCTGCCAAAGCTGCGAGCGTAAGCGTGGGACTGGATATACCCGCTGGTTGGACCGCGAGCGAGCCGCAGCAAATTGCATTTGACGGCCTTGGCGACCGTTACGTGAAAATGAAAGTTACACCACCGAAGCAGATCGCTGCGGGAAACTACTCCATCGCCGCATACGTCAAACGCGGCAGCGACAAATTCAACACTTCGCTCACGCCGCTGCCCTCGCTGCCAACGCAACTGTGGGAAGAGCCGGCGGAGTGCGTCATCCACGCATTCGACATCAGCGTGCCCGCAAATTTCCGCGTGGGCTACATCGCCGCCGAGGGCGAACCCATTCCAGATTCCCTGCGCATGCTCGGGGTCAGCGTCGAACTGCTGGACGCGCAAGCCCTGGCATTCCGCGATCTATCCAAATTCGATGCCATCGTCACCGGAAACCGCGCCTACGAACTGCGCGCCGACCTCCAGGGCGCGAATCAGCGCCTGCTCGATTACGTCTCGAGCGGCGGAACCCTGGTGGTGCAATACAACACCGCCATTTCCTGGGATGCCCGCCAGTACGCTCCTTATCCCGCCAAAATCGGCAATCCCACTCCACGAATCACCGACGAAACTTCCCCGGTAAAATTCCTGAAGCCCGACGATCCTCTCCTCAATCGCCCCAACAAAATCACCCAGAACGATTTCAACGGCTGGGTCCAGGAGCGTGGCCTCTATTTTTGGAAAGATTTTGATCCCAAGTACACGCCGCTGCTCGCCATGAACGATCCCAGCGAAGCCGAACTCAACGGTGGCCTGGTTTACACCAAGTACGGCAAAGGAACCTACATCTACACCGGCCTGGCCTTCTTCCGCCAACTGCCGGAAGGCGTCCCCGGCGCATTCCGCCTGTTCGTAAACTTGCTCAGCGCCTCGCGCGAAAAATAATTTCGCGATCCTCGCCCCGCTCGCACCAGCGCGAGCCGTTGTCTGGATGAGTGCACGCCCGCAAATGGCTGTGCCGCAACGGATAAGGTGAGCGTACTATCCTCGCAAGGTGGAGGATTTCAGGAAACATGACAACAAGCACTGCAAGATGGTGTGCGCGGGCATCGCGCCGGATGTTGGTTGTACTGACGGCTATCGCTTTGCTTCTAGCCGGGGCCGGTCCCGCCGCCGCGCAAAAAGATAAAAAGAAGAAAAAGACCGCCGACACGCCGACCGACACCGGCAAGCCCATGATCCCCATGGCCGACGAGCAGCAAATCGACTACATGATTTCGGACATGCTCGGCGCCTGGCAACTCGGCAACATCGACAAGCTCCACCAGGACTATTCCGACGACGTATCCGTAGTCTCCGGAATCTGGACTCCGCCGATTATCGGCTGGACCAACTATCTGGCGGTCTACCAGCAGCAGCGCGCGCGCATGCAGCAAGTGCGCCTCGATCGCACCAACACCTACATCAAAGTGAGCGGGAGTTTTGCCTGGGCCTGCTACCAATGGGACTTTTCAGGAACCCTGGACGGCCAGCCCAGCGCAGCGCAAGGTCAAACCACGCTAGTATTGGAAAAGCGCAACAACCGCTGGGTCATCGTCCACAACCACACTTCCATTGCGCAACCCGGCCAGCCGCAGGCGACTCCGCCCGGCAATCTGGCAAACACACCGCCAACGACCCCGCCGCCAGCCGCAAAACCCCCGGCGCGATAACCGCTAGCGTTCGGCGGGCACCTCAGGCTGGCTAGAAGTTCTGCTTCAGCCCGTTGTAGACCCACATCCCCGCGATGACTAGCAGCAAAGCTCCCGCGGCGATGCCGGTCCCAAGCAACGGCTTGGACAACCTGGTGATTTTCGCCACCAGCTCCCGCTGCTCCCGGGCCATATGCTCTTCGGCGGCGTCCAGGAAGATCTGATCATCTTCATGGCTGGTCAGGACGCTCCGCCAAATGAACAGTAGAATGAAGACCCCGGTTAGGATCCCCCAGACGATCAGCAAGTAGAGAATGGGCCCCTGAATCGAATTTTCCATGGCAACTCCCGTAGGAACCGATCCGCAATGGCTGGCCGCCCCCAGAAGCGGCTCCATAGCGAACACAAAGGGGTGACTGCTTATGCGCCGGAGTATAGCACCGTAAATCCAAAAATCCACTGGAAGTTATTCATAATACTAATGCTTCCGGGTCGGCCGCCGGAGATGCCAACCCGCCTGCCCCAGAGTGCGTTGACAAAGAAAGTTGCCGTGGGCACAATGATTTTGCCTCGTTTTTACCTCACTCGTGCCCGAGTGGCGGAACTGGCAGACGCGCTAGCTTCAGGAGCTAGTGATCGCAAGGTCGTGGAGGTTCGAGTCCTCTCTCGGGCACCAATTTCCTCTCACTCTTTTTCCAATTCCAAGAAAGCCCTTTAGCGGAAGTCTGGCGTGCCCCAGGTTCTTTTTTTGAACCTGGGTCTTGACTCTGACCTTCTACCGGAAGCTTTCGAGCAGGCGCTCGGCATTAATCGCGCCTTCAGGCGTATCCTCGTGCTTGAAATAGACGAACACGTCGCCCTTCTCGAGCAACTGCTGAATCCGTTTCTTCAGCTTGGCGACGCTTGCCGCCGAGTAGTCTTCCTTGCGCAGCCGCAGATAAGCGAAGTTCGCGGTTTCCACTTCCGGCGTGATCAGCTTTTCGCTTTCCGCCTGGCAGAGCGCGGCATTGGCCCCGCGCAGCAGATCGTAAACCTCATCGCTGAACCAGGACTCGTGCCGGAACTCGAGCGTCGCGGGGACCCGGCGCGGCAGCCCGTTCAGGAAATCCTTGAGCAGCGCCGTGTCGCACTTTACAAACGGCGGCAATTGAAACAACACCGGGCCGAGTTTGTCGCCATCCTGCAGCGGCCGCAGCGCATTCAGAAAATCGGTTGTGATCTGCGTAGCGTCCCGCAGCCGCTGCACGTGCGTAATCCGCTGATTCGCCTTTACCGCAAATTTGAAACCCGCCGGCACTTCCGCCACCCATTTGGTCAGCAGCTTCTCCGTTGGAAAAGCCCGGAACGTGTAGTTCACTTCCACGGTGTTCAGCCGCGTGGCGTAATAGCTCAGAAACTTCGCCGACGCCAGCTTCGCCGGATAGAAATCCGGCTTCCAGGTCGCATACGTCCAGCCTGAAGTGCCAGCATAAAGAGTGCTCATAGCCAAGAGTGTACCGGAAAGTGCCCGGCCGAGTGCCTGCTGTCATTTACACGGCATTCACAATCGCCGGAAAACGCCCCAGACAATTAGTTGTTTAATGAGCAATCCAGCCAGTAGAATGAACCGGCCCACAGCTTGAAGCGCGGCCAAGAGGAACTATTCTCGACCCTACCCAGAGAATTGGCAGCGCCCTACGCACGGCCGCAACCCGCCGGGCGCTAATCCTGCGGTTCCTTCTCAAGCCGGCAGCAATCCTTTTTGTCGCGGCCCTCGCTCTGGTGCTTTTTTCCCCCGGATGCAAGAAAGAATCTCCCTCCCCCGCGTCCAGCGACAGGCGCACGCAAGCTCCCCGCGGCTCCATCGAACTGGTTTTCCCCTACGGTTCGGAAAAAGAAAAGTGGATCAACGACGTCACCGCCGCCTTCAATCGCAGCAACACCAGGACACCAGGCGGCAAGCCCATCTTCGTTCGCGCCCTGCCGATGGGCTCGGGCGAAACCATCGACAATATTTTGTCCGGCAGGCTGCAAGCCCATCTCGCCAGCCCCGCATCCGCCTCCTTCATCAAGCTGGGCAATGCCGAGTCTCGCACGAAAACCGGCAAAGATCTGATCGCCGCCACCGACAACCTAGTGCTTTCGCCGGTGGTCATCGCCATGTGGAAGCCCATGGCCGAAGCCATCGGCTGGGGCAGGAAGCCCCTGGGCTGGACCGACATTCTGGCCCTGGCGAAAAATGAAAAAGGCTGGCAAGCCTACGGCTACCCGCAGTGGGGCAAATTCAAGTTTGGGCATACCCATCCGGAATTCAGCAACAGCGGCCTAATCTCGCTCTTTGCGGAAGCCTATGCCGCGTCAGGAAAGACGGCTGGGCTTAAGCTGGCCGATCTGGAAAGACCGCAGACCCAGCAATTCATCGCCGGCGTCGAACAAAGCGTCGTGCATTACGGCAGCTCCACTGGCTTTTTCGGCCGCAAGATGTTCACCAATGGTCCCGAATATCTGTCCGCGGCAGTGCTGTATGAAAGCATGGTGGTCGAGTCGTATTCACAAGCCAACATGCCCTTCCCCGTCGTGGCCATTTATCCCAAGGAAGGCACCTTCTGGAGCGATCATCCCGTCGGCATCGTCGAACGCGATTGGGTCAGTCCGGAACATCGCGAAGCCGCCAAGATTTACATCCAATATCTGCTGGCGCGCGCGCAGCAGGAAAAAGCCATGCAGTACGGATTCCGCCCCGCTGCAGTCGATGTAACTTTGGCCGAGCCGCTCGATTCCGCTCACGGCATCGATCCCAAAGAGCCCAAGACCACTCTGGAAGTTCCCTCCGTCGAAGTCATCAACGGCATTCTGCAAGTCTGGAAGGCGCAAAAGAAACACTCCAACATCGTTCTCGTCCTCGATACCTCCGGCAGCATGAGCGAGGAAGGGAAAATGACCAGCGCCAAAGAAGGCGCCAAGCAACTGGTCGAGCTGCTCGACGACGGCGATACCTTTTCCTTCTTGCCCTTCAGTTCCGAATTGCACTGGACCCAGCAGGACGCCTCCGTAAAAAACCTGCGGGCGCAATTGCTGGTGAATGTCGATTCCCTGTTCGCCAGTGGCGGGACCGCCCTGTACGATTCCATCGACGCCGCATACCAGCACCTCGCGGGCGCCAAGAACAGCGATTCCAAAATTCAGGCCGTGGTGGTGCTCACCGATGGCGAAGATACCGAAAGCAAGATGAAATTAAATGAGCTCATGGAACGTATTCGATATAACGGCGAAACCCGAGCCATCCATGTCTTCACCATTGCTTACGGTCGCGACGCCAAAAAGAGCATTCTGCAGCAGATCGCCGAAGCCACGCAGGCCAAATTCTATGAAGGCAATCCGAAGGACATCGTGGAAGTCTTTCGTGATATCTCCACCTTTTTCTAGGTAGCAGGGGCACTCCTGTTTACCCTGAGTCTTGAAGGGCCGGTGCAGCGTAAAATGAGGGCCAGCTTGTCACCTAGGACCGGAAAAGTAGCAAGTGTCATTCCGAGCGAAGCGAGGAATCTGCTTTCCCAAACATGAAGGAAACCCGCTAAATGGCTGACGGCCCAAAACTAACAGGCTTAGGCAAATTCTTCATTTTCCTCTTCGTGGTTCTCTGTGTCGGCGGCGCCTACTACTTTTTTATCGGCAAGTCGCAGCTAAGCTCGGGCACCAAGAACTCGCCTTCCTCCGCCGGAATGTTCGATTCCTTGAGCGGTAACCAGGTCGAAATCGGCATCGCTTATGGCACCGAAAAACAACGCTGGCTGGAATGGGCAGTTCAGGAATTCTCGAAGACCCGCGACGGCAAGAAAATCAAAGTCAATTTGATTCCCATGGGCTCGCTCGAGGGTGCTCACGCTTTGCTGAACGGCGATCAGCGCATCGACGTGTGGTCACCCGCCAGCGCGCTCTACAAAGACACGTTCGTCCAGGAGTGGCAGGTCAAGTACAGCCAGAATCCCATTATCAAGGAAGAGCCGCTGGCGCTCTCCCCGATGGTCTTCGTCATGTGGGAGGAACGCTACCAGGCCTTCCTTCAGAAATATAAAACTGTTTCCTTCGCCACCATCGGCCAAGCCCTCCAGGAAAAAGGCGGTTGGGACGCCATCGCTCAGAAGCCCGAGTGGGGCTTGTTCAAGTTCGGGCACACCCATCCCAACGAATCGAACTCCGGCCTGATGACCATCGTTCTTTCCGCGTACTCCTATCAGAAAAAGTCGCGCGATTTGCAGTTGAAAGATGTCGTCGATGTCGGCTTTCAGAACTGGCTGCAATCTTTTGAACGCGGCGTCAGCGGCCTCTCCAACAGCACTGGGAACATGATGAAAGAAATGGTCCTGAAAGGGCCCTCCTCCTACGACGCGCTTTTTGTCTATGAGAGCGTGGCCATTGACTATCTCAAAAACGCCGAGGGCCGGTGGGGCCAGCTGCGCGTCGTCTATCCTGAATACAACGCCTGGAATGACAATCCGTATTACATTATCGATGCGCCCTGGAGCACCAAGGATCAGCGCAAGGCCTCGCAGACATTTCTGGAATTTCTTTCGAGCGAAGCGATTCAAAAAGAATCGTTGACCCACGGATTCCGACCGGCGAATCCCGCGGTGCCCGTGAAGTTTCCAGAAAGCCCGTTTGTGAAGTTTGCTGACTATGGCGTGCGCGTCGACCTGGCAAAAATCTGCGAGGCGCCGCGCGGCGAGGTAGTCAGCAATTTATTGCAGAGCTGGCAGCGCAGCCAGGCGAATCGCTAGCTCCCTAGGGAGTTTCGAGAGATTCTTGGGACGTGCACGGCAGAAAGGGGAATCACAGCGATGTGGCAAAGATTCGCGAATCTCGTTCGAGGATTCTTTGGTCTGTTCATCTCTGGCCTTGAGCGCCAGAATCCGGAAGCGCTGCTCGAAGTGGAAACTGAGAATCTCCGCAAGCAGATCGCGCAATACAACCAGGGACTGGCTTCGCACGCAGGCCTCTGCGAAAGCCTGATGAGCCAAATCAAGAAGCTGGAATCGGAAGAACGCGACCTGCGCGCGAAAGCTGCCGCCAATCTGCGCGCCGGCAATCGCGCCGCCGCCGGGCAATACGCGCTACGGCTGCAGACCGTCCAGCGGGAGCTCGAGGAAAACCGCAAGCAGATGGAACAAGCGGAAACTACGTACAAGGACTTGCTCAAGGCCCGCGACGTCGCCGTCAGCAACGCCCGCGCCAAAATCGAATCGCTCAAATCCAGCATCAGCGATATGAAGATGAAGCGCGCCATGGCCGAACTGACCGAAATGGCTTCCGGCATGATCACGTCCATCGGCGGGTCCGGCGACACACTGGATCGGCTGCAAACCATGGTCGAGGAAGAGCGCAACAAAGCCGCCGGCCGCGCCCGCGTGGCACGTGATTCCATGGACATGTCCGGCGTGCAACTCAAAGAAGCGGAGCAGAACGCCCTGGCCGACCAGGCCCTCGCCGATTTCGCTGCCAAAGAAGGCATTGCTCTCGATCCCAGCACGAGCACCCAGGCGCAGCCCGGTGCTGACGCTCCGGTCAAATCCATGGGACCACAGACGGAAAAGAACTGACGCTACGGTAGAATACAGACACCGTGTGGCGTTACCTGAAGGCAGCATTCTTGGTTGGCGTGGATGTGCCCTCGCTGGGGCGCATTCCCGTGAATGCCTTGGCAGCCGCCGGTTTTTTCATCTTGGGCTTCGGGCATCCCGGATTCTGGTTTCTCGGGCTGGCCGCGGAAGCGGCCATCGTTCCCGCTCTAGCTTTCAACAAACGCTTTCAAAATGTGGTCAATGCCGAAGACCGGCAACTTTCCGACGGCGATTCGCAAGCCAAGCGTCTCTCGCTGATCCAGACGCTCCCGGTCGAATACAGGAAGCGACTTAGCGATCTGGATCGGAAATGCGCCAAAGTTATCGAGGTCTATCAGAATGCGCAAGCAGAAGTGTTCCTCGTGGATACCAACCGCGACGCTTTGGACAACCTCAAGTGGGTGTATCTCAAGCTGCTGATCGCACGCTATCATCTGCTCACCGCGGGAACCGACGACACCCCGCAGAGCCTGGAGAAGAAAATCAATTCCCTGCAGCAGGAGCTGCAGGACACCGATGAGACTCCGGCGCTGCGCCAATCCAAGGCGGCTACGCTCGACATCCTGAAACGGCGCCTCGGCAACATCCAGCGGCGCGAGGAATCGCTCGAGGAAGTGGAGAGCGATCTCACGCGCGTCGAATCGCAAGTAGACTTGATCCTGGACAATGCGGCGATGCAAGGCAAGCCGCAGACGATTTCAACGGATCTCGAGCTGTCGAGCGACTTGGTCAGTGGCGGAATGTTTGGCGATGCGGAATCCGCCGTAGCGGATATCGACCGCGACTACGGCAAAACGCGCACCACCGTGCGCACTGCCGCCACGCCGGAGAAATCATGAGCGATCCTGTGGCTACTCCGCCGGTGGCCCAGTCCGCTCGCGTGGCTTCCACCGCGCTGCCCGCCTGGGCTCGCACGCTTACCGATCTCTACGAAAGCAATGCCGCCAGCCAATTCATCGTCTTCGGAAATATCAGCGACCGCATGTTGTTGCCGGGGCCCCCTGCCCCGCGCCTCGGCGCGCTGCCGGACTTTCTGCTCGAAGTTCTGCTTTCACGTTTCGATGTGGTCTTGAGCTACGACCTGGGAAACGGCATT
>Ga0210384_10005365_pt1 | contig 13981 bp, 15 predicted proteins | sample IncBWH2MmetaG_FD_160574 | JGI IMG/M metagenome (GOLD analysis project Ga0210384, IMG submission 160574) | Forest soil microbial communities from Barre Woods Harvard Forest LTER site, Petersham, Massachusetts, United States - Inc-BW-H-2-M | ecosystem: Environmental > Terrestrial > Soil >...
CGGGCCAGGAAGCTCTTCCGCCGCTCCGTGTCGGCGACGAGCGCGGCGTCGACTCCTTCCTTCTCCGCGGCGAGCGTGATGATCTCCTCGTCGATGTAGCGGAAGCCCAGACGATCGGCGACAGTACGACCGATCGTTTCGCCTCCGGCGCCAGTCGCGTGCGAGATCGTCACCACTCGGGTCGGGATTCGTCGTCCTCCTGGAACGCAGCGGTTCGCGGCCCGGATTATACCTCGGTCGACACCTGAGAAGCGGCCAGTCGTGGACGGGTCAAATTGATTTAGATTTCAATCGCGATATCGTTCCCCGTAACCTTGACCGGGTAGCTCTGGACGCCGGTCGCGGCAGGCGGCCCCAAGACCCCTCCGGTCCGCACGTCGAACTCGGCGCCATGCCGGGGGCACGTCACCGTCGTTCCCTCCAGCTCCCCTTCAGACAAGGGGCCGCCTCGGTGCGTGCACGTCGCTTACGGCAAGACCTCACCCTGCAGGTCAAACAGGGCAATTTTCTTCCCGTCGACCTCGACGCATTTGACCGGTTGCTCACCCATCTCATCAGTCGTGGCGACCTTGATGAATTTGCCCCGCCGGGTCAGCCCTCGGCGAGAAGCTGATGCTTCACAAGCACCCAGAGGATCGAGTCTATACCGTGATTTCCGGCGTCTTTTATATCGGACTGGGTGACGAATTCGACGCGAGTAAGTTGGAAGCCTATCCGCCGGGGGCCGTGATCACTCTCCCTGGCAACACGCCCCATTTCCACTGGGCGAAATCCGGCGAGTACGTCACACAAATAACCGCGATGGGGCCGCTTGGACTAGAATGCCTCAGCGCGAAAGACGATCCCCGAAACAACAACTCGTAGGAGGAGTCTCAGAAGAAACAGCGCGGCTTGACGAGTCGCACACTCCGATTCCGCTAAAGCATTTGGCTTCTTGTCAAATTGAGGGCTCAAGATGAACGATCAACAAGAGAAGGAGCAGTATTCTGGAGTGCGAGATCAAGAGATCCGTGCGGCACTGGATCAGCATTGGGCGGCGTCCGATACCAACGATTTTGAAACGGAGCACCGCGTCTATCACGAGGACGCGGTGCTGGAATACCCGCAGTCAGGCGAGCGAACCCGCGGTCGACGCAACATACAGAACCAGCGCGCTAGTCAGCCGAGCAAAAAGCGGTTTGCTGTCCGACGAATCATTGGCAGCGGTGATCTTTGGATCACCGAATTCATCCTGACATATGACGGCAAGCCGTCGTACACCGTGAGCATCATGGAGTTCAGGGGCGACAAGGTTGCGCGGGAAACGCAGTACTTTGCGGATCCATTCGTGGCTCCCGCATGGCGCGCTCAATGGGTCGAAAAGATGGACCCTTAATCTCGAGGCGCGAGAATTGGCTAACGACACCGCATTTGCGATTTGCCGCATACTTGTTGAGAACAGAGATTAACGCCAGAGACCCGCCAAGTCCTGATTAACACGGTTACCAGAGAAGTCGAACTGTATGATTTGGGGGATCGTTACAGCACATCCTCCGATGGAGGGACAAGAGGTGGATTGGAAACGGTTGGTCCAGTTTGCGCTGCTGGGTAGCAGTGATTTGGAACAATATGCCATCCTGCTGGTACGCGTTTCGCTCGGGCTGTTCTTCGCCATCTCCGGGGCAAACAAATTGTTTGTCGCCGGCAGCACGCAAACTATGTACGAAACGCTCGTTAGGGCCAAAGTCCCGTCTCCCCGCCTGATGACTTATGTCGTATCGGGTGTCGAGTTCGTTGGCGGATTCTTGCTGACCGTGGGATTTCTTTCGAGCCTCGCTTGCGTGGCTTTATTGGTCGATATGCTTGTCGCCATCCTGACCACCAAGCTTTCCGCCATGCCTAAAGGACTTTCGCCTCTTAACTGGCTCGACGATTTCCTCTACCTGCCGGAAGTGCTGTACGTGCTCTTCTTTGTCTGGCTGATCTGCTCTGGTCCGGGGAAGTTCAGCGCCGACTACTGGCTCGCCGGCAAGTTACCGAGGTGATCCGATCGACGAAGCAGCTTGTTGCTAAAGAGCTTGATGGTCATTGCCAGAATGTGGCAGCCGCAGGACCGACGCTGAGTTGTGAAGAAGCCGTCGTGAGCAATCGGCGCGTCAGGCAGATTCATGCGAAGCCTCCTGTTGCCGATAAATTAGGATGCAGCGGGCAGCTAGTTTAGGAGCGATTCCCAGTTGGCTGGCACCCTTCCTGCGGGTCCAGGTGCGCGTTGACTTTCGGGATGCGAATGCGGCGGAAGCAACTCCACACCCTTGATCATCCCCTGCTTTTCGTAATCGAAGAACCAATCCTCACCCGGCTCGAAACTGGCAATGATCGGATGCCCTGTCGCTGCCGCATGCTTGGATGCGTGCTGGCGCGGAGAACTGTCGCAGCAACCGATGTGCCCACACTCCGCACACCGACGGAGATGAAACCACCAACCTTTCGGTGACGCCAGGCATTCCACACACCCATCGCCACTCGGTTTCGAAGCGAGGTTGATTCCGCGCAGATCCTTTTTCATTCCCGATTGTCCTTTCGTATCCTCTGTGGGCCTCTGCCGGGTAGAGATCGACCCAATAGACCTTCCGCAGCTGCTGTGCCTCGCATGGCGTCTTTCTTTTTCACTACGGGCGCGCCTGCGCCGGCTCGACGATGGGAAAATCTGCAGGAATGTCCTCGAGCATGGCGACCAACTCGCCGAGCTTGCCCGGCTCTCCTTCGACTTTGATGTCGCCGGCCTTGATGGCGTTGGCGAATGTTGTCTGCCTGACCAGGATCGAATCAAGGGTCGCACGGGTCAGGATGAAGCCAGCATCCGCTTTGGCCGCGAGCCTGCCGCGCAGGTTCGTGAGAGCCGAGTTCTCCAGATTCATGGTGACCGTTTCGCCGAGATCGGTGAACGTCCAGTTGAGAACCATGGCCTTGCCCTCGGCCTTCTCGGGATTGAGACGGACCGCCCACAGGTCGAAGATCATCTCGATGGACAGCGACTTGATCACGTCGAGGGAGAGCGCAGCGACCGGGGGCAGCTTCGTGACGCCGTTGCGCAGCTCCATCGCCCCCATCAGATACGCGTTGCGCCACGTGGCCGCCTCGGCCTGGTAGCCGAGTTGCTCTAGCGCGTCAGCGGCCAACTCGCGCGCCTGCCTATTGCCGGGATCGGCGAAGACCACCTGGTTCATGACGCTCGCGACCCACCGGTAGTTGCCGGCCTTGAAGTCCTCGCGGGCGCGCGCGATCGCGGCGGCAGCGCCGCCCATGTATTCCACCGTCTTGCGCGCGTACTCGACTGGCGGCAGCGGCGACAGATTGGCAGGATTCGCATCGTACCAGCCGAGATATTTCTGATAAACCGCTTTCGCATTGTGGCTCAGCGTTCCGTAGTAGCCACGCGTAGACCAATCAGTGCCCAGACTGGCTGGCATCTTCAGGGTTTCCGCGATGTCGTTTGGCGTGTAGGCCCGGTTGATCAACCGCACCGATTGGTCATGGATGAACTTGTACATGTCGCGCTGCTTTTTGAGGAAGGCCGCGATGTTCTCTGCACCCCAGGTCGGCCATTGATGCTGCGCGATCAGGACATCGGTGCGATCGCCGTAGCGATCGAGGGATTCATTGATGTAGCTGGACCACAGCCTGGCGTCGCGCACCTCCGCGCCCCTGAGCGCGTAGAGATTGTGCATGGTGTGGTTCGTATCCTCGGCCATGTTCAGGACCCGAAATTGGGGGAAATACAAGGTCATCTCGGCGGGCGCTTCCGAGCCGGGGACGAGATGGAATTCGATGTCGACGCCGTCAATCGTGCGGACCTCGTAGCTCTGCATGATCAGGTCGGTCGGCGCGGTCAACGTGAGGGTTCCGCCCCGCGGAATGGTCTTTCCATGGCCTGCATCGACCTGGCCACGTTCGCCGGGCGGCAAGACTGGGCCGAACTGATAGAGCGAGCGGCGGAGCATCGCGTTGCCGACCATGACGGTTTCGGCCGCGGCATGGTCCATGAATCGGTCGGGGGCGAAGATCTTCACGGTTCCGGCGCGGACAGCATCGTCGCCGACGACCCCCTTCACGCCACCGAAATGATCAGCGTGCGGATGGGTGTAGATGACCGCAACGACCGGCTTGCGGGGACGGTTTTGGTAGTAGAGGTCCAGGGCCGCCTTGGCCGACTCGGCCGCGGTCAACGTATCGATGACGATCAACCCTGTATCGGACTCCACGATCGTCATGTTTGAATCGTCGAGGCCGCGTATCTGGTAGATCCGGTCGACGACCTTGAAGAGACCGTTGAACGTGTTGAGCTGCGCTTGGCGCCACAGGCTGGGATTGACCGTCGCCGGCGCGTTGCCTACCAGGAACGCGTAGCGCTTGATCGACCAGATCGTTCGCTGCCCGTCGACCGACTTGATGTCGTCCGGCAACGGCGCGATGAAGCCGCGCTGCGCATCGTCAAAGTCGGCGTGGTCGCCGAATGGCAGCGATCGCAGGACCTCGGCATGCTTCTGCCGCGTTGCCGGTTCGGGATCCTTGGGCTGGGCCAGCGCTGCAGATGCGCTCAGCATCAGGATTGCGCCGGCGAGTAACCCGCAGCCCGTGGCAAGGAGGGGATATGCCGAGGCAGGAACGCAGTAGAGAACCCTGTACTGATTCAGCATTGGCTGACCCTCCGTCGCATTCGCGGACAGGTGATCCGGGGCGGTGGTAGGAAGTGGCGGAGCGCTCCACGAGAAGGGGTCGCTGGGCGGAGAACCCCTCGGGCAAAAAGCAGGGAGACCCCGTTGATGACCATCAGGTGAGGATCGTACTCGAGCCACTACATTAACGGAAGTGTCGGCGGGTCAGCGATAGCGGGGCCACAACCTAAAGGCTACTCGGGCTGCCCGGACACACGCCACCGGTTTTGGATCCGACCAGGCAGCCCGGTTCGCCGATCTGCTTCTCAATGTCTTTCTCGATCACCAACCCCACAGGCCCCAGCCCCCCCACCAGTTCATCGACGCGTCCAGGTTCGCCTGCGCCGCCGCCATCTGCTCATCGGCGATTTTCTTCTGAAGGCTGAGCTCCTGAAGCTTCTGGTAACGCTGCTCGTCACCTACGTAGAGGCACTTGCACGTCTTGGGGTCGGCATAGACGTACTGCGGCTGGCCGTTGCGCACGTCCCGCACGACCGTCCGCGGGGTCAGCGTCTGCAGATGCGCGAGCTTCTCGGGCGTGTCGGCCGGCTCCACGTGAAAGCCCGCGGCCGCCAGGACCTGCTCGGTTTCGGCAGTCTGATGCGCGCGAATAGTGGCACAGCCGGTCACGCTGAGTCCCAGCGCGACGAGAGGCAGGATCCGTATCGTCCATCGCCGCGTTTCTCGCATATGAAGCATCTTGAAGCCCTCCTCTGTTCATCAGCGGGGCGGCCTGCGTTTCCCGGCCCACTATTGGGAGGACCGCGTCGACGATGCCGATTGCACCCGGAATCAGATCCGGCAAGAACGCGACAGGTGGGATAGAAATCGCAAGGATTGGCAAGCGGAACCTGCGCATAGACCCACCCGCCAACCCGGCTGAAGAGCTGATCGGGGGCCCAGAATTCGTCCGATAGCGCGGGAGGTCGTAGCTTAGGCGCCGCTTCGCCGGGTGGCCCTCCGATTCAGCAGGAGCAGGTTCCGCACGACCTCCCACGGCCAGTACGTCACCGTGTACCGCCCGAGCACGAGCACGGACTGTGCGGCGGCCGGCGGTCTGTTCGATGGACGACGGTTGTTGCGTCAGGGGCACGACTCATTCATGGATAGTTTCGCAGCCTCACGTCTGACTCGTTGTCACCAGCTGCCCGACAACACGCGGCGGCAATGGAAGAGGTCGCCGGCGTCCTCTGAAAAGAGGAGCGGCTGATGTTGCTGCGGCTTCTTCAGAAGCTGGGAAAAGGCGGGGCGGATGAGCCTTAGGCGCGGCGGATGGTTTCAGCGGTACCGCGCGGTCGGCAAGGCGCATAGCCGATATGGCACCTCTTGGATGCGGCCGTATAATCACAGGGTGGTGGAGACTGAGGTCGGGGGAGACCGAGAGACTTCTGCTGGGTCTCGCGGCCAATGAGGCAGCGATCGAGTTGCAAGAGGCACGGCTCATGAGCGAACAAGAGCGGGTCGCAAGGGAGCTTGATCAACGGGTCGCACAACGGACTAGGGAACTTGCAGCCGCCAACGAGGATCTGAAATCGGAGCTTGCCCAACGCAAACGGGCAGAATCCCTTGTATCCGCCGAGAAGCGAGCGTTGGAAATGGTCGCCCACGGCGCGAACCTCGCGGACATTTTGCAGGAGTTGTGCCGCGCGATTGATGCTCAGGCTCCTAGCACTATCTCATCGGTTCTCCTGATGGATCCAGACGGCGAACGGCTGCGACCCGCGGCCGGGGACCGGGTTCCCAACGGCTGGGCTCAGGCCATCACCCCGGTGACGATCGGCCCGTGCGTCGGTTCGTGCGGGACGGCGGCATTCCTGAAGAAACCGGTGATCGTGTCGGACATCGCGAGTGATCCGTTATGGGTCGACTTTCGGGATATCGCGTTGGGTCACGGCCTGCGCGCCGCTTGGTCCCAGCCTCTTCTTTCGAAGAATGGTGAAGTTCTCGGCACATTTTGCTTGTACTACCTCGAAGTCCGAAGCCCGAACGGCAGCGATCTCCGATTGCTCGAGGGCGCGGGTCACGTCGCCGTCATTGCGATCGAGGGAGAACGAACACAGGCGGCGCTCACGAAGGCATTCGAGGAGATCAAGAAGTCGGAGGCTCAACTTCGAGAGATCGTCGACGCCATCCCGCACGCCATCACCGTCCTGGCACCGGATGGGAATACGCTCTACGTGAATCGGGTCGCGCTGGACTACACCGGTCTCACGATGAGCGAGGTCATGGCCCCAGACTATCGCGCACGGGTCTTTCACCCGGACGATGTAGAGAGATTGCGGGACGAACGCCAAAAGGCGCTTGCACGCGGCACGCCATTTGAAAATGAACAACGAGCACGGCGGAGCGACGGGCAGTATCGCTGGTTTCTTATCCGCTACCACCCGCTGCGGGACGAGAAGGGACACATTATTCGCTGGTATGCGACGGGGACCGACATCGAAGACCGCAAGCAAGCCGAAGAGCGGGTCCGAAGCGAAAATCTCGCGTTGCGCGAAGAGATCGATCGTTCTTCGATGTTCGAGGAGATCGTGGGGTCCTCCGAAGCTCTTCGGCGGGTGCTGGCACAAGTCGCGAAGGTCGCACCGACGGATTCCACCGTACTCATTTTGGGCGAGACCGGAACCGGCAAAGAGTTGATTGCTCGGGCCATTCATAAGCGGTCAACGCGTTCGACGCGGGCCTTCATTCGGGTGAATTGCGCGGCGATTCCGCCTTCGCTGATCGCGTCCGAACTGTTTGGGCATGAAAAGGGTGCCTTCACCGGTGCATTGCAGCGGCGCCTTGGACGCTTTGAAGCGGCCGATGGCGGGACGATCTTCCTGGACGAGATCGGTGAGCTCCCGATGGAGACACAGATTGCCTTGCTGAGCGTGCTCCAAGAGCGGGAACTGGAACGCGTCGGAAGCAGCCAGTCGATTTCAGTAGACGTCCGGGTACTGGCCGCGACGAATCGCGACCTAAAGGCTGCAACGACGGCAGGCACATTCCGTCAGGATCTGTTCTACCGTCTGAATGTGTTCCCGATCCAGATGCCCGCGCTGCGAGAACGCGTCGATGACATTTCGCTGCTCGTCGAATACCTGATTGAGCGCTATGCGAGAAGGGCCGCGAAGAAGATCAGGAGGATCGATGGCAGGACCATGAAGATGTTACAAGCGTATGACTGGCCGGGCAACATTCGCGAGTTGCAGAATGTGATCGAGCGGGCCATCGTCCTCTGCGATGGCGACACGTTATCTGTAGACGAGGCATGGTTCAAGCGGGAATTGTCCGCGGAATTGCCTCGGCGGAACATGCAAGAGAGAAGACTGGGACGGTTGGATCGGGATCGGGAAAAGGAAATGATCGAGACGGCGCTGGCGGGCAGCGGGGGCCGGATTTCTGGCCCATCCGGCGCGGCGGCCAAGCTTGGGATTCCGCGGCAAACGCTCGAGTCGAAGATCGCCAGCCTGGGTATCAACAAACATCGGCTCAAGTCTGGGTAACGCGCTGCCGGGGAAAGTTGCTGCAGCCTCCCCGAGGCGCGCTCTGATGTCTGCTACGCGAGTCCAGCCCCGGGTCATCGCGCTGAGCAGATAGGGTCTTGTAGGACCCGCTTTTCGTCCCGAGTTCACGTCCGGGTCCGAGTCGGATGATCTGACGGGAACTCCTTCGCTGAGCGGGAGCCACTCCATCGGTGGATCGGACTTCAGGCCGAGCTGCCGGAACGCTCATGCCGAAAGTCGTCAAATGCCGAATCTCAGCACGGCCCTAGGGAGTGGGACTCTCGTTGATTTAGCACCTTACACGTGGCACCTTGCTTGCCCCCGTCGAAGGTATGAGGTACGCAAGGTGACACTACGAATCGAGGAAAGATCCGACGGCCACCGCACCATTCTGCGCCTGAGTGGCCGAATTCAATCGGACCACCTGGAGGAATTGACGGCACACATCGGACGCAATGGACCAGCGATCGTGTTGGACCTTGAGGAAGTGACGCTGGTGGACGTGCCTGCGGTGCGTTTCCTCAGCTCTTGTGAAGCAGAGGGCATCGAGCTGCTGCATTGCGCGCCGTACATCCGGAAGTGGATGAGCAGAGAGCGCGGCCGAGAGGAGTGAGGACCATGGAAGGGTCTCGGGTAATGCGGTATCAAGGATCGCGAGCCGCGGCTCCGCCTGCCCAGCTCGGCACGCAGCCGCTCGATCCGCGGCCCACGTCGGCGAGAATCGATCGTGATTCGCAACTCGTGGACGCGTTGCGTTTGGGCGAAGCGACCGCCGCCGAGCGGCTCGTCGCGGCGTACGGCGACCGCGCATATCGCCTAGCCATCAGGATCACGGGGAGCGGGCCGGATGCCGACGAAGCCGTCCAGGACGCCTTCTGGAGCGTGTTCCGGAAGATCGAGACGTTCAGGGGAGATTCGGCCTTCGGATCCTGGATTTACCGGATCACCGCGAACGCCGCCTACCAGAAGCTGCGTGGCCGTGCGCCCCGACGTGACGAGATCTCGCTGGACGAGGCTCTCGCGCCATTCCACGAGGATCTGCGGCACGCCAGTCCGACCAGCGACTGGTCGGCAAGCATCTACGACGCAGCCGTGCAGACGGAACTTCGGGCCGCGCTGGTCTCGGCGCTTGGCGAGCTTCCGGCCCTGTATCGCGCCGTGATCGTCCTGCACGACGTGGAAGGCTTGTCGATGGCCGAGGTGGCGGGCTCCGCAGGGATCACGAAGGCAGCGGCAAAGTCCCGCGTCCACCGTGCTCGGCTGTTTCTGCGCAAACGTCTATCGATGTTAATGGAAAAGGAACAAAGCGCTTGTTCTTGAAGCCCAGGACCTTCGTGGAGGCATGGCCATGGTCACAGTGACAATCAACAACAAATCGCACGCGGTCGACGTGTCACCGGACATGCCCCTTCTGTGGGTCTTGCGCGACCTGCTCGGCATGACCGGCACGAAGTTCGGCTGCGGGGTCGCACTCTGCGGCGCCTGCACCGTGCACCTGGATGGCATCCCGAGGCGAGCCTGCGTGACGCCGGTGGGCGCCGCCATCGGCCATGCCATCACCACCATCGAGGCCATCGGCGCCACGCCGGTCGGCAAGAAGGTCCAGCAGGCTTGGCTCGATCTCGAGGTCGTGCAGTGTGGGTACTGTCAGTCCGGCCAGATCATGGCCGCTGCTGCGTTGCTCGCGAAGGTACCGGCGCCCACCGACACCGATATCGACCAGGCGATGTCGGGGAACATTTGCCGCTGCGGCACCTATACGCGTATCCGCGAGGCCATCAAGCATGCGGCGCAGACACCGTCCACCGCCAAGAGGGGAGGCTGACCATGGACCGCGTGTCCCGCCGACAGTTCCTGACCGCGGGTGCCGCCACCGGCGGCGGATTGCTGTTGGGGTGGTCTCTCGACGCGCGGCTGCGCGTCGTCGCAGCGGCCGCCGAGGCGACGCCGTCGGCCTTCGTGCCGAACGCGTTCATTCGCATTGGCAGTGACGGCCGCGTGACCATGATCATGGGGCAGGTCGAAATGGGGCAGGGCGCGTACACGTCGATGCCCATGCTGCTGGCCGAGGAGCTCGAGGTCGGGCTCGACCAGGTCCAGCTCGAGCCCGCGCCGCCCGATGACAAGCTGTACGCCAATCCGATCTTCGGCTTCCAGGCGACCGGGGGCTCGACCTCCGTGAAGGGCCTGTACGAGCCGCTGCGGCGGGCGGGCGCGGCCGCGCGGACCATGCTCGTGGCCGCGGCGGCGCAGACGTGGAACGTCGATGCGGTGTCGTGCCGGGCGCAGAAGGGAGTCGTGACCCACACGCCGACCGGTCGTATGCTCGCGTACGGCGCGCTAGCCGACAAGGCCGCAAAGCTGCCGCTGCCCACGCAAGTCACGCTCAAGGACCCGAGGGACTTCAAGCTGATCGGCACGCCCGCCAAGCGGCTCGATACTCCGGCAAAAGTAAACGGGACGGCGCAGTTTGGCATCGACGTGCGGCTCCCAGGGATGAAGATCGCCACGGTCACCGCGAGTCCGGTGCTCGGCGGCCAGGTAGCCGGCGTCGATGACAGCAAGGCGAAGGCCATCAAGGGCGTGCGCCAGATCGTCCGGCTCGACGAGGCGGTTGCCGTGGTGGCCGACCACATGTGGGCGGCGAAACAGGGACTGGCGGCGCTCGCCATCCGCTGGGCCGACGGGCCGAATGCCACGCTCAGCACCGCCGACATCGTGCAGGGGCTCGCGGCGGCCGCGCAGACGCCGGGCGTCGTCGCGCGGAAGGAGGGCGATGCCGCCGGGGCGATCGCGGGTGCTCCGAAGAGGATCGAGGCGGTGTACGAAGCCCCCTTCCTCGCGCACGTGGCCATGGAGCCGATGAACTGCACGGTGCACGTCCGGCCGGACGGCTGCGAGGTGTGGACCGGCTCGCAGGTACTGAGCCGCGTTCGGGCGACGGCCGCCGAAGTCACGGGCCTGCCGCTGGAGAAGGTCGTAGTGCACAACTACCTCCTGGGCGGCGGTTTCGGCCGGCGCCTCGAAGTCGACTACGTCACCCAGGCCGTCCGCATCGCCAAGCAGGTCGACGGGCCCGTGAAGGTGATCTGGACCCGCGAGGAAGACGTCCGGCACGATGTGTATCGCCCGTACTACTACGACCGGATCGCAGCGGGGCTGAACCCGCGCGGCCAGCCGATCGCGTGGACGCACCGGCTCGTAGGCCCTTCGATCTTCGCGCGCTGGGCGCCGCCCGCGTTCAAGGACGGGCTCGACGGCGACGCGCTGGACGGGGCGGTACAGCTGGTCTACGACATCCCCGCGATCAAGGTCGAGTACGTGCGGCACGAGGAGCCGGTCCTCAACACGGGCTTCTGGCGCGGCGTCGGAGTCACCCACAATGCGTTCGTCGTCGAGAGCTTCATCGACGAGCTCGCGGCGGCCGCGAAGGAGGATCCGGTCGCGTATCGCCGCGCGCTCCTCGGCAAGTCGCCGCGGGCCCGGGCAGTGCTGGATGTCGCGGCGCAGGCGGCCGGTTGGGGCCAGCCGCTGCCTGCCGGCCGCGGCCGAGGCGTGGCGCTCATGTACAGCCGATGGGATACCTATGTGGCCCAGGTCGCCGAGGTCGCGGTGTCGGAGTCGGGCGACGTGCGCGTGCACCGGATCGTCTGCGCGGTCGACTGCGGCACCGTAGTGAACCCGGACACCGTCAAAGCGCAGATCGAGGGCGGAGTCGTCTTCGGAATCGGCGGCGCCCTGTACGGCGAGGTGACGCTCAAGAACGGTCGAGTGGAGCAGTCGAATTTCAACAACGTTCGCGTGCTGCGGATCAACGAGACGCCGGCGATCGAAGTGCACCTGGTGCGGAACGGCGAGCCGCCCGGCGGGATCGGCGAGCCGGGCACGGCGGTCACGGCACCCGCGGTGGCCAACGCGGTCTTCGCCGCGACCGGCAAGCGAATCCGGAAGCTGCCGCTGATCCACCAACTCCGCTCGGCTTGAGGAGAAAGACCATGCGTGTCCTTGTGCCGTTCGTCGTCGTCCTCGCGATCGCCGCCTGCAGTCGCGGCGAAGCGACCCCGGCGGCCGATCCCGCGCGGTTCGACCCGATCGCGAGCGTTGTCACGCACCCGAGATGCATCAATTGCCATCAGGACCAATCTCCAAGGCAAACGGATTTGAAAATACTTCATCAGCCCCTCGTGGTCCGGGGGAAGGACGGCCACGGCGCACCCACGCAGCAGTGCCAGACATGTCATCAGGCGACGAATACGGCTGATGGCTTCGTGCCCGGCGTCGCGACTTGGGGACTGGCACCCCTGTCCATGCTGTGGGAAGGCCGGACAAAGGGGCAGATTTGCGAGCAGATGAAGGACCCGCAACGCAACGGGGGGCGTGGCACGGGGGAGAGAGTCATCGAGCACATGAAGACGGATCCGCTCGTCCTCTGGGCCTGGACCCCCGGCGCCGGCCGGACGACTCCACCACTCTCGCACGAGAAGTTCGTGCAAGCGTTAGAAGCCTGGGCCAGCGCAGGCATGCCCTGCCCCCTCGATGAGCGAGCTTCACGGAAATAGAGAAGCAGAGGAGGATTTATGAAGGAACACTCAGTTGCCGCGATTAGTAAGGAAGAAGTCCAGGCCTTTTATGAAGGATTTCTGCAAGCGCTAAAGTCCGGGGACGTAGCGTCGCTAGAGCGGATCTACGCGGACGACTACCTGCTTGTGCGCCCGAACGGCGACGCGCTTGGAAAAAAAGAGATCCTCGATGATTTGCGCAAGCACTCCATGAGGTTCACTGCATTCGAAGTGAATGACGTTCTCATTCGGACCAAAGGATTTGTTGGCATTCTCACCGCGGCTGTCCGGAGCACCGCTGTTAGAGATGGCGTAGAAAGGAAAGCACACGCCAGACAGCTGGCAATCGTATCGAAGGACAATGAGGCGATCACAATTTCCCATTTTCAATCGACGAGCATAAGTGATCCCAAGTGAGTGAGGTCGCTCACAAGGAGCTCCTAAGTGCGCGCGATAGCAACGGGCGTGGTCAGATCTGGGCCATTCCGCCATCCACGAACAGCTCGATCCCGGTCACAAAGCTGCTGTCGTCCGATGCGAGGAACACCGCGGCCTTGGCGATCTCATCGGGCTCGCCGACGCGTCCGAGCGGCACCGCCGCAGACATACTCGCCTCCCACTGGGCGATTCCTTCCTTGCTGCCCGTGAGCTGCTCGATCCCCGGCGTTGCGATCGGCCCGGGGCTCAGCGCGTTGACGCGGATCTTGCGTGCCTTGAGGTCCGAGGTCCAGGTCCTCGCGAATGAGCGAACGGCCGCCTTGGTGGCGCTGTACACGCTGAAGTTCTCGAACCCCTTGGTGGCGACGATCGAGGCGGCCAGGATGATCGAGGCCCCGTTGGGCATCAGCGGCAGGGCCTTCTGCACCGTAAAGAGCGTGCCCTTGACGTTAGTGTCGAACCACTTGTCGTAGTGGGCCTCGGTGATCTCGCCAAGCCGGGCGAACTCGCCCGATCCGGCGTTGGCGAAGAGCACGTCGATACGCCCCTTCTTCTGCTTGATGGTGGCGTAGAGCCGGTCGAGGTCCGCGGGCTTGGAGACATCCCCCTGAACGGCGAACGCGTTGGGGCCGATGAGCTTGACGGCCGCGTCCAGCTCGGCCTGTCGCCGGCCGGTAATGAAGACATACGCGCCCTCCTCGGCGAACCGCTGCGCCGTGGCCAGGCCGATGCCGCTGTTGCCGCCGGTAATCAGGGCAATCTTGCCTTCGAGTTTCTGCGCCATCTCAAGCTCCTTCCGGTG
>Ga0210384_10005368_pt1 | contig 13979 bp, 10 predicted proteins | sample IncBWH2MmetaG_FD_160574 | JGI IMG/M metagenome (GOLD analysis project Ga0210384, IMG submission 160574) | Forest soil microbial communities from Barre Woods Harvard Forest LTER site, Petersham, Massachusetts, United States - Inc-BW-H-2-M | ecosystem: Environmental > Terrestrial > Soil >...
GTTCAGGAGGCGCAGCGTGTGGCCGTGGTCGATGCCGCGAGCCTCAAGGAGGTGAAGTCCATCAAGACCCCGGGCCCCACCGATGCAATTCTCTACGATACCAAGAACCATCTGGTCTATGTGACGCACGACGCTGGCGCTGAAGTGTGGGTGATCGATCCGGTTGCCGCCCGAGTCGTGCAGTCGATTGCCGTTCCGGGAGTCCCGGAATTCATGGTCTACGACGCCGACGCCGATCGGATTTATCTGAACATCAAGTCCAGGGACAGCGTCGCTGTCATTGATCCGTCACAGAACAAGGTGGTGGCGAGCTGGAGCACCGGGCCGGCCGTGCAGCCACATGGCCTGGCACTCGATGCCGGCAAGCACCGCATTTTTTCTGCCGGCGGCACCGGTAAGCTGGTCGCAATCGACACCGTAACGGGAGCGCTCATCGAATCCATCGATATCGCGCCAAAAGTCGATCAGATCGCATTCGACGCCGTCGGGGGTATCATCTACTGCGCAGGTACGGACCGGATGTCGGTGCTGAGCACCAAGGGTGGCAAGCTGACGTCGCTGGGCACCGTTGCGACGGCTGCCACCGCCCGCAACGTCGCCGTGGATCCGGACACACGCAGGGTCTGGACCACCTACACTGATGGCAAGAGCTCATTTGCAAAGTCCTGGCTGCCGCCGCCATAGCGCTGCATGACATGAGGCCGCCGCCACGAAAATCCTCATCGTCGAAGATCAACGCCGCATAGGCACGTTTCTCACCGAGGCTCTGCTTGAACGTTCCTATGCGGTGACGTGGGCGCGTACCTGCGAGCGCGCGCGCGATGCGCTGTGTGAATCAAACCATGACGCGATCATCCTGGATCTGGGCCTGCCAGATGGCGACGGGCTTGAGCTGCTGAAGCAATGGCGCAAAGCAGGGTTTAACGAACCAGTATTGATTTTGAGTGCGCGCGATGCTGTCCAGGACCGGATCAAGGGGCTTGATCTGGGCGCCGATGACTATCTGTCGAAACCTTTCAGCCTCGAAGAGCTGTTCGCCCGGCTGCGTTCACTGCTGCGGCGTCAGTCGGTCGTCAAGGAGGCGGTGCTCGAACATCGCGGCATCAAGCTCGACTTGATCGGGCGTACCGTCCATCTGGCAGGCGCGCCCGTGGATCTGACCAGCCGCGAGTTTGCATTGCTGGAGATATTCATGCAAAACGTCGGCAGGATTCTCACGCGCAAGCTCATCTGCGAAAAGTGCTGGTCGTCGCACTACGACAATGAAGCGAATCTCCTCGACGTGTACATGAGCCGGCTGCGAGCGAAACTGGAGGTCGTGCCCGGGCAGCCGCTGTTCAAGACCCTGCGTGGCGTGGGGTACCAGTTGCTGTGAAATCCATCGGCGCACGGCTGGCGCTTTGGTACGCGGTCACCGCGACCGGCACGTTGCTGTGCCTGTGCGTCGCGGGGTACTACCTGCTGCAGGTCCATCTGGTGAACGGCCTCGATCTGTTGAATCGGGCCCAGTTCGAGCAAATCAAGGCGCACCTGGGCAACGACTACGCCTCCTTGAATGCGCGCCTGATCGATGCGCGCATTCGCGAAACCACCGAGTACTCATCGGTGCTGTTCTTCATCACGATCGATGATCGCGTCGGGCCGGTACGCCCGATCTTCTACTCAACCAATTTGCACGGCGTGGCGATCCCGGATGTCCCCGGTAAACGCGTGTATGACGCGCCCCTGCCCGGGATTGGTGAATTGCGCGTGGCGGAATTCATCCTCGGTCCGTTCGACGTCACGATTGCGACACCCATCAGCAGCGTGCGCGAGGCGCTGCGCGAGTACAGCCAGATCTGCGGCTGGTTGCTCGCGATCATGGCGGCGATCAGCGTCGCCGTCGGACTTGCGCTGAGCCGGCTGGCGTTGCGGCCGGTGCGCTTGATTCGCGAGACGGCCAACCGCATCAGTTGTGACAATCTGAGTGAACGCATTCCGGTGGCGCCGGTTCGCGATGAGATATCCGACCTCGCGCGGCTCCTGAATCAGATGTTCGATCGCCTCGAAGTGGCGTTCGATCAGATTCGACGCTTCACGGCAGAAGCGTCCCACGAATTGAAAACACCCTTGTCCCTGATTCGGCTGCAGGCGGAGAAGCTGCTGGTGCACGGCAACCTCGACGCTGCGAACGAGGAATCAGTGCACGAACAGCTGGAAGAATTGACACGGCTGAGTCAGATCATTGAAGAGCTGCTGTTCCTGTCGCGCGCTGAATCGCGCGAAATCCAGCTGGGTCTGGCGGCGCACGATCCTGAGGTGTTGCTGGCTAACTTCACTCAAGACGCGCGCGTGCTGGCCGAACACAGCGGCGTGCATTTCAAGTGCACGCATCGCGGCCATGGAATCGTGCAGGTCGAACCGCGCTGGCTGCGGCGGGTGCTGTTGAATTTGCTTACCAACGCGCTGCATGCCTCGCCGCCCAACGGCACGGTGGTGCTCGACTCGGCCGTCAGCGAGCGGGAGTGGCGCGTATCATTGAGTGATCAGGGGCCTGGGGTGGCCCCTGAGAATCTGCAACGAATATTTGAGCGCTTCTTTCGGGTCGCCGCGGCTGACGGTGCCGAGGGTGAAGGCAGCGGCCTGGGGTTGGCCATCTGCAAAAGCATCATTGGGCTTCATGGCGGCGAGATCTGGGCTGAAGCTGCGCCTTACGGGACCGGCCTGCAACTCGTGTTCAGATTGCCCGCGGTTGCATCACACACTGGACGCGCCGAACGCAGCTCGCCGGCGGCTCCTGCCGATGCGCACCTGCCGGCTGAGCGACGGCAGAGTTCGGGCGTTTGAGCGCATGCGAGTGATCAGGAAGCACCGGGCCGACCGGTCGAAGCTGCGTATGAGCAGAGCGGCGCTGTTGCTCGTGATCACCTGGCTCGCGAGCGGCTGCACTACCTATCGGGCCGAGCCCCTCGAGGCGCAGCCGGCGCTGCTCTCACCCCCGGTGGCCGCCGTGCTGGCGCGCGACTCGGCAAAAATCGATCGCCCGTACCTGAAAGCCACCACGCTCGACCTGGCAAAACCGCTGGATGCCAACGACATCGCGATTCTGGCCGTGATCGCCAACCCCGATCTGAAGGTCGCGCGGCTGCAGGCCAACGTGGCTGCCGCACAGTCCTTTGCGGCGCGGCTGTTGCCGGATCCGAGCTTCAATCTGGGGGAAGACTTTCGGCTCTCCGGGCCTGATCAGCTCAACAATCTCGTGGCGGCACTGGGTCTGGACCTCAACGCGCTGAGGACGCACGCGGTGGTCCGTGACAAAGCACGCGCGGATGAGCAACAGGTCCGACTTGATCTGGCGTGGGCCGAATGGCAGACCGCGGGTAAGGCGCGCATCGGCGCGGTCAAGACGATGAGCCTGGAGCGGGCGGTGACGCTCAACCGCGCCAGCCGCGACGCGGCTCAGGAGCTGCTGGAGGCGAGCCTGCGGGCGGCCGGTCGCGGCGACCTCCCGGCGGAACAGGTGCAAGCCATGCGCACCGCCGCCTTTGATGCCGCCGAGCGCTTGCGCACCAGCGAGCGTGACCTGGCGACCGCGCGTTCCGAGCTCGCGAAGCTTCTCGGGCTGCCGCCCGACACACCGCTGCAGCTGCGTCCGGGCGCGCTTCCCGAAGACGCGCTGGATGCCGCGGGCTTGTTCGAACTCGCGCAGACTCGCCGTGCTGACTTACAGGCGCTGCAGGCGGGCTATGCCTCCCAGGAGGCCAGCGTACACAAAGCGGTTCTGGATCAATTTCCCAAGCTCGACCTGACCATCACGGCGACGCGCGACACCACCGGCAACCGGCTGCTGGGTCCGAACGTCGGCATGACGCTGCCAATTTGGAATCGCAATCGTGGCGGCATCGCGGTGCAACGCGCGACGCGCGCCGCTCTCAAGGCCGAGTACGAGACGCGCTTGTTTGAAACCCGCGCCGACATTGCCGCCGCGGTTGAGGGTATCGCGCTCGCGCGCCGGCAGCGGCACGAGATTCTGGCGGGGTTGCCGGCGCTCGAGCGTTTCGTTCAGGGGAGCACCGCCGCGGCAAGCCGCGGGGATCTGTCGAGCGCCGTGGCGGCGACCACCGCACAGGCCTTGCGCGACAAGCAAACGCAACTGACGCAGAGCGAACAGGACATCCAGGAGCAGTGGATTGCGCTCGAACTGCTCACGGGCACATTGCTGGGAGAATCGCCACGATGATCAGGTACGCCATTCTCGTCATCGTATGCCTGGCGTCGGGTTGTTCAGGCACGGCGAGCGATGAGTCGCCCGCGCCGGTGGCCCTGGTCACGCTGGCTCGGGCAGAAAAGGCTGCCATAGCGGAAACCGTCACGCTCTACGGTGTGGTTGAAATCGCTCCCGCCGCGGAGCACGTGCTGGCGGCGCCGGTGGAGGCGGTGGTCATGAGTATCGACGCGCCCGTGGGCACCCGGGTGCAGCGCGGTCAGCTCATCGCGCATCTTGGCCAGAGCCCCGCCACGCGCGCGGAACTGGCGAAAGCGCTCGCCGAGGCGCGCGCGGCAGACGCAGCCTACGCACGCCAGCAACGCCTGCGCGCCGACGGGCTGGCCGGTAACTCCGAGGTCGAGACCGCGCGTGCGGCAGCGCTGAGCGCGGACGCGCTGCGCGACAGTTTGACGGAGCGCAGCAAGGCGCTGCTCCTGACAGCGCCTTCGTCCGGGTACGTTGCGACCTTCACTCCGCACCCCGGGGACGTGGTCGCGACCGGCAGCCCGGTCGCCACCATCGCCCGCGTCGATCAGGTGCGCGCGCACTTCGGCATTGACCCAGGACTCGCACGCCGCGTCGGTCCGGGCGCGAGCCTCATGATTGCGCCGGCCGCCGGTGGCGCGCCCATCGGCAGCAAGGTCCTGTCGGTCAGCCCGGTCGCCGACGTGCAAACCAAGCTGGCGTCGGTGTTCGCGAGCATTCCTCCTGAGGTCGGCCTCAATGCCGGGATTGCACTCACCGGCTCGCTGGCGCTCACCTCGCCCGCGGACGCGCTGACCATTCCGTATGCGGCATTGCTGGACGACGGCGGCCAACCCTACGTGTTTGTCGTCGTCGACAACGTTGCGCATCGGCGCGATGTCGTGACCGGCGTCGCAGGCGGTGAGCGTATTGCGATCATTAAGGGGCTCAGCGCCGGCGACCAGGTCGTCACCCAGGGCGGCACGGCGGTCGACGATGGCATGAAGGTCAGGCTGAAATGACCGGCGCCCTGGCGCGCCATGCGCGTGCAATCTGGTTCGCGGTGCTGCTATTGACGCTTGGCGGTCTCGCCGGGGCGCTGAAACTTCCCGTCAGCCTGTTCCCGCAAATTGATTATCCGCGGGTGCTGGTCGCGATCGACGCCGGCGATCGCGACGCGGATCAGATGGCAGCCCAGATTACCCGCCCCATTGAAATAGCACTGCGCGCGGTGCCGGGCGTGACACGCATTCGCTCGACCACCAGTCGCGGAGCGGCCGAGGTCGCACTCAATTTTTCATGGGGCCAGGACATGGTGGCGGCGACCCTCGCCACGCAAGCGGCGCTCGCAACCATCCTGCCGGACGCACCAGCGGGCACGCGCTTCGAGGTGCGCCGCTCAGATCCCACGATTTTTCCGGTGTTGGGAATTGCGCTGACCTCCAAAACACTCGACCAGCAGGCGCTGCGCCAGATTGCCGAATTGAAAGTGCGTCCGGCGCTGACCGCAGTGCCGGGCGTCGCGGGCGTCGACCTGCTCGGCGGAAGTCCGCGCGAATTTGAGGTGGACGTCGACCCAGGTCGAGCCGCCGCCCTGGGCCTGAGTCTCAGTGATATCGCCGCCGCCCTCGCAAAGGGCAACGAGGTGCGAGGCCTGGGACGACTCGAAGACCGCCACCGGCTGTATCTGGTACTGGTCGAGAATCGCCTTGCGTCGGAGGCGGACGTCAAGGCCACCCCCATCAAGGTTGGCGACAAGGCCGGCGGCGGAGTCGTGACGCTCGGTAACATCGCGACCGTGCGCCCATCGGCACAACCAGCGTTCATTCGCGTCACTTCGGACGGTAAGGATGCGGTGCTGGTCAACATACGCCAGTCGCTGGCTGGCGATACGCTGAAGATCGTGGCGGACGTTGATGCACGGCTGAAGGAGGCGGGACTGCCCCCCAGCGTCATCGTCACACGTTTTTATGATCAGTCGGAATTGGTCAGGGGCGCGGCCACCGCGGTGCGCGATGCGATCTTGCTGGGCGCGGTGCTGGCCGGCATGGTTTTATTCGCATTTCTGCGCTCGCGCCGCCTGATGTTAATCACCGGGCTCATGTTACCCGCGGTGCTCGCCGCGACCTGCCTGATCCTGTTTGCCCTGGGCATGAGTTTCAACATGATGACGCTGGGCGGGATGGCGGCGGCGGTCGGACTGATCGTCGATGACGCCGTCGTGATGCTCGAGCACATCATGCGGCGCATGCAGGAGGGCGAGGCGAAAACGCCGGATAGCCTGCTCAGCGCCGCCGAGCAAATGGGCCGCCCGTTGATCGGCTCGACGCTTGCGACCATCGTCGTATTCATGCCGCTGGCATTCATCAGCGGAGTCACAGGCGGATTCTTCAAGGCGTTGGCGGTGACCATGGTGGCCGCTCTCGGAGTCTCGTTGCTGTATGCGCGCTTCGTGATTCCGCTGGTTGCCGCGTACTGGCTGCGCGACAGCGACGCCGCCGCCGCCGAGCGTGCCGGCGGCTTCCTCGGTCGGCTGCGGAGCGGCTACCAGTGGGTCGGTGACAAAGCGTTTGCGCGGCCCGGTCTCTTCGTCGCCATTGTGGGTCTCGGCCTGACCCTGGCGGGATGCGTTGCGTGGACCAGAGTGCCCTCAGGGTTCATGCCGGTCATGGACGAGGGCGGCTTCATCCTTGACTACAAGGCGCAGCCGGGCGCCGCATTGAGCGATACCGATCGCATCCTGCAGCAGGTCGAGACGATCATCGTCGCGACCCCGGAGGTTTCGAGCTATTCGCGGCGCACGGGTACGCAACTCGGCGGCGGGCTGACAGAGGCAGACGAGGGCGATTACTTCATCCGACTCAAGGGTGGGTCGCGCCGGCCGATCGAGGAGGTCATGGCCGAGGTGCGCCGCAAAGTTCAAGGCGAGGTGCCGGGCATTGCGGTGGAGACGGCCCAGTTGATGGAGGACCTGATAGGGGATCTGACCGCGGTACCCCAGCCGATCGAAATCAAATTGTTCGGCGACGATCCTGACACCCTGCAAGCCGCAGCAAAACGCGTCGGCGGTGCCATCGGCAAAATACAAGGCGTCGTCGAGGTCGTCGATGGCCTGCGCGTGGCGGGCGATGCGATCACTATCGTCGTCAATCCGGGCGCGGCGGCCCAGCGGGGTCTGGACCCGGCTGCGGTGTCAGCGCAGCTCGAAGCGCTGATCGGCGGGGTCAGCGCGACCCAGATCCGCTTTGGGGCGCAACTCGTCGGCGTGCGAGTCCGTGGCCCTGCCGATGGCCGGGCGCGCGCCGCGCAGATCGCAAATCTGCTGTTGACTTCACCTGACGGACACGCGGTGCGGGTCGGACAGATCGCCACGGTGAATATCCTGGCGGGCCAGAAGCAACTGACGCGTGAGGACCTGGCGCCGTTTATCGGCGTCAGGGCACGCCTCGAGGGACGCGATCTGGGGTCGGCTATGAAAGAGGTGCGGTCCATCGTGGCGAAGCTGCACCTTCCGCCAACGATTCGCATCGACTACGGCGGCCTCTACGCTCAGCAACAAAAGAGTTTTGCGGACCTGTCCATGGTGTTCGCGGCCGCCTTGCTGCTGTCAGCGTTGCTGCTGACCATACTTTTCGAGCGCGTAGCCTGGACGATCGCGGCCGTCGTGACGGTGCTGCTATCGGCAGCCGCGGTACTTTGCGGGCTGTGGATCACGGGTATTGAACTGGATATATCGGCACTCATGGGCCTCACCATGGTGGTAGGCATGGTGACCGAGCTGGTGATTTTTTATCTGGCGGAAATCGACGCACAGCGGCAGGGGAGTCTCGAGCATTTGCGAGACGCCGGAGTCAAACGCCTGCGGCCAATCCTGATGTCGGCCCTCATTGCGGTGCTCACGCTGATCCCGCTGGCGCTCGGGGTGAGTCGCGGTGCCGGGTTGCAGCAACCGCTGGCGACCGCGATTATTTTCGGCCTGATCGCGGCAGTGCCGTTGGTTCTGCTGTTTCTGCCGGCCGCTATTCGACTGATGGCCGCCCGGCGACAGTCCCCGTGAGCGCCGCCGAGGTTCGCATCGCGCGTGCCGACACGCGTCACCTCGATGCTCTGGCGCGGCTGTTCGACGCCTATCGGCGCTTCTATGGCCGTTCCGACGACCCGCGGGCGCGGCAGTTTCTGGAGGAGCGGCTCAGCCGCGGCGAGTCGGTGGTCTTCATGGCGTGGCTCGCGGACGAGGCGATCGGCTTTACTCAGCTGTACCCGAGCTTCGCCTCGGTTTCCCTGGCCCGCATGTTCGTGCTCTACGACCTGTTCGTCGCCCAGCAGGCGCGACGCAGCGGTGCGGGAGCGGCGCTGTTGCGCGCCGCGGTTCACTACGCTGCGGAGCAAGGTGCGGGTGAGCTGATGCTGCAGACGGCAACCGGGAATATTCCCGCGCAGCGCCTGTACGAGCGTGAGGGCTGGATCCGGGACGAGGAGTTCTGGGTCTATAACTACCGCGTCAGCTCGCCGCGGGATCCGCCCAGTACAGCGTAGGGACCCCCCGCCCAATCGCAGAGTTGGCTCGGGCGCCCTAGCGCGGTGCTATCCGCATTTTGCAGCAATTGCGCTGGCGAACAAAAACGCCCGCATCGTTGGGCTCTGGAATCTACTCGACCCGAATTTGTCCCGGGGTTACAACTTCGGGCCTTTGCCGGGGACTATGTTCGGTATCACACAGACCGACGCACTCACGCATGGTTGACTAACAATGAGGAGCGATTTGCTTCTGAGAGATTCGAGATTCTGATAGTGCAAGCTTACGGGGATGCGATCGACAAGCGGGGACTCATTGACAGCGCGAGCTTTGCTCCGTTGTATGCCTCGATGTCGGACGACCAAAAAAGCGGGACTCGGCTGCATTCCAAGGATGGACAGTGAGACAGCAACCTCCTTTAGTCTCTGCAGCTCCTGCGCTTGCCGCAGCCGCGACCGCAAGCGCGCAGCTGCGCGTCAGTTTCATTGGTCTTTCTCATTTCATAGGGTAAGGGGATGCATATGAACATCATTGAGAGCCGTCCCCGATGCCGAACGTGGTTGCTGGCGGTGACGCTGGGCGCGTTGGCCGCAGGCTGCGGCAGGGATGGCATCCTCGGGTCGAATGGAATCGCCACGCTGGCTCCCGCGGTAACCTCCGTGACACCGCTGAACGGTGCGATGGGCGTGCCGACCAACACCCTCGTCACTGCAACGTTCAATGAGCCGATGGCGCCGATCTCGGGTGCGGCGAGCATGGTGCTGACGTGCGCAGCCCCGTGCGCAAATCCCACCGGAGCGGTGGCTCTGAACGCTGCCCACACCGTCGCCACCTTTACCCTGACCGCCGGCACCACTCTGGCGACGGGCACTGAATATACCGTCACGATCACCGGCGGCACGAGCCTCGCCAGCGGCGCAGCGATGGCAGGCCCCTACGTCTGGAAATTCACGACCGTGGCCACCGTGACGCTGGTTTCCCTGGGGTCGGCCGCGCCGTTTGGAGATTTCGGCGGTTCAGCGGGAACCACCAATTCGGGAATCCTGACCGTGATCAACGGCGACATGGGGACCACCGCCGCCTCCACCCTGGTCACCGGATTTCACGACACCAGCCCGGGTTGCACCTACACGGAAGTTCCGGGTGCCGACATCGGCGCGGTCAATGGACTGATTTTCACGGCTGCACCGCCGCCGACGGTGATGTGTCCCAACGAAGGAACCGCCGCCACCGCTGCGACCGCCATGCAGGCGAGGGCCGATGCGCTGATTGCCTATAACGCCCTGGTGGCAATGCCGGGGGGACCGGACCCCGGAGTCGGCAACCTGGCCAACCTCGTGTTGGCCCCCGGCACTTACACCGCCGCGGCAGGCTCGTTCATGATTCAAGGCGGAGACCTGACACTCGATGCGCAAGGCGACGCCAATGCGTCCTGGGTGTTCCAGATGGCGACCACGCTCACGGTGGGAGGGCCGGGTGCGGCGTTCCCCCAGAGCGTGCTGCTGGTCAACGGCGCGCAGGCAAAGAACGTCTACTGGCAGGTCGGCAGTGCCGCGACGATCAACGCGGCAGGCGGCGGAACCATGGTCGGTACCATTATTTCGCAGGCGGGAGCAGCGTTCTCCACCGCGGGTAATACCTCGATCGTGACTTTGAACGGCAGAGTCCTGTCCCTGGGTGCTTCGGTCACCATGGTGGATACGGTCGTCAATGTGCCTGCCCCGTAAGCTCTCAATATTCTCGTGGAGCAGACCATGAAAATTGCGCAAGCCATTGGCATGCTGGCGACTGTGGCTACACTCGCCGTCACCTTGAGCCCGACGGCATTCGCCGGCGACGACAACGACGCCGGCTGGTACGTCGGCGTCAACGCCGGTCAGTCGCACGCGACACTTGACGACGCCAGAATTACCGCCGGCTTACTGAGCGATGGTCTGACCACGACTTCGATCAGCGATGACAACAGTCACTTCGGCTTCAAAGTATTCGGCGGCTACGAGTTCAATCGTTACTTTGCCCTGGAGGGCGGCTATTTCAACCTGGGGCAATTCGGCTTTACGGCGGATACGCTGCCGGCCGGCAGCCTGCACGGGAATATCAAGCTTCAGGGCGCGAATCTCGACCTGGTGGGCAGCGTACCCCTCGGCGACAACTTCTCGCTTTTTGCGCGCGCTGGACTGAACTACGCCGAGGCGAAAGACTCCTTCAGCGGCAGCGGCGCAGTCGCCGTGATCAACCCTTCGCCCAAGAAGAGTGCAGCCAACTACAAATTCGGAGTCGGTGCCGAGTACGACTTCACTCGATCCGTCGGTATCCGCATCGAGGCGGAGCGCTACCGAATCGACGATGCCGTCGGCAACAAGGGCGACATCGATCTTTATTCGGTGGGACTCGTGTACAAATTTGACCGCACGGCACCGCCCCCGCCGGTAGTGGCGCGCGCGCCCGTTGCCGCACCCGTTGCCGCGCCGCCGCCGCCCCCACCACCACCACCACCACCTGCGCCCCCAATACGGACCAGGGTGAGTTTCTCGGCAGACTCGCTGTTTGATTTCGCCAAGGACACTGTCAGGCCCGCAGGCAAGCAGGCGCTCGATGACTTTGCTCGACAACTGAGGGGCGCCCAGTTTGAAGTGATCGAGGTCACGGGGTACACCGATCGCATCGGATCGCATGCATACAACATGGATCTGTCGACGCGACGTGCCGAAGCGGTCAAGTCTTACCTGGTGCAGACCGCAGGGATCCCGGCTGACAAGGTTACAGCGCGAGGAGCAGACGGCGACGCTCCGGTGACGAAGCCCGATGAGTGCAGAGGACGGCAGCGAACTCCGAAACTGATCGCCTGTCTGCAGCCGGATCGGCGCGTCGACGTTGAAGTCGTCGGAAGTCGACTGCAAGCCCCGAGCAATTGAAGCGTATGAGATCGCGCGCCCCGGTGCGGATTGGTCGGGGTGACAGGATTTGAACCTGCGACATCTACGTCCCAAACGTAGCGCTCTACCAGTCTGAGCTACACCCCGCCGCGCCGGCGCGCCCATTCTACCCGGGCGCGGCGGCTGCTGGCGCGGCCTTAAGTAAGCGGAACCGCCAGCTCGCGGGCGAGCACCGCCCGTAGTTGTTCCAGATCGTGGATCCGCTGTGCGCTCTTGCGCAGAGCCCGTACGTCGAGCGTTTCGCAAGCGCGCAGCGTGCCGTATTCCTGACGTGCCGACTCGAGCGTATCCAGCGTGCTGCGCCAGCGCGCCGCCAGGGTCTGCCGGGCGGCCTGCATCACGGCCGCTCTCCAGCGCTTAGGGTGCATCTCCTGTGACATCGCAGCTTCGGTTCCGAAACACGCGCGCGATTGTGCATTGCGCGTATGACAGTTTCGCGGCGCTTGACCGGCGTCCCTGGCGGCGACCAGCCTGCCAAGGCAATTAACTCGTTGACAATAGCAGCCTAGGCAAGTAATATCTCAGCTGCTCCGGCTGAGGGCGCCTTGCTACCCCGGAGGGGAGATTTCCTGGAGGCCGACTTTGAGCGAAATTTACGACAGCAGCAGTTACCAGCCACGCAAGGGAGTGGGATCGCTGCTGCACCGGGTACGCACGGAAATGCTGAGTGCGCTTGATCGGGAGTTGGCGGCCGACAAGCGTCTGGCGCCACTGGAATTGAGCGCCGCGCAATTTATCGTGATCGCGACACTCGCCACGGGCGAGGAGCGGATGTCCGCCTCGGACCTGTGCAAGGGCATTTCGTACGACGCGGGTGCCATGACCCGCATGCTGGATCGGCTGCAGGACAAGCACCTGATCAGCCGGGCGCGCTGCACGAACGACCGGCGCCTGACGTACCTGGAGCTGACGGACGAGGGCAGGGCGGCGTACCCGCGTATGCGCGAGATTTCCATGAGTGTGGCGAATCGTTTTCTGCGTGGCTTCAGCAAGGTGGAAGCACGACAGCTTGAGGGCTTCTTGAGCCGGATGCTCGAGAACGCCCAGACATGAACTAAGGATCACCATGAGTACTGACCCCAAAACAACACCCACCGTCAGCAAACGCTGGCGCTGGCTGATCGGCGCGACGGGTACTTTCGCGGTCATCGGACTTGCTTACGGCGTGTACTGGGCGCAGGTGCTGCGCAACCAGCAAAGCACCGATGACGCCTACGTCAGCGGCAACGTCGTGCAGATCACCCCGCAGATCTCGGGCACGGTGGTGGCGATTGGCGCCGACGACACCCAGTTCGTCAAGGCTGGCCAGGCGCTGGTGCGCCTGGACCAGGCGGACGCGAAGGTAGCGCTCGAGCAGGCGGAGGCGCAGCTCGCGCGCACGGTACGTGATGTCCGCAATCTCTATGCCACCAGCGCACAGTTGCAGGCGGACGTGCGAGTGCACGACACCGATTTTGCCGCAGCGCAGAGTGATCTTGCGCGTCGCCGGCTGCTCGGCGCCTCGGGCGCCGTGTCTGGCGAGGAACTGCAGCACGCCGTGGATGCCGTGAAGTCCGCCCAGGCGGGCCTGGCCGCGGCCCGCGAACAGCTGGCGGCGAATCGCGCGCGCGTTGACGGCACGACGCTGGAGAATCATCCGCAGGTGCGCGACGCGGCCGCGGCCGTACGCAGCGCTTACCTCACGTTTTCACGCACGGAGCTCCCCGCACCGGTCTCGGGCTTTGTCGCACGCCGCAACGTACAGCTCGGGCAGCGCGTGAGCCCCGGTGCGCCGCTGATGGCGGTGGTGCCGCTCGACCAGGTGTGGGTCGACGCCAACTTCAAGGAGCCGCAGCTCGAGCGCATGCGGGTGGGGCAGCCGGTGAGGCTCACCGCTGACCTCTACGGCACGCGTGTCGTGTTTCACGGTTCGGTCGCGGGCTTCGCAGCCGGCACCGGCGCGGCGTTTTCGCTGCTGCCGGCGCAGAACGCGACCGGCAACTGGATCAAGATCGTGCAACGCCTGCCGGTGCGCATTGCGCTTGATCCGCGGGAGCTCGCGAGCCGCCCGCTGCAGATCGGGTTGTCCATGAAAGCGCAGGTGGATGTCAGCAACGGCGACGGCGCCCGCCTGCCGCAGGTGGCCCGCAATACCGCGGCCTGGTCGACCGATGTCTTCGGCTCGGGGAATGTCGCGGCGGACCTGCGCGTTCAGGCAATCATTGCCGCGAACCTGTCCGACGCCGCGCGCGCCGCGGCCGCCGCACCCGCACCCGGCCACGCGCTGCTCGCCAGTGCGCATTTGCCCGGCGCCGGGCACACGCCCGGCACGGCGCGG
>Ga0210384_10005369_pt1 | contig 13974 bp, 7 predicted proteins | sample IncBWH2MmetaG_FD_160574 | JGI IMG/M metagenome (GOLD analysis project Ga0210384, IMG submission 160574) | Forest soil microbial communities from Barre Woods Harvard Forest LTER site, Petersham, Massachusetts, United States - Inc-BW-H-2-M | ecosystem: Environmental > Terrestrial > Soil >...
CGAGAACCTCCGGCTGGCGGCCTGGATGAACCAGGTGCCGGCGGTGATCGTCAACATCCAGCGCCAGCCCGGCGCCAACATCATCTCGGTGGTGGACCGCGTCACCACGCTGCTGCCGCAGCTGCGCGCCTCGCTGCCCACCTCGATCCAGGTCACCACCCTGACCGACCGCACGACCACCATCCGCGCCTCGGTGCAGGACGTCGAGTTCGAGCTGATGCTGGTCATCGCCCTGGTGGTGATGGTGATCTTCCTCTTCCTCCGCACCATCGCCGCCACCATCATCCCCAGCGTCGCCGTGCCGCTGTCGCTGGTGGGGACGTTCGGCGCCATGTACCTGCTCGGCTACAGCCTCAACAACCTGACGCTGATGGCGCTGACCATCTCGACCGGCTTCGTCGTCGACGACGCCATCGTGATGATCGAGAACATCATGCGTTACATCGAGGAGGGGATGAAGCCGCTCGAGGCGGCGCTCAAGGGCTCGGCGCAGATTGGTTTCACCATCATGTCGCTGACCGTGTCGCTGATCGCGGTGCTGATCCCGCTGCTGTTCATGGGCGACGTGGTCGGCCGCCTCTTCCGCGAGTTCGCGGTGACCCTGTCGGTGACCATCCTGGTGTCGGCGGTGGTGTCGCTCACCCTGACGCCGATGATGTGCGCCAAGCTCCTGCGCCACAAGGAGGAGTCCGAGCAGGGACGCTTCTACCGCGCCTCCGAGCGGGCGTTCCAGCGCATCATCGCCTTCTACGGCCGCACGCTAGAGGTGGTGATGCGGCACCAGCCGGCGACGCTGGTGGTCGCCGTCGCGACGCTGGTGCTGACGATCCTGCTCTACCTGGTCATTCCGAAAGGCTTCTTCCCGGTGCAGGACACCGGCGTGATCCTCGGCGTCTCGGAAGCGCCGCAGTCGATCTCGTTCGCCGCCATGGCCGACCGCCAGCAGGCGCTGGCCGCCGTGATCCTCGCCGATCCGGCCGTCGAGAGCCTGTCCTCGTTCATCGGCATCGACGGCACCAACACGACGCTCAACAGCGGCCGCATCCAGATCAACCTCAAGCCGCTCGCCGACCGCGGCATCGACGCCAGCAGCCTCATCCGCCGCCTGCAGGTGCAGCTCGCCAACGTCTCCGGCATCACCCTCTACATGCAGCCGGTCCAGGACTTGACCGTCGAGGACCGGGTGAGCCGCGCGCAGTTCCAGTACAGCCTCGAGGACGCCGACGCCGCCGAGCTGGCGGCCTGGGTGCCGCGCTTCGTCGCCAAGCTGCAGTCCCTGCCCGAGCTGCGCGACGTCGCCAGCGACCAGCAGAACGCCGGCCTGCAGGCGCGCCTGACGCTCGACCGCACCACCGCGTCGCGGCTCGGCATCACGCCCCAGAACCTCGACGACGCGCTCTACGACGCCTACGGCCAGCGCCAGATCTCGACCATGTTCACGCAGCTCAACCAGTACCGCGTGGTGATCGAGGCCAGCCCCGAGCTGCAGCAGCGCCCGGAGAACCTGTCCGACCTCTTCCTGAAGTCGTCCACCGGCGGCTCGGTGCCGCTCGGCTCGTTCACCCGCACGCAGACGGTCAGCGCGCCGCTGTCGGTCAATCACCAGGGGCAGTTCCCGGTGGCGACGATCTCGTTCAACCTGGCGCCCGGCGCCGCGCTGGGCGAGGCGGTGAACGCCGTGACCAAGGCGCAGCAGCAGCTCGGCATGCCGGCCAGCGTCCAGCCCAGCTTCCAGGGCACGGCCGAGTCGTTCCGCGCCTCGCTGGTCAACGAGCCGCTGCTGATCCTGGCGGCGGTGATCACCGTCTACATCCTGCTCGGCATCCTGTACGAGAGCTACATCCACCCGGTCACCATCCTGTCGACCCTGCCCTCGGCCGGCGTCGGGGCGCTGCTGGCGCTGTTCATGACCGGCAACGACTTCAGCGTCATCGCCCTGATCGGCATCATCCTGCTCATCGGCATCGTCGAGAAGAACGCCATCATGATGATCGACTTCGCGCTCGACGCCGAGCGCAAGGAGGGCAAGCCGCCGGAAGAAGCGATCTACCAGGCGGCGCTGCTGCGCTTCCGCCCGATCATCATGACCACCATGGCGGCGCTCCTCGCCGGCATCCCCCTGGCGCTCGGCAGCGGCATCGGCGCCGAGCTGCGGCGGCCGCTCGGCATCGCCATCGTCGGCGGCCTGATCTTCAGCCAGGCGTTGACGCTCTACACCACGCCCGTGGTCTACCTCGCCTTCGACCGCCTGGCGCGGCGGCTCGCCCGCCGGCCGGCGCGGCGCCCGGCGGAGCTGGCCGCGCGGCCGGAGCCCGCGGAGGGCGGCGCTTGAGCCTCTCGACGCCGTTCATCGAGCGGCCGATCGCCACCACCCTGCTGACCGTGGCGGTGGCGCTGGCCGGCGGCATCGCCTACCAGTTCCTGCCGGTGTCGCCGCTGCCGCAGGTCGACTTCCCGACCATCAACGTCTCGTCGAACCTGCCGGGCGCCAGCCCCGAGACCATGGCCTCCTCGGTGGCGACGCCGCTCGAGCGCCAGTTCGGGCGCATCTCCGGCATCACCGAGATGACCTCGACGAGCTCGCTCGGCTCGACCAACGTCACCTTGCAGTTCGACCTCAACCGCAACATCGACGCCGCCGGCCGCGACGTGCAGGCGGCGATCAACGCGGCGCGCGGCCAGCTGCCGGCCAACCTGCCGAGCAATCCCTTCTGGCGCAAGTCGAACCCGGCGGACGCGCCGATCATGCTGATGGCGCTCACCTCCGACCTCGTCGACCGTGCCAAGATCTACGACCTCGCGTCCTCGATCCTGCAGCAGAAGCTCGCCCAAGTCTCCGGGGTCGGCCAGGTGATCGTCGGCGGCGGCGCGCTGCCGGCGGTGCGGGTGGACGTCAACCCGGCGGCGCTCAACGACGAGGGGTTGAGCCTCGAGGACGTGCGCAGCGCGCTTGCCACCGCCAACGCCAACCGCCCCAAGGGCGAGCTCGGCGACGTCCATCGCACCTGGGCGCTCTCCACCACCGACCAGCTGCTGCAGGCCGCCGAGTACCGGACGCAGGTCGTCAGCTACAACCGGCAGAACGGCGCCGCCGTGCGCCTGGGCGACGTCGCCGACGTCACCGACTCGGTCGAGGACATCCGCACCGGCGGCCTGACCAACGGCAAACCGGCGGTGATCATCATCATCTTCCGCCAGCCGGGCGCGAACATCATCAAGACCGTCGACGCCGTCCGCGCCATCATCCCGCGGCTCGAGGCGTCCGTCCCGCCGATCATCAAGCTGCAGGTGATCATCGACGCCACCCGCACCATCCGCGCCTCGGTGCGCGACGTCGAGATCACGCTGGTGATCTCGATCCTGCTGGTCATCGGCGTGGTCTTCGTGTTCCTGCGCAACGTCCGCGCCACCCTGATCCCCAGCGTCGCGGTGCCGGTGTCGCTGATCGGCACCTTCGGCGTCATGTATCTCTGCGGCTACAGCATCGACAACCTGTCGCTGATGGCGTTGACCATCGCCACCGGCTTCGTGGTGGACGACGCCATCGTGGTGATCGAGAACATCACCCGCCACCTCGAGAACGGCATGGAGCCCTACGCGGCGGCGCTGCGCGGCGCCCAGGAGATCGGCTTCACCGTGATGTCGATCAGCATCTCGCTGATCGCGGTGTTCATCCCCATCCTGTTGATGGGCGGCATCGTCGGCCGCCTGTTCCGCGAGTTCGCGGTCACCCTCTCGGTCGCCATCGCCGTCTCGCTGCTCATCTCGCTCACCACCACCCCGATGATGTGCGCGCGGCTGCTCCGGGCGCAGGGCGAGCAGCGGCACGGGCGCCTCTACAATGCCAGCGAGAAGGCGTTCGACACGATCCTGCGCGGCTATCGCGGCTCGCTCTCCTGGGTGCTGCGGCACCAGGGGCTCACCCTGCTGGTGGCGCTGGCGACGATGGCCGCCACCGCCTACCTCTACGTGGTGGTGCCGAAGGGCTTCTTCCCGCAGCAGGACACCGGCCGCATGAACGGCTCCATCCAGGCCGACCAGGACACCTCCTTCCAGGCGATGAAGCGCCGCCTGGCGACCCTGGCCGCCATCGTCCAGAAGGACCCGGCGATCGACTCGGTCTCCGCCTTCATCGGCGGCCAGGCGGTCAACACTGGCCGCGTCTTCATCGGCCTCAAGCCGCAGGGCCAGCGCGGCAAGGGCAATCCCACCGCCGACCAGGTCATCGCCCGCCTGCGCCCGAAGCTCGCGCACGTCCCCGGCGTCAGCCTCTTCCTGCAACCCATCCAGGACCTGCGGGTGGGCGGCCGGATGAGCGGCGCGCAGTACCAGTACACGTTGCAGGGGGACAACACCGCGGAGCTGCTGCAATGGGCGCCGCGGGTCATGCAGCGCCTGCGGCAGATCCCGATCCTCGCCGACGTCAACACCGACCAGCAGAACAAGGGGCTCGAGGCGACGCTGGCAATCGACCGCACCACCGCCTCGCGGCTGGGGATCACGCCGCAGGCGATCGACGACACGCTCTACGACGCTTTCGGCCAGCGCCAGGTGTCGACGATGTACCGGGCGCTCAACCAGTACCACGTGGTGATGGAGGTGCAGCCCCAGTACTGGCAGAACCCCGAGGGGCTGAAGGCCATCTACGTCAAGGCGACCGACGCCGCCAACGCCAATTTCGGCAAGCTGGTGCCGCTCTCCGCCTTCACCCATTTCAAGGCCTCGACGGCGCCGCTGACCATCAACCACTCGGCGCAGTTCCCCTCGGTGACCCTGTCGTTCAACCTGGCGCCCAACGTGGCGCTGGGCACCGCGGTGACCCAGATCGAGAAGGCCGAGCGGCAGATGGGCCTGCCGGCGGACATCCACGGCAACTTCCAGGGGACGGCGCAGGCGTTCCAGGCGTCGCTGGCCAACGAGCCGCTGCTGATCGCGGCGGCGCTGATTGCCGTCTATATCGTGCTTGGAGTGCTCTACGAGAGCCTGGTCCACCCGGTGACCATCCTGTCGACCCTGCCGTCGGCGGGGGTCGGCGCGCTGCTGGCGCTGCTGATCACCAAGACCGACCTGTCGGTGATCGCGCTCATCGGCATCATCCTGCTCATCGGCATCGTCAAGAAGAACGCGATCCTGATGATCGATTTCGCGATCGAGCTCGAGCGCAGCGAGGGCAAGTCGCCGGAGGACTCGATCTTCGAGGCCTGCCTGCTGCGCTTCCGGCCGATCACCATGACCACCATGGCGGCCATGCTGGGCGGCCTGCCGCTGGCGATCGGCCTGGGCACCGGCTCGGAGCTGCGGCGCCCGCTTGGCATCGCCATCGTCGGCGGCCTGCTGTTCAGCCAGGCGCTGACGCTCTACACGACGCCGGTGGTCTATCTCTATTTCGACCGGTTCCAGATCTGGTGGCGGCGGGTGCGCGGCCGCCAGCCCAAGCGGCCCGGACCGGCCGCGGCGCCCGGCGCCGCGCGGCCGGCGGGACAGGAGGCCTGAGAGAGCTGATGACGGCGAACGGGAGAGTTTTGAGGGCACTGCCGGCAGTGGCGGCGCTGGCGGGAGTCGCGGCGGTCCTGGCGGGCTGCATGGTGGGCCCGAACTACCGGCGGCCGCCGGCCGCCTCTCCCGCCGCTTTCAAGGAGCCGCCGCCGCCGAACTGGAAGTCGGCGACGCCGCGCGACGAGATCCCGCGCGGCAAGTGGTGGCAGCTCTTCGGCGATCCGCAGCTCGACGCGCTCGAGGAGCAGGTGTCGGTCTCCAACCAGTCGATCGCCCAGGCCGAGGCGCAGTTCCGGGCTGCCCGCGCGGCGGCCGGGGTGGCGCGCGGCGGCCTCTTCCCGACGGTGACGGCAGGGGCCTCGGCGACGAGGTCGCGGAGCGGGTCGGGGCGCGGCGGGATGGTGGTGGCCGGCACCTCCGGCTCGGGCGCGACGACCACCGCGGCAGGGTCCACCGTCAGCATCTACCAGGTGCCGGTCGACGTCTCCTACGAGGTGGATCTCTGGGGGAAGGTCCGCCGGATAATCGAGGGCAGCGTCGCCACCGCCCAGGCGAGCGCCGCCGACCTCGAGACCATGCGCCTGAGCCTGCAGGCCGAGCTGGCGGTCGACTACTTCGAGCTGCACGGCCTCGACGCCCAGCAGCAGCTGCTGAGCACGACCGCCGGCGCCTACCAGAAGGCGCTCGAGCTCACCACCAACCGCTACAACCAGGGGATCGCGTCGGGAGTCGACGTGGCGCAGGCCCAGACCCAGCTCGAGACGACGCGCGCCCAGGCAATCGACCTCGGCGTGCAGCGCACCCAGCTCGAGCACGCCATCGCCGTGCTCACCGGCAAGGCGCCGGCCGAGCTCACCATCACCCAGGCGCCGGTCGCCGTGCAGCCGCCGGAAGTGCCGGTGGCCCTGCCCTCGGAGCTGCTCGAGCGGCGCCCCGACATCGCCGCCAACGAGCGGCGGATGGCGGCTGCCAACGCCCAGATCGGCGTCCAGGTGGCAGCCTACTATCCGACGATCTCGCTCACCGCCTCGGGCGGCTTCGAGAGCTCCAAGCTCGCGAACCTCTTCAACTGGCCAAGCCGCTTCTGGTCGCTCGGCGCCTCCGCGGTCGAGACCCTCTTCAACGGCGGCGCCCGCCACGCCGCGACCGAAGAGGCCAGGGCCAACTACGACGCCGCCGTCGCCGCCTACCGCCAGAGCGTCCTGACCGCCTTCCAGAGCGTCGAGGACAATCTCTCCGCCCTGCGGGTGCTGGACGCCGAGGCGGCCCAGCAGCAGATCGCCGTCACCACCGCCGAGCGCTCCCTGGCCCTATCCAACTACCGCTACCATGGCGGCATCACGACCTACCTGGAAGTCATCACCGCCCAGGCCGCCGCCCTCGCCAACGAGCGCACCGCCGTCGACATCCTCACCCGCCGCATGACCGCCGCCGTCAACCTCGTCAAGGCCCTCGGCGGCGGCTGGCGCGAGTCCGACCTGCCATCGGGCAGCGCGATCCTGACGCGGCGCTGACCCGTGGGCGTCCAAGAGAGCTTGTGCTAGGCGGCGTAGCGGCCGGCAACCATACTCGGCCGAGAGCGCAATCTACGTCGGCACCGGTGCACCGGGGCGGTGGACCGGCAGCGCCTTTCATCAGACAATAGAGTGATCCAGGCCACAGCCGAGCGGCAGGATCGTGCCGGCTCCGCGTGAACCGGAAGGAGGACGGCGAGCATGTCCAGGCCCCCAGCGGCCTTCTTGAGCTACGTCCACTTCGATGACGAGCATGAGGAAGGCCGCATTACGGAGCTCCGCAAGCGGCTGGAAGGCGAGATCAGGGTCCATACAGGCTTGAAGGACTTCACCATCTTTCAGGATCGGGACATCCACTGGGGGGACCAGTGGCAGGCGCGGATTGACAGCACACTCGATGCTACCTCCTTCTTCATCCCCATCCTCACGCCGCTGTTCTTCCGCAGTGATGCCTGCCGGGAAGAGCTCACGAAATTCCTCGATCGGGAGACGGCGTTGCAGCGCCACGACCTGATTCTCCCTGTCTACTATGTGGACGCTCCAGGATTCAATGACCCAATCAAGCGCGCCCAGGATCCCTTAGCCCGTACCCTCGCAGCACGCCAGTTCGCCGACTGGAGGGAGCTTCGCCTCGAACCTCGAACCGATCCGCGTCTCGGCAAGATGCTGGCCTGGATGGCAGTCCAGCTTCGGGATGCGCTTGAGCGGCCGGACGAACCCGGCAGGGCCGTCCAGGAGACACCCGCAAGGTCGAGAATCTCTACGCGCCTGCTCGGTCAGCCGGCGGCTGCGACCGAACCCAGCCGCGGCCCCACATCGAAGGTCGAACCTCCCACACACATCGTCGATCCTTTGTACCGTGGCAACTTCAGCACTATCTCGGCTGCCATCTCAGCGGCGAAACCGGGCGATCGTATCCTTGTCCGCCCTGGACTTTATCAGGAGGACCTCGTCATCGAGAAACCGCTGGAGATCTTGGGAGACGGCCCCCTCGAGGAGATCGTGGTCAGGGCCTCAAGTAGGGACGTGATCCTCTTCCGCGCCACCATGGGAAGGGTTACCAATCTCACACTGCGTCAGGACGGCGCAGGAATCAGGTATGGCGTGGACATCTCTCAGGGGAGGCTGGAACTCGAGGGATGCGACATCACTTCGCAAAACAATGCCTGCGTTGCGATTCACCATGGAGCCGATCCACGCCTGCGACGCAACCGCATTCATGGTGGCAAAGTGGGAGGTGTCGTTTTTTATGATGGCGGCCAAGGAACACTGGAGGATAACGAGATCTTCGCGAGCGGCACGTCTGGAGTGGAAATCAGAGGCGGATCCAGCCCAACGCTCCGGCGCAACCGCATCCATGATGGCAAGACTATCGGTGTCCTAGTGCACCAAAGTGGCGAAGGAGTATTGGAGGACAACGAGATCTTTGCCAACGCCCTAGGGGGCGTAGAAATCAGGAGCGGAGGCAATCCGATATTCCGGCGTAACAGGATCACTGCCAATGTTACCTCCGCGATCTGGATCCATTCCGGCGGCGGCGGTACCTTCCTGGAAAACGACCTCCGTGGCAATCCTCGGGGCGTCTGGAACATCGCCGATGGCTGCGAACCCAAGGTCATTCGCGACAGGAACTTGACCAAGTGACTCTGCTCGGCCGCCACGCCGCCCAGTCTCGCGACATGAAGGTGCTCTGTGCAGCGCTCGGTCACCCGGCGGCGAATTCCGGGTCTCGGTGGTCGCGCCACCGCAGCCAATCGATCTCCCAGCCGTAGTCGACCGGCCCACCCCACCAGTTGGGCAGTGTCGCGTGGGTATCCACGGCCACGCCTTGGCTCGCGAGTCGCGCGACCAAGGCCGTGACCGGCTCTCCTGCCGGCACCGGCGCCGGCAGCGCCGGCGCCTCCGGGAGCGGCCGACCGTCGGGTCGATAGAAGCGCGCTTCGCCGTCGGGCGCCAGCTCCATCGAGAATCCCTCCTCGTGCACTGCGCGATGGTGCCGGCGGCACAGAAGCAGCGTATTGGCGAGGCTGGTGCCGCCGCCCTCGGCCCAGGGCTCGACGTGGTGGGCGTCGCAGAACCTCCTGCCACAGCCCGGGAAGCGGCAGCCGCCGTCGCGATGCTCGAGGGCGCGGCGCAGGGCGGGCGAGATGGCGCGGGTGCGGCGGCCGACGTCGAGCACCTGGCCATCCGCAGCGTGCTGCATCACCACGCGCGCCGAGTCGCAGGCCAGCCGGCGGGACGTTTCCGCGGAAACGTGGCTGCCATCGACGAACCAGGACGAACCTCCCTCGCCGCCGGGCGCCAGCACCTCGGCGTCGACGTGCACCACCACCTGGTAACGGTCGCCGTGGCTGCCGGGATCGAGGCCTGCTGCGAGGGCGCTCTCGGCCACCAGGCCCAGGGCATCGGCGCGGCGTTGCTCGAACGAGGCGTCCTCGGTCGCCACCGCCACCTCTGTCACCGCTGCCTCTTCCGGCACGGTGCCGGCCGGCAGGCCGCGGCGTGGCCCGTAGAGCGCCTCGACGCCGGCCTCCAGGGCGCGCAGCAGCGCGGCGCCGGCCTCCGGCGCAAGGCGCCCCCTCACCACCACCATGTAGTCCTCGTCGGTGTAGGCGTGCAGGTACCGCGCGGCGTGGAGGCGCTTCTCGCTATGCCCCGCCGCGATGCGGTCGACACGCCTCATGCCGCGCACCAATCTCTCGACGTGCGCCGCCGTTCCCGCACGCCCGAAGATCAGCAGGTCCTGTTCGTTGGCCGGTGTGGCAATGCGCGTGAGGGCACGGACCTTCGAGTAGGAGATCTCGCCGCGGCGCATGGCCGCCGAGAGCAGCGGCAAGGCGCCGAGCGCGCGCGCCACGCGCATCTTCTCGCGCGCCGCGCCAAGGTCGAGCCCGACGCGCCAGACCAGCCAGTGCGCGCAAGAGTGGAACCCGCTGTTCCATCCGCCGCGCTCGTCGAAGTCGCGCAGCATGGCCAGCAGCTCGTAGGTGGCGGCCGAGATCTGCGCCGCCAGCTCCGCAATTCTCTCGCCGAGCTCTTCGAGCTCCGCGCCTCCACCCCTCACCGCGAGATCGTGATCTGCCTGGTGCACCGGTTCGCCGATAGTCATCTGTTTCCCTCCCATCAACGATTGTAAACCCATGATTTTCAAGCTCGTTGGCGGCCGCAGCAAGGCCGATCGGCGCTTGTCGAAGGGGTCCAGGAGGCTCGCCGCGAGATCCGGCCCGCGAGCCCCTTCCGCGTGCCAACCGATGCCCTTCGAGCGCGGACTCGAGAAAACTCGCGAAGGGGTCCGAAAAAGCCTGTCAAGGGGGTCGACGACGCTCCTGGCCGGCCCGACCGGCACGCCCGGCACCTCTGGCTCGGGAGCGCGTCGGACAGGGGGTTGCGACCGCCACGGCGGCCGCCCGGCTGCCGAGTTGGGGCTCAGCCAGGACGCCTATGGTAGTGCTTTATGAGTGTGTTGCCGGTAGTGGCATACATAGATTGTCTTGGCATAGTCTGAAGGGTTACGACTCGGCTGGTCTCCAGCCTCGCCCGTGGCCTCCTGGCCACCCTGCATGGGAGCCGTGCGGTTGAACCTCCCATGCGGGAACCGGAACTCAAATGATGGAAGGCGCTGAGTGATGCCAGGTCAGGGTCATTCGATCTCGGTACTACGGCGGCCGAAGCCGTCGGGGGGCGCTGGTGCTTGCTGGATCGAAGAGATCGCGTCCCTCGGGTCGGCGAAGCCATTGAGTCCTCCAACCTGCACACAAGAGAGGTGATCCCATGAAGCACCTGCGGAAGAACCCGAGGAGTGGAATCAACCGGCGTTCGTTCGTGAAAGGTGGGCTGGCGGCGGCCGGCGCGGCAACCATGAGCGCTGGCCTGCTCGCGTCGAGCTCACCCGCCCTGGGGAAGGAGCGGGGGCCGGAAGAGAGCAGCGGCCGACTCAGCCGGGGCGATGCGGCGCTGCTCCGATTTGCCGCGGCGGCAGAGATCCTCGAGACCGATTTCTGGGTGCAGTACAACGAGCTCGGCGGGATCCAGGACGACGAAGTTCCCGGCGGCAGCGGCAGTCCCATCTACACCGCGAAGCTTCAGAACCTGGACGCGGACTTCTCCCAGTACATCCACGACAATACGGACGACGAGTTGACCCATCAGAACTTCCTCAACGCCTACCTGGTCTCGAAGCATGCGGACCCGGTGGACCTGGAGTCCTTCCGCACCTTGCCGGGGAGCACCGCCACGGGGTCGAGCGGAAAATTACGGCTCACCAATCTCATGCAGCTCACCCTGGATACCAGCTGGTGGACTCGGTATCGCAGCGGCGCCAACAACCCCGACCTCGATCCAAGCTTCAAGTTCCCCCAGGCCGTCCCCGGTCTGGCCGCGGGGCAGTTCACGGCGATCCCGCGGACGGATGCAGACCTCTCTCCGGACGACCACATCCAGGCCATCGCGAACACGGCCGGATTCCACATGCCGACGATCGAGCAAGGGGGCAACAGCCTCTACCCTTCGATGGCGCAGAGGGCGACGAGCGCGGAGGTCCTGCGCATCTTGATCAGCATCGGCCCTACCGAGACCATGCACTTCCAAACGTGGGCTGACAAGGCGGGCAATGCACCCCCGTTGACCGACCCGACGAACGGGTTGGTGTTCCCCGACCTGAACTCGGCGCCGTTCGGCGGCGAGGAGTTCCAGACGAATCTGATCATGCCGGAGCCATGCCCGTTCCTCAGCCGGAAGCTCCCGGTGGTTTCGATCATTCGGCCGACGGAGACCAAGGGCATTGCCATGGGCGCCCTCAGGTTCTTGACCGCCATGGGACTCTTCATCGGTCAAAGCCCGGAGTTCTTTGCCTTGATGCAGGACCTGGCCGAGGACGCCGACGAGGCGCAGCGGGGCGTGTAAGCGGCGGACGCGTCCTCTCAGCTGCTGCTCCGCGAGCCGGCCCCCACGCCGGCTCGCGCTTCCCATCTTGGGACGTCCACGCCCTTCACGAGAAGCCACAGGCAGAACGAGGCTTCCCCGATGAAGGCAGGGATCAGGACGGCGGGGAAGAGCACGTCCGCGAGCGTGGGGGAGAGGATCAGCGCGAAGCTGTTCGCCAGGTAGCAGACGCCGGCAATCTGCATCAGCAGGCCCAGGAGCCTGGGGAAAAAGCCCGAGCGAAGGATCAAGTACCCGAGGACGATGCACTCACAGCCGAAGAAGATGAGGGCGATGCCATAGCCGTACCCATGGGACTTGACGGTGAGGTACGCCAGAGCATGGAGCTGACTTGGCTCGAAGACCTTCAGGTAGGCCGCATCCGCCAAGGGGAAAGATCCCTGCAAGAGATTCAACTCGTAGGTCGCCTGAATCGCGATCGACACCAGGTTGAAGAACGCCGCCAGCAGGGCAAGGTGCTTGCTGACCGGCTTGAGCAACACATAGAAGATGAGCGTCAGGGCGACGGCGCACGTCAGCATGAACAGCTCGCCGGCGATGCCGCTGCGCCACAGCAACGGAGACGCGATGATGTTCCGGGCCGTGGCCGTCGCGTCGTTCGACACGATGAGCTTGTCCCGGACACCAGCCTCGGCGAAGAGACCGAGAACGATGATGATCAGGTAGAGCGCGCCGCCGATTCGGGCATAGACTCGTGGCGAAGCTTCGAGATCAGGCTCGGCCATGTTCGGCTCCATGTCTCGAGAGGTATTCTGTAGTTGGCGCACAGCGTAACACGAGGGCCGTGGGGACCCGGGCGTGGCCGATCACAGATCGAGCCGGCGAGGCTCAGAACCTCGGCAGGCGTTTCCGGGACCCACTTGCAGAAGACCCTTCACTGGCGGCCGGGCGAGAGCCCGGCGGGGAGATCTGCCATGCGACCATGGATGGCGATGCTGCTGTTGCCGGCGTTGGCGGCCCAGAGCTGCGCGAGCGGTGGCCTGCCTCGCACCGGCGGCGGACCGACCGGAACGGCCGGAGCTGCCGACTTCGAAGCGGTGAACCGAACACTCGCGGAGCAGCCCGCCATCGTCGAGCTGCGCAGCGGCGAGACCGTGCACGACGTGGAGGACGTGAAGATGACCGCGGAGTCCACCTCCTGGCGCGACGGCGACCGCGTCCGGACAGTGCCGACCGCCGAAGTGCGCCGGGTCGTCCGGCAGATCCGTTTTCGAGCTGGGAAGGGGTTCGGCTGGGGAGCTGCAGGCGGCGCGGTGGCCGGCTTCTTCATCGCCGCCCACCAGCGGGACTCCCTCAACCAGGTCGCCGGCTTCCTCGTCATCGACCTGGCAAGCGGCCTGGCCGGCATGTTCGTCACCACGATCATGAGACAGCCGCCCGACCAGGTCGTGTACGTCGCCCCGGACGCCGGCGTGCCCTCCGCGGGCGGCGCGCCGCGGCGATCGGATCTCCTGGCTCCTCCTGCCCCTGCCGGCGGCGACGTCCAGCACTGCCGCCTGGCGGTGCGGGACGCCCGGCCGGGCGCCCCAGCCGTCGTCTGCGGCCCGGCATCGGGCACGCCGGAGGTCAGGCCGGCCGGGGCGAATCCGGGCTAGAATCCCCGCCATCGACGATCAGAGCCCACCTCCGAGCGTGACGCGCGGGACGAGCGACTCGCTCGCCCCGGCCGCCGCCGGCTCGGCGGCCTCGGGCGCCTCGCGGCCGACCTTCGCGCGGCGGCTCAACCTGTTCGACGCGACGATGATCGTGATCAGCGGCATCGTCGGCTCGGGCATCTTCATCAACCCCTACGTGGTGGCGCAGGCGGTGGGCACGCCGTTCCTGATCGTCGCGGTCTGGGTGGCGGGCGGCGCGCTCGCGATGCTCGGCGCCTTCGTCTTCGCCGAGCTGAGCACTGTGATGCCGCGGGTGGGCGGCCAGTACGCCTTCTTCCGCGAGGCCTTCCACCCGCTGGTGGCGTTCCTGCACGGCTGGTCGCTGCTGCTGATCATCCAGTCGGGGGCGACCGCGGCGGTGGCGGTGG
>Ga0210384_10005371_pt1 | contig 13968 bp, 14 predicted proteins | sample IncBWH2MmetaG_FD_160574 | JGI IMG/M metagenome (GOLD analysis project Ga0210384, IMG submission 160574) | Forest soil microbial communities from Barre Woods Harvard Forest LTER site, Petersham, Massachusetts, United States - Inc-BW-H-2-M | ecosystem: Environmental > Terrestrial > Soil >...
CGTCGCGATGCAATTCAAAAAGCGATCCATGGAAGTGGTTGCTACCTGATTTGGTGATTGCCTCGATGACGCCACCGGAATTTGTACCGTACTCGCTGCCAAAAGTCTGGGTCGAGACACGTACCTCCACGAAATCATCCAGCCCAAGAAAAATCCCAGACGCGCCGGCAGGCGAATAGCCAAACACGGGATCATTGGCGTCCATGCCATCGATGAGGACATTCGTCCAGCTCGGGCGCATACCGTTAACGGACACTTGTCCCGCCTTCCCGTTCGACAACAACGAAGGAGCACTGCTAGATGTGGGGGCAACTCCCGGGACCAGGATTGCGGCTTTGAACAGATCGCGGCCGTCCAGGGGAAGCGCAGTTAAGCTGCGTTCTGCAATCATTCCTCCAACGGTGGTGGTGGTGTCGAGGGCTGAAACACCCGCCTCGACCGTCACGTGGACGGACAGCTTGCCCACAACCAGTGACAAGTTGATTCCGATTGCAGCACCCGGGCTCAGGGCAATTCCTTCGCGAACCTCGGTCTGGAATCCTTCTTTCTGAACGCGAAGCGTATACCTTCCGGTCGGCAAGCCCACCAGCTGATAATCGCCCGTTTTGCCGGTGCTCCCATCTCGTTTCAATCCTGTGGTTACGTTCTCGACCGAAACCTCGGCTCCGGGAACAACAGCTCCGCTGGTATCTGTGACGGTACCGAACAGAGTTCCAAGTTGCGTTTGCGCCCACGCTGGCGCTGCAATTAGTGCTGCTAACAAAAAGAGGAACAGCACGCTCTTACTTTGTCGGCCAGAACTAAGAAAGTTTTCAGGAGATTCAAAAGCTGCTGCTCGAAACCCAAGAGACTCGATGAGCAGTTTTGTCGTCCTGCGAACGGACTTATCGTCATCAATGACCGAAATTAGACTTTTCCCCACTGCGAATCTCCAATGCACTGAAGCTATTCCGAGATGGAGAAGAAATCTATTGGGCGTTGGTGGATTTTGCTTACCAGAAAGGACAATCGGGAGTAGTGCTTTCGTTTACGATGGTTTTGTGAGAAACCTTAGTTCTTCTGGATTCGCCTGACGAGCTCGCCAGGAAGACCGCATGAAACAGATGCGACTCTGAAGAGGAGTTCAGCTTTTCGATCACTCTAAAAAGGTCGGCAACGGAGTGCACGTGCATCTATCTCCCTTGCCCGTCTCTATGCCGCCTTACTCGTGACGTAAAGCTGAACGAATGCTCTGGAGTAGCTTCTCGTCCGTAAACGGCTTTCCCAAAAACGCGACAGCGCCAGCTTCCATTGCTCGGTGACGGGATTCTTTTTCGTCGTGAGCAGTAATGAAAACGACAGGTATGCGGCACCCCGCGGCAGCCAGCTGACTTTGCAGCTGCAGTCCGTTCATGCCGGGTAGCTGCACATCAACGATGAGGCACAACGTATCGTGGAGATGGCCAGAGCTGAGAAAATTCTCAGCAGATTCACAGGCTACTGCTCGATAGCCAAAAGATTCGACGAGTAGCGTTGTGCTCCTGCGCACAGACGCATCGTCGTCAATAATCGAGATTAGATTTCTCGCCACGGTGAATCTTCCAACGTACTGAAGCTATTCCAAGTTGGAGAAGAAACCTATTGGGCGTTGGTGGACATTGCGTCCCACAAAGGACCAATTCGCATAGTGCTTTGGTTTACGAGAGTTTGGGAGGACCATTGGGTCTCCTCGATTCGCTCTTTATCACCTCGACAAAAACATCACCTAAACCGGAGAGGGCTCCCCAGGAGACTTAAGTTTTTCGATCATTTTTACGACCTCAGCCAGGGATTCCGCGCGCATTTTCTCCATTGCTCGGCTCCGATGAACCTTCACGGTGTTTTCCGCAGTTCCGAGTTGATCAGCAATCTGCTTGTTGAGCATGCCTGAAACGACCATGGAGATCACTTCCTGCTCGCGAGGAGTCAACAAGTCAAAGCGCTGCCGGAGGTCCGTTAAATCTTTTTCCTGTTCACGTCTAGCACGATCTTGCTCCAGTCCGACGCGAACGGCATCCAGCAGATCCTGGTCGCGGTATGGCTTGGTGAGGAATTCTATTGCCCCGGCTTTCATAGCACGAACGCTCATGGGAATATCGCCGTGACCGGTGACAAAGACTATCGGGATACGAATGTTTCTCGCCGCAAGCTCACGCTGAAAATCGAGTCCGCTTAATCCGCGCAATCTGACGTCCAGCACCAAGCAACTCGGTGCATCTGGCGGTTTCCTTTGCAAGAAGGTTTCAGCCGATTCAAAGTTCTCAACCTGCAGACCCACGCTGCTGAGAAGAAACTTGAGCGAAGAACGTACTGACGGATCATCATCGACAACAAAGACCACGGGAGCGCGAGTCATGAGGGAGTCCCTGCGGCTATTGGCAACGTGAAGGAAAACACAGCGCCGTGGGGAGAATTGGGCGCGGCCCATAGCCGGCCACCATGACCCTCAATAAGAGAGCGGCTGATGGTCAGTCCCATACCCATTCCGTTTGCCTTTGTTGTAAAAAAGGGGCTGAACAAGCGATCTGCATCTGTACCGAGGCCAGTACCCGAGTCACGGACCGCAACCAACACGTTTCCGGATTCATCGATCCGGGATTCCACAGATAGTCCGCGAGATTGAAGGGTCACCCCGCTCATGGCTTCTGTGCCATTCCTGATCAAGTTCAAAAGTACCTGCTGCAACTGAATGCGATCAGCCCGCACGAGCGGCAATGTTTTCGTCAGATGGCGCTCGACCAAGACTCGATTCTTCTGAAGCTCATGTCCAGCTAGAGCCAGCACTTCCTGAATAACGTCGTTTATATCCAGTTCGCTCTTTTCCGCAGGCGCCTTCCTTATGAACGCCCGAATCCGGGCTATAACAGCACTCGTCCGAGTGCAATCCGCAACAATTTCTTGGAGAGCCCGTTGGAGAACCTCGGGCTCGAGATTACTACTAGCGAGCAGTCTCAGGCATGCGTTAGCGTTGTTGGTTACAGCCGTCAGCGGTTGGTTGACTTCATGGGCTATGGAAGCTGCCAACTCGCCCACAGTTGTCAGCCTGGAGACCCGAGCAAGCTCCACTTGAGTTGTATACAGGGTTTGTTGGGCCCCTTGAAGCATCTCTTGCGCGCGCTTTTGCTCGGTCAAATCGAGCACGAAAGCGACACCTTCGTTCCCGCCGCCTTCGAAGAGTGCGCCTCCGAGCAGGATGGGCACTCGGCTGCCATCTTTTCGGAAGTACTCCTTCTCGATGGGTTGGAATATCCCAGACGCGTTCAAATCAGCTAACGCGCGTTCGTCTCTGCCACGCCATTCGACTGGCGTCAGGTCCGTCCAGCGCACGCGACCGGAGGCGAGGTCTTCACGGTCGTATTGCACCATGCGGAGAAATGCATCATTGGCCTCGGTGATCGCGCCTTCGAGATTCCACATGACAATCCCCACGACGTTGGCTTCGACCAGGCGCCGAATTTTGGCTTCCAACCCACTTGCCAGTTCACGGACTTCTGCTTCTGCCTTTTCACGCTCGGCCACCTGGATTTTGAGGTCTTCTATGTGCGCCAGTGCTTGATACGCTGAAGAGGCTAATTTCCCTAGAGAGGCCATCACCCGGTCATCTTCTGCATCAAACTTGCGACGATCGCTGTGCATGATCCCCCAGATCGTTCCGACTGCTTTGCCGGCAACGTAAAACGGGACCAGCAAGCATTCTTCGGCTGCCGGAATGACTGGCATCAAATAGGGATAACGCCGTTCGAAATGTCTGAACAGCAAGGTACGATTTTGATCGAGCACGTCTCCGCAGGGCCCGAAGTTCCGCGGTGTCCCCCCTCCTACATGGGGGTTCCACATGCCGGCGATAGCTGGCCAATAGAACCTTTTACCGCAACCATCCGGCGTTTTGCCATCCCTCGTCAGCAGGCTAAGGCCAGCAGAGTCACACTGGGTAATATCCATAATCGTTTCAGCCAGCGTCTGAAAAATGGTGCTCGGCGAATCGGCCAGCGCGCTCATCAGCGCGACGAGCGCGCGGTTCTCCTTTTCATAGTCAGGAGGGCGCGACGGGCGGCCGCGCAACTCCTCCGTGCAGAGGATCGACTCCAGGGAAGCCCCGGCTTCTGGAATTGAATCCTCCAACGGGATGTTCGCTCGTGAGGTGGAAGCTGAACTCATATTTCTACCCTCCACAGCTACGCGATTTCACGCGCCTTAAAGACCTTCCTATCAGTTACCTAGAAGTGAGACAGACATCATCGCCCGTCCTGTCAGAGACAACCTCGCCTCTCAGACGATCCCTCCACAGCTTCGAGCCTATATCGAACGCGCATTGAGACCTTCGAGCAGGGTGCCTCTGGCTAAACGCGAAAGGCACGCCCGAGGAGTTGGTCGCAGCTTCGTAATGAAAAGTCGTGCCGGCGTTCATCGCCGCGACCTTAGCCTCCGCAACTGTGGCCTTCGACAGATCCGTCACCCGCCTGTGAGGGACGCATTTGTGGATTGCGCGCGAAGGACGCACGCAAATAAAGAGAGAGTGATATTCCTCCTTTGTTTGGCGCCCGTCAAGCGTGACGACGCAAACGGCTGGAGAGAAACTTTATTATGCGCTTTCCGCAGCATCAGCTCCAATTAGAGCCAATCAGCACTTGCGCAGGTCTCAACTCCTGATTTGTCGCCTTACCGGACAATGAGACTCACTTAGGAAGGGCCTCGGACGATAGACCTGCGTCGGGCTTAAATATTAGAGCCACCAGGAAGAAAACTAGGACCATCTCAGGGATTCCAATCACTAAAATGAGCCAAAAATAGCTTGCCTTCTGCCAATGAAGGCGTTGCAGGGTCCCGAAATGAGCGACGATAAGAACTCCTATCTCAGTCCAGAATGTCCATCTCTGACGGTATTGCCAAAACTTCTTTACCGCGTACCCAAATACGAATGCAGCAGTAAGAATGATATTCGTCCACTTGACGCTGAGTTCCTCGTCGATGCCTTTACTGTCGGCGTAGAAGAAAAACCCAAGAAAAGCAGCAATCATCAGCGGCGCAATCAGAAGGTAGAGTAGCCAGTCCTTCGTAGTGGTCTGGGAGGAACGCCCGGTCACCATTCTGCGAATGAAATAAACCAAGAAGGCAATCAGAAGGGCGAGGATGAAAATCAGGCCTGGATTCATTTGTCACGAGCATACTACAGCCAAACACATTGGCCACTTCTTCCAGACGCAGGGGTCAGTGGACGGTAAGTCGCCTTACCGGACAACTGGATTCGGTGATCAGTGATGTGTCTCTAACAAAATCAAACACTCGCCGGAACGTCCGCGCCACTCTGAGGCAACATATGCAATCTGATTCGGGAATCGTTCTAAGTAGATAGGTTTTAGCGCGTCGGCAATCTGAGGCCGAACCGTCTTCCAGAACTCAAACCGCTCCTGCATCGGTATCCATTTCAGCTTCGCCCCACTCGTGGCAACGATAAATTGCACCTGCCCACCCCTCATGAGTTCTCGTATGAGGCTCTCGTCAAGGTGCCGGATACTCTCGCCGTTTAATGCGCCCTTCTCGTCCCAAAGTTCAGTGAGAGGCAGTTTCGTGACAATCCGCTGGTCAGGTCTCAATCAGCTTCCCTTTCATTCGGAAGCCCGAATTTAGCACGATTTAGCTCAAGTGCTTGGTAAGTCGGCAAACCGGACAAGAAGTGGCCGTTGCTCAGGTAGGCTTCGGAATCTCGATTGACATCACAGGTATGGCGCTCCGTAAACAGCTCCCATGCGCCCACAACAGTTCGGGATTCTGCTGAACCGGAAGCGCCGCCGGTTGGCTGACCCGAATCGTGTATGAGTCGGGTTCTCCAAGTTCCACGTTTTGGCGGCACAGACAACACGTATACTTCATATTTTAGACCTCGTTGTAAGTGAGGGCACTTTCGTCGCCTAGATGGATTCATAGCCGACCGTTGCCCGAACTCCGATAACTCCTTCCATGAGAAGGCCGGTTGATGTCAAGGCACACTTTCATCTTCTTCTTTCCCTGAACCAGTTCCCATTGAGCCAAGCCGCCTCTGTCGCCATCCTTCCATCCGCACTCTTTTGTGAGCGATATTCGCTCGGTGCATGGTGGGTGTTCTCGTTTCAGTAGGTGCTGCTACCTGATTAGCGTCCTCTCGTCCCACCGTTTCGGTGGGAGTCGGGCGCAAGGAGTTAGTCGCAGTCACCTGGACTCGGCGGTTGAGCTCGGCTGTCCGGATCAAAACTCTCTAGGCCACTGCCCGCATTGCTTTCAGGCTATTGCGCAGTGGTTCGTATACCTCTCCGCTCACCCACAACCGATGCAGCAGTACCGCCAACTTTCGCGCCACGGCAACCACCGCTCGCTTCTTGGCATTTTTTCCTCCGCGCTCCGCAAGCCTCAATCCCCATCTCCGCAGATCACTGTCTTCTCCAAACGGTCCCAGAATGTAATGCGCGCCTTGCACCATCATCGTTCGCAGATACCGGTCTCCTGCTTTGCTGATACCTTTCTGCGGTTTGCTCTCTCCGGAGTCTCTTCGGCCAGGTTTTAACCCGAGAAAACAGCCGACCTCGCGACTTTTCAGGAACCGATACGGATCCTCGATCGTCAGGACATACGTCAGCGCGATCTGCGTTCCCACACCCTTCACCTGCTGGAGCAAGGACACTTCCGGGTACACTTCCTTGGCGATTTTCTCCATCCGTTCGTCGTATTCCTTGATGCGCTCGTTCAGCGATTCGATTTCTTTGAGCAACGGTTCCAGAACATCCCGCAACTCCACGCTCAATGCAGCGGCCAGCTCCCGGCCCACCTGCTGCGTGCCGCACTTGGGCAGTCGTTCACCATAAGACTTCACCAACCCGCGGGCTGCGTTCACCAAGGCCGTTCGCGCACTCACCAGTTCGGCTCGCGCCCGGATTACCGTCAGATGGATTTGTGCTTGTACACTGCGATGCCGCACTGGCCCCAACAGCTCGGGATCGATTCGCGCCAGTTGTGCCAATGTTCGCGCATCGTGTCGATCATCTTTTCGATTGCTCTTGGTGATCAATTGTACTTTTTGCGCGTGCGCCACGATCACTTCATGTCCCAGTTCCGTTAACAGCCGGCTTACCCATGGCGAATGGGTTCCGGTCTCCATGGCGATCAGGCTCTGCGGTATCTTTCCGAACGTCTTCTTCATCGCTTCCGGTGTCGTCGGCACTTTCTGTTCCAGAATGATTTTGCCTGCTTCATCCAAAATACAGTAGAACGACCAGTGATCTCCCAGATCCACACCAATCGTTAGCTTTTGCTCCTTCAGAATTTCGTTACTAGATGCCTGCATAGTGCTAATCTTCTTCATCGCCGGTCTCCTTTTCTTGTGCCTAGAGCACGTCTTTCATCGGGAGCGTATCGCATCCCGCTGGAGACCGGCCTTCTCATCCCATCTGATTAGTCGCCTTACCGGAAACTTGAAATCCACATGACAGTTTATCGGGCGTCTCGTCCTGGGTTGGGATGACCCGATAGCCTCTTGAGCCACCGAGCTAATCGCGCTCGATCTTCCTGTTGCATGGCAATAATCTTTACGCCCATGCCTTCTTTGGGTCTGCTGCTTCTTACCTCGGCCCGCGCACGTATTTCCCCTTCCGAGGTATCGAGCAACAACCGAATCAAGGTGCCTGGCGAAGGAGGTTCGGGCGTACGAATAAACAACCCACCCAATCCAAGATTTCCTACGCGGGAGACATATTTCTGGTTGGCACTCTGCCAAGCCGAAAACGTCGGCTGCGGCGGATTGAAGCGAGGGTAGCGACGAAGGTCGTTCGTAGTCGCCACGAGGATGCCCCAGGCAAGGATACTCTCAATCATTTCCACGTTGGAAGGTCAAATGTCCGATTGGTGCTGCCAGCTCAACCGGTCGATGCAACACCATCCAATGCGTTGATTCGACTATGCTTCCCCGGAAGAACCCATCTGTTTGGCTGTACTCGGTCAAAACCTAGCCAGGGTAGTGTTCCGGCTGATCTAACCTAGCCAGCGATTTTAGCTTTTGTTTTCAATGCAAGGTGGGTTCGAGCTGAGTGTTGCGTCGACCCATTGAGACCACCGCGTTAATCAGGACCTTGCCCGTTTGGATTGCACCCGTCCTTGCGAACAGGTGACTGCTTGGTTTCGTAAGTCGCCGTGAGTCCTTCGGAGATCCGCAACGCAAAGCTAAAATCGAATCAGAGTGAGGATCGATCCTCTAAAGAGCTTAGACCGCAGTGGATGCGCGCGGTTGTAGGGATTCATTCCATTGGGGAGGTGAGCCGTGGTTCGCATTGTCTTTAAGATCTGCATTCTCATGTTGTTGGTACTCGCGTCGAGTGGGCCTAGTAGCGCCGCTGAACAGAATGCGAATTCCAATCCCTGCAACGTCAGTGAAACGGATGCCGCTGGGTTCAACGGCGATTTCAGTGTTGATATCCATGCCTTCCAAAACTTCACGGACACAGCCTCCCGCATTCTGAAGGAAGAGAAATTTGTGGAGCTCGATTGTTTCGCTGACCTCGCACGATCTGGCAAGGAAAGACTCCCCGGCGGATTATGGAAAATTCATCTGCTATATCAGGGATTGCGTTATCCAGTTCTATATCCAGTGCATGCCACACAAGAGGACTGGACTGGTCTTCTTCAGCGGCTCCAGCGATGGATAAAGGCACGTCCAGAATCCATCACCGCGCGCGTTGCTTTGGCTTTAGCTTATCTCGGTTATGCCCATGATGCGCGAGGCACCGGCTATGCCAATACAGTGAGCGAAAGCGGGTGGAAGCTCTTTGGGGAACGCACAGCGGAAGCCCAGCGAATTCTCAAGGAAGCCTCGAAGCTGGCCAGCAAATGCCCGGAATGGTACGTCGCCATGCAAATGGTATCTGTAAATCAGGGCTGGCCTGTCAATGAAGCGCGTGCCCTTTTCGAAGAAGCAAATAAATTCGAGCCGGAATACTACACTTATGCCCGCGACCTTGCCTATTATCTGTTGCCCAAATGGAGCGGGAAGACGGGCGATACTGAAAAGTTTCTCCAGGAGGCCGCCGATCGTGTCGGTGGAGACAAAGGAGACATCCTGTATTTTCAAGTTGCAGCCGCAGACTACGTGATTTGCGGCTGTGACGACAACCCGGACCTGTCCTGGGACCGAATTAAGCGAGGTTTCGAGGCCTCGGAGAAACACTACGGGGTGTCGATGGAAAACTTGAATCGCATCGCTTATCTGGCATCCTATTTTGGCGAGCGCGACCCGGTTTATGCGGACAAGATTTTGACCCGCATTGGGAACCAGTGGGACGAGGAGACCTGGGGCAGTCAGGAAAAGTTTGAAAAAATGAAGCAATGGGTCTCTGTTGTTGCTCCGGCCGCGGCAAAAGTTGGCGTGATAGAGGAGACCGCAGCGGCGAATGAGCAAACGCCCGAAGGCGTCCGTTACAAGGCGGTTTTCGAAAAAACGTATCGAGAATTGCTGCAGCAATGTGTACGTACTGACGGTGGCGGCGTGACCCAATGGGAAGGCAAGTTTAAGACATTAACGAATTTGGGTGCACAGGGTACAGTCGAGGGGTTTGGAATTCTATCGATTGGTCCAGTTGTTACGTGTTTATCTAAGAAGTTGCGTACTCTCCAGCAAGAAAAGGCGACGCCTTTTCCGCCACCACCGCAAGCTCCCTATTGGATAGAACTACACCTGGACTGGGCTGACTTTGCTCCCGTTCAGCCAAATGACAGCAATAATCAGAGCACCCAACGCTTCCCTATGATCGTCCCACGGGGAGACTTCGTGAAAGTTGCTGTAGGCAGCGCGTTGATTTTGTCACTCGGAGTTGCCTACCGTTTTCTAGGTCGCGAGCGGCGGTCCAGTGCGGACTGAAACGGACTCCACCTTGGTTCAGTAACCAAAGACATTTTGTCATTCTTTTCGCTTCAAGTCCCGATAAGTCGCCTTACCGGACATATAAAGTATTACTTTACTTTTCCGATTAGTGCGTTTACCAGGACCTAGTGTATCTGCCCTGTACCCACTCGCGCTGCCCGGACCGTCGAAGTTTTGGGAGTAGTTATTATGCGTTTTAGGCTTGTGGCACTGTTATTGCTCCTGCTCGTCCTACCAGCTCTTGGCCAACAGAACTCCCGGTCGCTGGTGCCCAACTCGCCGAAAGGTTTTGACAAACAGTATAAGAGCGTTTTTAGAGCATACGAAAAAGGAAACGAAAAAGAATTGTTGGAGCGCTTTCGCGCATTCGCCATCCCGGAGCGCTGGTTCGCGGATGAGTTTGGTCCTGAAGAAGGGCCGAAGCTGTCTAGACAATACCTCTATCGGTTTCGGGACTTTGAGACTGACACCGTTCAAGAGTTCAACCGCGTGATTTGTGATTATGATAGCGGCTGCAACCAGGGACTGGTTAAGACAAGAGCGGCGAGAAGAAGCACCGCCTCCACGCAAGCGCCTCCAGCGCCCACTTCCCTTCTGTCTCTGCCTCCTGTGCAACGCTTCCGGATTGAGCATTTTTCAATTCCGGAAGTTAACAGGTGTTTGTCAGCTGCCGATGTGAGTTGCACATTTAGTCCCACTGGACAAATGTATGACAACTTTTGGGCGAGTTCCTTCATTTACCTGGACGGGGCATTTCGGTTCGTCGGTTACGAGAAGTGTCCATTTTGGGACCGTTGCGCTGCGAATCGCCCATTCCCCGCAAGCGAACTCAATGAGCCGCCAGAACCTGTCCATTTCAATCTGATGCAGAAATCGCAGTCGCGGGATTTGTCGGGGTGGATGGCAAAGCTCCTAGGAAAGAACCACTAAAAAAACACCGCTTGCTCTTAGTGTCTTCATAATCGGACTCATGTGGTTTTGAGCCAATTTGACTTGTCCGGTTTGCGCGTTTACCAGGCACAAGTCGCCTCATGTCGGTTTCTAATAGAATGGGAACTGTGACCAAAGTCGTGATTCCGAAGGTTAAACACCACGCGCTCATCTACGGCTTAGCCCTCGCTGTTTCCGTTCTGACTCTCGTGGTTACCTACTTCCCGTTTTACTGGTTGCTAGTGCAGTTGCAGACATGGCGTCTTGGCCATCCGAATCCGTTCACGATTGGACCGGCAACGGACGCGATTCCATGCTCCCTCGTGACTGGATCAATCACGTTCTGGTTGACTGTGCGGGGAGCAAAGAGGCGGTGGCGTCAAGAGAGTTGAGGACTCCACTTCTCCGGTAACGGCGTTAACCAGGCATTGGAAACGCGACAACCCATTGAGGACACGTCAAAAGAACCAGGGCTATATTGTGGCGTTGGCCCGCGCACGGTGCTGGAAGCGGCGTAAGACCGCGACCAAGAGCGCGAAGATACAGAGGAGAACGACGCCGAACCAAAAATAAGATACGAACTTCGACACTTCGAGGGAACCCTGCGCGCCAAGAGGGAGTTGTGTGTTGTCAAGAAAACTGGAGAGTTCGGCTAGGTTAGTTTCGTCTCCGTTGCGGATGAACCGCTGGAGGATTTCTCCGTACGGCCGGTAGCTTACGTACAGAACGGCGCTGGAGAGCAGTGCCCCTATTGCTCCGCAGAGACCGACCACGAGAGTCGAGCGGCTGGGACGGAGCGCATTTAACCGGAAGGATTTACCACGCGCCATCACCGCCAGCACACAAGTCAACAAAAGTCCGCCGGAGAAAAGGATTACAAGTCCGGAGGCCTTAACCAAGAAGGAGTTCCACCGGGAAACACCGCTGCCTCTAACCCTGTTTCTTAGCGAAATGAGCTTTTCGTGCTGTGCTCTCTCGGTTTGGTTCGCAAGAGAGGTGTAAAACGCAGCCTCTCCTTTCTTGCCTTCCGCTTCATAGATCGCCCCGAGCCGTTTGTAAGCCTCTTGAAGCTCTCCACGCAAGAAGAAATCCCAGTCATCCGGGCCCAGCATTTGGCCGAAGCGAGCCACAGTCATATACTTTTCGAAAGCGCCTTTGCGGTCCCCCCGGGCTTTGAGAGTCTGGCCGGATTCCAGAAGTGAGCTGGCGTAAATGGAAGAGTCCTGAGCAGCATAGCTTGGCCGATTGTACCAGCCCTCGTCCCTAAATGTTTGAAACGGGTCATCAACCTGGTAGCGAAGCAAAACTCGCCGGTCGAGTTCTGTGAGTCTGGCGACATAGTCTTCGAGCTTCGAGGATTGAAAGGCCTCAGCCATCGCGTTTTGCCAAAGGGCCCGCTTTTCTTCCACGCGACGAGCGAGCTGTTTTCGATCGATTTCCTCGATGTCAATCTTCTCAGCCACTATGAAATCCGAAAGCGCGTTTTGAGGATCCCATTGCTTAATTATGGGTACCCATTGGTCGATCTCTGGGAGCGACGGGTACCGTACTGCAACGACGGCGTAAATCCAGATCAATTTCGCATCGAGATGAACAGCTTCCTCGGCAAGCCGCGCGCTTTCGGATTCATTCGTTGTTCGCGCCGCGACAAAGGCCAGCCCCTCGGCATCGTGATTTTTTTCGGCCTTCCGAGCGAGGGTTTCGAGTTCGGGATCTGTCTCTTGTGTGTCCACCATCGACTGGACGTGGATAACGTTATGCCATTGAGCGAGAGAAACATGGAAGGCTTGACGAAAGATTGGAGCTAGGAAAAAGAGGAGAGATGTAACAAGGCACGAACCAATAGCAGCTAAAGTGGTTTTGCGCATGGGGCCCTCCTGGGAGAAAAGTTCGCCAGCGGAAGAAAGTGTGTTGCGGTGACAGCCTGGAAGGATCACGGAAAGCAAGGCCTGCTTTGCGAGAACGCCCGCGCCGCCAACAGCCCAGATGAGGGCCGCCCAGTTCCCTTGCACGTGGTTTAGCTCGCTGAGCATGCCACGGCCCCAATCGAGAGTGTCGTGCGGCGCGATCCAAATGGCGAAACGCAAGAGCTGGGCGGCGATGCGACGAGGATACGCAACTGGCATCATGCGCGGACTCCGCTGAAGGCAGGACGACGGACTTTTGCTGCCGCAGAAGCTGCTCCGGGCAGGCTACGAACCACCTCACCGCCTTTCGGTGTGAGGCGGTAGGTATGTCGCGGAGGAACGCCATCCTCGGTGGTTACCCACTTGGTTTCCAACAAAGAGAATTTGGCGAGGCGCATGAGAATCGGGTAGAGCGTGCCGGACTTGAGTCCCGTTTCGCGGCTCAGTTCGTAGCCGTAGCGCCAGGCGGTAGGGTGTTCGATGAAGCGTTCGAGAACGCAAAGAGTTTGCGGCGATATTCGAGGAATCTTCACTCAAATAGTCTACATATATAGACTTCATCTGTCAACAGACCGTTTGAAACCACAGCGGAAAACAATTGGGCTAAGTCCCGGTAAGTCGCCTAATCGGAAACTTGAAAATCCATTTGTCAGATAAATACGCTAATCAATACCGGTGATAGGTGAGGTGAGCAACCAAAGGCGCACTCCGATGAGTTTGTGATTAAACTGTTCGGCATGGAAACTTTCTTCGCTGCCTTAAGCATTTCTCTGTTTGTCCTGGCCAATCTTACCTTCGTCACAATCGTCCGTGAAGTTTTTCCGTCGTTGAATCCAGAAGATCAAAATGCGCTTCGTAATTATGGGACTGGGCGGGGCTTTCGTGCATGGCGCAGCAGCGACCGCGCTATTCGCAACGCTTGGAACGAACATGCCCGCTCATTTCCGAAGAGTCGTAAACGAACGCTATTCGCTTCGTTCTTAATCGCAACCGCCCTTTCCGTGATGGGCTACCCACTATGGCTCGCTTTTGGCGCACGGTGAGGACGAATGTGTTTAGGGCAGCAACCATGATGCTTCAATCGGCAACGATTTCTAGTGGAGGCTAAGTCCCGATTAGTTCTATAAAGGTAGAAGTCAAGAAAAAACACCTCTCCAACAGCTGAAGCTTTTCTTGCTTCGCAGCCCGATACATTGAGCAGGATGTGTTCAGGCCGACCGCACCAGGTGCTCG
>Ga0210384_10005372_pt1 | contig 13967 bp, 13 predicted proteins | sample IncBWH2MmetaG_FD_160574 | JGI IMG/M metagenome (GOLD analysis project Ga0210384, IMG submission 160574) | Forest soil microbial communities from Barre Woods Harvard Forest LTER site, Petersham, Massachusetts, United States - Inc-BW-H-2-M | ecosystem: Environmental > Terrestrial > Soil >...
GCTGAGGTAACGCCAGGTGAGAGATGTTGAGACATCCCAGGGCGTATTCCAAGTGGTGCGGAAATTATGATGCCACCGCGGATTCACTGTCTGGCACGTGAAGCCGAACAAGCCCGCACAGTCATAACTGCCGCCGCCCGGAACGGGGGTGGTGATTGAATGTTGCAGCCACGAGCCGTTCATCTCAAAGTGCAGGCTGCCGAAAGCGGGCGGCAGGTCCAACACGTAGGCCGTTTGCAAATCGATGCCGCTGACCAGCACGCCACCCAAGTTCACGTTCGTCTGGACGATGTAACCTCCGGTCGCGAGGTTGGCCCCCTGGAGGCCGCCCGTCTGCGGACTGCGAACAACCGCACTGCAAAGCGTCGGATCGCCCGTGTTGGCGCAGCCGGATATGATGTTCGCCGCGGGCAAAACATTGACCTCGTCTTTAACGGAGATGTGAAAGTAATCGAGGCTGGCCGTAAATTTCGGCAGGAAGCTGGGCTGAAAGTTGACGCCGACGGTGTAGGTTTCAGCCTGCTCAGGCTTCAGCGCCGGGTTGCCCCCTTGCAATTGTGAGCACTGCCCCGCCACGCACTGCGGGATGGGATTGACCCCGTTGACCGCGGCGCCCGCGACGCTCGCGGCGTATTGAGCGGCCGAGACTCCCAAGTTGGCGCACTGCGCCTGCGAGTACGTGACCGGCGGCGCGCATGGATCGTTCCCCGACTGAATCAAACCGACGAGCTGGGGGTTGTAGAGCTCGATGATGCTCGGAGCACGAATGGCCTTGTCATAGGATAAGCGCAGGCGTACATCCTGGATGGGCGCGTACTGCACCTCGAACTTGTAAGTGTTGGACTTGAACTCGATGTTGGTCGTCCCACTGTTGCTTGAGTAGCTCGAGTATCGATAGCCGGTGTCGAACAAGAGCTCCTTGGCCGCGGGCATATCCTGAATCAATGGCGCCCGAATTTCCGCGAAGCCTTCCGTCACGCCCAGGCTGTTGTCGATGGCCGTGGCCGCACTGCCAAAACCGGACAAGAGCTGGTTCATTTCGGCAAAGTCAGGCTGGAAGAATTCGTGGTCGTTGCGATGCTCGAATCCAGCATTGACCGCGACGCCGTCGTGGGCCAAGGGCGACGTGATGCCCCAGGTGCCCAGCTGCGCCGTAAGTTCGCCGTGGAGGGTGCGAAGCGTAGAATTGCCGATGCCCGTACCGTTGATGTAGAGATAGTTCAGGGCGTTCTGCGTGACGCCGCCGTCCTTGAAGATGTTGTAGGGCACACAAGGAGGTCCGCTCACGCATGTGGGCGTTCCGCCGTTGTTGTACACCTGCAAGGCATTGTCGATGGCCTGAAAATTGAAGTACTTCAAATTGTTGTTGGAAAAGGTCGTGTAGTAGAACTGGCCGTACACGTCGTAAGTCAGTGCTCCGTTCGGGAGCAAGTCGCCCTTGCTGCCCAGCACCGCGCGATAGTTCTCGTGCTCGTAATCCGAAATCCTGCCCCCGCCCTCCAGGTTGCGGCGTCCAATGTCCACATCGGCGCAATTGGCCGATAGCTTTCCCGGAGAGGCCAATGAGCAGCCGGCAGTGGGATTCGCGTTCGCGGCCGCGATCTGCGCGGGCGTACACAATGTCGACTGCTGCTGAGCGCTCAGCAAGGGGTTGTTGCAATTGATCGGGTAGGCGCCGCTCAAGGTTGGATCGAATGGATTGCTGCTGAGGAAAAGTGCGGCGGGCGCAACCGCCTGGTGAGTGCGGTCGTCCATGAAGTAGAACTCGGCATACGGTTGGAAATAGTCGGTAACTTTCATGTGTGCGAGTACCGCCGCATTGGCGCGATCATCCTCGCGCGTCATGAAAATATAGGGCTGCGAGTTGAACGCGGCCGGAGGAGTAGTCCCCGCCGTCGGAAATGGCACAAAATTGTTGCCGAGCACGGAATAAGCATTGCCGGCGCCAGGCCCGGTATTCGGGGCAAAGAGATTGGAGTTCCCTGAACCGTTGCAATGCGAGCCGATCACGGTTTTGCCCGCGGCCGTGGTGCCATACGTGGGATAGAGCTCGCAACCGCCGAAGTCACGGTCGCTGCTCGCCACCGGATCGGCGTGGCGATAGCTCAGAAACGCCGTAACGTTACCCTCGCCGTCCGCAAAGTTCGTGCCCATCAGCACATCGAAAGAGCGTTGCCGCCCGTCCTTGCTGGTTCCGGTCGCGGGCGTGGTGTTATCGAAGTTCCTCACCAGATTCTGCATGTACGTGTCATGGTTGTCGTGGTAGTTCTCGTTGAACTGGCCGTCAAACTGAACACCCTGGAAGTTCTTCTTCATGATGAAGTTGACGACGCCCGCGATGGCGTCGGAACCATAAGCTGCCGACGCTCCGCCGGTGACGACTTCGATTCTATCGACCAGGCCGGCGGGGATTTGATCAAGATCGGGCGCGGGTGATTGAATGAAGGTATACGGTGACCCCTGGCCCAAACGGCGCCCGTCGACCAGCACCAAGGTTCGGTTCGGCCCGAGCCCGCGCAGATCCGCGGTCGCGATGCCGCCGGCCGTGGTCAAGCCGCTCGTCGTGTTGCCGAGATCTTGCCCCAGCGAGTTGTTGAAGATCTGCGGCAGCTGCAGGATGAGGTCGCTGATATCCGTCTTTCCGCTGGTTTCGATATACTGCGAGGACAGCACCTGGATCGGACTCGTGCTCACCGCATTCGGAGCGGCGATCCGCGACCCGGTAACGATGATCTCGGTAAGGGCGGGTTCAGGTTGTGCCGCCGCAGCAACGGGCGCCTGCTGCGCGGGGGCCGGCAGAGGGGCAAAGGCAATCGCCGTAGCGACCAACAAGTACCGTGATGTGTTGTTAAACGCGGCCATGGCCGCCACCACCCGCCCAACAGCGGCACGTGTTCTTGCGAATCCCAATGTAATCATCGTTCGTTCCCCTAAAGTCTTTGGACGGGCCGGGCGGGAGACTTCGAGCGCGACTTGCGTTGCAACTTTGCAACCATCCTTAAGGATTGGCTCAGCTCCCCAATCGTTGGCGTCAATAAATACGCCTCCTCCGTCGCTGATTTGGAAACTTGTGATGAGCTGCACCTACGTGGTGATGAGGCGCCCGGCTATGGGATAAACTCTTGTCGATGCGGTGACCGATCGTTGAATGGGGCTTTGCGGAGGCTGGCAACGAGGGCGTGCTCAAATCCCGGTGGCGATCCGCGCCACACATGCGAGCGCGCTTTGCCTAGGAAGGATTTGCTGTTATACGCGGGCCCACCGGATGCTCGAGGGTCCATGTCACCGTACGGGAACGAATGACCCCAGATCGGGTGCTTCCTCTAAGATGGGGTACGCGCCAGAACAATTGACTCCCCCGTCTCACCAAGTGTCCACGGACATGATGCAGCCTGGGCGTGCGGCGATGCCGGCCGGAAGACTCCAGACTGCTCGACGGACGATATTCAGGTAACAGCGGTGAGGAGACTTCGATGTGCTCCAAAAGGGGTGCCTTTCCAGACTTGATTCTTGCCTGATTCAAGCGCTCCAGTATGAGGGGCCGCCGTGGCAGCCCCGGCCGGGCGGCAAGGAGTAAAAAAAACACCAACAGTACCGGTATGTCGATCGCAATCGTGCCGAGGGCATGTCGCGCGATAGAATTCCTCTGCTCGAGCGGCACCCGCGCCCGCGCATAATAATCGTCCCAGCTGCGCTCATAACGAAAACGAAAGCAGCGCAGAATATCCGCACTACGTTTTGTAAGATCAAGAACGCTGATGGCGGGTCGATTGCGGCCATCGGGCGCCAGCGGGTCCTGCCCATCGGCGGCATCGAAATCAAAATACGCTTCCATACTGCTGGCGAGCACATCTAAGTCGGTTTCGCCGCATGTCCAAAACGTCTTAATCAAGCCCTGCCGCCCTTGCGGGGATGTCTGAACAAAGGCCCCGCGCCGCCCCGCAATTTTTTCCGCACCGGCATCCGTTCGAAAACCATAGCGTGCAAGCTCATTGATCCACGGCGCTTCGCACCATTCAATCCACACGCGCTCGGCGGGCACATGCAGCAGGTCCGCGCATTCCAGCGTGCGCGCGCCTTTTGAGTATGCCAAAGCGCAGCAAAGGGCCACCAAATCATCGCTTAGGCAATATCGTACCGGGCAGGCCGATATGGCGTCGGCGAAATCAGCCGCTCCTACCAAGCGAGTCTGCCGCTTGTCCTTTGTGTCTTCCACGATGAAAGGCGTTCGACATTGTGCAATTCGATCGGCCAATCTCATGGCAGCGACAATTACATAGCGCCTCGCGCGAGAATAAATTCTGGGATAAAGCGCTCCATGGCGGGGAGCAACCGCGCGATTTGAGGTGTGGTCCGGCTCTGCGCCTTGTGCTCACGGGAGTCGTTTGTCAAGAATCGGCATACGGAATGCGTCCCGTCGAGATTCGATCCGCGAGCAGCAGCAAGGCTCATCTCACCAATCTTGGGGTTGGTCCCCGTCACGGAGTGCTTTATCTCAATTATTATCGAAACGCAGATAGCTGTGTAATCGTCTCCCGTACGAGGGGATGTCTCATGTGCGAATCGGTGAAGGCATTATTAGCGGTCCAAGTTACCCTAGTGATGTTGTTCGGTTGCGTGGCCAGGCCGGTGGCGCCAGCACCATACAATGCGGTGACCACCGCAAACCCTACGCCCGCGGCAACCGCTCCTGCGGGATCCGCAAGCGCGAATGCCTCCACCGGCAATGCGAATCCGGCCGTCAATCAGACCCTGGTGCAACGCGGCTACCAGCCACGCCTGCTCAACGGTCAGCTGAAATACTGTCGATCTCAGGTCCTCACCGGAACGCATTTCAGAAGCACGGTGTGCCTTACGCAAGATGAGATCAGCGCGACTGACGGCAATACAAAGAGTGACCTCAACCAGCTCGACCGGGCAGGCCGCTCGATTTGTCCCAACAACAACTGTGGGATCGACCAGTAGAATCCGCGCGCGCATGGCTTTGCGCGAGGTGCCTACCGCGGGAGCGGGTTGTCAAAAATCCGATCCTCCCCGACAGTGGTGCCACGGCAAGATCCGTAAAATGGTTTCCCGGTATGTTTTGCTCGAATGTAGACAGGTACCGGAGCACAAGGTAAAAGCGAGTGCTCCATGGCCGATGGGTTCTGCAAAATGAACCGCGCGGATATTCAGAAGTATGGCTCGATCGATTCGAACGAAGCCGAAATCGGCGAGTTCGCTCGCCAAGCGCTTGATGGTGTTTCGGCTGATGTACTCCGTGTCGCCCGTTCGAATGGTCACATAATTCCCATCGGCTTCGATGTAATCGATTTTCTCGATATCCAGCGGGTAAAGCCGATGCTGGCGCTCACCCACCAGAAACTTTGGTCGCCTCCCTAAAAGGCGCAGCATTTGTCGCTTTAGTTGAAATTCCGCAAGTTCCTCCAACGAATGACATTGCCGCACTCGGGCTATCGAGTGAGCGAAGCGATCAGGGTTCACCGGCTTTATCAAATAGTCGACCGCGCCTTCCGCAATCGCCTGCTCCGCGAAATCCGGCTGATGAGAAGTCATGATGCCAAGACGTCGTGCATCGTTGCCGAGGTTGCGCAACACATCAAATCCGGACATATCCGGCAATGCGACATCAATAAGCAACAAATCCGGCGCCAGACTCTCCGCAGCATCAATAGCCGCCCGGCCTGACTCCGCTTCGCCAAGAACCTGCAAATCCGGGACACCACGGCACAGTTCAGTGAGTTCAAAGCGTACTGAGGGCTCCTTGTCCACAATGAGCAGCTTTATGGAATGTGGACTTTGCATAGCGGCTGGAGCATCCCCCGGGCTTCGAATCCTTGTCATCATCACACTAAGAGCGTTGCGCGATGAATAATGGGGGCGGCCTACCTTACCGACACCCGCACCACAAGGTGACGGTGGAGCCGGCGGCGCCCAGGATGCCCAGCTTCTTGTTCCAGAAACCGGCGAGCCGGAGCATCCCAAATAACCACTCCGAAGCCAGATGATCACCATTGAAGCGCGGAGCGGCATCAGAGAGTAGGGGTCGATTACTGCCATAATGGCGGCCGGCCGAAACCATCTTCGCTTCATCAGCTCCACTATGAAAATTGGCATGCTTTACGCCGCGGGCGCTAACATCTTGTGGGGTCTGTTTCCGATTTATTTCAAGGCGCTGCAAAATTTTTCGCCGCTGGAAATCCTGCTACAGCGCGTGGTGTGGGCGCTGGTCTTCATGCTGATCGTCCTCGCTTTGCGCCGGCAATGGTCCTGGATCGCCAGGGTGTGGCGCCGGCCAAAGGTGCTGGCGGGATTTGCGGCGAGCGCGACCCTGTTGTCGGTGAATTGGTATATCTATATCTGGGCGGTAAACAACGGCCATGTGGTCGATTCCAGCCTCGGCTATTTCATCACTCCGTTGGTGAATGTTCTGCTGGGGTTCCTGCTGCTGCACGAACGGCTGCGCCCGATACAACGGGCCGCCGTCATCCTGGCCGCCGCGGGAGTGGCGTGGCTCACCTGGCAAGCCGGACACCTGCCGTGGATAGGGTTGGCATTGGCTTTCTCATTTGGTTCCTACGGCCTGTTGCGCAAAACCGCTGTGCTCGGTCCGCTGGAAGGCTTGTCGTTGGAGACGCTTTTGCTGTTTCCGCTGGCATTCGGTTATTTGGCGGTGATGGCGTGGCATGGGCAAAATGCCTTCTTGCACGCGCCGACCGCATCCAAATGGCTGGTGGCGGCAGCCGGTCCGATCACCGCGGTTCCGCTATTGTTGTTTGCTGCAGGTGCCCGCCGAATTCCGATGTCGACGCTGGGTTTGTTGCAATACATCGCGCCGTCGTTGCAACTGCTGCTGGGCGTATGGGTCTACGGCGAGCCGTTCGGCGGCGCACGCGCGGCCGGTTTCGTGGCCATCTGGTCGGCGCTGGCTGTATATACCCTCGAAGGTTTTTGGCAAGTCTGGTCCACCAAGACCGCCTGACTCCCAGCGCGCATTGCCGTATCGTTTGGTCAACCTCAATGTGCGGGCGAGGATACGAGATCGAAAAACTTCGCCATGTCGATGTTGCCCCCGGAAACGACTGCGACTATCGGTCCCGCGCCGGCCTTTCCGGTCAGTGCGGCGGCTAGCGACAATGACCCGGCGCCTTCGGCAACGACCCGTGCCTTCTCCGCCAACATGCGCATCGCGTCCTTGGTTTGCTCCAAGCTGACGACGATTGCGCCGTCCACCACGGGTTTAAGCCGCTCCCACATGCGCGGAAAAACACTCTTGCCGCCGGCGCCGTCCACGAATGAAGCCTTCCACTCCGTGAAGACCTGGGCTGATCCCATTGAAAACGACAGGGCCGTCGGCGCCGCCGTCTCAGGTTCCGCCCCCCAAATCTTGATCGCCGGCTTCAATGCTTTCAGGGCGCTGCCCACGCCGGTAATGAGTCCGCCCCCGCCGATGGCGGCAATGACGGCGACGGTGTCGGGCGCGTCCTCCAGGATCTCAAATCCCATGGTGCTGTGGCCCGCGATGAAGTTGTGGTCATCGAAGGGATGCACGAACGTGCCGGTCACGCCGGGGTAGGAGCGGTCACCGAGGGCGCGCCACGCGGCGTCATAAGACACCGGAACCAGCTTCGCGCCGAGGGCTCGCATGCGATCGATCTTCGCCTGCGGCGCGGTTTCGATGGCGACCACCGTGCAGGGAACCCCTGCTTGTCTCGCGGCATACGCGACGCCTTGGCCGGCGTTGCCCGCGCTGATCGTCCACACCCCCAGCTTGCGCTCGGCCTCCGACAACATCGCCACGGCGTTGACGGCGCCCCGAAGTTTGTAGGAATTCGTGGCTTGCAAGTTCTCGAGCTTGAGGCGGATGTCTGGAAATTTTGGCCCGAGGTCAAGACGCACAAGAGGTGTGCGCACGATGCTGCCGGCAATTCTGCGGCGCGCATCCTGCATTTCAACCAGTGTCAAAGGCCGGACCGGCTCGAGCGTTTTGAGCACAGCATTGGTTCCTGGTGGCTTGGATGATCGAACTCTAACAGGTCCGGCGCGCGGTCCGAAATTACGCCGCCGGGATGATCGAGGCGCGAGTAATCTCCTGAAGATTGCGCGCACCGACGCCCACCATCGCTAACATCAATTCCTTGTTCAGCAGTTCCAGCACTCGATCGACGCCCGGTTGACCGTAGGCGCCCAGACCCCAGATATAGGGGCGGCCGATTCCCACCGCGGTCGCACCCAGGGCAAGGGCTTTGAGCACGTCGGTGCCCCTTCGAACGCCGCCATCGAGAATGATAGGAACCCGGCCGCGCACCGCAGCCGTGATGTCGGGCAAACACTCCAACGTGCCCCTGCCCGTATCGGTGGCGCGCCCTCCATGGTTGGAGACGATAATGCCGTCGGCGCCATGCGCCACCGCAAGACCCGCATCTTGACCCGACTCGAGCCCCTTGATGAGGATTTTCATCTTGGTGACGTCCCTGAGCCGTTTGATGAAGTCCCATGTGAGCGAGGCCGATGCAATTTGCAAGCCCGCCGTATCCAATTGCGCAAACATCGGTCGCGAAAACGGCGCCGATCCGGTGGGCGCATGGCAGGCGGTGCAGGTTCGAGTATCCGCGCGCGCGAATCGCAAGGCAGTCTCTAAATTCCTGCCCGCCGGCAGATCCACGGTCACCGCGACCGCAGGGCACCCCGCGGCCTGGGCGCGTTTGACCAATTTCGCCGCCACATCGAGATTGGACGTTGTGTAAAGTTGAAACCACACGGGCGCGCCGCGCGCGGCAACTACATCCTCGACACCCGTGGACGTGACGGTCGAGAGGATTTGCAGATGGCCTCTCGCCTTCGCGGCTTTCGCCACCGCAATTTCTCCCTCAGGATGAAAGGCCTTCTGCGCGCCGAGCGGACAAAGAACGATGGGACTACTGAACTTCGTGCCGAACAGCTCGAGGCTCGTGTCGATTTTGCTGACGTCGACCATTCGACGCGCCTGCAATTGGTAGTGCGAATAAGCATCGCGGTTGGCCCTCAGCGTGTCCTCGCCATCCACGCCGCTGACCAGGTAGCCCCAATGAGCAGGGGGGATGTTCCGATGCGCCACGGCCTCGAAATCGAATACATCCAGCGCATCGCCGGCGCGAGCAATCAGACCTTCGTCGGCATGCGACCCCGGAGTCTGCGCAAAAGACCGCCCGAGATGGGCAAAGCCGGCATACAGCGGGCTCGCGGCCAGAAATCTTATGAAGGCACGCCGAGTATTCATACTTCACCCACGTCAATTTATCGTTCTTACATTTTTCTCGCTGAGGTACGCATCGATTGCCGATACGCTGCCTTTGGCATCGGCCAGGCCGATGTGGCCGTCGGGGCGGATGAGGTATACCGCGTCGCGCAGCAAGCCTGCGTGCTGCATGCGCTTTTCCCATCGGAAAACATGCAGCGGAATTTTTCTGCCGTCAGCGATTGCCGCCAAGTCGGGGGCCGCCTCGCCGTACACATGCAACTGCCAATCCATCGATGTCAAAGGGGCAAAGTTGTGCTCTTGCCCCTGACCGATCTTCACCCAGGGCAAGCGATCGCCGCCGCGCAACTTCCCCGCGCCGCCGCGGCTCAAGGGACTGCCACGGTAGTTCACGCCAATTTGCGAGACCGTGCGAAACGCCAACGTGCGCATTGCGGGAAGACGCAACAATCCGGGCGCGATGGCCGGAACGGCTTTGGTGCGCACGAAGCGGGCGAACGCGCTGCCGCTGATGACCGCGGTGAAGGCACGATCTGTGGTCGCGACCAGTCGTTGTGCGAACGCAATCCGCTCCGGCTCGTAGCTATCGAGCAGCGGCGCACTTCGCGGCTCTTTCAGCGCGGCGGCCAGCTTCCAAGCCAGATTGACCGCATCGCCGATGCCGGTATTCATGCCTTGCCCGCCGACCGGACTGTGAATATGCGCGGCGTCGCCCAGGAGGAACGCACGTCCCTTGCGAAATTGCAGGGCGACGCGATGATGCACACGATAGGTCGAAAACCAGTTGACGTTGTTGATTTCGATCTTGAGATTGTGAATGGCGCGGCCCCGCACATCCTCGAAGCGAAGATGCTCGTGGTCCTTCGCCGCGTCGTCGCGTATCGACCCGATCAGGCGCGCCTTGCCGGTCTGTTGCAGGGGAAACACCGCGAGAAAGTCCGCGTCATCGAGATCGACATGCAATTCGCCGTTCATCGGCGGCCCGGCGGCGTCGACATCCGCGACGTAGAACATATGGTCGTAGGTTCCCCCCGGGAATCCCGTGCCGAGCACCTCTCTCACGCGCGAGCGTGCGCCATCGCAGCCGGCGAGATAGGCATAGCGGCTGGTTTCCGCGGCGCCTGCCTTGCTCAAGGTCGCGCGGATCGCGCCGCCGAGGTCTTCAAAACCGACCAATTCGACCTCGCGTTCAACTTCTATGCCGAGCGCGCCCAGGCGCGCGATCAGCAGCGCTTCATGTTCGTCTTGCGGGAAAATAACGGGGCGTGGAAAGGGAGTCAGGCCCTGTCCCAAATCCTCGAGCGGGATGCGGGCTGCGGGCTTCGATCCAACCCAGAGATTGACCGCCGGGACTTTATGGGCGCGCTCCAACACGGCCTGCGCGAGTCCGATCTGCTGGTAGAACTCGAGGGTTCGCCCTTGCACGGCAAGGGCCCGCGACGTCGTACCGGAGGCGGCGAGTTTGTCGATGATTTTTACGCGCACACCGAATTTGTTGAGCCACAATGCCAGCACCAAGCCCGTCGGACCCGCGCCAACAATGAGTACATCCGCTTGATGGGCGTTTTCGATCTAGCTCACTCGGGAAAATCGCAGCGCGGCGCGAGATTTCGCCCTGGCGGCTTCCTCTTCTCTATTTCTCGCCGGTGCGTTGGTTTGCAGCGTGTCGAGAAGTTTGCGTGACGCGGCTTCGATTTCATCGATGGCACCAAGAAATGCCGCCTCGTTGGCTTTGGACGGGCTGTGAAACCCGCTTACCTTGCGTACGAATTGCAGTGAGGCCGCGCGAATTTCCTCGTCCGTCACCGGCGGTGCAAAGTTGAACAGCGTTTTGATGTTTCTGCACATGGTTGGGGAAATGATCCGCGCCGGCCGCTTTGTTTGTCAAGAACGGAAGGCAGCGCAAGAACGCAACGATGGCGGCGCAAGAACGGAAAGATGGCGGCGCAAGAACGGAAAGATGGCGGCGCACGGACTCATGCCTCCAGGATTAGGTCCAGTTGCCCGTAAATATTGGCGGCGGCGGACAAGGAACCGATCACTATCACTTTCATTTGGGCGTGCCCCAGGTCGTAAATCGATTCGACGCGAAGCGCGGAGCCATCGTCGCGTGGCTCCTTGACGGCGTCCCGAAGTTGATCGGCAATTCGACGCGCCGTGGCTTCGCTCACGGCATCGACTTGTATGACGCTTGAGACTTCGGCGCGCCGATGTCTCGCTACGGCGCTGCGGGGACCGCTTGGCCCGGTAATGGATTCAAGATCCTCCCGCGCAACGCGATACTGCTTGCCGATTCGAACCGCCTTGAGGCGCCCGCTGCGCACGTAGCCGCGTACGGTTCTCACGTGTAGGCCAAGCTGCTCCGCGACTTGCTCAAGAGAGTAAATTCGGGGTTCATTATTCATCGGCATCAAAACAACCTTAAAATACTCTATCTGTCTATATTATACAGTAATATAAGGTCTGTTAGGTAACGATAGGGAAGCCACTCGCCACGAGCCAAAATAACAATTAGGCTGGTCCGAGGCTCGCCGAGGATGAATCTTGTACCTTCCCACGCATTTCAATGAAACCCGCATCGATGTGATGCACGAGCTGATGCGGGCGCATCCTTTGAGCACCCTGGTGACACAGTGCGATTCAGGGCTGGTCGCCAATCATGTGCCGGTGCAGACGCTCGACACTCCCAACCCGCTGGGGTGCATCCGCGGTCACGTCGCCCGCGCCAATCCGCTGTGGCGGGAATATCGTGCCGAGACGCAGGCGCTTGCGATTTTCCAAGGACCGCAGGTTTATATTTCGCCTTCTTTCTATCCCTCCAAGGCAAAGACCGGCGAGGTTGTGCCAACATGGGATTACGCCGTGGTGCACGCCAGCGGCACGTTGCGATTTATCCAGGATCCAAGCTGGCTGCGGGGCTTCGTTGCGGGATTGACTGCGACGCATGAAGCGCCGCGCTCGGTGCGCTGGAAGATCGATGATGCACCGGCGCCATACATCGACAAAATGTTGAGCTTGATTGTCGGATTCGAATTCTCGATCGCGGCCTTGAGCGGCAAATGGAAAGTGAGTCAAAACCGACCGCAAGCCGACCGGGCAGGCGTGATTGACAATTTGCGGAACGCGGACGATGCGGACTCGCATGAAATTGCGGAGATGCTCGCGGCGCTGAATCCCGGGCCGGAATCGCCAATCGCCCGATGAAATGGTCCGTACTCGATCAGTCCGCGCCAATCGCAGCCACACGAGCACACTGCAATCTTTGAGCGTCATACGAACATCAAGGCTCGACTTGCGCGAACTCGATTTCAACGATGCGGAATTCATTCTGAGGTTGTTGAACGAGGAGGGATTCATCCGTTTCATCGGCGACAAGGGGGTCAGAACGCTCGCGGATGCGCGCGACTACATCCTTCAAGGACCGATGGACAGCTATGCGCGCAACGGCTTCGGCTTGTACGCCGCGTGTTTGCGCGACGCGACGCCGATCGGAATTTGCGGCTTGGTCAAACGCGAAGGACTGGATGATCCGGACGTGGGATTTGCGTTTCTTTCCCGATACCAGTCCTTGGGATACGCCGTCGAATCCGCCGCGGCGGTTCTCGCCCACGCCCAGGACGTTCTGAGTTTCAAGCGTGTTGTCGCCATCACCTCGCCCGACAATTGGTCCTCGATCGGGGTCTTGGAGAAAATCGGCCTCAAGTATGAGCGCATGATTCGCCTGGTCGAACACAGCCCCGAGCTCAAGCTGTTTGGCCTGGCCCCCGCCGCACGCCGTACTAATCGTAATCGTTGAAGTTAGCGGAGACATCTATGCATCCTTTCCCGCATCACTACCTTGTCCAGGCTTCCGTCCGTCCGGACGGCGATGTGCCGCTGTCCACCGAAGGAGTTCGAGTCATTGAATCCTCGCCGCCCAAGGAATTCGATGGCCCGGGCAATCAGTGGTCGCCGGAAGGACTGCTCACCGCCTCGGTGGCGGATTGCTTCGTCTTGGGCTTCAGGGCCATTGCGACCGCATCGAAATTCTCCTGGATTCGCCTGGAGGCGCGCACGCAGGGAACACTGGACCGGGTCGAAGGCAAGATGCGCTTCACGCGCTTCGACACCCACGCGAAGCTGCACGTCGCAGCGGGTGCCGATGTCGAGCGCGCAAAGAAGCTCTTGGAAAAAGCGGAGAGCACTTGTTTGGTCGCCAATTCGCTCAACAGCGAGCGGCACCTGACCTTGGAAGTTGTGACTGGCTGAAGCAACCAGACTAAATGGACTCCATTATCGCCGCCTCTGCCCGCGCCCTGGCCGCCGGCGATGCCCTTGGCGCCCTCAAGCGAGTCGCCCTGCGCAACGATCCGTCCGCGCTGGCCCTGCGCGGCATCGCGATGGCGCAGCTGGGCGAGCACCCGCGCGCCCGCGCGCTCCTGCGACGCGCGGCGCGCAGCTTCGGCGCCCACGAAGTGCTGGCGCGCGCGCGCTGCGTCGTCGCCGAGGCCGAGGTGGCACTGGCCATGCGCGAACTGGGCGGCGCGCCGCGCTCCCTGGCGGCCGCGGCGGCCACGCTGGAGGCGCGCGGCGATCGGGCCAACGCGCTGCATGCACGGCTGATTGCGGTACGCCGACTCTTGCTGCTCGGCCGCATCCACGAGGCCGAGACCGCATTGGCGAATCTCGATGCGAGCGGCCTGCCGCCATCACTGGCGGCGGTCGCCGAGTTGACCGCGGCTGAGCTGGC
>Ga0210384_10005373_pt1 | contig 13965 bp, 15 predicted proteins | sample IncBWH2MmetaG_FD_160574 | JGI IMG/M metagenome (GOLD analysis project Ga0210384, IMG submission 160574) | Forest soil microbial communities from Barre Woods Harvard Forest LTER site, Petersham, Massachusetts, United States - Inc-BW-H-2-M | ecosystem: Environmental > Terrestrial > Soil >...
TCGCCATCATCGGCATCCTCGCCGCCATCGCCATCCCGCTCTTCGCCAACGTCCAGGCCCGCGCCCGGCTGGCCAAGGCCCAGGCCGACGCCCGGGCCCTCGCCTCCGCGGTCAGCATCTACTCCGCCCACATGGGCTCGCTGCCGACCGCCCTGACCAACCTCACCTCCGTGGTTACCAACTCGTTGGGGCAGCCGGGTGGCCCCTTCATGGCCTCCGTCCCCTCGGGTCCGTCCGGCTGGGGTGCCTACACCTATACCTCCACCGCGTCCGGCGTCTTCACCATCAGCAACAGCGGTGACGGCACCTCCGTCTCGCTGCCGTAACGCCCGACCCCCGCGGGCGGGAACGTGCGGACGGCCGGGGCGCATCCAGCCCCGGCCGTTACTCGCCCCTTCAGACATTCGCATAGAGGCAGGAACCGACTCGTCCGCCGCCGCACCCACGCTCCAATCGCCGGACGGCAAGTCTGGCGCAGAGGGCGTCCTCACAACGTCACTGAGGCGCACTCGGGGGGGATACCTGCACCTCTGACGCCGGTTCCGGGGACGGAGCCCTAACTACTTGATCATGCAGAACCCCTGCGCCTCGATCTGGAGCGGCACGTTGAACTTGCTGCGAAAGTTCTCCAGCGCCACCGCCGCGGTCAGCTCCACGAGCTGGGCCTCGGTGAAGTGCCCGCTCACCCGCTTCCACAGCTCGTCTGAGACGCGCTCGCCGGTGATCGTCATCTTCTCGGCGTACTCGAGCGCGTCGCGCTCGAGAGCGGAAAACAGCGCGCTCTCCCGCCACGTCGGCACCTGACTGATCTTCTCGTCGCTCGCCCCCGCCTGCATCCCCCGGGATGCATTGATGTCGATTCAGAAGGGACAGCCGTTGATCAGGGCCACCCGCAGGTAGACCAGAGGGAGCAGCCCGGGTGGGAGCTGGCCCGACTTCTCGACCGCCGCCGAGAGCTGCTTGGCGGCCTTGAGAATGGGCGGGCAGTGGGCCTGGACCTTGGTGGTGTTCAGCACACCGCCGAACAGCGCCTCCTCGCGGGCGAAGACCTCCTTCAGGATGGGATCGCCCTGGTCGTCGTCGATCTCGCGCACGCGGGGCATGTGAAGCCTCCTCACTTCTTGCGGTAGACGTTCAGGCCGACCTTCTCGTCTCGGTCGGGGACCGCGATGTTGCCCTCCGTCGAGGCGATGATGATCGTCTTGCCCGACGCGGAGGGCCCGAACTCCTTCGACAGGTCGACCTTGATGGTGAGCACGTTGCCTTCCACCGTCATCTCGACATTTTTCATGGGCGCGTTTCCTCGATGGCGTCCACCCGGTCCGGGTAGAACGCCAGATGGTTCTTGATGGCCGCCATCTGCTCGTACGGCGACTCGTAGCTCCACACCGCGTTCTCCACGGTGCGCGGGCCGTTGCGGATGCTCCAGTACGACGCGTCGCCCTTGTACGGGCAGTGCGTGACGTGCTGGGTGCGGATCAGGCTCGCCATGTCGACGTCCTCGCGCGGGATGTACTGGACGTCCGGCGTCCCGGGCGCGCGCATGACGAGCGCCCGGGTGGTGTCGGCGACGATCGCCCCGCCCAGACGGACGATCACCCGGTTCGGGTTCGGCTCGATCGTGATGTGTGGAGCGGCTACTGGTCCGGTGGTCATGGTCGCGGGCCCTCCTTGTGCCGCATCAGCGTACCACCGCCGCGAGACGGCCGCGCGCCGCGCGTGCCGGATCGGGGCGCCCCGGCCTGAACCGAAGACGGCCGGGCAACCGCTCAGGCGAGCAGGCGGACCAGCTCGTCGGGCTGGCTCAGCATCGGGTAGTGCCCGGTGTCGAGCTCGGCGTAGCCGGCCCGGAGCCGCTCCGCGGTGCGCCGCTGATGCGCCTCCGGAGGGTTGCGGGCGCGCCGGCAGCGGATGACGCTCGCGGTCCACGCCCGATTCCAGAAGCTCCCCAGCTCCACCGGCGCCTCCAGCGCGGCGATCGGATGGGGCGTGTAGCGCGCCAGCGCCCAGGCGCGGGTGGCCGGCTCGAGATCGGCGAACATGCGCCCCTCCGCGTCCGCGCGGGTCGGGGCGGTGGTCAACGCGGTCACGTCGCCGGCCGGGCGATTCACGATGTCGGGCACCCGCTCGCCGGGCAGGAGGGCGAGGGCGTCGACGAAGACGAGCCGCGCGATGCGCTCGTCGGCCAGCTCCGCGGCCTTGCAGATCACCATGCCACCCGAGCTGGTGCCGACCAGCACCACGTCGCGGAGGTCCTCGTAGAACAGGAGCCCGGCCACCTCGCCCCCATGCGTGGCCACCGTGATCCCGGCCCGGACCTGATCGTGCCGCTCCGCGCAGCCGTCGAGCGTCGGGGCGTAGACCGCGTGCCCGGCGGCCCGCAGGCGCTCCGCCACCGGCTTCCAGATCCAGCCGCCCTGATACGCTCCGTGGACCAGCACGTAGGTGGCCATGACCTCACTCCCGCGCGGCGACCTGGAGGCCGGCGCGCCGTCGTGTAACGATGAGCTGCAGAGCCGAGTGGAGCCCGCGGCTCAGGCGGGCCAGGCGGGCGCGTGCGTGCCGAGCGGGACGGTCGGACGCGACCAGAACGCCGGAGTCTCCGACAGACGCGCGGCGGGCAGCACGTGACGGATGGGGCCGAAGGGCGAGTCCATGTCCGCGAGCAGGTCCTGCACCGCGTCGAGCGTCAGGTCGCGGGTGGACCGCCCGTCCACCCGGCCGAGCGCGTCCACCCATCGGCCGGTCTGCGCGAGCGAGACGCGGACCAGATAGCTGCCGCCCTCGCGCGCGCGGCGGGCGAGGGCGACGAGCGCGCCGAGCGCGGCGAGATAGCCGGTGCCGTGATCCACGACCTGCGCGGGCAGATGCTGCGGGCCCTCGGCGCCGACCGCGAGACCCTGCTCGTGCGCCATCCCGCTCACGGACTGGATGATGGTCTCGAACCCCCGGCGCTCGCGCCACGGTCCTTCGTGGCCGAAGGCCGAGAGCGTCACGCACACGATGCCGGGGCGGAGCCGGGCCAGCTCCTCGGGCGCGAGGCCGAGACGCGCGAGCGCGCCCGGACGGTAGGACTGGCAGAAGACGTCGGCGCCGCCGACCAGCTCGCGGAGCCGATCGGCGTCGGCGGGCCGGCGTAGATCGAGCGAGGCGGAGAGCTTGCCGAGGCCGGTGTCCACCACGAGCCCGGGCAGGTTCGGCAGGTGCGGGGCGGATACCAGCAGCACGTCCGCGCCGTAGGCCGCGAGGCTGCGGCCGCAGACCGGGCCGGCGATGACACGCGTGAGATCGAGCACGCGGAGGCCCGACAGCGCGCGCGGGCCCTGGCCCGGCGGCTCGGGCGGCGCCTCGCCGATCCTGACGATCTCGAAGAGCGGGAGCGCGGCCACCGCGCGGCCCTGGGGATGAGCCCGCCACTCCTCACGCGACCGGACCATGCCGGTGGGCAGGCCCGCCGCCGCAAACGCGTCCTCGAGCTCGGCGGCCGTCCACTTCGCGACCGCGGCGGCGGTAGCCGCGCGGGTCGCCTCGCAGCCGAGCACCTTCAGGGCGCCGTCGCGGTGGTGCGGCATGTTGGAGTGAATCTGGATCCACCGCCCGTCACCCGCCCGGTAGAAGCCGAAGAGTGGATCACGACGATCCAGCGACGGGTCGCGCTCCGCGCGAAGGTACCGCTCGCTCCGGAACGCGGCGACGGCGGCGCGCAGGTCCACTCGCACGGACTGGCTCCGGCCGGTACGCAGGCGCCAGATCTCGCTGGCGGCCAGCGCGCCGGCCGCGATCGTGGCCGAGGCCGCGGTTCCGATCTTGAAGTCGGTGGGCAGGATCGGGTCGGCGCCGGTGAGCGTCACCCGCCCGAGCGCCTCGGGCGCACCGCCGGCCCTGGTCCACAGATCCTCGAGCGCGCGGAAGGACTCGTTCACGGCCACGACTCTAGCGCCGGTACTTTCGACAAGGCAAGCGTCTTCAGGAAGCGCACCCAGTAAGGGCATGTCCGGCTCCTCCCGCGCCCCGCTTCGTTGGTAGACTCGCGGCGAGCGATGGAGGCGCTCGGCATGCACGTCCTCATGGCTATTCTCTTGTGGAGCCACGGCTTCTACAGCGGCTTGTCCGAGACCCGGCCCGACGACCGGTGGGAGATCGTCCGGACGTTCGACGGCAGCGAGAAGGTCGACTGCGAGGCGGTCGCCACCTGGTTCCGTCAGAACGACAGCGGCCCGCTGCAGGCCATCCGGCGCGTGCGGGTGGAGTACGCCTGCCTGCCCGACACCGTGAACCCGCGCACCCCGAAGAACGGAAAGTAGGGCTGCGCCGGCCGCCCCTCACACCCACCCGCCGTCCACGACGTAGCTCTGGTTGGTGCACGCATCGCTGTCGTCGGCCGCCAGGAAAAGGACGACCCGCGCGATGTCCTCCGGCCACAGCTTCCGCTTCAGACACTGCCGGCGCAGCAACTCCTGCTCACCCTCGGGCGTGAGCCAGAGCGCGATCTGGCGCTCGGTCATGATCCAGCCGGGCACGATGCTGTTGACCCGGATGTTCCTCGGCCCGAGGTCCCGGGCCAGCGCGCGCGTCAACCCCGCCACCGCGGCCTTGGCGCTCAGATAGGCCGGCATGCCGCCCTGCCCCACCATCCACGAGGTGGACCCGAAGTTGATGATCGATCCGCCGCCCGCCGCCGCCATCTCGGGCACGACCGCCTGCGCGGCGAAGAACTGGTGGCGCAGGTTCACCGCGAAGCGATCGTCCCAGTACTCGGGCGTGACGCTCTCGATCGAATGCCGCTCGTCGTGGGCCGCGTTGTTGACCAGGACGCGGATCGGACCCAGGTCCACCCGCGCCACCGCGACCGCCGCGCGCAGCGCCGCGATGTCGCGCAGGTCACAGGGGATGAACACGGGCGCGGGGTCCCCGCTCGCCCTGACGCGCGCCACGAGGGCCTCGGACGGCTCGCGGGCGATGTCCACGAACGCGACGCGGGCCCGCTGCGCGCACAGGTGCTCGACCACCGAGGCGCCGATCCCGCTGCCGCCGCCGGTGACCAGCACGACGCGCCCCTCGAGACTTGGATAGGAAGCGTACCGGGCCATGAGCGTCCTCCCGCCGACCTCAGGTTGACCGCCCGGTCACGCTAGCACAGCCCGGGCCCGTGCTAGGCTCGCTCGCGGGATTTATGGAGATCATCACGCTGCGCGCGGGCGACACCTCGGTTCAGCTCGCGCCGGCCGCCGGCGGTGCGGTCACTCGCTACTGGACCGCGCACGGTGCGACGACGCGGGAGTGGCTACGCCCGACTCCCCCCGGCGCGCTGGACCAGAGCCTTCCCTATCAGGCCTCGGCCTTCCCGCTCGTCCCCTACTCCAATCGCATCCGCGACGGCCGCTTTGCCTTCGAGGGCCGGTCCGTCGTCCAGCCGCTCAATCGCCCGCCGGAGCGCCACTGCATCCACGGCCACGCGTGGCAGGCAAGCTGGCGGCCCATCGAGGTGCAGGCCGCGGCGGCGCTCCTCGAATACCGCCACCCCGCCGACGCGTGGCCGTGGGCGTACCGCGCCATCCAGCGCTTCACCGTGGGCCCGTCGAGTCTCGCCGTCGAGCTGGAGCTCTCGAACGAGAGCTCCGCCCCGATGCCCGCGGGCCTCGGCTGGCATCCCTACTTTCCCCGCACGCCGCGCACCACCGTGACCGCGTCCGTCGGGGCCATGTGGCTGACCGACGACGAGATGCTGCCGACGGCCCTCGTCGCCCCGCGCCCGGCCGCCGACCCCGCGCGGGGGATGGCGGTCGACGCCGTCGCGCTGGACAACTGCTTCACGGGCTGGAGCCATCGGGCGATCATCGACTGGCCGGAGCTGGGCGCGCGCCTCGTCATGGCCGCCGATCCGCCGCTCGACTTCCTCGTCGTGTTCACGCCGGCGGGCCGGACGTTCTTCTGCGCCGAGCCGGTCAGCCACGTGACCGACGCCTTCAACCTCGCGACGGCCGGCCGCACCGATACCGGCTCTCGAACGCTCTCTCCGGGGGAGACGCTCCGCGCGACTATCACCCTGACGCCGGCACCCTGACGCCGGCATCCTGACGCCGGCATCCCGACGCCGGCATCCCGACGCCGGAGGGCTGAGCCGGTGCCGGCTCAGCCGACGTTGCCGCGCACGCCGAGCACGTGCACGATCAGCGCGCCGACCAGGGACATCGCCATGATGATGCAGGCGATCACCACCGCCTCCTCGAACTTTTTCTGGGCGATGAAGTCGAGCTGCAGGATCGCGAGCGGCCGGTTGGCGGTGGTGCTCAGCAGGGCCACGCTCGCGATGTTGCGCGCCGCGCCTACGAACGTGATCATGCCGACCGCCATGAGGGTGGGCGCGAGCAGGCGCAGCACGATGCGCCGGTAGGTGGTCCACCACGAGGCGCCCGCGATGCGGGAGGCCTCCTCCAGCTCGCCGCCCAGCTGCATGAGCCCGCTCTTGATGATCTGCACGCCGAGCGGCATCCCGGAGACGAGCCCCGCGATGATCAGGAGCGCGGTGGTGCCGTAGAGCGGTCGCAGCCACGGCGTGCCGAGGAAGAGCCACAGGAGGGCCAGTCCCAGGATGACCCCCGGTACCGTGAACGGCAGCCACGAGATGACGTCGAGCAGGCGCCGGCCCGCGTAACGCGTGCGCACCGCGATGTAGGCGATCAGGGAGTGCAGCAGGACCGCGGTCACCGACGTGCCCACCGCGAGCACGATGGTGTTGCGCAGCGAGCTCAAGAACAGGTCGTCGGTCAGCACGGTGGTCCAGTTCTCCAGCGTCCACGGCTCGGGCACGTTGAAGAAGCCGAAGAGCTTCATGAACGTGCCGAGCACCGCGAACACCACCGGGACACCCAGAACGATCACCACCAGGGCCAGGGCGAAGAGCAGCGCGGGCCATCGCCAGGCCCCCAGGGTGTGCGGCTTGGTCTGGAACTGGCCGGTCACGGTGGCGTAGCGCCGGCCGCGGGTGATCCACTGCTGCGCGAAGATGAGCGGCAGCATGGCGAGGAGCACCAGCACCGCGAGCGCGGTCGCCGCGTCGTATCGCGGCACCCGCGTGACGAGCAGATCGTAGATCGCGGTGCTGAAGACGAAGAAGCGGAACGGGACGCCGAGCACCTGCTCCACCTCGAAGGTCTGCAGCGACACCATCGTGCCCAGCAGCAGCACCGACAGGATCACCGGGGCCATGACCGGCACCGTGATCCGCAGCGCGGTCCGCAGCGGGCCGGCGCCGGCCACCCGGGAGGCCTCCTCGAACGAGGCGTTCATGTGACGGAACGCGGGGGTGAGCAGGATGACCTTCACGGTCAGCGACCCGGTCACGACGTGGACCCAGACGATGCCCCAGAACGAATAGATGTTGAAGGGGCCCTTGCCCACGAACGGCAGGGCCGCGAGCGTGGTGTTGACGAGGCCGTACTCCGGATCCAGCAGCAGGATCCAGCTGAGGGTCACCGTCAGCGGCGGCAGGAAGAACGCGGCCCAGAACGCGAACTCGATCCACCGGCGCCCGGGCAGGTCGGTCCGCGCCAGCAGCCATGCGACCAGGATCGCGAGCGGCAGCGCGAGGACCTGGCGCACGAGCGTGACCCCCAGGGTGTTCAGGAGCGACGTGCGCAGGGCCGGCTCGGCCAGCGCGGCGCGCCAGCCGTCGAGGCCGTAGCGCGCGGCCTGACCCGGCAGCGCGGTCTGGAAGCTCTGAAGCACGACGAGCAGGATCGGGTACACCACCCCGAACGCGACCACGGCCAGGACCGCGGTGCACCAGACCGACTGCGACTCGATCCGCCAGGCCGGCCGGACCGCGCCCGAATCGCTCACGCCGGCCACACGCTCACCGCGTCGCGCGGGAAGGCGAGCGACACCGGCTGGCCCTCTTTCCATTCACGGGTCCGAGGCAGCATGAGCACGATGCGCTGCTCGCCGCCCAAGCTCACGCGGGCCTCGTAGCGATCGCCCACGAACAGGAGCGCATCGATCACTCCGGGGAGGGCCCGGCCGTCACCCGGTCCGGCGTCCACCTCGATGTCCTCGGGCCGGATGGCCACGTGGACCGGGGCGCCCGGAGTGAGCGCGGTGACGGACACCGAGCGCCCCACGACGGTGCACCCGGCGAGCGCGTCGTTCATGATCACGCTGACGCCGCCCGCCTCGAGCCCGGCCACCCGACCGCGCAGGATCACCGTCGATCCGAGAAAGTCGCGGACGAAGGCGGAGCCGGGGCGCTCGTACAGGCTCCGGGGCGGGCCGACCTGCTCCACGCGGCCGCCCTGCATCACCGCGATGCGGTCGGAGAGGCTGAGCGCCTCGATCTGGTCGTGGGTGACGAAGAGGACCGTGACGCCGAGACGGCGCTGGAGCAGCCGCAGCTCGAGCCGCATCTGCTCGCGCAGCTTCGCGTCGAGATTGCTGAAGGGCTCGTCGAGCAGCAGCAGGTCCGGCTCGTAGACGAGGGCGCGGCAGAGCGCCAGCCGCTGCATCTGGCCGCCGCTCAGCAGGGTGGCCGCCCGCGCCTCGGTGCCCGCGAGCCCGACCAGATCCAGCACGCGAGCGACCCGGTCACGAATCTCGCCGCGCCCGAGACCCCGCAGGGTCAGCGGATACGCCACGTTGTCGAACACGGTCATGTGGGGCCAGATCGCGTAGGACTGGAAGACCATGCCCAGGTTGCGGCGGTTCGGCGCCACGAAGACCCGGCGGGGCACCGAGGCCACCACCCGGCCGCGTAACGTGATCTCGCCGCCGTCGGGACGCTCGAGACCCGCCACCAGGCGCAAGGTGGTGGTCTTGCCGCAGCCGCTCGGCCCGAGCAGCGTGAACACCTCGCCGCGCCGGACCTCGAGCGCGGCGCGGTCCACCGCCGGCTGGGAGCCGAAGACTTTGCTGACGTCGTCGAGCGCGAGAACCGTTTCGATCGCGGTGGACCTGGCGCCCGGAGATCTACTTGATGACGGCGCGGCCGATATCCTGCGTCTTCACGACCTCAGGCAGGTTCTCCTCCGCGTCCACCTGCATGAACTTGGCGTCGGGCGGCACCGTGAACTGCGGGTTGCCGGGCTCCACACCGAGACGCCGACTGTTCGTCTCGACCTCCCGGGCCCAGACGACCTGCGCGTCCTTGGTGAGGAGCCAGTTGATGAAGACCTTCGCCGCGCTGGGATGCGGCGCCCGGTTGACGAGCCAGATGGTGCTGCTGCTCGAGCTCATCGAGGACAGCTCGGGCAAGTGCAGCAGCTTGAGGTTCTTGCCGAGCCCCTGGCGCTGGAAGGTGGCGAGCAGCTGCGGGTTGACGCCTAGCGCGATCGGGTACCGGCCGCGCACCATGAACTCCGCTACCTGGCGATTGTCGCGACTCAGCACCGGGTCCTGGTCCACGAACAGCTTCTTGATGATCTCGTCACCCATGTGCAGGCGCGCGGCGGTCATCGGCCAAAACGAGTCGCCCATCACCCGGACGTCGGGCAGGAGCAGCTTGCCCTTCCACCGCGGGTCGAGCAGGTCCTTCAGCCCACGGACCTGGTCCTCCTTCACCAGGTCGGTGTTGATCGTGACGCCCCCGCCGCGCACCGCGACGAAGCCGTAGCAGAGGGCGCGGTCCTTCACGAGGCGGAGGCCGCGCTCGAAGCCGCCCTCCCAGCCCGCGTCGTCCTTCGCCTCCGGCACCACGACGACCGGACGCACCGGGTCCCACACCCCCGCGGGCCGCAGCACCTGCAGCGCGGTGCTCGTGGGAATCAGCACCACGTCCCACGTGAAGAGGTTGGCCTGACGCTCCTGGGTGATGCGCGGGGCGAAATCCTGGGAGTGCAGCCCGGTGTGCTCGAGCTTGATGTCGGGATAGGCCTGGGTGAACGCCTTGAGCGCGCGCTTGTAGCCGTCGCCGGGAAACGTATTGACGACGACCTTGCCTTCCTTCTTGGCCGCGGTCACCGTCTGGGGCCAATCGCCCGCCTGGGCGTCGGCTCGGCGGGTGGGACGGAGCGCCGACGCGACGCCGGCCAGCGCGGCGGTCCCGAGAAGCCGCCGACGGGAGATCATGCGCGCGTGGTCCCGGCCTTCCCCCCCATCCGCTCCTGCAGGTAGCGCACGGAGACTCGCTCGATCGGCACCGCGTCCGGCGAGAGGTCGTCCGGGTTCCGGTAGTCGAACGCGGCGTCGCGGCCCCCGTACTGCTTGGTCACCACGAGCTTGCGCCACTGGATCACCTCGGCGTCGGTGCCCGAGAGCTTCTCCGGAGTGTCGTAGCGCTGGTTGAGCATGACCCGCTCGTCCTGGCGCGAGAAGTTGTACTCGATGATCCAGCGCCGCAGCGTCGCGTAGGCGAGACGATCCCAGAAGCGCCGCCACGCGTTCCTCGGCCGGGTGCAGTGGTAGTACCAGACCCGCGTGAGGTGTTCCTCGACCGGCACGCACATGCGCGTGTAGAGGTCCCAGCCGAACTCGGCGCGGAACATGCCGGGCAGGTGGTGGCCGCCGCACCACCGCGCGGAGCGCGGCGGCGGGATGTTGCGGCGCGCGCGGTCGGCGAGGGGCCGGGTCAGCCACGTCCAGAACCGCCGGTAGTTCGTCTTGGGCCACCGCCAGCCGTTCGGGTACAGGTCGTACGCCGGGTTGTGGCGCATGTAGTTGCTCTCGGCCACGTCGCCGCCGAAGCCGTTGCCCACGAAGATGGGGTGCTCGCCCTGGGCCCCCCGCGCGATGAAGCCGCCCCGCATGACCACGACCGCATTTCGGTGCACGTAGTTCACGTGCGAGTCCATCGAGTTCTCGAGCGCCACTTCCCAGTTGCACTTCCAGTAGACGAGACCCACCTGCACGAGGGCGGACTCGTCGAAGAACTCCTCCGGCACGTCCTGCTCGATCGGCGCCGGCTCCCCCTCGCCCATCCACACGAAGACGAGGCCCTTGAGGGTCTGGGTCGGGTAGATCTTCGCCTCGGTTCCGGGCTTGCCGCACACTCCGGAATCCGGCCCCTCGGAGAGCACCGCCACGTTCTTGCCGCTCTCGTCGTACACCCAGCCGTGGTACGGGCAGGCCACCGTGCCGCGGTAGTGGCAGTCGCCCTCGCTGAGGCGCGCGCCGCGGTGCGGGCAGACGTCCTGGATGGCCGCGACCCGTCCGGTCGCGCCGCGGAAGAGGCAGATCTCCTCACCCAGCAGGGAGACCTTCACCGGCTTGCGCGAGCCGACGGATCGATCCTCGATCGCCGGGTACCAGTACGAGCGGAGACCGAGCTTGGGGATGAGATGGCGGATGTCGCCGGAGAGCCGGGGGATCGTGGTCGGGGTCATGGCTTGAACACCGCGAAACACTTGTTGGAGTTGAAGATCCAGGACTCGATGAACTCGCACTCGTCGGCCTTACGGCCCAGCTCCTCCATCGCGCCGGCCAGCGCGTACCAGTTGAGCATCTCCTGCTGACCCGACGCCTCGATGGCGGCGAGGGGCGTGCCGCGCCACGTCTCGTAGTCGCCGCGACGGAGCGCCTCGTACAGCCGCCGGTCGGACTCGATGTCCGGGTAGAGCTGATGGTTCTTGTCGGTCAGGAACGCGTGCGACCAGCTCGACGAAGCGACCAGGGCGGTCCGCCACGGGCTCTCGCGCATCGCGCGGGCGGTGGCCGCGCCCACTTCCATGCAGCGCCGCGGCGACGGCGAGGGCGGATCCAGCTCGGCGTCGCCGAGCGGGTGGTCGAGGCGGCCGCGCCCCCCGCGCTGGGCGATCACGCGGCGGCCGTAGCAGTTCACCTGGAACGCCACCACCGGATACGGAAATCCCACCCGGTCGTAGTCGAGGTACATGATCGTGTTGAGGAAGGCGTGCGCGAGCCCCTCGTGATGCAGCGGCTTGTACGCGTACGACACGTCGACGTCCTGCTCCAGCAGCCGGCGGGCGAGGAACTTGCCGGCCTCGCGATGGCCCGGAATGCGGAACACGGTGTCCGCGGACTCGCCCCAGACGTTGTGCGCGGCGTCGCGCGCGCGGTGCCGGGCCTCGACGTGGTCATAGGCGAGGACGCAGAAGGGCGGGATGACGTCCTCGGTGAAGTTCTCGTGCTGGTCGTCGCCCCAGATCACCACGACGTCCGGCCGGAAGTCGTCGAGAACCTTGCGCGCGTGGCGGAAGTGGCGGAGCAGGCTCTCGCGGTGCCCCGCCGCCGCGGCGGTACCGCCGTCGGCGGCGTACTCCCGGCGCATCGCGTCGGGCCAGCCCGCCGGATCGCGGTAGCGCGCGGGCAGGCCGGGATCGCGCATGACCGTGCGCAGGATGTTGGCCATGTCCCGGTCGTGACCGGTGAGCGGCGGGTAGTGGGTCATGCCGAGGCCCAGGATCTCGCCCACGTCGTCCCTCCCAAGCGCGCTGGGCGCCCGTGGCCCGAGGAGCAGCGCTTGCGCGGATGCTAGGCGCCTGTCCCGGCCTTGTCAACCGGAGCCGGCCGCGCCTTGACACTCCCCTATCCCCTTAGTAGTGTCGGCTCGCTCCTCCAGGCCCCGCTCTCGCGCTCAAAAACGCTCGAGGTCGGCAAGCTCGGCGACCCGATCCACCAGGGAGGTCACGCACGGCACCCGCCGGGACACGATGACGGAGCAGGCCGCGAGAGGAGCGCCTCGGGTCAGTGTCGGCGTGCCGGTCTACAACGGGGAGCGCTTCATCGGGCAGGCGCTGGACTCGCTCGTGGGCCAGAGCTTCCCGGACCTCGAGATCGTCATCTCCGACAACGCGTCCACCGACGACACCGCGGCGATCTGCGCGGAGTACGCGCGCCGGGACGATCGCATCCGGTACGTCAGGAGCGCGCGAAACGTCGGGCTGGCCAAGAACTTCCACCGGGTGGTGGCGCTCTCGACCGGCCGGTACTTCAAGCTCGCCAACGCGGACGATCTCTGCAGTCCGGATCTGGTGGCGCAGTGTGTAGGAGTGCTGGATCGACGCCCCGAGGTGGTGCTGTGCTACGGCAAGACCACGCTGATCGACGGCGCGGGGCAGACGCTCCGACCGTACGAGGATCGGCTCCACCTGCCCTCGGCGAGCGTGACCGAGCGGTTCCGGCAGGCCCTGGAGCGGGTGGGCCTGGTCAACGTGCTCCAGGGCGTGATCCGCGTCGAGGCCCTGCGCCGGACCGCGCTCATCGACAACTACCTCGGGGCCGACATGGTGCTGGTCGCCGAGCTGACGCTCCACGGTCAGTTCCACGAGCTGCCCGAGCGGCTCTTCCGTCGCCGGATCCACGACGAGGCGTTCAGCACCCAGACGTCGGACGAGGGCCAGCGGGCGTTGTGGGAGCCCGGAGCCAGGCGGAGGATGGAGCTGTACCTCTGGCGCCACTACGCGGGATATCTCCGGGCCATCGCGCGGGCCCAGCTCCCACCCGGGACGAAGCTGCGGCTCGCCGCGGTCGTGGCGCGCCGCGGAATCACCGCTCGGAGAGCCCTCGCGCGCGAGCTGGTCGATGGTCTGCGGCACCGGCGGTGACGCGCGCGTGACGACCGGGCGGCTCGTCGAACCCCTGACCGGCCGGAGCTGGGATCCCGCCGCGGTGACGCGCGAGGTGTCGGCCCGCCGCGCGCGCTACGAGCGACGCGGCCTGCGGCCCGGCGACCGCGTCTTCCTCCATCTGGGCAACCGCCTCGAGTTCTTCGCCGAGCTCCTCGCGGTGTGGCGCCTCGGGGGATGCGCCGTCCCGGTGGACGGCCGGCTCACTCCCTTCGAGGTCGAGCGGCTGGTGGCGGCCGCCGCGCCGCGCTTCGCGGTGGTGGACGACGCGACCGACGAGGCGCACGTCCGCGGCCGGGCCGGCACCCTCGAGATCATCGACGCCACCGAGGCGTGCCCGCCGTCCGCGGCGGCGCCGGTCGATCGCGCCCGGCCGCAGGACGACGCCCTGATCCTCTTCACCTCCGGCTCGACCAGCGAGCCCAAGGGCGTGGTGCACACTCACGCGTCG
>Ga0210384_10005374_pt1 | contig 13964 bp, 13 predicted proteins | sample IncBWH2MmetaG_FD_160574 | JGI IMG/M metagenome (GOLD analysis project Ga0210384, IMG submission 160574) | Forest soil microbial communities from Barre Woods Harvard Forest LTER site, Petersham, Massachusetts, United States - Inc-BW-H-2-M | ecosystem: Environmental > Terrestrial > Soil >...
GCGCGTGCTCGCGGTCTGCGGCGACGGCGGCTTCATGATGAACAGCCAGGAGCTGGAGACCGCCGTCCGCTTGAAGCTCGACCTCGTCGTGCTCATCGTCGAGGATTTCGCCTATGGCATGATCCGCTGGAAGCAGGCGGTCGACCATTTCGCGGATTTCGGCATGACCTTCGGTAATCCGGATTTCGTGGCCTATGCGCATTCCTATGGCGCGCACGGGCATCGCATCAAGGCAACGAGCGAATTGATCCCGACGCTGGAGGCGGCGTTCACGCAAGGGGGCGTGCATCTCGTCGCCGTGCCGACCGATTACAGCGAGAACATGCGCGTGCTGGTCGAGGAGCTCGGCCACCGGAGTATCGGATAGAAGACCTAGTGACTGACGCGCCAGATCGTCCCGTTGCCATCCTCGGAAATCAGCAAGGCGCCGTCATGCGCGACGGCGACGCCGACGGGGCGCCCCCACACCTTGCTGTCGTCGACGACAAAGCCAGTGACGAAATCCTCGTATTCACCGGTCGGGACGCCGTCCTTCAGGCGGATGCGGATCACCTTGTAGCCGGTCCGTTTCGAGCGATTCCACGAGCCATGCTCGGCCGCAAACGCATCGCCGCGATATTCCGCCGGAAAGTTGCCGCGGTTGTAGAAGGCGAGCCCAAGCGATGCCGAATGCGCCTGCAGCAGCACGTCGGGGATGGTGATCTTGCCCTTCAAATCGGCGCGTTGGCCGGGATGCCGCGGGTCCTGATGATCGCCGAGATAGAACCACGGCCAGCCGTAAAAGGCGCCTTCGCGGACACGGGTGACGTAATCCGGGACCAGATCGTCGCCGAGGCCGTCGCGTTCATTGGTCGAGCACCACGGCGTGCCGTTCGGCTGCATCGCAAGGCCGACGCAATTGCGGATGCCGGTGGCGTAAACCTTCTGGTTCTTGCCGTCGGGATCAAAGGCCAGCACGTCGGCGCGGTCGGTTTCCTCGCCCCAGGATGCGCCGAGCGGTTGTTGGCTGCGCCAGGCCTCGAGTCCGCCGGGCGGCTCGCCCATTCCCTCCGCATCATTGCCGGCGGAGCCGACAGAGACCAGCATGCGCTTGTCGTCGGGCGTGAAGACGATATCGCGGGTCGAATGGCCGTAGCCCGCGGCGAGTTTCGCGACGATGGTCTCCGGCGCGCCGGAGGCTTTCAGGTCGCCGGAACGATAGGCAAAGCGCACGACGCTGTCGGTGTTCGCCACATAGATCCATTGCGGATTGTCGCCGCTCGGAAAGAACGCGATGCCAAACGGTGCATGCAGGCCGCTGGCAAAAATCTCGTTCGTGGCCGGCCTGGCGGCGCCGTCGGCGGCGCGGAGCACGCGGATACGGCCGGCGCGCGTCTCGGCCACGAAGATATCGCCGTTCGGCGCGACCCGGACAATGCGGGGGCCACTCAGCCCTTCCGCGAACAGGTCGACCTTGAATCCCGCCGGCGCCTGTGGCGCGGCCTCCGCGGGCCTTGGCACCACCCGCGACATGTTCGCCGCCGAGGCGGTCGCGCCCGGCGCCGGGAGGTCCTGCGGGCGGATCAGCCGAACCGTGCCCGGAGCATCCTGCTGCCAGCTGCCAAAGGCGTCCTTGCCTTCGCGAAGATTGGATTGGGCGGCGGCCGGGCCGGACCCAGCCAAGCCTCCCACAACCAGGATGAGCGCAAGGGCATGGGCTCGCATCTGACATTTCCTCGTGATTTCGGCTCGTATCATAATCGCCGCCCGCAACAAATGTTCGCTCGGGCCCGATCAACTTATGCTTGGCCGGCTGTGATCGCGGCCGCGCGGCCTGCCCACGGAATGTGCGGCAGTCGCCCAGCATCAGCGCTGGAAATGGCCCGCAATCGGTGAAAGCATGACGCGTTTGGTTTTTCGGGAATACTGACGGGGCTGATATGTGGGGATCGATACTGACGGAATGGCTGAGCCTGATCTTCCGCTGGCTGCATGTGGTGGCGGGGATCGCTTGGATCGGCAGCTCGTTCTATTTCATCCATCTCGACCTCAGCTTGAAGCCGAACAGCACACTCCCCGACGGCGTACAGGGCGAAGCCTGGCAGGTGCATGGCGGCGGCTTCTACCGGATCGTGAAATATCTGGTGGCGCCGGCGCAGCTCCCGGATGAGCTGACCTGGTTCAAATGGGAAGCCTATACGACCTGGCTATCGGGCTTCGCGCTGATGGTCGTGGTCTATTATCTCGACGCGGAATTGTTTCTGGTCGACAAGTCGGTCCTCGACCTCTCCCCGTTCCAGGCCGGACTGTTCAGCTTTGCAAGCCTCGTGCTGGCCTGGCTGCTCTATGAAGCCGCCTGCCGCTCCGGGCTCGCCCGCCACGAGCTTCCCTTCGCGTTGGGCGGCTATGTGTTCCTGGTCGGTCTCACCTATGCCTTCACCCATGTGCTGAGCGGACGTGGCGCGTTCAACCAGATCGCCGCGATCATCGGCACCATCATGGTTGCCAACGTCTTCCTGCTGATCATCCCGAACCAGAAGAAGATCGTGGCGGCGTTACTCGCCGGGCAGTCGCCCGATCCAAAGCTCGGCAAGGCCGGCAAGGAACGCTCGGTTCACAACAACTACCTGACGCTCCCCGTGGTCGTGCTGATGATCAGCAACCATTATCCGCTGCTGTTTGCCACGCGCTTCAACTGGGTGATCGTCGCGATCGTGCTCGCGCTTGGCCCCGTCATCCGGCATTTCTTCAACGAACGCCATGCGGGGCGTAAATCGCCATGGTGGGTGTGGGGCGTCGCCGCCGTCGGCATGATCGCGATCGGCTTCCTGTCGGCGGCAGGTCCGCGCGATGCCAGGACCGGCGCGCTCTCGACAGCGCCGACCTTCGCCAGCGTGGAAGAGATCGTGATGACCCGCTGCAGCATGTGCCACGCCGCCGAGCCGGTCTGGGAGGGAATTGTCACGGCGCCGAAAGGCATCCTGCTCGACAGCACCGAGCATATCCATCGCAATCTTCGCCTCGCCGCCCGCAACGCCGGCTGGGCCAGCGCGATGCCACCGGGCAACGTCACCGAGATGACCGGCGAGGAGCGCGCGGTGATTGCGGCCTATATGGCGTCCGACGGGAAGTGATTGACCTTACGACAGCGCGCCGAGCACGCCGCGGGTGGCCTGGTCGATTTCTTCGACATAGCGGCGCCGCGCATGGGTTTCGCTCAGGAAACCGATCACCTTGCGGCTGTCGGCCGATTCCAGCACCGCGAGTACCTCGGCTTCGGCGTCGTCGAACAGCTTCATCGCGGTCTTGATGTTCATTTCCGGCAACAGGACGATATCGGTATATTTCGCCAGCTCCACCACCTGAATCTCGTCGGCGATGGTGTCGAGCTCGCCGGAGAACAGATCCGGCAGCAGCACCAGCCCGCAATAATCATCGCTGTTGTTGACGACCACGACCGCCTGGCGCGAACCGAGCGCGAATTCGCGCCGGCAGGCGGCGATTGTCGTGGTCGACGGCACCTTGCCGACGTCGGTGCGCATCATCCGCTCGACAGTGAGGTTGCGCAGCCAGCCGACATCGTTGGCGCTGCGGATGGTCTCGCCGCGCAGATGCAGGCGCCAGGTCGAGAAGGAATGGCCGAACATGAAGCGGACGAAGATGCTGGTGACGATGCAGCCGGCCAGCACCACCGCGGTGACATCGACGCTGCGCGTCATCTCCAGCACCAGGAACGACATGGTCAGCGGCCCGCCGACGATGGCAACGCCAAGCGTCGCCATTCCCGTGAGCATGGCGACCATGGGATCAACGGTGATGCCGAGACCGGACATCGCGATCACACCCGCAAAGAACTTGCCGAGCAGGCTGCCGACAAACAGCGAGCAGAAGAAGAGGCCACCGCGGAAGCCCGAGGCCAGCGACACCAGGCAGGCAACCAGCTTCAGCGCAATCACGGTGGCGATGAAGCCGATCGCCATTTCCCGGTGCAGGTCGAGCACCATCGCGCCGTGCCCGGCCGCCAGGACCTGTGGCGTGACAATGGCAAGCCCGCCGACGCAGAGGCCGCCGACGACAGGCCTGATCCAGACCGGCAGCCATTTCTGCGCGAATACGCGCTCGAACAAGGAGGAGCTGCGCATCACCAGGATGCCGATGATGCTGACGATCAGCGCGAGGCCGATCAGCGCCAGATATTGCTCGAGGCCGACGCTGCCGACATGAGGCACTTCCAAAGAGTACGGCGCGCCGCCGAGATACTGCGCAGTCAACGCGCCCGCCAGCGAAGCAGCGAGGATCGGGGCGGCACTCGCGACCGCATAGACGCCGACGATCAGCTCGCAGGCATAGAAGGCGCCGGTGATCGGGGCACCAAAGGCCGCCGCGATCGCAGCCGCCGAGCCGCAGCCGACGATCAGCCGCAAATCGTTGCGGCGCAGGTTGAGGAATTGCCCGATCAGCGAGGCCGCGCCCGACCCGATCTGAGTGTAGCCGGCCTCAAGGCCGACCGAGGCGCCGCAGCCGTTGGAAATCAGGGTCTGCCCGCTCACGACCACGCTGTCGCGCGCCGACAGCCGGCCGCCGCGCAGCGCATTCGCTTCGATGGGGTCGACGGCGTTGGTAATCTTCAGCCGCCGGCGCGACCACTCCATGATCCCGAGCAAGAGCCCGCCGAGCGCCGGTGCGGCGAATGCGACGACCGGATTGACGTAAGCATTGGCGCTGAGCCGCACGTCGATCGGGATGCCGAAGATCAGGACATGCGCGATCTGCGCGATCTCGCTCATCAGCGTGACGACCGCGCCGGCCACGACACCGACCACGAGCGCGAGCGGAATAAGATAGAACTCGTTACTGCGCAGAAGCGCGCGCAGCGCCGTCAGGACGCGGTTCGAGCTGCGTCGACGCTGAGTGATATTGGTAAGCCGCGACAACACCGCCCGCCCTGTTCCCTTCTATGCGCCGGCAAGGCCGTAACCGGCCATCTTCACACGCACCCGTTCGATCTCATCCTTTGGCAGCAGTGGCGGCTGGCCGATCTGCAGGCAGCCATGGTACTGCCGTGCCAGCGTTTCGACCTCGACCGCAAGCCACATCGCCTTTGGCAGCGACGAGCCGATCGCGATCATGCCGTGATGGCCGAGCAGGCAGGCGAAACGCCCTTCCAGCGCGGTGAGCGCGTGCTGCGACAACTCCGGCGTGCCGTAGGTGGCATAAGGCGAACAACGGATGCTGTCGCCGCCCGCAACCGCGATCATGTAGTGAATCGGCGGGATTTCGAGCCCCATGATCGCAAGGATGGTGCAATAGGTGGGATGGGCGTGGACCACGGCCTCGACCTCATTGCGCGAGCGCATGATGTCGAGATGAAACCGCCATTCGCTGGAGGGCCGCTGATCCCCGGCGTGCGAGCCGTTCATCTCCATGAACACGATCTGGTCCGGCGTCATGGCCTCATAGGGCACGCCGGTCGGCGTGATCAGAAGGCCGTCGCCATGGCGCACGCTGATATTGCCCGAGGTGCCCTGATTGATGCCGAGCGCGTTCATCCGGCGGCACGCGTCGACAATGGCCCGCCGTTTATCGTGATCGTCTCGGCTCATCGCGCGTCTCGACCGGGTTTACGAGGGAGGACCCCGAAACACCGGCAGATGCGAGGGGGTCTTGATGCACATAAGGCGGCAAAACGCCGTGGGTCAAGCCACAGTTAAGACGTTGCAAAACAGGGGTTAATGACGCCCAAAGAACTCAGCCGGCACGGTCCGGAACAGCCGCTTCGGCAAACGTTGCCATGCCATTATGGAGCGCGCAGGCAAGCCGCAGGATCGGCAGCGCGAGCGCCGCGCCCGAGCCCTCGCCGAGCCTCAGATCGAGGTCGAGCAAGGCCTGCGCGCCAAGCGCCTGGAGCACCAGGCGATGCCCCTGCTCTGCCGAGCGATGCGAGAAAATGAGGTACGGTCGGCAGGATGGATTGAGGTGCGACGCCGCCAGCGCCGCCGCCGAGACGATGAAGCCGTCGACCAGCACCGGGATACGGCGCTGGGCCGCGGCGATGATGGCGCCGCTGACGGCCGCGATTTCGAGGCCGCCGACGGCGCACAGGATTTTCTCCGGGGCCGCACCCGCAAGACCGTGATGGGCTAGCGCAGAATCGATGATACGCGCCTTGCGCTCGCGGCCGGCGGCATCGAGGCCGGTACCAAGCCCGGTGATCTCCTGCGCGCTGATATCAAGCAGCGCCGCGGCGATCGCGGCCGCCGAGGTGGTATTGCCGATGCCCATTTCGCCGAGGATCAGCACGTCGGGCTCGGATGCCGCCGCGCGCATCACGGCACGCTGGCCGCAATCGAGCGCGAAGGCCAGATCCTCGGGCCGCAGCGCGGTTTCCTTGCTGAAATCCCGGCTGCCCCGGCGCGGCTTGTCCACGACAATGCCCGGCATCGCCGCTTCCGCCAGCGTGCCGGCATCGACGACCTCAAGGCTGGAGCCGAGTTCGCGCGCCAGCACCGAGATCGCCGCACCGCCTCCAGCGAAATTCGCTATCATCGCGATCGTCACTTCCTGCGGATAGGCGGAGACGCCCTGCGCCGCGATGCCATGGTCGCCAGCAAAGATGATGATCGGCGCGCGATCGGCGCGCGGCTTTTCGGTGTGCTGCAAACCCGCGAGCTCGATCGCAAGCGTCTCCAGCCGGCCGAGCGCGCCGGTCGGCTTGGTGAGCTGGCTCTGGCGCGCCGCCGCCGCATCGCGATGGATCGCCGAGACGGCGGGACATGGCTGGGTGACCCAATCGGGAAGCATGCTCTATCCTTGACTCTTTCCCTGGTCCGAAACGCGTTTGAGAATGTAGCAGTCCATGATCCACCCGTGGCGCTGACGCGCTTCCGCGCGCGCAGCCGCGATCTTTGTGGCCGTCTCAACCAGTGGACCGGAAAAGATGATCTCGTGCGGCATGCCGAGATAGGCGCCCCACCAGATCTGGAGGCCGTCCGGATCAAGCGCCTGGAATGCGGTACCGCCATCCAGCATCACCGCAACGGTTGTCACGCCCTCGGGCCAGCCCTTCTCGCGCAACTGGCGACCGGTCGTGACCAGGAACGGCGCGCCGATCTCATTAAGCGGGATGGCGTGCGCAGCACAGAGCGCCTGGAGCGCAGTAACGCCGGGGATCACCTCGATCTCCGGCAACGGCTCGAGCCGTCGCGCGATGCGCAGGCTGGAGTCGTAAAGCGAGGGGTCGCCCCAGATCAAGAATGCGACGCGGCCTCCCTCGCCGATATGCGCCTTGATCTCGCGCGACCAGACCGCGGCGACCGCGTCATGCCAATCATCGACGCCGCCGCGATAATCCTCGCGAGCGGCATCGCGCACGGGCAAATCGAATTCGATCAGCTTTGTCTTGCGACTGGTCAGAACGCGCGCGCAAATCTCGCGGCGCAGTTCGGCAAGGTCGGTCTTCTCCTCACCCTTGCGCGGAATCAAAATGAGATCGGCGGCGTTGATGGCGCCGATCGCCGCAAGCGTCAGCTGCTCGGGGTCACCGCAGCCGATACCGATCAGCGAGAGTGTGAGCACAGCGTCAATCCGGGGCGACGGCCGGAGCGTCGCCCCGTCCCAAGATCAGCCGGCGTGATGCAGGCGCGGCGTCACGAGACCGCCGTCGAGCACGCCACGCAGCGATTTGGCGAGCGCCAGCACGCCAAGATCGACCAGCGGTTCGACGAAGATCACCATCGCATAGGACACGCCAAAGGTCGCAATCGACGAAAGATTGTCGGCACCGAGCCCGCGGCCATAGATCGCCCAGAACGCGACCCAGGCCACAATGCCGGCCTGGTAGGCGGTCGAGAGCGACAGCGCCTGACCGTAGCGCAGGTCAACATAGGCGGTATCGCGGGCGATGATACGCGCGGCCAGCGCATTGATCGCAAACAACGGTACCAGCACGGTCGTCACGTTCATTCCATATTGCGGCAGGTCGGTCGGCACAAAGAAGATGCCCTGCAGCAGCAAGCCGAGCGCCAATCCCAGCGATGCAGGTGCCGCGCCGAAGATCAGGAACAGCGTCGAGCCAAAGATGAAATGCACCTCGGAAACACCGACCGAAAAATGTGGAAAGATTTCGAAGAAGCAGAACACCAGCGCGGTGGTTACCGCGGTACGCACCGCAAGCGAGGCGCTCCCCTGCTCGCGCGCTGTGTCTGCCGCAAGCTTCACTGCATATCCGCCGGCTGCAGCCGCGGTCGCGTAGCTGAGAACGATCTTGGTGCCGTCGACAATCCCGGGTTCGATATGCATGGTGGTTGCTCCCTTTCGGTCTGGATATCTATAACGCTAGGGCTCCTGCGCCGCCAGCGCGCCGTACAGAATCACGGCGGTGGCCGTGACGTTTTCCTGTGCGAGCTGTTCGGCGAGTTGCCTGATGGTGGTTCGAACGAGACGCTGGTCGGCCTGGCCAACGGATTCTGCGAGCAGCGCCGGCGTGTCAGGCGACAGGCCCTGCCCGATCAGCTTGGCGGCAAGCGCCGGGAAGGTCTTCTTGCCCATGTAGACGGCGGTCACTGCGTGCTGATCGGCGAGCGCCGCCCAATGCAAATCTTGCGGCAGCTCGCCCTTCACGTCGGCGCCGGTGATGAACTGCACGCGGCGCGCGGTGTGGCGCCGGGTCAGCGGAATGCCGCCTGCCGCGGCTGCCGTGCAGGCCGCAGTGACACCCGGGACGATCTCATAGGCAATTCCGGCCGATCGCAGCGCCTCGACCTCTTCTTCCAGGCGGCCGAACATGCCGGCATCGCCGGACTTCAGCCGCACCACATTCGCGCCGGTCGCGGCATAATCGACCAGGAGCCGGCTGACATGCTCCTGCTTTGCAGACGGGCGGCCGGCGCGTTTTCCGACCGACACCAGCGTGGCGCCCTTGCGGGCGTGATCAAGGATGGCGCCGGCGGCAAGGTCGTCATAGAGCACGACATCGGCCGCACCGAGCCGTGCGGCGGCCTTGAGCGTCAGCAATTCGGGATCGCCGGGACCGGCCGAGACGAAAGAGACAAAGCCGCTCATCGCTCCTCCGCGATCAGATGGAAGAACGTGCCGGTGACACGGCCGCGGCGCGAGCCCGTCTCTGCGACCTCGACGCCGTTGGCATCGCGCACGGCAGCCAGCGGCGGATCGGGTTGGGTTGCGATCGACGCATAATGGAATTCATGACCGCGCAATTGCGCGCCTTGTGCGTGGCCGGGCATGCCGGCAATCAGCTCCGCCTGGCGATAGCCGAGATGCATGCGGCGCTTGGCGAAACTGGTCTCAAGACCAAGCAGCCCCGTCATTTCGTGGCGCGCGCCCTTGGCGTCGGTCAGCCCCTGCCCCAGCGCCATGTAGCCGCCGCATTCACCGTGAATGGGACGCGTTTGCGCAAACGCATTGAGGCCATCGCGGAAGCGCCGGTTGGCGGCAATCTGCGCCGCATGGAGTTCCGGATAGCCGCCGGGCAGCCAGCACACATCGGCGCTGTCAGGCGGCGCTTCATCGGCAAGCGGCGAGAACGGCACGATCTCGGCGCCCGCCGCGCGCCAGCCTTCGAGCACATGCGGATAGATGAAGGAGAAGGCGGCATCTCGTGCCAATGCGATGCGCTGCCCCGGCGGCGTGACGCGCCCGGGCGCGTCGGTGCGCAGTGCGCTCCAGGCGCATTCGGCCAAGTTCAGCACCGCGTCGAGATCGACGCGTTCGGCGACAAGACGCGCGGCCTCGGCGATCAGCTCATTGAGGCGCCCCAGCTCTTCCGCCTGCACCAGGCCGAGATGCCGCTCCGGCAACGCGATCGGCGCATGCCGCGGCAACGCACCGAGCACCGCGATCCCTGCGCCTTCCATCGCCCGCCGCACTAAATCCTCGTGGCGCGGGCTCGCGACTCGATTGAGCACGACGCCGGCGATGCGCACGCCCGGGCGAAAGTCGCGAAGCCCGGCCGCGACCGCGGCTGCGGTCTGCGCCTGGCCAGAGGGATCGAGCACCAACAGCACCGGCCAGCCCATCATCTCTGCAAGGTCGGCGCTGGCGCCGCAGCCGGACCTGCCGGGCTGAGCGACGCCGTCGAACAGGCCCATCGAACCTTCGGCGAGCACGAGATCGGCATCGGAGCCGCGCGCAACAAGTCCCTCGATCGTCTCGCGCGGCATCGCCCAGCTGTCGAGATTGACCGAGGTGCGCCCGGTCGCGGCGGCGTGAAAGGCGGGATCGATGTAGTCGGGCCCGCTCTTGAAACACTGCACGGCGAGTCCCCGGTCGCGAAACGCGCGCGCGAGCGCCAGCGTGAGTGTGGTCTTGCCGGTGCCCGAGGCGGGCGCGGAGATGACAAGGCAGCGCGCCATTCACGTCGCCTCCGGAAAGCGTGGCAAGGCGCCGACGGGGCGATAACGACGATTGTAGTCTGCGGCGTAAAGACGGCTTTCCGCAAAGTTCTTGGCCTCGATCGTCCGGCCGACCAGAATGATCGCGGTGCGCTCCAGCTCGGCGCCGAGCGAAGCTTCAAGCGTGCCGAGCGTGGCGCGGACGATCCGCTCGTCCGGCCAGCTCGCGCGCCAAACTACTGCGACGGGACAGTCGGCACCATAATGCGGCGTGAGCTCGGCAATCACCTTGCCCAGCACATGTACCGAGAGATGAATCGCGAGCACGGCACCCGTCGCAGCAAATGCGGCGAGCGTTTCGCCCTCCGGCATGGCGCTGGCACGGCCCGAGGTGCGCGTCAGCACCACCGACTGCGCGAGGCCCGGCAGCGTCAGTTCCGCTTCGAGCGCTGCGGCGGCCGCGGCAAAGGACGGCACGCCCGGTGTGACGGTAAAGGGAATGCCGAGCTCGCGCAGACGCCGCAACTGTTCCCCCATCGCCGACCATACCGAGAGATCGCCGGAGTGCAGGCGGGCCACATCCTTGCCTTCGGCATGGGCGGCGGCGATCTCATCGATGATTTGGTCCAGCGACAGCGGCGCCGTGTTGACGATACGCGCGCCTGGCGGGCAATGCGCCAGGATTTCCTTCGGCACCAGCGAGCCGGCATAAAGGCAGACTGGACATGAGGCGATCAGGTCGCGTCCGCGTAAGGTGAGAAGATCGGGTGCGCCGGGGCCGGCGCCGATGAAATGCACGGTCATTTCACCACGCTCCACTGCACGACGGGACGCGACGCTTCCCAGGCGCGGAAGCCGCCGAGTGGCGCGGCATGCGAAATCTCGACCCGCATCAGGTCGCCGCCGTGCTTGCGCTGGAGATCGACTAGCAGCGACTCGGTTTCCAGGGTCACGCTATGCGCGACGAGACGCGTGCTCTCGGGCAAGAGCTGCCAGATCGCGTCGAACATCGCGGCATCGAGCCCACCGCCGATGAAGACAGCGTCGGGCTTTTCGAGAGATGACAGCGCCGCCGGCGCGCTGGCTACGATGATGCCGATCTTGTGCGCGAGACCAAAAGCTTCCGCATTGGCGCGAATATTCCTGGCGCGATCCTCGCGTGCTTCGATGGCGGATGCTGAGCCGCCCGATAGCGCCCATTCGATGGAGATCGAGCCGGAGCCGGCCCCGATGTCCCACAGCCTCTCGCCCGGCCGCGGCGCTAGCGCCGACAGTGCCAGCGCCCGTATCGGACGCTTGGTGATCTGTCCGTCATGCTGGAAGAGGTCGTCGGCAAGACCGGAAGTGCGTGGCAATCCGGCCGCGCCGTCGGCTTCAATGGCGACCGCCAGCGGACTAGCCATGGAATCGTTTACGTAGCCGTCAGCCTTGCTCTCGGTGATACACTCCCGCGAGCCGCCGAGCGCCGACAAGGTCCAGAGCCGAGACGGACCAAAACCCCGCGCCGCAAGCCATGCTGCGAGATCGGCGGCTGCCTTGGCGTCGCGGACCAGGCAGATGATCCTCGCCCCTCGCGCGAGCAGCGGCACCAACCGCTCGAACGGCGCGGCGTGCAGCCCGATGCAGACTGTGCTTTCGAGCGGCCAGCCCAGCCGGGAGGCCGCCAGCGAGAAAGTTGACGGCGACGGATGCGCAATCCATTCGTCCGGCGCCAATTGCGACGCAAGCGTTCCGCCCGCGCCGTGCCAGAAGGGATCGCCGGAGGCGAGCACCGCGGTCGGCCGGCCGCGCTTCGCCAGCACGCAAGATGCGTCAAACGGCACCGGCCATGGCTTGCCTCGGCCATCGACAGCGGCGAGCTTCAGGTGCCGTTCACCGCCGAACACGGTCTCGGCCTGATCAAGCGCGTTTCGGCTTGCTTCCGACAGCCCGGCAAGGCCATCTTCGCCGATACCGATGATGGTCAACCAACGACCGAGAGAAGGTTCAGACACGATGCGCGCCCTCATTCTGGGCGGAACAGGCGACGCCAACCAACTTGCGGAAAGATGCATCCGCGAGAAGATCGATGCCGTTTATTCCTACGCGGGACGCACGCAGATTCCGCTTCCCCATTCGCTGCCGACTCGGATCGGCGGCTTTGGCGGCGTGGCGGGACTTGCGGATTACATCCGCGAGCAAGGCATCACGCATGTTGTCGACGCGACGCATCCCTTCGCTGCCGAGATGAGCCGGCACGCGGTGGAAGCCTGCGCGGCGACAGGCATTCCGTTGCTGGCGCTGGAGCGCGCGCCATGGGTTCGCGCATCCGGCGACCATTGGACCGAGGTCGCCGATGTCGACGCCGCGGTTGCGGCGCTGCCCGAAGAGCGCGCGCGCGTCTTCCTCGCCATCGGCCGCCAGCATCTCGCGCCCTTCGCCGCCAAGCCGCAGCATGCCTACACGCTGCGCTTTGTCGACGCGCCCGATGGGGCGCGGCCATTGCCCGATGCCGAAGTCATCGTCTCGCGCGGTCCGTTCACGCTTCGAGGCGACCGCGAATTGATGCGCTCGCGCAGCATCGAATTTCTGGTGGCGCGCAATTCCGGCGGGGCCGGCGCCCGTGCCAAGATCGATGCCGCGCGCGAGCTTGGCCTTCCCGTCATCATGATCGAACGACCTGCCCTGCCTGCACGGCCACGCGCCGAAAGCGTCGAGGAGGTGCTGGCGTGGCTTGCTCATGACGCGCGCCTCGGGGCATAGACCCAGCGGCCGACGCGGCGGGTCGCCGAATTGCCGACAATGACGAGCGTTGCCATGTCGGCCATCTCGGGGCGCGCATCCCTCAGCAAAGCTGTCTCGATCCGCTCCTTCGGCGTCGTCACCGCATGCGCGAAGATGATGGTGCGCTCGCCGCAGCCAGCCTCCTTGAGAACTTCCAGCGCGCGCGCAAAACCTTCGGGCCGGCTTGCGGAACGCGGATTATAGATCGCGATCGCAAAGTCGGCTTCGGCGGCAAGGCGCAGGCGCTTCTCGATCACCGACCACGGCTTGAGATTGTCGGAGAGATTGATCGCGCAGAAATCATGGCCGAGCGGCGCGCCGGCACGCGCGGCCGCCGCCAGCATCGCGGTCACGCCCGGCAGCACGCGGATGGATAGTTCCTGCAAGTCGGGCGCAGCTTCCAGCGCCTCGAACACGGCGGCTGCCATCGCAAAGACGCCGGGATCTCCGGAGGAAACCATCACGACACTGCGGCCCTCTGCTGCAAGCCTCAAGGCTTCGCCGGCACGCGCCAGTTCCTGGCGATTGTCCGAAGGATGCAGCCGCAATCCTTCGCGCGCCGGCACACGCGCAACATAGGGCGTATAGCCCAGCACGTCGGTCGCTTCCGCAAGCGCGGCCGAGACCTCCGGCGTCACCAGCGCAGCGTCGCCGGGGCCGAGCCCCGCGATGGTGAGCTGGCCCGTCATTCCGCCGCTTCCTGCCGCCTGCCGCCGCTTCCATGCACCAGCACGATCGCGAAGTAAGGGCAATCGGCGGGATCGACATCACGCAGGCGCGAGATGCGCTCATCCGGCATGGTGCCGCGCTCGATCAGCCAGGCATCATCGAGTCGGCCAGCCAGTTCGAGCACGCGGCGGATCTTTATCAGAT
>Ga0210384_10005377_pt1 | contig 13960 bp, 15 predicted proteins | sample IncBWH2MmetaG_FD_160574 | JGI IMG/M metagenome (GOLD analysis project Ga0210384, IMG submission 160574) | Forest soil microbial communities from Barre Woods Harvard Forest LTER site, Petersham, Massachusetts, United States - Inc-BW-H-2-M | ecosystem: Environmental > Terrestrial > Soil >...
CATAAAACTTTTTCACGGGTGAGGTGATTTTTGGTACGAGGGCAGCCTGATCTCGCGGGTAGAGCGTGGCTTCAGCAATTACTTTGCGCTGTATCGGCTGCTTCTCCGCGGCGTCCACTTGGACCGTGACGGTGGGCGCCTCTTCGGGGGCTTCCTTTGCCGAACAGCCTGACAACAACAGGCCGGCAATAACGATACCGATCAGGCCGTAAGCCCGCCGGGCCCCATTGCTGCCCGGAGCGGGATAGTCCGACGATAGTGTTCCATTTGTGTTCATAGGCATGTCTTTTAGCATGATTCAGAAGCTTCCCGTATGTGTCTGAAGGATCGCCAACGCGGCCCGGAAACGAGCCTGGGCGTCGATATAAGCATTACGCGCCGTTACTAGAGAAGTTTCAGCATCCACGACTTCTGTTGCAGGCGATGCCCCTCCCTGATAACGCAAGTTCACGAGGCGCAGGCTTTCTGCCGCGAGCTCCGCCGTATGGCGCGTTTCCTCCACCGCCGAGCGCGCAAAGGCAGCTTCATTATACGCAGCGTAGAGTTCGCTGACAGCCAGCTTTTGGGTTTGGCTCAACTGCGCCTTTGCCGTTTGCTGCTTGTATTCGGCTTGATGAAGTTTGCTGCGCAGAGTGCCCCAGTCCCAGACGGGGATGTTCAGGGCTGCCGTGAGGAAATAGCCGAGGTTCGGCACAACTCCAGCTTCCGGGAAAGATGCCCTCATACAACGAAGAGCAAAGCAATTTGCCTCGATGCCGTAATCCGTTTCCACAGTTAGTGTTGGGAGAAACGCAGTTTTTGCAGAGGTAACGTCCAACTCCGCTTCTCGAGTTGTCTGCAAGGCGACGCGCAGGTCGGGATTCTCCTTCTCCGCCATAGCTTGGACTTCTGAGAATGGCGGCAGAGCCTGCGCGGAATCGAGGTCGTCCACAACGCTGAAATTCTCATTTAATGTGGGAAACAGAGTGACGGCCAGATCGAGGCGAGCGTCCTCCATTGCCAACCTGGATTCCTCGAAAGCCTGCTTCTGTATTCGATACTGGATCTCCGCTTTGAGCTCATCACTATGCGGCGACTGTCCCTGGCGCTCGCCGGACTGCGTAATATCGAGAAAATGTTTGGCCTGATCCAAGGCCTCTTGGGCGGTGGCGTATTTTCGCTGGGCCACGACCAGGGTATAGAAAAACTTGGAAACGGTCACGGTCAGTCCGCGACGCGCAATTTCGGTCTTCGCGGTGGCCAGGGCTTCGGCTGCTTTGGCCCGGGTATATCCCGTTCCCATCAGGAGTGCGGGAGAGAGGTCCACGTGCAGCACTCCCATGGCGCGGTAAACATGAATACCGTCGTTGGTGACAAACCTTCCGTCGGAGATTAATCCGCCGTTCCCTTGTGTCGCAAGATATTGCGAGGTTGCGGTAACCGACGGGAGCATGGCATTGCGCGCCTGGAGCCGGTCTTCCTTGGCGCTTTTCGCATCCGAAATGGCTCCAAGATATTGCGTGTCAAGCTTTCGCGCTCGATCCAGCGCGTCCGACAGAGTGACCGTGATCGGCGGGGTAGCCTGTCCCGGGCCTGACGGCTGAACCAACTGTACCTGGGCCTCAGCAGCGGGGCCGGACGCGGGCGCAGGAGCGGCGCCCTGAGCGGCAGCGGGTAAGCACGGGACGATCAGTGCAAGCATAAGACAAACAGTTACATAAAAAATGCGGCTGACCAAGTCCTTAACGCTGGCACGCCGTACGTTCCCGAGCCCGGCGCGTTTTCCGAACCAATTTGAGATTCCCATGCAATCTTTCTCCTTCGCTTGAGCAGGGCCGGGCGCGAATGCAGCCGCCGAATACTAGGCTTCCTTCTCCTTAAACGCAAGCCCTAGAAGTGAGAACAAACCTCCACGTTCCTTTGGACGCATAGCAATGCTCTTCCGCTAAAGAATCCGCAGAATAAACCTGGTTTCTAATATCTCCTGTAATTGCCGACAATTCCCGGTTTTCTCTGAAATCCCAAGACCAAGTCTCGCATATCTTGCTGGCGTCAATCCGACAGCAACATTAAAAAATGCACGCACAGACCTAACCCAAACCTGTGCTTTTATGCGCGAAAGTTTAATTTGGGCTTGCTTAAGAGAAGCTTAAGACATGAAGCGGGCTATTTCAATGAACTCCTCATTCTTACGTCAGTGTCTCCTCCCGGATTTTCCAATCGGGGAGGAGACCCTTCATGCCTAGCGCTGACGTGCTTATTTGTTATTGCAATTTAGTCGCGGCCATGGCCATCCCGGTCGCCGTCTTGATCATCGCGGTCTGAATCGTGTTCGGTGGGTGCGAATGAAATTCCGCGAAGGACTTCTCCGGCTTGGGCTGCTCGTACGGTCACGAAGGTTTCCAATGAGTCGTCCCGGTCGTGATCGCCGTCGCCCGTCGGCAAAGTGGTGGCCTTAAGGACGTCAGTTACCTTAACAAGCAGGTTCGGGTCAGCGCCCTGATCCCCGCTTTTGCTGATCGTGGAGGTGACGGCCCAGATCGTGACTGTGCCGTTCCTATTCACACGGCCCGTGATGTTGCGGCAGCCATCCGTTGCGGGGTTAAACGCCGATGGGTAGTTCGTCACACTGTATGGAACTCCGATGTTCAGGCCCTTCTGGAGAACGTAGTCCATGTGCCAGTTACCGTCATTCCCTAAGGTCCACTTCTGAACGCCGGCAGTGGCCAGGGTCGCGGCATCTGCCACGTTCACGGTGCCCGCCGGAGGAGTGACCAATGTGCCGTCGCCTTCATCGCAAACATAGAGCGTCTTCTCATTGGCGAACCAAATCCCGAACGGAAATGCGACTGGGGTTGCGACCTTGCCCGTGGAATCAAATCCGGTTGCAAGAAAAGTGGGGAATCCTGGCAGGATCGTGATGGGTGTATTGAGGAGGGTGGCGGTATTCCCCGTAGGCAGTTGATCGGCTTTCCCGACTTGATACACCGTGTTGACGCCATTTCCGCCGCTGCCTTTAGTGACGTACAGAGTGTCGTCGAAGATCGTCAGGCCGCGGTAGTTATTGTCCTTGCCGGCCTTGTCAGATGCAAACGGTTTATTCGTGACTGGGTCAATAAGTTGAGAGATTTCGAAATCCCCAATTTTATTGATGCCGGGAGGAATCGGAGGCACCTGGTCCGGATAGAGGAGCTCGACGCCAGTGGAGGTGATTAAATTGACGCCAACTTGCGTGTTCGTGAGGCCGGTTGGTGAGGGCTTTTCCGTCGCCTTCGAACCCAGGCCTCCGTTGTTATCGTTTCCGACCATGTAAAACAGCCAGTTTGCTTTGATCGCCGCACGCCCGTTATTGCCGCTGTATGCGTTCCCATCCGTAATCCGGATATGGCCATCCGCATTAACCTCCGCGACCGCCCGGTAGTACGCCGTCGGGACGGTGCCGGCGCTCGAAACCACAGGATTCGTCGGGTCACATACGCCGGGCGTGTTGGAGTTCGAAACGTCCAGCAGGTTTGCCGCGGTTGGAGAAATCGGTCCGCTGGCGGTGCCGGGAGTGCCGATTCCGCTTTTGAAGGTAATGACCGGGCAGCCCGGGCCGCCATGATAACCCACGAACGTGATCGCCTTTCCGTCCAGCGATCGGTTCAAGGCCAGTTCTGATTTCGAGCTGAAGCTGGTCACAATCTGATCGGTCGGGACCGCCAGAGTGCCGAGCAGCCAGCCGTCGCCAGTGATGTTGTCCAGGAAGATAGGCGATGAGACACCAAAGCTGCCATCGGCCTTGTTGTTATTGAAAACGGTGGGGAACGTCCCATCAGCTGTCGCTACGCTGCAACTGACCGTAACGTTTGTCGTGCTTGGCGCCGGAGGGCTGGCCAAGGTAGGCAGAACGATCGTGCCTGCCAGGCAACCCGGCGGCAAAGTCTGGCCAACTTTAACGGTGGCAGCTGTCCCAGTGTAAACACTGCGGCTCAGCACCAGCGTGCCGGTCTTGAATTCGAATCGGTTAGAATCGTGCTTATCGTCGTGATCGTCGTTTGCTCTGACTCCACCTGCCAGTGCAGTTGCTAGCGCGAGCGCAAGAATTATTTTTTTCACTTTGTTTCCTCCAGAAGATTGCACGCAGGGACGCTTTGTGCGGGCAGAAAATCACACATCGTGAGGGAATGTGGGTTAATGGAGTGAGAAAACTTTGTGAATGACAGATGAAATGCAATTTGGCCAGGGCAAGAAAATCCGCATTTCGAACTTGGCAGAAATATGTATGGCGTTGGATTTAAAGGAAATCTTCAGCTTTCGTTCCCGGCGAGTCCGCACGTTTCGACGCCGCCCACTATTGAGATAGTTCGTAATTGTGATGTACACTCCTGCCACGCAGCAAAAATGCTGAAACGTTTGAAATTCCTTGGAGGTGAGTTGTGGCCGTTACAGACCGCAGAAATTTTTTGACCAACGCCATAGCAGCAATGGGACTCGCGGTAACAGCCGGCCGCGAGAAACTCATGGCCGCCCTTCCGCAAGCCGTGGATACCTCCAAGAAATTCCGAATCGACATGCACCATCATTTTGGGCCGCCCACATGGGTCGCCGCAATGAAGGGCAACAAACTGCTGCAGGTCGCCAACACCACCTGGACGGCTGAAAAGTCGCTCGAAGACATGGACAAGGGCGGCGCCTCCGCCGCAGTGCTGTCCATCACCAATCCGGGTTTATATCTCGGCGACAAGCAGCAGACCAACCGCCTCGCGCGCGAGTGTAACGATTTCGGCGCGAAAGTCGTGCAGGACCACCCCACGCGATTCGGATTGTTCGCCGCGATGCCGCTGCCCGATGTTGACGCCACGTTGAAGGAAATCGCCTACGCCTGCGATCAACTGCACGCCGATGGAGTCGGCTTTATGACCAGCTTCGGCGACACCTGGCTGGGCAACGCGGCGTACAGACCGGTGTTTGAGGAACTCAACCGGCGCAACGCCGTCGTCTTTACCCATCCCACCGCGGCCGATTGCTGCCGGAACCTAAACTACGGAGTGGCTCCGGGCAGCATGGAATACGGGACGGACACGACTCGCGCGATCACCGATGTCTGCTACAGCGGCTACGCTGCGCAGTTCCCAAATATCAAGTGGATCTGGTCGCACGGCGGCGGCTCCATGCCGTTCCTCGCCGGACGCATTTCCGGCGGCCCGAACAACAAAAAGGCGGAGATGCCCAATGGCATGATGGCCGAGCTCAGAAAGATGTATTACGACCTGGCGGGCGCCGCAAATCCGGGCGTTGTTGCCTCTCTACGCCAGCTCGTCACCGCTGATAAGATTCTATTCGGAACGGATTTCCCGCCTGGAGGGCACGTCCTGGAACAAGCCGAAGCCATCCGCGAGCTCAAGATGTTCAACGAAGCCGAGCTGAAGATGGTCGAGCGCGACAATGCGGTGAAACTCATACCGCGGCTGAAGAATACGTAGGTTTTTGGCCCCTGCCACAACCTTTGGCCTTTACGGCCAATGGCGGTCCCAATGACCCTTCAGAGCGGAGCAAGCCCCAAAGCTCGCAGGCGGAGGTCCAGCAGCTTCGGGTCGATATAACTATGCGTCAAGAGTTGGCGAAACGCGGCCCGGAGATCAGTTAAATGGCCCCGCAGGTAAAACGTTTCGAGGAGACCCACGCTGCCGCGAACTTGGAGTCCCGCTGCCTTAGCGAGTTTGCGAGCACTGTAATCATCAAGCAGCAGTGCGTCGGCTCGAAGCTCTTTGCCCAGAAGAATTGTGCTGAGTTCTCCGACACCCAATGCATACTCTTGCTGGGCCACTAAGATCTCCGATTGATTTTGAAGTTGTCTCACTTCGATCCATTCCGCATTGGCGACTTCTGACGCACCGGGCAGGCCAGCTCCAGCAATGACCACCTCGCGGTGAACCTCGGAGGAGACGTACATGCGGGGGAAAAGCTTATTGAGGAAATCGAAGCAGCCGAGCTTCGCGAGAATCACAAGCGGTGACGAATCTGCTACGACGATCACGCTTCGAGATGATCAGTGGACCGGCGTTCTTCTTCGAGATCTTCATGGCGGTACCGCAACGGCGGGACGCTATGCTGCGCGGCGAAGTCGATGAATGCCGCGAGCGGCGTTTGGCACAACTCAGCAGCACGCTCTAAGGAGACTTTTTCTTCGCGATAGAGCTCAAGCGCCAGCAATCGAGCAGCTTCTTGCGAGAGGTTCTTCCCCTCGATATTGGCCGCCCTCAAAAGTGCCGATGGCAGTTCTATGCGCACCGTTTCCATCGTCCAAAATTACCGTATCCGTGTCGGTTTGTCATTCCATTTCCCTCAGCGCCGCATACGGCCGAATACTGGTTGCTTCTTCGCGCACAGCTGATCGCACATCTAGAACGGGCAATCTTCAAACCACTCTTTGCAATATTTCCAAGTACTCCATTCATCCACGTAGCCGTCGCGAATCCGCTCCAGAGACCACCGCGTGCTGCAAGTGACGTCATAGGCGCAGGCATCGGAGACTTCGGGATGCCACGCCTTGTTGATTTGCCACAGCCCCCGGCTTTCTCCTCCGTCGCCGACGGCGTCGGGGTGATGCTGCGACTCGTGCGTAACGATCCAATCCGCGACGCGAGGATTTACTCCCGCATCTTTAGCGGCGCTCTGAACGTAGGCCCGAACGGCGAGCCGCCCGTGTGGAGCGATCATCGTCCGCACCGGTAGCAGAGCCACCCGGACGGGACCTTGGCCTCTCGCGCCGACATATCCGGCTGCATGGCCCAGAGTCGTCCAAACAATGGCGAGTACGTACACCGTGATAACGATCTTGTGAAACCAGTGAGATGTCTTCTTCGAATCAGCGCGCTTTGGCCGGCCAGGCCCTTTGTGGGGAGGAAGTCGGCGGGAAGTAATGGTCGCTTTCATGGCGGCACTATACACCAAAGCGAACAAAAAGCGAATAAATAATTAGCGCCGCAATTAAGGATCTGGCAATTCTGAAGGACAGTCAATACGGGGTTACACTTAGTTGAATTACCATCCAAATCGAATGCTGGGAGCTTCGATCTTTTCCAATCGTAGGAGCAATCACGCAAATCACCGGACACTTCATCGCCTTTCCTATGTTTGACTATTTTGGACAAAATAGCTAAAATAGGCAATCAGTAAGCTAATCTCGATTGGACGCAACTTGCTCGCGAGGAGACAGCATTGGCTACGCAACACAATCGTTTAAGGCACAGCCCCGCCACGTCCATTCGTAATCGCCGAGGCGAGGCGGTAGTCAAGATCAGCGCGACCGAAGCCAAGAACAAGCTCGGGGAAGTCCTCGACAGCGTCATGCAGGCGGGAATGGTGCTGATTACCAGGCACCAAACTCCCAAGGCGGTGCTGCTTTCGATGGAGGAATATCGCGCGCTCGCGGGGGCCTCGCAATCTAAGCTCGACGTTCTGAAAGGTGAGTTCGATGCTCTGCTCGAGCGGATGCAGACTCCCAAAGCACGCGCCGGAATGAAGGCGGCGTTTGACGCTTCGCCAAGGCAACTTGGAAAAACAGCCGTCAAGGCCGGACGCGGGCGCGACTGAGCGCCAGCATGGTCACCGAGATGCACATTCCCCGGATCTACGTTTTGGCGGGGACGAATGGCGCGGGGAAGAGCAGCATCGGCGGCGCGATGTTTCGCGTGAGCGGCGCGCAATACTTCAATCCTGACGAAGTGGCTCAGCGGTTCCTATCATGGAATCCCGGCATGACCCATGAGGAAGCAAACAGCGCGGCTTGGCAGCGGGGAAAACTGCTACTCGAACGCGCCATCTCCGAGCGATTGGATTTCGCTTTCGAGACGACACTTGGGGGACACACGATTCCGGACTTGCTTGCCCAAGCCCTCGTCGAAAAAATAGAAGTTCGCATCTGGTACGTGGGCCTCGCCACACCTGAGCTTCATATCGCGCGGGTACGTTCAAGAGTTGCCGCTGGCGGGCATGACATTCCTGACGCCAAGATTCGCGAGCGGTTCGATCAGAGCCGGCTCAATCTAGTGAGACTGATGCCGAAACTTACGGAGCTTCGTGTTTTTGACAACAGCGCAGAGGGCGATCCGCGGAAGAGGATTACTCCTCGGCCAAGACTCCTTCTTCATATGAGACGGCGGAAGATTGTGGGCTGGTGCGATTTAACGACGACGCCGGATTGGGCCAAGCCCATTCTTGCGACGGCGATGAAAATATCAAAGCCATAGCTGGCGATTCGCAATTCGTAAAACGCGCAAACCAATCCCCTCCAAAATCCTAAGGATTGCGCGGTCCTGGATTCTCAGACACTCTATGTCGGCTGCTTCTGAACTCAGCAAGCGCATCCAGAAGGCGCGCTGCTTCGTGTTGAAGCGTGCTGTACGCGCTGTCAATGTCGTCGAGTTCGTGGCGATGGGCGATCATTTCCACGGCGAGCGCCGCCCTGGCTAGTCCGGGGGCGGACAGGGTGCGTGCTCCGCTCCAGAGCAGGTGGGCGGCATCCGCTGCGGAAGGAAGATTTTTAGCGGCAATGGCATGTTCGAGATTTTTCAGTAGCGTGGGGCACGCGGCGCAGTAGATGCCTGCGAGTTCGCTGAGAAATTCTTCATCACGGCCCAGCCCATCCAAAGCCCGCGACAGGTCCCAACTCTCCGATGGCAAATTTATGAACCCCTTAGCAGTTTTATGAAATCCAGTTTATGGGCTAGCGAATGATCCTGTTGAGCAAAGAGGCAGATGCGCTATCTATGTCGCCTCGTTTGTGGATGAATATCAAGACCTCGAAATTTGCCGTTGCGAAACCTCTTGGGTTTCTGAAACGAATTCCCAGCAGATCCGCGTCTTCCACCAGGATGATTTCCTCGTATTGATCCGTGCACAGCACATTCGTTGTGTTGTCTACGGTTTGAACCCACCGGCCCATGTCCCCACCGTGGATCGGTCCCACCCAGCGGGTATGCCATGCGCGCTCGCCAAAGCAGACTGCAAAGCAGATTCGCAAAGATTGTTCCGCCCATGTCTCGATGACATCATCGGCTTCCTTCGCTGTAATAAATCTGAGATCCAATTAGGCCCGCCTCCGCCGCCTCGACAATCGTCCCCTCCAGTGTGATTTTTTGGCGCTCGCAACACGCGATTCTTTTATGCGGGTTTACGTCGACGGGGCGCAACTCCGCAGACTACGTACGGCATAATACGTAGTCCGCCGGACTACTTGACTTTACTGAGCCTGAGCGAGTAGGTTGGAAAAACCACTAGGTTTCCTTCCTGGATCGCTGCTAACTGTGGGTTCAACATGAATGACGGTCTTAACGGGGACTTGCAACTTTCAGAAGTCATCAGCTCCCTTACTCTCCACGACCATCTTTGTTTGATCTATGAGACGCCGAAGCAAAAATTCGCAGCAGCGATTCCTTTTCTTCAAATAGGATTCGAGCGCGGTGAAAAGTGCTTTTATGTCGCCGATGAAAATACAGTTACAAGCCTTTTAGGGGCTATGCAAGCCGAAGGTCTGGATGTGAACGCCTCGGTCCAAAAGGGCATGTTGACTGTAGGAGGCAAAGGCCTCGCATCTTTTAAGAGAGGCGAATTCAATCCCGATGAGATGGTTCGGTTTTGGGCCGGAAATGTGGGAGAGGCGAAGGCGGCCGGGTTTTCTGCACTCAGGATCCTGGGCGAGATGAGTTGGGCGCTCGGCGGCGATGTTGGGCCTGACCGTCTGATCGAATACGAAGCACGGATGAATCGCTTTTTCACTGAACACGACGCTCTGGGCGTCTGTCAATACGACAAGAAGCGATTCAGCGCCGAGACCATCCTCCAGGTCCTTCGCACACATCCGCTGGTTATTTACGGGGGTCGCGTCTGCAAGAACCCGTACTACATCCCAGCGGATGAGCTTCTCAAGCCAAACCAAAAGGAAGCGGAAGTCCAGAGATTGCTGGACAATATCCAAAAGTATGAAAAGGTCGAAAGGGCCCTGCGGACTGCCACAAACGAGTGGGAACAGTCTTTCAACGCGATTTCAGATTACGTTTGTATCACGGATTCGTCGGGCGCCATTCTGCGCGCGAACAAATCCATGCGCGAGCGATTTGAGCCGATCCACGGAAGTCTTGTGGGCCTCGATTGTCGGAAAGTCTATGGGGGAACGAATCAGCCGGATCCCGAGGCGCCCTGGGAAGCGGCGGTTTCCACGGAAGCGCCAGTTTCGTTCGAGACAAAGTTGCCAACTGCCGACGGCTGGTACAGGGTCTCGAGCTATCCTCTATACAACGATAAACATCAGAGGTGGGGCACCGTATTCGTCGTCCGTGATATCACCGCGCTGAAGCGATCGGAGGAGGAGCTTCGTCAGCTTTCCGGCCGCCTTCTAAGATCGCAGGACGCGGAGCGACGCAAAATCGCGCGAGACCTGCATGATTCCACCGGCCAGGTCCTGGTTGCGCTTGCAGCGACGCTTGGACAACTTCGCAATGTCGTTCCTTCGACCAACAGGAAAGCGCGGAGGCTAATCTCACAGAGTGAAGCGCTGGCCGATCAATGCATCCGCGAAATCCGCACACTCGCTTACCTGCTGCATCCGCCAATGGTGGACGAGTCGGGCCTTGAGGATGCGATCCGCGATTACGTCGAGGGCTTCGTCAAGCGAAGCGGGATCCGCGTAAAGTTGGAAGTGTCCCCGGATCCGGGACGGTTGCCGCGAGAAGTCGAGTTGTCTTTGTTTAGAGTAGTGCAGGAAAGCCTCACGAACATCCAGCGCCACTCGGGAAGCCACCAGGCAAGGATACGAATTGTGAGCAACGCGAAACGCGTCACACTCGAAATCAGCGATAAGGGACGAAAGATCCCCAGGGGCGGATTGAAATCGGCCCGAGGATTTACTTCCGGAGTAGGAGTCGGAATTCCCAGTATGTACGAACGGGTGCAGCAAGTCGGCGGCCGCTTTGAAATTGATTCAGGCGGCGTGGGCACAACGATACGAGTGACGGTTCCCAGAAATGGTTAGAGCTGCGGGCAAACTTCGAATCCTGGTCGCCGATGACCACGAGCTCATTCGACGCGGCATTCGCGGGCTGCTTCGCGTTCGGCGCAACTGGAAAGTTACCGCTGAGGCTGCCAACGGCCAGGAGGCGGTGGCGAAGGCAAGGAACTTGAAGCCCGACGTCGTCATCCTTGACATAGGAATGCCCGACGTCGATGGGTTGGAGGCAACGCGCCAGATCCGTAAAGCGGCGCCGAATACCAAAATTCTGATTCTGACCATGCACGAGTCAAATCAGATGGTTCGCCGAGTGCTGGAAGCAGGGGCTCGCGGATATGTCTTGAAATCCGACCTGGCAAGTCACCTCGTGAAAGCTGTAAACGGAGTTTCGAAGGGCAAAGTTTATTTGACTCCAAAAGTGTCCGAGATTGTGCTCGACGGATTCTTAAATGCGGGAAAAGAAAGCCGGCGAGCGCAAGGTTCCCAGGTCCGGCCGACTCCGCGAGAAACCGAAATTATTCGACTTCTGGCAGAGGGCAAAGCCAACAAGGCAATTGCCGCGGAGCTGGGAATCACCGTCAGGACAGTGGAAACGCACCGGGCGAAGATCATGCTCAAACTCGACCTGCATTCTCTGACCCAGCTGGTTCACTACGCGATCCGTCACAAAATAGTCGCGCCCCAGACATTTTGAAAGGCCCCCTGAAGGGCAGCGTCAAGGAAATTAACCGCCTGCAATAGCTCCTATGATCAGAAATGGTTCCGCTCCCGACGCGATAGCTTCGGGCAGCGGGGCGTCCGGCAGCTCGAAGGACCAATCTTCCGAGCAGGCGAAGAAACGCAGGAACGGGCGGCGCTGCAGCGTGACGTGGTCGCGAATCGTGCCGCAGAGGACGGGATAGGCGGCCTCCAGTGCGTCGAGGATTGCGCGCTGCGTGGCTCGGCCTGAAGCATCAAGGTTGACGTTGACTTGCACTTCGCTGCCCACGCGCGCCAGCGTGCGCAAGTGCGCGGGGAGTTCAACGCGGATTGTTGCATTAGTTTTCATTTCTCACGCAGGCGAATCCCGGTTTTCGTGGCGCCAGCGTCCCGCCGGCGCCACAATTTGAAGCATCGTGCCACTCGTCACGGCAACGTTTGGACTTCTACCGAGACTACGGCCGGGAGATCGCGGACGATTGGATCCCAGGAATCTCCTCCGTCGGCCGAACCGTACACCTGCCCGCCAGTGGTGCCGAAATATATGCCGCATTTATCGAGCGAATCGACGGCCATCGCGTCGCGAAGCACGTTGACGTAGCAGTCCTGTTGCGGGAGGCCTTTGGTCAGCGCCTCCCACTCGTTGCCGCCCTTGCGGCTGCGGTACACGCGGAGTTTTCCATCGGGAGGGAAGTGCTCTGAGTCGCTTTTGATGGGGATGACGTAAACAGTTTCAGGTTCGTGCGCGTGAACGTCGATCACGAAACCAAAATCCGTCGGCAGGTTTCCGCTGATCTCCTGCCAGGAGTCGCCGGCATTGTCGCTGCGCATGACGTCCCAGTGCTTTTGCATGAACAGCACATTGGGACGCGACCGGTGCATCGCGATGCGGTGGACGCAGTGCCCGACCTCGGCATTCGGGTCAGGGAGAAATTGGGAGTGCAATCCCTTGGTGATTGGCTTCCAGGTTTGCCCCGCGTCCTCGGTGCGGAACGTGCCTGCGGCCGAGATGGCGATGAACATCCGCTTCGGATTACTGGGGTCGATAAGAATCGTGTGCAGGCACATTCCTCCGGCGCCTGGCGACCAGCGGGGGCCGGTGTCGTTGTTGCGCAGGCCGGAAAGTTCCTGCCAGTTCTGCCCGCCGTCGGTTGATTTGAACAGCGCGGCGTCTTCAATTCCGGCGTACACGGTGTCGGGATCGTCCAGCGACGGCTCAAGGTGCCAGACCCGCTTGAATTCCCAGGGGTGCGGAGTGCCGTCATACCATTGGTGCGTGCCAGGCACGCCGTCGTATACAAACTTGTTTCCCACGGTTTCCCAAGTCTTGCCGCCGTCACTTGAGCGCTGCATCACCTGCCCGAACCAGCTGCTGGACTGCGACGCGTAGAGGCGATTCGGATCGGCGGGCGATCCTTTCATGTGGTAAATTTCCCACCCGCCAAAGTGAGGACCGCTGATATCCCACTTCTGGCGCTTGCCGTCCGACGTCATGACGAATGCGCCTTTGCGTGTGCCTACCAGAACTCGTACTCCGCTCATTGATTCCTCCTGAAATTTAGATATATATACGTCGAACTAGACTGTTTGGTCCAGCACCCTGGGGCGTGGTTACCCGCGAATTTCGTGTGACTCGGTTCCGAGTGTTACGCCTTCGGGGTTTTCTGGAAAATTTTGAACTGTCTTCCCACAGCTTCCGCTGTGGGCTACGTTCTTTCGCCCCTTCGGGGCTTTTTGTCAAAGTTATGGCTGGTCGTATGCCTGCTTCAGGGTTGCGATGTCGAGTTTGTCCATTTGCAGCATCGCCTTCATAACCCTTTTTGATTTCTCCGGATCTTTGTCTTGCAGCAATTTGGGCAAAATAGAAGGGACGATTTGCCAGGACACGCCATACTTGTCGCTAAGCCAGCCGCACCTGTCTGTTCTTCCGCCCGCGGAAAGTTTTTCCCACAGCGCATCGACCTCCTGCTGCGTCTCACAATTCACGAAGAACGATATGGCCGGGGTGAAAGTGAATTGCGGGCCGCCGTTCAACGCGAAAAAATCCTGCCCTTCGAGTTGAAATGCCGCGACCATGACTGATCCTTTTGGCCCCGGCCCCGCGTCTCCGTAACGGCTGACGCTGACGACTTTTGAATTCTTGAAAATAGAAACATAAAAATTCATCGCTTCTTCCGCTTTGCCGTCGAACCATAGGAATGGATTTATTTTTTGCATGCGATTCTCCTGTTCAAGGTGTTTTCGATGGCGCGATTGGCGCTCGCAGGGGAATGAGTGCGTGCAGCCGCTCAT
>Ga0210384_10005379_pt1 | contig 13956 bp, 28 predicted proteins | sample IncBWH2MmetaG_FD_160574 | JGI IMG/M metagenome (GOLD analysis project Ga0210384, IMG submission 160574) | Forest soil microbial communities from Barre Woods Harvard Forest LTER site, Petersham, Massachusetts, United States - Inc-BW-H-2-M | ecosystem: Environmental > Terrestrial > Soil >...
AGGGGAAGGATTAAAATAGGCTTTATTTGGTAGCCAATTAAATATCAAATAATAGGTACGCAAAATCATATTCCGCCTAATATTCTGCGTAAGGAAAGGCTACCAATTAAATTACTTTTAATTCCATTTTAGTGTTGCAATGTTTGGGCGAGGGGAGTATATATAAGTAGGTAGAGGAGATAAGAAGATGAAAAACGAAACGATGGGAAACGGGGAGCGGAAGACTTGGGAAGCTGCTCTTTACGAAATCTACAGGTCCCCCGAAGTCTCCACCCCGGATTGGTGCGAATTCTACCACGAATGGTGGCACGTCCTCCGGTTTGCGCTGGAGGGGTAGCTCCCCTCCATCCCGACCCCCTCTGGCCAGTAACCGGCTTGTTTAGCGGAAGAAGAGTACGGAGGGGGTCCGGATGGGGCGGATCTAAAGGCAAGGTAGAGGAGGTTTTATGCTGTCGATTCTCGCTCACGGGTTCCGGGGCTTCGGCTTCGAATGCGGCCGGGGCTGTCAGGGATTTTTCCTGCTCGTCATGGTTGTGTTCGTGGTCCTGCTCGTGGTCCAGGGACGCCGGGAAGGCCGGTAGCCGTGGCCCATCGCTGCCACTGGCCGTCATGCAATCGCCCGGTTCCCCCTGCCATGTGGGGCTGTCGGGAACACTGGTTCAGGCTTCCGAAGAAGTTGCGGGACGCCATTTGGCGAACGTATGTCCCCGGACAGGAAATCACGAAGACGCCGTCGGCCGCTTACATGGACGCTGCCGACGAAGTCCAGAAATGGATTCGTGCTTTGTGACCCGTCTCATCGGAACCTGCGACAACTGTCACCGCTCCGACACGACGCTATCCAGGACGCTCGTCCTCGGCCTCTGGCTTTGCCAAGCGTGCTACAAGGAACGGAGCGACTACGGATTCAAGGACGGGGTAGACTGCGGCTGGTACGTCCGGAACGTGGAAGAGTGGGAAAAGAAGAAGGGGTTGAGGAAATGACCTGGGAGAATTGGCTGTATTTCGTCCTGGGGTTCAACGTTTGCTGTCTGGTTCGAATGCTGGAGACTCGTTATGAAGATTATCGCGCTGGTTTTCGCCGTGGCATTCATGGTCGGTTGCGCCGGTAACTGCAAAGACGGCCTCCGGTTCAATGGCATCGTGCTCGAAACGGGTAACTGCAAGATGGAATGCAGTGGGGGGAAACCCTGCAATTGCTCCCACGATTGCCCGTGCTGGAGGACCCATTGAAATTTCCGTTTCGAACGAAATGGTTCATTCTTCACAGGGTCAAGGATGGGCAGATTCAGAGGGAATGCCCCTTCTGCAAGGTGAAGGTTCCGCTTGAATTGGAAATTCGGACTGGGCGGAATTCCTGGACGGTTAGGGCGCGGGTCCTGGAAAGGTGTAATTGCCGATGACCCGCCCCTACCGTCGCCGTCTCGCGTCGAAAATGTTTAAGCGGGAAGTCCGCGCTCTTCACAAAGCCGGCTGGAGTCTCCGGGAAATCGCGGCCCAGTACGGGTGTTGTCGGACCACAGTGCTCTATCACCTTAGAGGGGGGAAAACATGGATGCTATCCAGGAAGCGCTTGACGACGCCGAAAAAGTCTTCGGGTGGATGAACCGCTCGGAGCTCGAATGGTTGTTCAAGCAAGCGGCCTTGTGCTCCAGGGTGGCCGAAGTCGGCGTCCATCTGGGGCGCTCGACGCGGGTCCTCTGCGCGGCCGGTCCTCGGGTTTGGGCAATCGATCTTTGGGATGACCCGGCCGTCTACGAAGCCTTCGGGGCGAACCTTGCAGGCCGGAAAAACCTGATCCGGATGAAGGGGCCCAGCGTCGCGATTGCCCGGATCATGAAGGTGCTATTCGATTTCGTCTTCATCGATGCGGCCCATGACTATACCTCGGTGAAGGCGGATATCCTCGCATGGGCCCCGAAGGTCGCCCGTGGGGGAATCCTGGGCGGTCACGACTATGACGGGGCGTGGCCCGGGGTCATGCAGGCCGTCGGCGAAATCTTTCCGATGAACATGAAGCGGGGGCCGGGGTCGATCTGGTACGTCGTGAGGTAGAGCAATGCCGACTCTTTGGCAGGATTTAGAGCTCCGGGTGAAGGTCCATTTCTGGAACGTCAAAGCCTACTGGGACCTGGGCGAACCGGAGCGCGCGGAAATCGAAGGCGTTCGTCTTCTGGAATGTCTTCGCACGGCGAAGCGGTGGAAGGCGAACGGGAATTACCCCCGAGGACTGGGGGGTTTATTGGAGGGTCATCATGGCGACAACGCATGAGCTCGTGGCGCGTCTGAAAAAGAAGCACGCGAAGAAGGCCGGCCGGCCGAAGCTGCGGTCAAAGCCGCTGACGGTCGGGGCCGGGGGAAAGGACATGGCTGCTCTCATCAAGAGCGCCCAGGAGAAGCCGGCCGGGGGCAAATTCTTCAAATTCGAGGCCCCGGGGGACGCCATCGCGGGGACCTGGATTTCGGGGAAGGAAGAAGACTCGAAATTCGGCCCCCAGTTCAAGGTGACGCTCGACACGAAGGAAGGCCCGATGACGTTCTCGTGCACGTCGTCGCTTGCGTCGCTGCTTGAGGACGAGGGGCTTCTCGTGGGGACCGGGGAGAAGGATGACCGGACCTACAAGCAGGGCCCGAAGGCGAAAGGCAAGAAAATCGCCGTCGTCTTCCGGGAGTCCCGGGCGAGCGGTCGGGGTCATCCCTTCAAGGTGTTTGCGGTTTCCGTGAAATAGGGTATACTTCCAGCCTCTACCTAGCCGGGGCCCCGTCGCTCCCCTCCCTATCCCTTCATGGGGCGACGGGGTCCAACTAGGCAGAGGGAAACTAGGTGGCGAAGGCTAGGAAGCGGGCCACCTTCCACGATAATCTAGGCCGGTTCGCTTCGCCCAGGTCTAAGGGCGTCCGGGTCTGGAAATCGGGAAGGCGGATCACCGGCAAGGTTAGAGAAGAGGAACTGCGCAATGCGGGTCCCAAAAAGCCGGGGCGGATTTCCAAGGGATTTCCGAAGGGGTATACTTCACCTTTTAGAGCGTTTATTGTCCCCGCCGATTCTGCTACCGTTCCCGAAAGGGCATTTGCTCTTATCGAAATCGTTTCCCGAAGGAAGTATGAAGGTACGGCGTACCGAAACTGGATTCCTTTTGACTTGGGATATATGCCCCCCTCCGTCGCCCGTCGTTTGGATGAATCGGACGTCCGGGATCAGTTCAAACTATCTACCCTTAAAGGAAAAAACGAGCTCACGAAAATCTTCGGCTTCTTCATGCTCAAGGGCGAGGAAGAGCGCCGGGAAGCGTTGACGCCCAGATTGCTGAGACTGATCAGGTACAGGGCTCAGCACGGGAACGAGGGGGTGAAGGGGATTCCTGGGAGGCCGGGGAAGCGGCATCGGAAGAAGGGGAAACGGAAAAGGAACTAGGCAAGGCCCAGGTAGAGGGGGGTAGGTGGACCGGCGAAAGTTGGAAAAGCTCGGGGGGAAAATCTACGCCATGAGCATCAGGGCGCTCAAGCGAACCGTGGTCTATGACGGGGCGATTCTCGGCTTTGACGCGGAGTACCATCATAAGACAAAAAAGCTCCTGAGTTTTCAATTGCACTACGGGGGGAAAAAATGCGGCGGAAAGAACTGCTCGAAAAAAGGATGCGGGCTGTTTGTGCCCTGCTCGAGGATGTCCCCGGAGATATTGGCGAGGCATTCTGTCAAATTACTTGGGACCGTCCCCGACAGAATTTTACTGGTTTCGTATTTCAGTCTAGCAGAGCTCCAATTCCTTCCCGTCTCGCATGGCGCTTTAGGGGTACGGGAGTACGCCCGGGGATCATTAGATGTAAATTTTCTAGTGCAGCAATACAATGGGATGGAACTGGAGATTTTCGATTTGGCGCGCTGGTACGATTTCTCAAGCCTCGCAAAAGCGGCCGAAAGCATCGGGGAAAAAAAGCTGGAATTTGAGCGGGGGAAAATGACCTGGGCTATCCTGAATACACGCCGGGGGCGGGAGTACGCCGTCCATGACGCTTTTCTCTCTGACGCTTGCTGTGAGGATCTTAGAGGGGAGTTTGCCAAAAAGGGCATTGACATCATTAGCGCTAGGACTCCTGCGAATGCTTCATCCCAAGTCTTCCGTCTGCATTACGGCCCGGCTGGAGACGAGAAATGGTACTGTGATAAGAACCGTGCACGTTTGGCGGCCTGTCTCGGGACCTGGGGAGGCCGGGCCGAAGTCTACTCCCGGGGAAAGCTGAAGGGGAAATTTCATGAACACGATATCAAAGGGGCCTACCCCGACGCGGCTTTCCGAATCGGCCGGTTTCCTGTACAGGGTTCATGGCACAAGTGTAAAACTGCTGCTTGCTCCATACGAGACGTCGGCAGCTTTGTTCACCTTCGATTCCGATTCCCAGCCGGTACGCTTTATCCGTGTCTGCCGGTTCCGACTCCCGAAGGTTCGATCATCTACCCCGGTTTGGGGGAATCTTGGGCTACGGGGTATGAAGCTAGACTTGCGCGGGAAATGGGAGCGCGCTTGGATCTATTGGAGGGATGGGGATATCGAAAGGGTGTCGATGCTTTGTCAGTCTACATGAGGGACTGTATCGAAGCCCGGAAGACGGCAAAAGGCGCGGCCCGGGTCATGTGGAAGCTGCTCGCCAACTCGTTGATAGGCAAATTCGCCCAGAGGACCGACCGGATCAGCGCGGCGAAGCTGTGGGAGCTCTCGGAAAAATTGGGAGTCCTGATCGAGGATCTTTGCGACATGAGCTTTCCGGAAATCCGGATGCTCGCCGAAGCGGAGGGGATCAAAGTTGAGCAATTCTCTTTGGGGCCTGTCTGGATGCCTGAGTGGAACGGTCTCATTACGGGATACACTCGCGCTCGTCTGGGACGTGCTCTCTGGAAGAAGGGGGGAGTCTATTGTCATACGGATTCTCTTTGGACCCGGGATCGAGTGGCGCTTCCCGGATGGGAAATTAAGCGTTCGGGCGCGGTTACGATTGCTCGCACTCGTTTTGCTGCTATGTGGTCGAAGGGCGACGACCATATCGCTCATCATTCTGTGTGGACCCGGCTTGTGGCTGGCCAGATGCTTAAGAAATTCGATGGCAAGGTGGACGTGGTACGGAAGTATCCGAAATCGCGTCCGCTCCATTTCAAGGAAGCGGTGAAGCGGGGGGACACGGTAGGGCGTTGGATCGAGGACGGGGACCCCTCATTTTGGAGAAGGGCCGACACGCGCTGGGACGGGAAACGCGAGCTCCTGGAAGATGGAACAACGCACCCCTGGGAAACCCTGGAGAAATATCTTGCTTGGAAGGAAACCCAGGAGTAGACTCTATTTATCGGAGGAAGGCCATGAAGGACCCCAAGGAAGTTGAAGCGGAAAAGAAGGCGAAGGCCGAGGAAGTCGAGCAGCTGAAAAAGGACATTGAGGCCGCCGGCAAGCAAGCGCTCAAGGTCCGGACGGAGTACGAAAAGGAAACCGACCCCATCCTGAAAGAAGAGCTCCGTCTCAACGCCGTCGTCTGGAACCGGGAAATCGGGCGCATGAAAAAGGACCTGGAGGCCGCCGAACATGGTCAAAAAAACAGTGATCCTCCGAAGCGCCGAGTCCGCTCCATCTTCGGATAAGGACAAGGTCGCACGGCCGGACATCAAGAGCATCGTCGCCGAGGAGGAGCTCGCGGCCGACGCGAAGAAGGCGGAACAGAAAGACCAGCCGGAACCTGGAAAAGGGCCGGACAACCGGCAGCGCTGCGCCCACGGCCGGCTTTTCAAATGCCAGCAATGCGAGGGGATGAAGGGGCAGCTGACCCCGGAGCAGCAGCAAAAACGGCGCGAACGTCTGGAGGACGTGGCGACCCAGTTCCACGTATCGCTGTTCAACCTGACCGCGCTCATCGCGGGGGACGAGGATTTCAGACTTACCCAGGAGGAGAAACATGGCCTCGGGAAAACGGGGGCGACGGCTATCGAGGAAGTTGCACCGGAGACTTCTATCAAGGCAATCGCGGTCATCGGCTACGCGGTTACGCTCGCGGGCTGTGTGACCGGGAAGATTTTCGACGCGACGAAGAAGGCGGCCCAGAAGAAGCCGGACGGGAAGACGGAGGAGAAGAAGCCCAATGCAGAACATTCTCCGTCTGATAACGGGGACAAAAAGAACGGGGAAAACGTTTCTGGCCCGCCGCTTCTTAGAATCCCGTAAGCCTCGCCGGCGCTGCGCGCTCGACCCGACCGCCGAAGACTATCCCAACCTTCCGCTTTGGACCCGGGTCGAAATGGCCCAGGAGCTCGCGCTCCATGAAAAGGAAGGCGAGTTTTCCGGCCGCTTGGTTCCCGAGGACGTCGACGACTTCGTATTCTTCTGCCGCTCCGTGTCGGCCGTCGATAACCTGATTTACTGCGTCGATGAAGCCGGCCTCGTGATAAACCCCCATCAAAAAGAGCGGGCCGTCTACGCGCTCGCCACGCTCGGCGGTCACTGGAAACAAGACGGAATTTGGATCACCCAGCAACCGACCACGGTCCCGACGGTGCTCCGCTCCCAGGTCGACGAAATCTACTTTTTCCGGATGGACGAAAAAAACGACTTGGAATGGGCCTCTAACTACCTGGGCGAGCACGTCGACCAGCTGCCCACGCTCGGGGTCCGGGAAAATGCGGAGTGTTTCATTTACCGGCGCGGGGAAATCGAAATCGAGCGAATTCGCTTGACCCCCGCCACCTTAAAGGCTATGATTCCCCTGTAGAAGAAAAGCCGGGGGAGAGTGTGAGGGAAACGCCATGAACGAAGGCAATTGCAAGTGTTGCGGGGTCGGCCTCCATACCAAGCATCGGGTCACGACTCACGTCGTCCTGGGATGGAACAAGAACGGCGACCCCATCCGGGGCCTCGAAAAGGACGTCTACGTTTGCGGGGACTGCCTCACCGAAGACGTCGGCGCGAAGATCGGGGTGCAGAAGCCGGGGACGCCGGCCCCCGCGAAGATCGGGGTGCAGAAGCCGGGGACGCCGGCCCCCGCGAAGATCGGGGTGCAGCAGCCGGGGACGCCGGCCCCCGCGGAGGTCTAGGCTTTCCACCGTCGCGTTTCCTTGACGATTTTTGACCGGAGAAAACGCCCATGACCAGTGTACTGATCGGAGCAATGGCGGCCGTAGGTTTCGTGGCCATGGCGCGAGTCGTGCAACCCCTGATCGCCACGGGGGCCGCCGACTTCACCACGCCCCCGAGTCTCGCCGAAGTCGGCTACGCGCTCGGATTCGGCTTGCTCGTCGTCGCGCTGATCGAAGCGGCGCTCTGGGCGGGGCTGTAGGATTCTGAGGGGAAAGTGATCATTAACACTCTGGCGCTCGGGGCGGCCGCGGCCGGCCTTTTCATCGCCGGGGTGCTCTACGGGCCGGAACTGTGGCCCTTGGTCATCGGCGCGGCGCTCGGATTCATGGCGTATCAGCTTTACGATTATATCCAGGTCCAAAAAGGCATCTACGGAACCTGAAGAGGAGATTTGACATGGGCGCAGAGAAGCGGGAAATCCTGATCGACAACTTCGTCGCCAACATGGCCCAGGAGTCGAACAAGCATATCTACAACCGGCGCTTCGTCCTCACCAAGCTGCGCTTCGAAATCACGGGCGCGCTCGTGGTCGCCGTGGCGTCGGCCGTGCTCCTGGAGGACGGAATCCTGAACCTGATCAAGCGGATCAGCTTCACGCTCTTCGGCGACACCACGCCCTTCAGCAATTCCGGCCGCCTTCAGCACAAGATCAATTCCGTCATCAACGCCGACCGGGAATTCGTCTCCCAGCCGGCTGTAACGGCGGGGACCAACCAGTTTTCCCTGTCGCTCGATATCCCTTTCACCATGAACGATTTCATCATGGCGGAAGGCTTCAAGCTGGTCACGGACAAATTCCGGGGCCGCGAAATCAAGGAACCGACCTATAACATTCTTTTCGGCGACGTGACCGACGTGGCGACGCCGGGGATGGGTGGGACGGTCGCGCTCGGCCCCATCAACGTCAACGTCTACGCGCTCGATGAGGACGTGGAGCAGAAAGAAAACGAAATCCGGGAGGAAATCATTGACGTGGAAGACCGCGTCATTGCGTCGGCCTCCGATGGGCTGATCGACCTGCGCGACAACAATATTCTCCGGAGAATTGCCATTCAATCCCGGGACAACGCGACGGGCCTTCTTGACGACACGGTCATCGATTCCGTCCAGATCGTCCGGAATCAGGATCAGGTCATCAAGAACGTCAAATGGATTGACCTGCAGAATGAGATGAAGAAGGAATACGGCCTCGGCGACGACTTGTTTGCGAAGGTCGGCCCCGGCTTCGTCTTCCTGCAGCTGGACAAGGAAAAGGACCTGTCCGGCTTCATCGATACGGCCATCAAGGGCGGGACGAAGACGATTCAGCTGAAGATCATCCCCACCGTGGGCAAGGTGGCCAAGGTCGACACGTCGAAAGAAATGGTCCTCGGCCGGTCCTCGTAACCTTCATGAGCGCAATTGCCCTAGCCGTCCTATCCCGGCCCAGGGCGCGGAAACCGTTCGCGCTCCCCATCCGCTTCACGCTTTCGAAGAAATGGCGCAAGCGCCTTCGCCGGGCAAAGAATATCACCGTGAAGGTCGGAATTGCCGTGGTCGGCGCGGCGCTGTCGACGGTGACGGGTGGGGCCTCGGCCGTGCTCGCTGCGGCGGCCCTTGCGGCGCTCGCTGCCCGGGACCATGCGAAGGCAGCGAAGGCGGCCGCCGAGGCCCGGGCAAAAGTCGCGGCCGGTATGGAAGCCAACGCCGCTCTTTTGCAATCGGTCGCCGAAAATCAGGTCGACCTTACGAAGGTCATCAGCGGAATCCTGGACGGAAGCCACCCCCCGCAGTCCCAGGACCCGGGGACCCAGCATATCATTGGAAGCGCGCTCGGATTCGGACCAATGCCCGGGGGAGCTCCTCCCGTGCTCGAAACGTTCGGCGTCGCGCTCGGCCTCGGGGGAATCGTCCTCTTGGCCGGGGGTCCTTTGCTGCTCGCCGGCGCGGCGGCCGTCGCGGCTGGGGTTGTCGACCGGGCCGGCTTCCTTGGGAAATTCTTCAACGCCGTTCGGGGAGCGAAATAATGGACGAGGTAGACCTTTCCGCCACCGTCCCCGATGATGCGACGACGTATATTCAGGACGCCGTCGAAAACACGGGTGCGGTTCAAGCCCAGGTCCAGAGCGCGAACGATGAGATTTCCTCGGCGCTCGGATTCGCTTCCCGGGCGGCCGACGCTGTGTCGGGAGTGCTCGGGAATTTCGGCGTCCGGGTCGGCCCCGTCCCCGGCCCCAGCGCCCATCCCGCGCTCACGAGCTCGCCCCTTCCCGTCCAGGTCGGGTCGACGATGTCCGGGGCGTCCATGCAGACAATCATGGTGATTCTGGTTGCCGTGGTCGCCGTCGTCATCCTGATTTACGCTCTGGGGTAAACCATGGGTTGCTGTCCCTTCGGATTGACGGAGTCACATATGCACGACAGGACCGGCCGGCTTCACAGGGGCGGGGGCGGATTTGGCGGCCTCGAAATCGGCCACTATGTCACGCTCTTCCTGATCGCCCTGGGGATCATCTTCCTTGTCGGGGTCATCCTGTAGAGGGAATTCACCCTTGAGCACGGAAGACGACGACACCCAGGTTTCCCTTGCGGCGGATCGTCTGCTCGGACAGGCACAGAGCGCTATTGACGCGAAGGACTCCGTCGCCATGGCCGCGGCCGCAAGCGCCATCCGTGCTTTCGACAACGCCAATTCCGCCGCGCTCGCAAGACTGGGCTATGCCGACTTCGGCCCCACGCTCGACGCCCTTTCGAATGGACAGGCGAACCTGGGGGACTCCTCGCTTAATCCGCTCGGGACGACCAACAATTCGAGCATCATTTCCCAGGTCGGCGACCAAGTCGACCGGCTCGCCAAAAAGGGAGCGGACATCATCGGCCAGAGCGCGGATACCGTGAAGACGATTCTTTACATTCTCGCCGTTGCCATCGGCCTCGCGCTCGTCGCGGCCGTCTTCATCTATGCCGGGGGGAATTCATGAGCGCGAAAGGCCCCGATGAAATCCTGCAGCACATTTTCGAAATGTGGCGGGCCGGTAACTTCATCCGAGACGACGGCTTCGGACTGGAGCAGGTCGCCCCCGTCCCCGGGGCCCAGCCGAAAGAGTACTCCCAGGAAGGCGTTGCGCTCGAAAACACCGGGGACTCGACGCTCACCGTCCGCTTCAGTCAGCGCGGCGCGCAACCCTTCTTCCTGCGCCCCGGAACCCAGGTCACGAAGGTTTTCTCAAAGCTCTGGATCGCCACAACACCCCAGCCGGGGGAACCTTGCGACGGGTCGCCGGGGACCTTCCGGACCTTCACGACCATGTGTCCCCCGACCGTCACCCAGAAGGATGACGATTGCTGTAAGAGCTTTCCGACGATCTGCAGCGACCAGATCACCCAGGTAACCCATGGACCGGGCAACGAACAGCAGATGCCGGACGTCCCCGTTCCCAAGGGCGTAGAAGTCGTGTTCCTTGCCCCGTCGACCAATACCGACACCGTCATCATCGGGAAGGGCGCGCCGGCCATCGAAGGGGGACACGGCTTCCCGCTCATCCCCGGTTCGTCGGTCGGCCTCATGGTGGACAACGTGGGCGCCATCTGGTTCGATGCTCTCACGACAGATGGGCAAAAGCTGGACTACCTGTTTGAATGCTGCGACGAATCAGATACCGGCCCGTCGAGCTCCTCGTCGTCGTCCTCATCTTCGTCCTCGTCGTCGTCGAGCTCCTCGTCTTCATCAAGCTCCTCAAGTAGCTTCTCAAGCTCGTCGAGCTCGTCGAGTACGTAATGCCGTGGCCGATTACAAGGCCGGGGATGGGTCAGGAGGAAATGCACCCGTGACGCCGCAAGAACTGCTCGACGTCCGATGGGACAAGGAATTTTTCCGTGTGCTCGGCCTCCTGCCGGCCACGAAAAAAGTAGAGTGGTACGAAACGCCGACCCCCTTTACCGGCGTCGGAGTCGGCGCATGGGTCCCCGGTAAAGGCGTATTCCGGGGAACGGGTGGGGCCGTCAACGCCTACTATGACCTGGGCGCGGCCTTCTCGAAAATCCTCACCGTCATTTCCGGCGTCGCCATGACGAACGGAAATTCTTACATCGGATATAAGGTCGCCCCTCCTGCGGCCGTGGGATCAGACGGCTATCTTGCCTTCACAGGGGCCGCGCTCCGTCAGCTGTACAAATTCTCTGGAGGCTTCACGCTTCTTTCCAGCAACAATGACAACGAAAACGTAAACGGTACGATCAGTTCCATGGCCTTCTACTGGGACGGCGTCGCAAAAGTCTTCCAGCAATTCCAGCGGATCGGATCGGGGAATTGGCATCAATGCGACGGGGCGGCCGGCGATGCCACCTTCGCGGCGCTCCGCTACGTGCAGCTGGGCAATGACGGGGTCGATACCTTCTTCGGCGGCCCCGTCGTCATCTACGCAGGTTAAGAATGAGCGATTACGGTTCACCGGGCAGCGGAGCTCAGGGGCCTCCAGGTCCAGTCGGTCCTCAAGGTCCCGTCGGTCCCCCTGGGCCAGCCACGCCGGATATCTCCGCAAAGCTGACGAATTCAGCCCCCCAGGTCATCCCCCAGGGAGTCTCGACCCTCGTCCATTTCGACACTCCCATCTACGACACCGATACCATGTCATCGGCAGCGGACAGAATTACCATCAAGCGAGCAGGGAAATTCTACTTCCTTGTGTCGGTCTTTTTCCAGCAAGCAAGCGTCGCGAGCGGGGTCTACGTCCTCCGGATCAAGAAAAACGGAGTGACCTACGTCGCCATTACACAGGGACAGCTTCCGGCCTTCGCAAATATCGGCGCTCAAACCGCAATCGAGCTCGTTTGCGCTGTCAACGATTTCTTCACAGTGGAATTCGAAGGAACCGACGGCACAAACTGGACTTCCATTGTCGATTCCACGGGTCCCTTTTTCATCGGCCGAAAGGTAGGCTAGCATGTGCGACGTGTCGGCTCGGGCCTTTTCGAGCGTCAATATCGCCATCCCCAGCGGAGGCTGGCATCCCGTCGCTTTCGACCAGAACCGATGGGACAGCGCCGGCCTCCATGAATCCATCGATCAGGCGAGATTCACCGCTCCCATGGACGGTTTGTACGAAGCTGGATTCTCCATGGCGTTCAAACCCAGCGCCACGGGAGCGCGCGGAATCCGCGTGAAGGCGACCATTGGGGGAATCGATCAGATCATCAGCGTACAACAGCTTCCATCGGCGGGGGCGGATTTCGAGACGGTCCTTTCAAACGGCGGAATCCTTTTCAAGCTGGCAAAGGGGGACTCCATCACTTTCGACGCCTTCCAGTCAAGCGGCGCTGACTTGGAGCTCCATGCAACGTCGAGCGACGACGGGGTTTCCTTCTATGGCATCGAAGCATGGGTGAAATGCACGTAGGATAAAGCCGGGGGTGCACGATGGCCGGGGGATTGCCCATCTGGGCGCAATGGGTTTGGGCATCGATCAGCGCTTTTACGCTGCTCGGCGGGGCGCTCTGGACAGTGTTCTTTGTATACCGCTACATGAAACGCATGGAGCGGATTACCTTGGAGCTCCTCCGACTCGCGACCGAAAACAAGGTCGAATTCGCCCGGGGGTCCCAGGAGTTGCGGGAGGCTTTGACCCGCCTAGCAGATGGAATGAACTCGCTGGGGACAGCACAGAAAATGGCCATGGGGGTTAACGTCGTGAGCTCGTTGCTCCCGATGATCATAGCGGAATTGGCTGGAGGGAAAAATGCGACTTCTTCGAAGCGCCCTGCTAAGTAGCGTCCTCGTCCTGGGCGTCCTGCTCGCCGGTTGCGCCGCGACGTCGGCCCCAACCGATCAAGCTCCCCCCTGGGTGCAGCTGATCGACAAGGTCCTCGCCACGAAGAAGGACGCGGCCGGACAGGTAACGTCGACCGGGGCCCCCGTCGATCCACTGGGAGGGGCTATCCCCATGGTTACCGTGGGACTTGGCGCGGCCGCCTTGCTCTGGCGGGCAATCAGAGGAATCAGCGACAGCGTTCCGGCCGCCACTCACAACCAATTGATTCAAGCGTCGGCCGACAAGGACAAGGCCCACGCGGAAACCGTGCAGAATATGACCGACGCACTCCAGAGCTCACAGCCGGTTTCAGTTGCAGCAACCATGCCCATCAAGAGCGGAGGATAAATGCCAGACGCGCTCTGGGAGAAGCTGGCCACCTATGGGGCGCTCGGCCTCGTGGTCGCTTGGCTTCTCCTGGAGCGCTGGCTTAATGCGAAGGCCGACCGCCACGCAAGACACGCGCTGGCCAACGCCATTACGGCGAACAACCTTGCGATTTCCACGCTGTGTACGAAGATGGAGGACCTTAGCCGGTCCATTTGGCAGTTCATTCTAACCGGGGGAGGTAAACGCTATGAGAGTCGTGAAAAGGATTCTGGTCGAAATGGTTGACGAAGCAACCGGCGTCACGAGCTCCGTTGAACTGGCCGACAGCAAAATCAAGTCGACCCGTGGAACGGAAACAAAAGTCCTGGAGGATAAGATGGCCAAAATCATCTGCGAGCAATTGAACGCGCAGATGGGGATGGCCTTTAGCAAACTGTGAACCTTCAAACGCTCGCCGGCGTCACTGGCGCGGCAATAGCCGGCGTCCTCATCGTTGCCGCTTACGTCTTCTTCGATGATTGGGGGGGAATAGCAATCGCTATCGCTCTCGTCTGGGGTATGCTCTTCATCGTCGGCCACCAGACCGCTAACAGCTAAATTTTTCCCCCGGCTTCCCCCGCGTCGCTGGATTTTTCCAGGGTCCAGACCGCGGGGGTTTTTGTTTAACTATTTCCGGTAATTTATTTAGCAGCCAATTAAATTACATTTTATTAGGTTTTATTCCTTCC
>Ga0210384_10005380_pt1 | contig 13952 bp, 9 predicted proteins | sample IncBWH2MmetaG_FD_160574 | JGI IMG/M metagenome (GOLD analysis project Ga0210384, IMG submission 160574) | Forest soil microbial communities from Barre Woods Harvard Forest LTER site, Petersham, Massachusetts, United States - Inc-BW-H-2-M | ecosystem: Environmental > Terrestrial > Soil >...
CGCCTTTCACACCCGGGTGCTGCAGGGCACGCCGGAGTTGAGTCCACGCTGGAAGCGCGCCGTGGCCGCCTGCGATACCAATCTCGGCGATGCGGTCGGCAAGCTCTACGTGGCCAAATATTTCTCGCCGGAGCAAAAGAAACGCGCCGAAGCCATGGTGCGCAATCTCCTCGCGGCTTTCGACGCGCGCATCGATCGCCTGGACTGGATGGCGTCACAAACCAAGCTGGTCGCCAAGGCCAAGCTCAAGGCCTTGAAAATCGGCGTCGGGTATCCGGATCACTGGCGCTCCTACGCGGACTTGAAGATCATCCGCGGCGATGCCTTCGGCAACTGGTCGCGCGCCGATCTGTACGAGTATCGGCGCCATCTCGCCAAACTCGGCCAGCCGGTCGACCGCTCCGAATGGGTCATGAATGCGCAACTGGTCAACGCCGTGAACCTACCGGCGATGAACGCCATCAATTTCCCCGCCGCGGTGCTGCAGCCGCCGTATTTCGATCCCGACCAGCCGCTCGCCATGGACTACGGCGCCATCGGCGCCACCATCGGCCACGAGATCAGCCACAGTTTCGATGATCAGGGTGCGCTCTTCGATGCGCAGGGCCGCCTGAAGAACTGGTGGCAGCCGGACGATTTCGCACACTTCCGCGCATCGGGCGCCCGTCTCGCCGCCCAGTTCGACGCTTACTTGCCGTTTCCAGACCTGCACGTCAACGGCGAGCAAACCTTGAGCGAGAACATCGCCGATGTCGCGGGCTTGAACGCCGCGTACGACGCTTATCGGCTCGCCACCCAGGGCACGGCGCCGGTGAAACTCTCCGGGTTCAACGCCGATCAGCTGTTTTTCCTAAGCTTTGCCCAGAGCTGGCGCGAGAAAATCCGCGACCCCGCCATGCGCGATGAGATCATCACCGACGGCCACGCACCCGCGCAGTACCGCTCTTACACCGTGCGCAATCTAGACGCCTGGTACGAAGCCTTCCAGGTCAAGCCCGGGCAGACCTTGTATCTCCCACCCACCGACCGTGTGCACGTCTGGTGATCGCCGTGTCTGGCAATCGCCGGGTACCTAGGCCCTGTTAAACACGTTCGGGCGGCCCCAGGGCCTCTTGACTACTCAGCGGTCAAACTCGAGAGCACACCTTGCGGCCCTCGATGTCTTATTTCTTAAAGGCCTTGGGGGAGAGCCGTTCCCGTACTCTTTATATGGCGCCTCAGCTGCTCCTTCGGTCAATCACACAATCTGATGCAATGAGCGAGTTATTCGAGGCCTTGCGTGGGTGAGGCCCTGCGTGGGTGAGGCGTTGCACGTGTGAGGCGCTGCGCGGGCCGCGGCGTTGTGCAAGTCAATTGACCGGACCCGCGGCGGCAAAGTCATAGCCAGTCAGTGACTTCGGTTTCCCCAATAGAAAGCCCTGCGCATAATCGACACCCAAGGAGCGCACCGCCTGCAGTTCCACATCCGACTCCACCGATTCGGCCACGGTCTGCACGCCAAGATCGCTCGCCATGCGCACGATCGCGGAAATCATCGCCCGCGCCACGCGGTCGGTGGGTGCGGCTTCGACCAAGGAACTGTCGATCTTGAAATAGTGCGCCGGGACGGATCGAAGATAACCGTAGGAAGGCGGGTTGGCGCCGAAGTCGTCGAGCGCTACCTCGCATCCCAGCGCCTCCAGCCGCTTCATTGACTCGTTCACGCTGATGCTGCCCGCGGCCGCGAAACGCTCCGTGATGTCGAAGCACAGCGCCTGCGGTGGCAGGCCGCTTTTCTTCACGCACTCCTCCACGAAGCCCACGAAACCGACGTCCGTCATCGACTGCGCCGATAGATTGATGGAGAACACCGAGGGCACGCGCGCCCACAGCTTGCGGTTGGCCGTCAACCAACTGAGCAGCGTGCGCACCACCCAGCGATCGATGTTCGGCATGAGGCGCTGCTGCGCGGCGCGCGCCAGAAATTCGCTGGGTTCAACCAGCGCGCCGTTGGCGGTGCGCAGGCGCAACAGCACTTCGTAATGCGCCAGGCCCACATTGTCATGCAGCGAGCAAATCGGCTGCAGGAACAACTCGAAGCGCTCGGCGTGCAGGGCATTCTCGATCTGCGTCCCCTCGGGAGTGTCCTCGCTGATGAGCAAGGGAAATCCTTGGCGCCGTTCGAATTCCGCGGAGAGGCACACGAACACCGGCGCCAGTTTCTGCTCCAGCGTCTCGTCGGTGCGCGTGTCCTTGATCGAGGCGTCGATGCTCAAGCGCACCGCGCCGTTGATCGAGCCCTGTGAATCGCGCACCGGAATGGCCAGGGAATAATTGCCGTCCTCGCGGGGTGCAAAGGAGTTGTCGAGATTGCCTCTTGAATCGCTCGAGAGCGAGTCTTCCACCAACTGATAGTCTTCCGGCAGCAGAAAATCCTCGGACAGCCACAGCGTGTCCGCCGCGAAATCGTGGAACGACACGCCGGATACTTCCGGCGCGAGGGCCCGAATGACCTGAGCCAACGCCTCCAGCGTTTTGCTCGAAGCAGCCTCGGCGGCATAAGTCAAACTGGTTGTCACGCGGCACCTAAAGAGTAATTTTCGAAGGCGTCATGGTACGGGGACGATGCGGGCGACGGCATGTCGCAGGAAACCGACGTAAGCGCGCAGCGACATTTAATTTAATAGCTCATCCAGCACCGGCAAAGGCACGGCACCCTCCCGCAGCGCGGCTTCGTGGAACTGCTTCAAGCTCATCGCTGCGCCACGCATCGCCCGGTAATGGTCGCGCACCGCCAGCCACCCCTTGTACCCCGCGTAGTAAGTCGGCAACTGGCAGGATGAGAGCTTGGCGCGCTGCAGTTTGGCCGTGGCTTCTTCCGTTTCCTGATACGTGCCCTTGGTCATGAGATCGAGCGCTTCTTGGTCGGTCATTCCCAAGGTCTGCAGCCGCACGTCCAAGATCGTGTTCGCCAGCACGCGCAGCTTCTGCTTGGCCAGCGTCAAGCGATACCCGGGCGTGTCGCTCAAGTAACCTTGCTCGGCCATAAGCTGCTGCGTATACACCGCCCAGCCCTCGACATAGGGGCCGCTGCCGAAGATGATGCGCAGCAGGCGCCTGGAGCGCGGCTGCACGTCGTTCGCGTATTCCGCCTGCACGTAATGTCCCGGCATCGCCTCGTGCACCGTGAGATGCGCGAGCCCCGAATCGTTGTACTCGCGCAGCTTCGAATCGATGCGCGCCTGCGGCCAGGAATCCGCGATCGGCGTCACCCAGTAAAAGGCGCCCAGGCGTGGTTCGAGCGCCGGCGCCTGGTTGAAGCCGCCGACCCCGTAGACCCCGCGCATGAACACCGGCGTGTCGATCACTTGCAGGTTCGAGTTCGGCGGCAGCGTCACCAGGTCCTTGGCCGTGACGAACGCCGTCGCCGTCGCCAGCGACTTTTTCGCCGCAGCCATATAGGTGCGCGGAGTTGCATGATGCAGCGCCACATCCGCCAGCGCCTCTTCCACGGTTTTGGGCGCCGCGAGCTGTACCATTTCATTGCGCGTTTCGGCCAGATCCGCTTCCGCCTCTCGCAGCAAGGCATCGGAGGTCTTGCCGGTCGCCAGCACGTAGCTGAACTTCTTGGCGTAGCGCACCTTGCCCAAGCGCCAATCCGAGGTCTTCTTCGAGAGCGTGCCCTCGAGAAACTCATTGAACGCGCGCAGCGCGATGAGCGCCGGCTCCGCGGCCTGCATGTAGTCTTTGCCCAGGGCCTGCGGGCAACCGGTGCGCAGCACCCCATCGATGAGATCGATGTTGCCGGCGTTCTCCTCGCGCGCGACCTTGTTCCAGATCTCCGGCGAATCCACCAGATTCTGCTCGGCTTGGCGCACCAGCGCTGGGATTGCGATCAGGCGCTGAATGATGTGCTTGAAGCGTTGTTCGGCCGGTGCGTAGTGCAGGACATAGGGCGTATACAGGGCATTGCCGACGAGTTCGACATAGATAGTCGGGTTATGCCGGTAGCTCTGGACGTCCTCGATGTCGAGCCGCGTGGCCCGAATGGCGTCCTGCATGATGCCAATGTCGGCGTGCTGCTCCGGGCTCAAGGCTTTGGGATCAAGCCTCGCAATGCGCTCCTCGATGTCGCGCTGCAAGTTGATCGAGGACTTGATCCCCGCCGCGCTGAAATCGTCGAGCTTGTCCTCGAGCATCGTGCCATGGTGCTTGTGGTAGCCCACGGTGCTGGCCGTGACCGGCGAGAGCGCCAGGGTGCCGAACACGAAATCATCCACCACCTGGCCAAACTGCAAATCCGCCGGCCCAGCCTGGGCCGTCTCAAGCCCGCAGCTCAAGATCGCAACACTTAAGGCGAATCCTATAATCTTAAGGTTTTTCATCCCTCACCTTGCAAACCGAAGGCGTCGTCCTGCGCCTTAAGCTTGTTAAGATACTTGAGACAACCGCGCTCGTCCAAAGGGGAATAAGAAGAATGCCGTCGACCACCCGCCTCATTTGCGTCGCAACGCTCGTCCTTTGCGCCGCAGAGATCATCTCCGCATCGCAGGCGCGCGCCGCCGACCTGCGCTCCCAAGTGCAGGAATATCGGCGCGGACACGAAGCGGCCATCGTGGGCGAGATCGATGCCCTGACGCGCTTGAAGAGCGTGGCGGCGGATCCGGCCGGCCTGGCCGCGACCGCGCAGGCGCTGCAAACGGCGCTCAAAACACGCGGCTTCGAAGCCTCCCTGCTGTCCACGGGCGCAGGTTCCCCGCCGGCTGTATTCGGATTGCTAATGACGCCCAAGGCCAAACGCACCGTGCTCTTCTACGCCCACTACGACGGTCAGCCGGTGACGCCCTCGCAATGGAGTTCCGATCCCTTCGTACCGGTGATGCGCGAGCATGCACTCACCGATGCCGCCCGCGACGTCGATTGGAAAAAAGCGACCCCGCCCTTCGATCCGGAGTGGCGGCTCTTCGGGCGCGCCGTCAGCGACGACAAGGCCTCCATCGCGGCCTTCCTGGCCGCCTTCGATGCGCTCAAGGCCACGCACAACACGCCCTCCGTGAACATCAAGGTGCTCTGGGAAGGCGAGGAAGAGGCCGGCTCCCCGCACCTAAGTCATGCCCTCCATGAGAATCAACAACGCTTGAGCTCCGATCTCATACTCATCGGCGATGGTCCCGTGCATCAGACCCGCAGGCCCATGGTGTACTTCGGCGCCCGCGGCGTCGTCACCCTTGAAGCGACGATCTACGGGCCCTTGCGCGCGCTGCACGACGGGCATTATGGCAACTGGGTGCCGAATCCCGCCGCGATGGCAGCGACGCTGCTCGCGCAAATGCGCGACGACAACGGCCGGATCCTCATTCCCGGTTTCAGCGATCAGGTGCGCGCCCTCACGCCGGAAGAGCAAGCCGCGCTGAAGAATCTGCCGCCGGTCGGCGATGCGCTCAAAAAGGAATTCGGCATCGGCCGTTCGGAAGGCGGCGAAGAGCTGCCCGCCAGCATCATGCGTCCCGCGCTCAACATCCGCGGCATCAGGTCCGGCCAGGTCGGCGACGCGGCGGCGAATGCCATCCCGACCACCGCGGTGATCTCCTTCGACTTTCGCCTGGTTCCCGATCAAACGCCGGCCGCCGTGCGCGCCGCGGTCGAACATTTCCTCACCGCACGCGGCTGGACCATCGTCGCCGATGAACCCGATCTCGCCGCACGTTTGAATGCTCAGCGCATCATCAAGCTCAAGTGGGAGGGCGGCTATCCGGCCCTGCGCTCCGACATGTCCTCGCCCGCGGCGAAGGCCGTGATCGCCGCCGCGTCCGCAGCCGCCGGCGCAGCGGTGGTGGTACTGCCCATGGCCGGCGGCAGCGTGCCCTTGTACATGTTCGCCGATGAATTCAAGGCGCCCATCATTTGTCTGCCCATCGTCAATCACGACAACAACCAGCATGCGGCCAACGAAAATCTGCGGCTGCAAAACTTATGGGACGGCATTAATACCTACGCGGCCCTGATGGCCGAGCTCAACTGGTAGCACCTCGGCCTCGAGGCGCAGGTTTCTCGCGGGGAAATCGGATGAGAATACTTCGACGAATTTTAAGCGCGCTGCTCCTGATCTTGATCGCGCTCTTCTTGGTTCTTTGGTGGAAACCCCCGGCGCTGCTGCGCGTCGGCGCCAACTACTCCGCCAAAATCGTCTGCTCCAATGTGTTTCTTGCCGGACGCGATCCTGACGAGGTGCTGCGCGTCGACGTGCAAGCGCCGGGGATTGCGCTGCTGAAGGCCATGCAGGTCTCGGTCGACCGCGCGCGCGGCGTGGTGCGCACGGGATTCTTAGGGTTCATCGGCGGCGGCCTCGCCGTCGCACGGCCAGGCCGGGGCTGCACGGTGGTTCCGGACGGCAAGCTCGAATCCGCTGCCCCTGCGCCAATGGCGTATGTCGGACCGCCCGAATTTCCGCTCACGGCGTCTCCCGCCTGGCCCGACGGAACAGCGGTGCAGACGCGCCCGACCGTAGATCAGGTGCTCAACGACGACGCCCTCGCCGGCCCCGGCGCGCGCGCCCTCGTCGTGGTGGATCACGGCCGTATCGTCGGCGAGCGCTACGCCCCCGGCTTTACGTCCACGACACCCTTGCTCGGCTGGTCCATGACCAAGACCGTGATGGCGGGGGTCATCGGCCTGCTCGTCAAAGACGGCGAGCTGTCGCTCGATCAAGCCGGATTCTGGCCGGGCAACGACGGCCGCGAGCGGATTCGCCTGAAGGACCTGCTCGCCATGTCGAGCGGCCTGCAGTGGAACGAGGCCTACGGCGCGGTATCGGACGTCACCGGCATGCTGTACCTGCAACCCGACATGGCCGCCTTCGCGCGCTCGCCGCCCTTGGCGCATCCGCCGGGCGAGGCATGGCTTTATTCCAGCGGCACCGCCGTTATTTTGTCGCGCATTGCGCAGGATGCGCAGGCTCGAGGCGCCGGCAAACCGAAGGACTTCGCGGCCTCCATCCACGCTCCGGAGGAGCCGCAGGACCTGGCATCGTTCATCAACGTGCGGCTCTTCGGACCCATCGGGATGACCACCGCGACGATCGAGGCGGATGAGCATGGCACCTTGGTAGGCTCTTCTTATATGTATGCCACCGCGCGCGACTGGGCCCGCTACGGTCAGTTCCTGCTGCAAGATGGAATCTGGCAGGGACATGAATTACTCCCCGCAGGCTACGTCGCCATGATGGCCACACCGGTACCCGCTTCCCACGGCCAGTACGGCATGGGCCAAACCTGGCTATGGGGTTCGGACGCAGTGAAGCCCGGCGTGAATCCCGACGCGGCCTTCGGTATACCGCCGGACGCCTTTTGGATGTCCGGTCACGACGGACAAAGCGTCTGCATCATCAAGTCGCGGCAACTGGTGATCGTGCGCTTAGGGTTGACGCCCTACGCGGTCGGATACTCACCCCAGCCCTTGGTGAAGGCCGTCCTCGAAGCCACTGCTGCGCAAGCCTCAGTGCACTAGGCCGCAACATATGTCCTTGCTCGGCTTCTCCCACTTTCTGCAGGCGTTCACCGCGCTCTTCTCCATCGTCAATCCGCTCTCCGGCGCCTTCATCTTCTTCGGCGCCACGCGCGAACTCGATCCCAAGTTCAGAGCCGCGACCGCGCGCTGGATCGCGATCTATTCCTTCATCATCGTCGCCGCCTCGCTCTATATCGGCGCCAATGTTTTGGGTTTCTTCGGCGTCTCGCTGCCGGTCCTTAGGGTGGCAGGCGGCATCATTGTCGCCGCCGCCGGTTGGCGCATGCTCAACGCTCCCGACGTCACGGAGCAACGCCGCAGCGAAACGCCCGAACCAAAATCCATGGATGTCCCGCCGAGCCGGCTCGCGTTCTATCCGCTCACCATGCCGCTGACCACCGGTCCGGGTACCATTTCGGTCGCGATCTCCCTGGGTGCCGGCCGACCCAGCGGCCTGCACGTTTCATTGTTGGCGTTTTTCGTCGAGACGCTGGCCGCGACCGCGCTGCTCTCGATCCTCATCTACGCGTTTTATCGAAATTCCCCCCGCATCGCGCGGTTGATCGGCGTGACCGGAACGACGATCGTCGTGCGCCTTTCCGCGTTCCTGCTCTTCTGTATCGGTATTCAAATCGCCTGGAACGGTCTCTCGGAACTGCTCGGGAAGTTGCCGTTCCTGATGGCGAGTTGACGCGCAACCCGCAATTGTAAGTTGCCAATACCCAAAATGGGTATTATCATACCTAATATGGGTATGAAACAGCGACGTGCACCGAGCAAGCTTCCCGTCGGCTCGGGAATTGCCGATGCGCTTTTCACGAAAGTTCAGCAGCGTGTCCTCGCCGTCTTATTTGGAAATCATGAGCGGAGCTTCTACGCCAATGAATTGATCGCCCTCGCCGGCTCAGGTTCTGGAGCGGTGCAGCGCGAGCTGGCTCAGCTTGAAGCGGCCGAACTCGTAACGGTTAAGCGGGTGGGCAACCAAAAACATTATCAAGCCAACCCAAACTCTCCGGTTTTCCCGGAATTGCGAGGGCTGATTCTGAAGACCTCAGGATTGGTCGACGTATTGCGCGCGTCGCTCGCTCCACTCGCCTCGCAGATTGAGGCCGCGTTTATATTCGGTTCCGTGGCAAAGAATACAGATACCGCAAAAAGTGACATTGATCTCTTCGTGGTCACTCAGCATCTTACGTATGGAGAGCTCTTTTCAGCCCTCGAACCGGCCACCAGCCGACTAGGACGAGTCGTGAACCCAACGGTCTATTCGGGAAACGAGTTCGAAAAACGATTGCGCGAGGGCAATGCCTTCGTCAAGCGCGTAAGCGCGCAGCCGCGGCTGTGGATAATCGGCGAAGATAGTGGCCTCACCGCTTGAGAACTTGAGCGGCCCGGGCAAGCCGCTCAAAAAAGAACCTCCCGACAGCCGAGAGTTCTCGGGGCTGAAGCGATCGCTCTATCGTCTTTCAAGCACTCCCACATACACTGGGCTTGGGACCCGAGGTCTGGCGTGTGCTTGATAAGTGTCATCACGTTCGCAATCTTGGAGAATATGAGGGCGACCTGAACATTGATGAGCGCCTCGTCGAGGACCTCATTGCGGCATGTCGGTCGGTTGCCGCCAAACTCGATGCGCTTAAGCCAATCATCGACGAGCGCTAAGCAAGGACGAAGCCAGACTTGCCGTGGAGGTTGGAAAGTGAGATCCACGAGAAGTCGTAGCGACTCCGCAAAGCCCGATGGCCCGGCTTGGATGGCTCGCCCTCCCGGAATCCTCACGGACGAACGCGGATGACGGTCTTCCCGGCGCGCCGCTTGGTCGAGTTGAAGGCGGCGACGGCATCTTCGAGGGGCGCGACGGTCCCGATGTTCGTCCGCAGTCGTCCGTCCCGCACCCTCTGGACGATCTCAGTCAGTTGGGCACGATCGGACTCGACAACGAAGTCGATCGCCCGGCCGTCGTCGGGTCGCGCTTCAGTCGGTCCGACGACGGACACCAGCGTTCCGCCGGCTCGAATCAGGCGCGCGGACCGTTTGCCGATCTCGCCGCCTATGGTTAGCACGCGCCGGGAAGCCTCCCAAGAACCCAGACCGACGGCCATGATGAGCTAAAACTGCTCGAGGTCCGTCAGCGCCTCGCGGCTCACGCGTCCGTTCTTGACCACGACCCCCTCCGCCCGCAAGCGCCGCGCCTGTTCGCGATGATTCAACGAGGTGAGCGGGAACACAATCTTGCCGCCGGCACCGACGACGCGATGCCACGGCAGTTTCATTTCTTTGGGCGATTCGCGCAGCGCGCGCCCCGCCATGCGCGCCCGCCCCGGCAGGCCCGCCGCACGCGCCACCGCGCCATAGGTCGACACCGAGCCGCGCGGGATGGCGCCGACCACGGCCCATATCTCCTGAAACGCCGGATTGTCTTCCGGCGCCGCAGCACGTTTCGACAAGGATTTCTTAGGGTTACGATCGAGAAACAGCTCGGCGATCTTACGGGACGGCGACACTCTTTATCTCCTAACGGCCGAAGCCAAGCATGCGACAATTCGCGAGAAGCCCAACCCCCATTGTAGGGATAGAAAATGCGGCTGAACGCCTCCCAACTGGCACTCATGAGCCGCCTGCTCGACGAGGCGCTGCCCCTGGATGACGCTGGGCGGCGTCGCTGGCTCGATGCGTTGCCGGCGGAATACGCTGACCTTTTGTTGCTGCCGGAATGCTACCTGTCGCCGGACGGACGGAATTTCGCCACGTTCCTGGAATCCGCGGACGATGCCGGCGGACCCGCCGAGCCCACCGGGCTTCAACCCGGCAATCGCGTGGGCCCGTACGAGCTGATCCGGCTGCTGGGCGCGGGCGGCATGGCGGAAGTGTGGCTCGCCAAGCGCGCCGATGGCGCGTTCAACCGCGAGGTGGCCTTGAAGCTGCCCTCGCATGCGCGCGTGCGCCGCGATCTTGAACAACGATTCGTCCGCGAGCGCGACATTCTCGCGAGCTTGGAGCATCCGCACATCGCGCGCCTCTACGATGCCGGCATAGACCCCTTGGGCCTGCCTTACCTGTCGATGGAGTATGTGCAGGGCGAACTGCTCACCGACTGGTGCGATGCGCAGCGGCTCGACATCCGGGCGCGCCTGCAATTGTTCCTGCAGGTGCTGGAAGCGGTGCACTACGCCCACGAGCGCCACGTCATCCACCGCGATCTTAAGCCCTCGAATATTCTCGTGACCAAATTGGGTCAAGCGCGCCTGCTCGACTTCGGAGTCGCCACTTTATTGGACAACGGCGAAACCGCCGGCCAGACGCCGCTCACCACGGTCTACGGCCATGCGCTCACGCCGATTTACTCCAGCCCCGAGCTGATCCGCGGCGATCCCGTCACCGCCAAAAGCGACATCTATTCGCTGGGCGTGGTGCTGTTCGAGCTCCTCACCGGCGATCGGCCCTATCGCTTGAATGCCGGCGCATCGCGCGCCCTGCTCGAGCACGCCATCGCGGCCGCCGAAGTGCGCAAACCCAGCACGCAGATCGTGCAGGAGGCATGGGGTGCGCGCGGCGTCACGCACGAGCAACTGACGCGGCAGTTGCGCGGCGACCTGGACCACATCGTGCTCAAAGCCCTGGAGAAGGATCCGCAGGTCCGCTATGCGACCGCCGCGGCGATGGCGGATGACGTGCAACGCTATCTCGATGGCAAGCCAATCTCCGCGCAAGCGCCGCGCCTCGGTTACCGCTTCGGCAAATTTTTGCGCCGCAATCGCGCTGTGGTGTCGATTGCCGCCGCCGCGGCCCTCGTCGTGCTCGCCACCGCGCTCTACGAGGTGAATCGTCAGGTCGAGGCGGCGCGCGACGCTTCAAAATCGGTTTTCGTCACGCGGCCCATCAGCGAGAAGTCCATCGCGGTGCTGCCGTTCCTCGACATGAGCGAGAAGAAGGACCAAGGGTATTTTTCCGACGGACTGTCGGAGGAACTCATCACCCTGCTCGCGCAGATCGCGGATTTGCAGGTCATCGCTCGCACCTCATCATTCCACTTCAGAAACAAGGATGCCTCGCTCAAGGAAATTGCCCGCACCCTGGGCGTCGCGCACGTGCTCGAGGGCAGCGTGCGCCGCGTGGCCAATACGGTGCGTGTCACGGCGCAGCTGATCCGCACCGCCGACGGCGTGCATCTTTGGTCGCAAACCTATGATCGCGACGTGAAGGACATTTTCCAGGTACAGGACGACATCGCCGGCGCGGTGGTCGGCTCGCTCAAGCTCAAGCTGATGACCCCAGGATCCGATCCGCATCGCAGCGACAACACCGAAGCCTACAATCAATACCTGCTCGGCCGGCAACTCGGCCGCCGCGGCAATCTCGAGGACATCGAACGCGCCGTCGCCTCCTACAAAGAAGCCACCAGGCTCGATCCGAATTACGCCGCCGCCTACGCCGGTCTCTCCTTCACTGAGACCGCCATCGCCAACTCCACGCAGGACGCCGCGCGCTTCCTGCTCGCGCGCGACGCGGCCGAAAAAGCTTTAACCCTCTCGCCGCAGTTCGTCGACGCCTACCGCGCACGGGCCCTGTTCCGCCTCGAAACCTTGGATTTTGCGGGCGCCCGTGCCGACAGCGAAAAGGCGCTCACCCTCGCGCCCGGGCAGAGCGCGGTGCAAAGCCTGTACGGCGCGCAGATTGCCGCCTTCGGCAAGATTCCCCAAGCCATCACCGCCATGAACAAAGCCATCGACTTGGACCCCTTGAGCGGCTACGCCTGGGCCATGGTCGGCTTGTTCCACACCGTGAATCGCGACTACCCCGCCGCGCGCCGCGCGCTCGAGCGTGCGATCGCGATCAGCCCCACCGACGACTCCTATCATTTCGCGCTCGGTCAGCTGGACCTGCTGCAGGGCCGCTTGCCTGAGGCGCAGGCCGAATTCCAAAAACAAGGCACCGAGGCCAGTCGCCGCACGGGTTACGCCATGGTCGAACACGCCAGCGGCCGCGAAAAGCAATCGCAGGCAGCACTCAAGGAACTGATTGCCAAGAATTCGGGTGACTCGGCCTACCAAATCGCCGATGTCTACGCCTGGCGCGGCGAGAAAGACAAAGCCTTCGAGTGGCTGGAGCGCGCCTACCAACAGCACGACAGCGGCCTGAACGGCATCGCCTACGATCCGCTGCTGAGCAGCCTGCAAGGCGATCCGCGCTACGGCGCGTTGCTCAAGAAGTTGGAACTCTCCGACGGCGCCGGGAATTGAGGCGTCGCCAATGAGCATCGCCTTGACGGCAACACGTCGTGCGGGTCGAATGTAGATTGGCAAGGAGGTTTTGTGGCGTGAGCGATTGCCTCGAGGAGCGGCCCGGTGAAATCAGCGAGTCGGGCAAGGCTCGCAGAGAGCTTTTGATAGCATTTGGATTGTGCGCGGCCGCCGCGCCGTTACTCGGATGCGGCGGGGGCGCATCGCCAAGCGCCGCACCAACCGCACCTCCCTCGACTCCGCCCGCAGCCGCGCCGCCGCCGACGTCGTCACCGCCCTTGGATGTGACCCCGACTGTTACTTTTGACGGTACGGCGACACCGGGGATGACGACCTACGAGGCTTATTTGAATAGCGCGTCAATGCTAAATCCGGTTTTTTCCTACTCCGGTGTCCCAAGCTCGTTGGTAACGCAATTGGGGGCGGCGTTTCCGCGCCAAACCATGGTGAGCGCTGACACCGCAGTATCAGACACGCTCTCGCCCGGAACGGTCTACGCCACGTTCTATCACACCGGAAAAACGCTTGACTTGATTCAGTATGGGCTAAGCGACACCGTGACGCTTTACATCAACGATAAGTTTGCGGCTCGATACGGGGGAGTCTTGATTGCGGGAACGGCGCAAGGCGGCTCGGTGAGCGGCTTGACTTTGTCCGCTTCCGCATCGAACGTTTCGGGTTATTACAACGAATACTATGTGCGAATAACCGGAGGAACCGGGGTTCTCAACGAGACCAGGCAAATCGCCGCCTACGACGGTGCAAGCTTGACCGCCGCCGTTGCATCGCCCTGGACCACGGTTCCGGACGACACGACCCAATATGTTCTTCAGGACGGGACGCAGCCCTTTGTTCTGGATGGCAGCACCGGCTCGATCAAATACATTCATTTGAATTGGGAACAATCCGGCCAACGCAAAATAACGGTTGAGCAGGGAATTTTTGCCGGCGTGGCCTCCGATGGAACCATCGCGCCTGCACCGCCTTGGTCAGCGAAGCCGTTGCTCGTTGTGGGGGACAGCTTTTGGGACGGCGAAGCCGCGCCGATAAACATCCCAAGACTCATCGACACTTTTGCTCTCAGCATGGGTTGGCTGCCGACCAATCTCGGCGAGGGAGGCACGGGATACATCGCTAGGTCGCAGGACCGGCTCAACTTCCAAGACCGTATTGCGCCGCCGGCCGAATCCTGGCGCGTACTTCATACCGCTACCGGAGGCACCTATA